>Ga0209596_1000294_pt1 | contig 46415 bp, 37 predicted proteins | sample M_130807_MF_Meta_FD_187314 | JGI IMG/M metagenome (GOLD analysis project Ga0209596, IMG submission 187314) | Freshwater microbial communities from Lake Montjoie, Canada to study carbon cycling - M_130807_MF_MetaG (SPAdes) (version 2) | ecosystem: Environmental > Aquatic > Freshwater > Lake...
ATTCACGATTCTCGATTTAAAATCTTGTTAGGTTTTTAAATTAAGAATATTCGCATTATATAAACTTACCAAGTTCTTGAAATACAACTTAAAGACACTATATGTATATTATTATTGAGAGATGTCCAAATATGCAATCACGTTTGATAACCAGCAAATATGGAAGTTCTTTAAAGAAGAGCATCCTAGTTTAAATCCCGAGACATCCGTTTTAATGTTTATTGATATAATGAATAAACTTGCACAAGATGTAAATTCATCATTAAATAATACACTTGCCCAGCAATTGGTCGAAAGTATGAAGCAACTTCAATCACAGGTTTCGGTTGTTTCCGAAAATGTTTCGCGAATTCAAGCAGATACATTAACGAACTTCAGTTTAAAACTATCCGAATTTAAAAAGGACTATATTGAAGATGTTAAAATGATATTGTCAAATAATGTTTCGGAAAAAATTGCGCCTTTATTGAGAGAACAAAATACGATAATGTTGGATAAAACTCATCTTTTGATGAATGACATCATTCCAAAAAATAATGAATCTCTCTCAAAACAAATTGGTGATTCTATAAAAGTACTTCATTCTTCTATTTCTGAAGATACAAATCGTTTTCTCTCGTCTTCAATAAATCAAAAAACATTGGAAGACTTTATTGCTGGAATAGATAGTAAGTTTACAACAACATTACAAACATCTCAAACCTTTTATAGTTCATCCGAGCAAAGATTAGATCAGAGTTTACGAGAGATTAAGAAATCGACTGATTCTAATTTTAATTCCATTAAAGAAATTTCGACAAATAACCAACAAATTGCAACATCTCTCAATACGAATGTTTCCGATATGTTGAAAAAAATGGATAATACTTCTACAAAGGGCAAGGTATCCGAGAATATAGTATATAACATATTACAAACATTATTTCCCGTTTCGCAAATTGATTATGTAGGAACAACCAAAGAAACCGGTGATATTATATTAACCCGAAACAATAAACCTAAAATTTTAATTGAAAATAAAAACTGGGAGAAAAATGTTGTTCAAGAAGAAGTGAAGAAATTTATTCACGACGTTGAAACACAAAAATGTTGTGGTCTCTTTATTGCACAAAATTATGGTATAGCCAATAAAGAGCAATTTCAAATTGATATTCACGATGGAAATGTTTTGGTCTATATTCACACAGTTCATAATGATGCAGAAAAAATTAAAGTGGCAATTGATATCATCGATCATTTTAAAAGCAAACTAGATGAGCTTGACACGCATACAGACATCGATACTATCAGTAAAGAAGTATTAGATTCTATTAATCAAGAATACCAAATGTATTGTTCACAAAAACTAAATATATTGAAAACAATCAAAGATTTTAATCATAAGATATTAAAACAAGTGGAAGATATTGTTATTCCAAGCTTAGATAATTATCTATCTTCGCGTTATGCATCCTCTTCAAGTAAATATGTATGCGAATACTGTGAATATATCGGTAAAAACCAGCAAGCAATGTCTGCGCATCAAAGAGGTTGTAGTGTTAAAAAGAGTATGCAAGGAAAACAAGAAGGAGAGATAGAGATTGAACCTATCATAATTCAAACGCCAGTTGAAAACAAAAAGGAAGTGAAACCTAAGAAAAAGTAAATAAATAATTTATAAAATTGATATTATTTTATAAATTATGAGACATTATAAAATAATGCTTGATAATACCAACATTACAGTTTATTTCAATGAACATATTAGATGTTTTTATGATGGAACAATTGAACGTTTGCAAATTAAAAATGGTAATACAACAATACTAACCCCTAAGTGGAAAACTATTAAAAATGTGGGTCATAAACCATATGGATATAACAAAATAGGAATTAATGATAAAATGTTTCTTCGGCATAGAATTATAGCATTTTGTTATTATGGGAATTTTGATTTGGATGATACATCAGTTGAAATAGACCATCGAAGATGGTAATATAATGAATAATTGTGTTGAAAATTTAAAAGTAGGGACAAAACGACAAAACAATTTAAATCGTAAGGAGGCAAAACATTACAGTTGGATTAAAAAATCAAATAGATGGGTTGTAACAGTTTCAGTTAATGGTGAAAAATATTATGGCGGATTATTTAAAATCGGGGAAGAAATGGCGAGAGATTCAAAAATAACAGAATTAATAAACAAATATCAGAAACCCATATATAATTCTTTATTGAAAGATGCAACAGAAAAAGAAATAAATAAAAAAGAGTATCCAATTATTATCGAACAATTGAAACAAAAAATTAAAGAACTTGAACATGTAATTTTAGAATTAAAAAAATAGACCGTGATTTCAATTTCGCCGTGTTTTTCGTTGCTTGCGGTTTTTCTTCTTTTTTATCGTTTTGTTCTTCTTTGTTTTCTTATTTTTGTTTCGAGTCTTCTTATTGCGTTTATTTTTGTATTTACGGGTGCCTTTGCCGCCTTCTGAAACTGATGACAATCCTTTTGTTCCTTGATGTGAAAAAAAATTGCGCTCCGTTCCATATAATGGTGTTGGTGGTGGTGTAGGAGATGTTCTAGGCGCAACAGATGCAGAATGCGCAAAAGATGCAGAATGCGCAAAAGATGCAGGTTTCGCGTAACTCAACATTTTTGTAATAAATCGAATAGCCCCGATTGATGTTCCCCAATGTTTTTTCGTTAATATTTCTTTATGATTTTCTTCTTTTATTTCATCATTTTCTGCATTTTTTGTATCAATATCAATATCATCAATACTTTGTGGCATTAAATCAATATTTTCGAAAGAATCTTTTCCGGGTTTTGAATAGTTGAATACAAAATCGTGCAGTTCAAATATAGTATTACTATTCAAAATCATTACCATTTCAAACAATGGTCTAATATCATAATCCACATCATTATATATTTGTTCAAATTTTTTAGAAATAGATTTTTTAGAATCAGTATTAAAATTATATAATTTGAGATCTTCGTCCTCCGATAAAAATAATTTAATTTTTTCATTTATTATAACGTTAATTGTTGGCATTATATGCCGAATGGGATCGTTTCCTTCCGTAAATTTTTCATGAATAAAATCTAATGTATCTTCTTTTATTCCATAAAAATTATTTTCCAAGACATACCCGTTGCGAATAAACCCCATCATTAACCCATAAATACGATATATTTCACATATAGTTATAAAATCTTTACTTTTAATGAAATCATCAACTTCATCTGTTAATGTCTTTATCTCTTTTATTCTGGACAATTTAAATGGTTGTTCTGGCAATATAATTTGTTTGATAGTGTTTAACATCCAAAATTTATAAATCCCTAACATAGTTGATAAAATGATTAATTTATTATAATTATCTGCTTCTTCCATTAGTTTTTTTATTCGCTCTGTCCTCGCCGGCGATGGTCTCAGATGATTCAAACGGTTAATTAGAATTAAATTATTCTCTGTCGTTATGTAATTTATGGATTCTTCGTCTCGATTTTTTAAATAACAAATTAAATCAGTTATTTCACTGGCATTATTGATTCCATCTATATTATCTATTAATTTATCTATCGCCGGTTTTGCACCACGAGTACCACCGGATATATTACTTTCACACGATATTACATCTATCACATAAGCATTCTTTTCTAATTTTTTTAATAAATTTTCTTCGTAATTACCCCCACCTTCAATTTCAATTCCAGTTTGATCTATTGCCACGATTATTCCCGACAATACCTCTTCATTTATATTTGAATCAGGTCGATCATCTACACTTACAATTGGTATAAACAAATCATCTATATTCAAATTGGATTTATCAGTATTTAATTCGTTTATTCTTATAGAATAACGATACTTATATAAAGAATTAAATGTATCATAAACACTTGCTTGCTTTCCAATATTTATCAATACTTTTTTAATATATTCGTTTTTCAAAAAACCTTTATCTTTTTTTTTTATGCCCAATGCTATTTTTGTTTTATAAAATAAAGCCACATTGACATTATCTTTCCAATCCTCTCCATCCGCTTCAAAAAAATCACCGAGTTTATCTAATTCAATATTATATGCAAAATCAAATTCAGGGTTAAGTGGCATTTCATTGAGTGCAATTAAAGGCTTTAAATCAACCGTTCGGAAAAGCTGTTTTTTTCCTGCAGTATAACCCTTAAACACATCCTCGTCAATTTTATCCAAATAAAAGTTTTTCAAGTAATATAAAGCAAAAAATAAATATATATTTTCTATTAAAAGATTCTTTAATTCATATGCCAAATCCAAAAAATATTTTCTATTCGTATTGAACATTGTTTTTTGTACTTCTATAACATTACCTCTAGACTTAGTATCACTCTCTATTATTTTGTATATGTCACCTATTCTTATTTTTCCAAATTTACCAATCATTTCCATATGATAAATATATTTACCATATTTTCTTATTGTCGCTTTCAATATGGTCAAATTGAATTCCATTTGTTCCAAGTATGCATAAGATTTTTTTATTTTACTTTCGTTACGAGCCCATTTAGTATGATAAAGATCCAAAATTTCAAAAAATCTTTTCCTTTCTTCTTCTTCTATTTTCTGTTTAGTATATTCTAATGATTGTTGTTGTATTTTCAATTGTTCCGGCGTCAATACATTCGGTGAATAACACGAAAACCCGCTCATTGATTTCCCGTAGATAGTTGGAAAGTTATTGGAAGCATAGGCGTTAATTGCATTATAACCATCACACGTACCAAGTATTGCTGGTAATGGAATCGCTTGAGAATTTTCACTTAAATATTTAATTAAAGCCGTATCTGCTAGTCGATAAAAATCTCCCATCGTTTTAACACGAAATAAACAGCCACCAATTTCTTTCATTTCTTTTTCTAGATCTAATTCTTCAAATGCTTTTTTGTATTTTGTTAAAAATGTTATAGTTTCTATATCCGCGTTTAAATCTTTAATGCCTCCACAACCAAATAAACATTTGGACAAATTACTTAGAATACTTTTATTTTCAATACCATATTCTGAAAAAATATATTGAATGGTTTCATTTACACCTGGGCATTTATCATCATCTGCAATAGTTACCAAAGCCGATCTATCATTATCCTTTTGTGGACAATGCACTAATGAAGGTGCTTTCCACACTTCAAATGTCATTGTCATTTGTCTCGAATCATCAATCTTTTCTTCACTAATAACAATCTTCTGCATGACTTCTTTAATTCCTTGTCCTTTTTTTATGCTTGCTTCTGGTAATAAAATACATAAACTTTCTGAAGGGTTATAATTTAGTTTTTCCATTATAGTTTTCAGATGAAGACTTAACCCTTTATTAGATCCTGAGCTAGAATCTAATGTGCCAGATACAATGGATGTTAATTCACCTTGATTTATGATCTCTTTGAATTGTATCGTATTGGGTCCAGCGCAATCAACAACCCCATAACCTGCCGCTTGATTCTTGAATAATTTTTTTATTGCGTCAATAAATTTATCATCAAACTCACTTCTATCTCCACTATCTTCATCATCCTCATCGTCATCATTGTCAATATTTTTTTTACCACCCTGTTTTTGTTTTTTTAATTGTTTATATGTCTGTCCGTTTGGTGCTTTCATATTACTTGAATCCCCTACTTGAGATATAAAATTTTCATTTTGGTTTTCTTTAAAATCATCTATTTGCACATAACTTCTGGCTTGTGGTATTTTTACATTGGCAAATATTCGATGAGAATTAACAGAATGATCAATCATAGCGTGCCCTGATTCCGCCGTCATTGATTCCCACTTATCCAAATATTTTTTACCAATATCATCACTCCAACCTTCTTTTGGTTTTATACAAGTATTCAATATCGCATTATATAAATCTAGTTGTTGTTTATAGTCTTTTTTATTTTTTTCAAGTACATTCCATAATTTTCCTTTTATATTTCCACGTGGCTTTAAATCATGCACCCCATCCGGTCCAATAAAGGCGCGATGAAAAGAGAAAAAAAATGGATTCAAAAATAAAGTGTTACCGTTTTCTTTATGTATTTTATCTGCATAAGCCAGACAATGTAAAGAATTTAGTAAAGATGTTTTCAAATCACCATCTCGTTTTGTTTCAATGTATGTTTTTAATGCATCAAATCCACCAGTTAAAACAACCTCATTAACCGTTTCATTATCATGGTTAATATCAATTCCAGATACAGCCCTTTGCTTGTAAATATCATCTAAATATGTCATAGCATTATCCAGTGTAATTGTTTGATTATTTATTGCATTATTTAGAGGAAACAACTGCCCGGTATATAAAAACATTTTATTCAAAGATATATTTTTAATGTTTATTTGTTCATCCAGTATTGTGTTTGAAAGTTCATCAACCTCCATCTTTTATATAAAGTCATATAAAATTAAAAAACATTTATTCTAATCATCTTTATTAAAACTATCATTCGGATAGTCCTTTTTTTACTTGCAGATCAACTTCGAGCCAGCGGTTGATCGCCCATAAAGCTATATCCGTCTTTGATTTTGTTTCACTCCATACCATTATATTCCGACCGACCTCATCATACCACACTAAATCTAAATTCAATTGCGCCGTCAATTGCGAAAAATACTTATCCGGTGGGTCGCAATAATTCATTGTCTTTATCACATCTTCATCAGTGAAGCGATGTGGCAAAAGCACATATCCATAATAGAAATCCTCACGACCGAGAACCGTTTGCTTGAGTTCCGCCGCCAATATCTCGGGAAAATCTTTCATATCCTCTGTCAGCATATTGATTTGTAGGAGCGAATCCTCCGACACACGATTGTAAGCAGTTGAAGTCATCTTTTCCTTCTCTCATTTACAATAAAACAATTTAGATTTTATTGTAAATTCACTTAGCTTATCAGCCATATATATCAGCCATACATTTCACGCATCTCTCCATAAGTCATACTGCGTCCCACTTTTTCTTCAAATTCATCTGCGCCTTTTTGCATTATGGCCATCAATTCTTTTTCGAGTAAAATAACCCCACCTTTCTTTTGTTTTAGTTCTTTCACTTTCTGCATCCCTTCGGCTTCCAATTTTTTCATCACTTCTTCTTTAGTTGACATCTTTATACAAAACTATCCCTATCCTTTTATATCTTTTGTGTTTATATTGAAAGGCTGTGTCAGTAGTGCCCTTTATTATTTTCTTTTATTACTTTATATAAATATATATTATTATGTATAATGTATCAAAATTTAACCAATATTTAATAGTAGCTTTTATTGCTTTTATTTCGACCTCCGCTTTATTTGTAATCAATTTCTTATTAGTGAAAAAACATTCTTACCGAGATGGCCTTTATAAATATACACACGAATGTTTATATTCCTGTAATTCACCGATTACCAGTTTCTTAACATCCACCCGTGGAAAAAATTATTATGGTATGACGGACGAAAGTGATCAAACTGGGTCACCTGAAGAGCGAGCGAAAATAGAGAAAAAAGACTGTCTTGTTTCCGTATGGGCTTTTACCCACATCTTTTTATACATCATTATCGGATTTTATTGTCCTGATTTATTCTTCCCCACTCTGATCCTAGGTGTCTTTTTTGAATATGCAGAAAAACTTTACAGCAACTGTCACGATGCATTAGATGTGGTCTTCAATAGCATTGGGTTTGGTATTGGTTATAAAATAAATAAATATGTATTTAAACATAATTCACTGAAAATAATCCCACATACCATCTATGCTTTTTCCACTTTAATTTTTGCTATTGGGTTAATAATGTTTTTGAAAATTAGAAATCATCAGTTCGAACATAATGAAGCGAAAAAAGCTACATCTTATTAATCAAGACGGCCTTGGCGATTTTCTTCATTATTTTATTCTCACTATCGACGAATTCTTCTTTCCCACCCATCGCTTGACTCATCATTTGCACGTAGACATCGTTTAAATGATGCTGGTTATTCATACAGGCCGGATACTTCTGGCTCCACGGGGCCAACATTGAACTGTTTTTATAGGTGACACGTTTAATCGCTTTGCGGAGGCGGTCATAGGTGCTTGTCTCCTTCTCCCAGACATTATCATCCTTCACATACATAATCTCTCGCTTGGCATCACTACAATGAATCGGTCGTTTATGTACATCCAATGCATTGAGATTCCGAATGATAATGTTACTGATCCCTTCGACATAACCGAGCTTCCCCACATCTTCCAAATCGGAGAATTCCAAGGTCATCGAATTGACGAAATCCATCAAATTCATTGCATCCTTACACGTTTCATTCAAGAAGACCTGCAAATTAAAGGTTTTATTGTTATTGTGTGTGATGTTTGTATTATTGCTGTTTTTACAGACCTCCAACATTTGCTTTTGTAGGTCTCCATTATTCTTCATCAGTTCTAAAATAATATTTTTGAAATCTTTGTTTTCATTGATTAATAAATCGATCATTTTTTTATCATCAACAACCTCCGGTATTTCTTTAAAGTCGCATTTATTTTTATGCTTCCACAACCCAGAATAATATTTATATTCTTTTCCACAGTGACAAATAAAGTTTTCTTCTGAATTGGGATCTTTTTTACTTTTATAGATATTCGTTTTATATCCATTCACATTGAATAAGTGTTTATCGGTTGAGAGGTGTTTATTAAAATTACTTTTCTTAGAGCATTTGAAGTCACAATCTTCGCAAGTGAATTTTTCGGCATTTTTTGGCTTAATTTGAATATTCATTTATACTCTAAATGGATATATAAAAAATGCCTAAATAGTTTTTTAAAAATATTATTAAAAAAGTGATGGTAACAACATTTTTAGCCTCAGTTCGAAAATGAGAGCATAATGGTCACAACTCGTTTTTTGGTCCATTTTTCTACAGGGTCAGGCGGGCCTTTTGAAAAATGGACATTCCAAAAATGTCCAAAATCGATTTCCGAAAAACAAACCTGAAAAAGCAAATTTTTGAGAGATTTAAATTCTCTCTATTTTATAAATTCCGATATGGTAAATAAATTATCGGATGAACACGAATGTCCGATTGATATCCATTTGTTTAAATTGATTAATACGCAATTGCATCTATTTTACAATATTGGATTTACACCAAATGCGGTAACAACACTTAGTCTTATTTTTGGTCTCTTTTCAGCGCAACAAATTCTTGTTAGGAATTATAAAATCGCTGCGTTCCTATTTCTGGTTGCATATTATTTAGACTGTGTGGATGGTAAATTAGCGCGAAAATACAATATGATAAGTAAATTCGGCGATATTTATGATCACGTAAGCGATATAGTAAAAGTCATTGTGGTTATCTGGGCTTTACTTATGAGTAATAAGAAGAAAACAACAAGTAAACAATGGATTTTTTTGATTCTGCTTTTTGTATTGTGTTCTATGCAATGTATTCATCTGGGTTATCAGGAAGTGATTTATAATAAACAGGACGAAACATCGACATTAAATATTTGGCGAAAAATTGTCGAAAACGATAAAACACCAGAAAAAACCATTCAGATTAGCAAGTATTTTGGTTGTGGAACGTGGTATTTGTGTTTTGCATTGGTAATTATTTTCTGGCGTAAATGAAATGGCAAGCGAAGCAGCAAGCGAAGCGGCTCTAGCAAGCGCAGTAGCAAGCGCAGCAGTAAGCGCAGTAGTAAGCGAAGCAGCAAGCGAAGCAGCAAGCGAAGCAGCAAGCGAAGCAGCAGCATCGAATGATATATGGGCATTTTATATCATTCAAAATAAAGGTTATACTTATGCAGGCGTCTCACCTGACCCTGTGAAACGCCTACGCAAACATAATGGTGAAATAAGCGGCGGCGCCAAATATACACAAAGCAAGGGCTCAGGGTGGACACACGTCTGTCTCGTACACGGCTTTCAGACCAAAATCCAAGCACTCCAATTTGAATGGGCCGTCAAACACGTGCCTCCGCGTGACAGTGGTGGCCTCATCAATCGGCTCAAAAAATTATATATTGTTTTAAATAAATCGCATTGGACCAGTAAATCACCGGCGGCTGCAACGGTCCCCCTTCGGGTCGAATGGAAAATAGAAAAACCACTTCTATTAAATACACTAACACTACCATCTTATGTTAATTAGTTCAGCCGCTCTTCTATAAGTAAAGAAAAAGACCAGTCATTATCATATAAATTCACCAAATTACCTTTATCATCTCTCAAACTTACAATAAAGCGGTCCAAAACAGTAGGCCTAGCATAATTACGTTTATTGAGAGCCAAATCCGCACCAAACTTAATATATGGCTCGGGACGAATAGAGTTAATATCCACCAAAGGTATCACTGCCAACGTCGAGCTCGATGTCGGACCTGATAAAGTATTATTAAACCCAAAAGCGGTTGTGCTTTTATTATTATCAATAAGGGCATTAATCGAATAAATTTGAGATTGAGTTAAAGAACCTTCTCTCAATTTACACGCCACATTGACGTTATTATAATAATCCTGCACAGTTAGATTGGCCAACCTTTTCGTATTAGTAATATTGTAAAGTCCACTGGTTAACCGCTGGTTACTATAATCTTCGACCGATAAAGTGAAATAAGTGGGCCCATAGGTCTGTGGTGCAACTTCCGCAAAAGTTTCTACATTGGGCGCTAAAAATAGCTCAACATTACCGGTTGTGAGATTTGGTGTTGTCCGAAATCCAAGCAACCAACCGAGCGTCGAGTTTATACTCAATGTTTGAAAATTCGATAACACAAAACTCCCGCAATTTGTAAAATTAACAGTATTGGATTGAATAAAAAACATAGCAGTGACTGTATCCAGCAAAGGATCTGTATTCGTAAAGGTAATTCGGTTGGCGCTTCTATTGTATTTAACAAGTAATCCAGCTGTTGAAATACTTTGTTGGGCAACTGAATTAATGGCGTCTACAATGGTTTGCGGCGTATAATTACCATCAGGTATTATTATAATAACACCGTTATAGATAAAAAATGTATTACCCGATAGAGCACTAAAAGCATTCCACGAGGTCGGAATAGAATAAGAATATAATGTGATGGAAGTCGCTTTCGTTATTTGACTCGTCAAGTTAAAAGAAAAACTGGTGTTAAATGCATTGGACTGTGGATTAGTACTATAGGGTAAAATACTTGAGCGGTATTGACTATCGATAACAAGGAGATGTCTGGCAAAAATCGGTTCCGACGATATCGTCTGTCTTACAGCTCTTTGTTCGACGGTAATATGCGACCCATCATCAAAATAAAGTGCAGGATTATTTGGGTTTTTATCTTGAAAGGTATTATCAGAAGCCCAAACTTCTTCAATCGATTCAGTCTGTTCCCCTTCTAGAGGCTCTTTACCGAGATTTTGTAAATACCCCAATACTTTATCACGCGCTTGAGCAAAAAAAGCCATCATCTCGGGTTTCCCATCTATCTTCATTTTGGCAATCAGTGAATTCGCTACATCCGTGACATTGAATACAGTTGGGTCCACTATATTAAAAATCGATAAAATATCATTTATCGTATAATTACTTATATCAGTATTCACTTGCGCAACTGCCATCTTAGTATAAAACGCTATTATTTTTTAAATTCTTATTTTGGTTCTCTTTTCTCGGTTCCGTTTTTTAAGCGACAAATGTGAAAGTTTTTTAGAAAAAATTGAAGTCTGTTTAGGTCACGTAGGTATTGGTAAACTCTAAACCGAGAAATTAACGAGAATGGAAACTGGAAAAAAAATCTCAACAGTTAGTAAAATGTCGGCGGCTGCTACGGCGAAAAAAGACATCGAAGAATGTAGTATTTGCTGTGAACCCTATAATAAAAGCACGCATTTGCCTATTGAGTGCGAGCAAGCGGGCTGCAAGTATAAAGCGTGTCTAGAATGCATCCGCGCCTATTTGTTAACCAGTGTGAATGAGCCACATTGTATGCATTGCAAAGCGAATTGGTCGGCGAAATTTATGTTGAACCTGCGAAAAGGGTGGTTGAGCGATATCTATCGCCCTCATCGGGAAAAATTTCTGTGTGATATCGAGCTTAGCAAAATCGCCGAGACGATGCCGGATGCGGAGCGCTATAAGGCAGGGAAGAACCAAGACGCTATAACAGATGAATTTCGGAAAGAATATTTACGCCAAAGAGTTGAGCTCGATAAGATTCAGACCAAAATCAATGAATCAGCCCGTTTAGCCAATCGTATCAAGAACGCTAGCAATGTGGTAGATAAAGAAGAGAAGAAAGTATTCTTTATGCCTTGTCCTGCTGTCAATTGCAATGGTATGTTGTCGACACAGTACAAATGCGGTATTTGTGAAATGTTCGCCTGCCACGAATGCCACGAAGTGATTGGGCTTAGTAAAACGGAAGGTGAACATCAGCACGTATGTGATCCAAATAATGTAGCCAGTGCACAAGCGATTAAAAAAGAGACGAAGCAATGCCCCGGCTGTCATAACCGCATTTATCGAGTAGAAGGGTGCTCACAAATGTGGTGCACCGGATGTCATACGGCGTTTGACTGGAATACAGGTCGTAAAGTTGTCAATGATCGCTTACATAATCCGCATTGGCTAGAATATCAGCGAACCTTAACTGGTGGGGCTGCTCCTCGCGCACCCGGTGATGTTCCGTGTGGTGGTATTTGTTCGCGGACGCAGTTGAATGCACACGTTATCTATAAAATGACTACAAACCGACAACTTCTTTGCCCGAATGAAAAATATACCGTGGATAAATTATCGGATATATTACGCGCAATTCATCGTATTGTAGAAAACATTACAAACAATGATGTGCGTGAAACACGTGAACACATACAGCGTATGCGTGATTTTAAAGAACAGCGGGTCAAATATATTGTGGGAGAAATGACGAAGGAGCAATTATCCGCACATATTTTCCGCACAGACAAAATACGACAAAAAAATACCGAATTATTGAATGTGTATGAGCTGCTAAGTGCGGTCGGTATTGACTTCTTTAACCGACTCTTAGCCATTACAGCAGATGGAGATCTCTATGTGTCTGAGGTGATAGAGCAGCTTAATCAATATGATAAACTACGTGCCTATTGCAATGGGCTTTTTGCGATTATTAGTAATACGTATGGTATGACGGTGCCACAAATCACGAAAAATTGGGTGCGTATGACAGAAAAATTTAGTAGTAAATCATTGAAACAGCTGGAAACAACAGCAGAAGCGCCTATCCAAGAGTCGATGACATCTACTGTATAGCATCGTGATCCTTATACATCGTGATCCTTATACATCGTGATCTTTAAAATATCTGGCTAACAATACTTTAAAATGTTTCAAAAAATCGATCTGCTTGTTTTGCATAATCCATTTGGGAACTGCCATAATACCTTGTCCACGTTTCAGGTGGCACGCGCCTTTAAATAATAGCTGGTTGAAAATAGCTATTATTTTTCTCTCAATTGGTAATAAGTCAATCTGGTCTAAAACCAGACGGTATTGGCTTTTATAGATATAGCGGTTATAGTTACGGTCCCCGTAAATTTGATGGCTTTTATCGGTCTCCATTGCCTGCGGTTTTATTAAGCCAATCGCCTTCACTTTATTCTCGTCATTGTGCATTTCCAAGACAATCATTGTGCCGTGTATCGATTGTGTTGCTCGCCGAGGTGTGCCATAAATTGCACCAGTCCATTTATTGTTCTCCAGCCAGCGCTCACGATCATTCCACGTTTTCGTATTAAAGCGTGTGGTAGTTAAGGTCAGCATATTAAGGTATAATAAAATTGATAATGAGAGATTAAATTCAATTTTATTTTATTTAATTTTCGGAATATGTCGAAATTGGATGAGGATTACTAGCCGGAGACGATCGGATAGAAAAAATCATAAAAATAAATTGTGGGATAATAGCCAATAGCCACGCAATCGCTTTATTACCAGAAGTACACAATTTATTTAAGAGAAAAGTCCATAGAATAAATAAAAGGGCTTTTGCAATTAACCAGACGAGCCCTTGCTCTATAGAGACGAAATAAATCAATGAGAGAATAGCCAAAAGAAAATAGACCTTCGCTGGTTTGCAGAAATCCATAAATATAAAGCGACCAAGCACACCACTATTACTAGTGCCGGCTGGCGCATTATTTTTCGGTAACATACTAATTAATGATTTCGATTTTCCTTTGAGTGATGCCAACAAGTCCATTTATATTATCGAAATATATTATCCTAGAGAAAGCGTAGATAATTCTTCTTATGCAGCGCCTTAATATGGGTTTTATCGGCTTTATCGAGGCCAAAAAAATCGGTAACCGTCTCATCCGATATCTCCTGAGTGCTCGGAAAGCCTTGTAAACGGGTTATATCGGGTATAAATTCAAAGGCGTATTTTTCTAGATAGCGCATCCGATAGCGTGTGGCTTCAAAGAGATAGAGGGCGAATTTGGTGGAGAGAAAGGCGGCGAGCTGTTCGAATTCGGCATCAGTTTTACCTAGTAAGACATAATTATCACGGTTCGCAATACCATAGTGGCCGTGCTTATCAAAATAGGGAAAACCATACATTTTATGCGCCAAGACGAGTTTTTTTTGACCGTGAAAAGCCTGTGGTATATCACTATAATTTAATAAGAGCACTGGCTGTAGCCCTTCTAAAACACAGGTCGTGATATTTGTAAAAGGAAAGTCAGTGCTACTATAGGTCAATTCAGTGAATTGGCTTTTTTTCGAAGGCATATTGGATTTTAAAACGTGTAAAGGGCCGGCTTTCAGGAGCCACGGTTGTAATTTTTGGATAATATATGAACCAAACAAAGGCAACGGTTTACCAGTTGTATGCGAGAAATCAACATAAGCGTGCCGCTGGCTATCATAAAGGTGAATACTTGTATTTGCTTTTTTACTATTTGTCAAAAGAAAAAAACACGTAGGTGTTTGCGCTTCACCTTTAAAAATAGTATTGGTTTCATTCGTCGAGAGACAGTGAATTTTCTCTATTTTATATTGCATCAAGAACTGGTGGAGCCGACTTTTATCCGGTTTTAGCCAGAGTACTGGCACAATCATACAGAGTTGGCCTGTATGTGGCTGTAATAAGTCGAGAGATTTGATGATGAAATTTGACCATATGGTGGCTCCATCCTTTTTTTTATCCCGTTCGGTGTTAGTTGGCACCTTTTTCATACCGTGTGCATTATAAGGGGGGTTCCCAACAATATAATCAAAATTTATACTTTTATCAAGCGCACCAGAGGAGAGAAAATCGGCTTGGACAATATTCGCCGTGGCGCCAAACATCTCGCGTAAATGCACGACATTACTTTCTTTCAATTCGATAAAATACAACATTTTTTCGATGATATGTGTCTTTCTCTCAGTTTCATCGGGGAGTAAGGGCGCCAATCCTATATTCAATCGTTCAAAAACCATCATTGAAATATAGCCACGGCCTGCGCCGACATCCAACCAAGTCTTGGTGGGGTCTAGAAACGCACTGGGTGAAAATAAATCTAACATTTGATTGATGAGAGAAAAGGGGGTATAAATCTCTCCATATTCTAATTTATCGGCCTTACTGACTTTGAAATCTTGTTTGAAAAGGGTGAAATCTGTTATTGTATAAATAGACATTATTTATACAATACTTTTATTATATTTATTGCATTCTACCCCGCATCATCGCACTCCGCATCATCGCATCATTGCACTCCGCAAAATGGCTTCGCTCTCTTTCAGTTGGTCTAACATCGGACGGTAATAGTGCCGAAATTGAGACCGTTTCTGCTGAATATCGGAATAGGTCATCCATTTTATTTGCCGTTTTTCAAATAAACCATTTTTACAAACCAAATTCGGTAGATGGGATTTGATAAATTTATGGTTATTGTTGAAGTAAAATGGTAAATTGGGGTCATATGGAACTTGCACGAGGAGAGATGTATAGGTTTCTAAACTCAATTTCAATACCAAATTGGATTGAATGAGCTGCTTGAATTCATTACAACTCCCAAAAAAACCATTTAATTCTTCACATCCTTCACGTACGGCATTTTGTAGTTGGCTTTCGCCTTTTTTTGCACCACCACCGAAATCAATCCATTTATGTTCATCCGCCTCTTCACCAAAGAGGAAATAAAGTTGCCCCTGATGAATGGCAACTGGTAAAACACCCGCACCCATTTTATATATAGCATATAGAATAAAATACAGAATAGAATAGAGAATAGAATAGAATAAAATATAGACAATATAATAATGGCCAATACACGATGTTTTGATTCGACTAAGAGTATCCTATCAGCGAGTGAATTATCTAGTGAGAAAAGACAACAAGTAATATATAATGAAATACAACAAAATGTGCAAAAATTTAACACGGGTAATCCTGTGAAAAATAATGGCAAAAAATACAATCGTAACACCATAATAAATCAAACGTGTGATATCTCGAGTGGTTATGTCGACGTGGCCAAAAGTTACACCATCTTAACCGATGTAAAAGATGGGGCAGGCTTATGTTACCCTGTAACTGTATCTACACCAATTGATAGTATTCAAACCACACTTTGTACTAATCTATGTAGCAATACATTTGACTCGGGATTTCAAGATACAGGGGAAAGTGGGGATAGCGCCCTACAAAATTTAGATACGAATGCCAATAAAGATTCTGCGTGGACCGATATTTCATCGAATATTTTAGTATCGAGTGGCAACGTTTTACCTGCTTTTTCGCTGGGAACTGGTGTTGATCGCTACCGCAATGCGACCTTTCTGGGTAGCTGCGACATATTACCACCAAACCCCACAACACCAATGTTTGTTATCCAATTTAGCCAAGATAAGGTGAATTGGTATAGTGATGGCGTCGAGCCATCGTTTTTTGCTATAAATGGTACCACCCTGCAATTTTGCTTTCAGCGGAGCAATGTGCCGTCATTATGGGTTCGCTTGTATATGGTCAATAATACCTATTTTAATGATGTGCAGTTACTTCTCACAAAGAATTAAAATGGAATAATATATAAATGGCGGAATATACAGGTTCATCCTATATCTCACAGCCAGTGCAAACGGCTTTAAATTTGAAAGCCGGAAATCCCGCGACAGGCGATTTAAATATGAGCAATAATAATATTGTTGAATGCCAAAATTTAATATTAACCCAAGGTGTAGGGGGTGGTATTACTTTTCAAGATGGTAGCGTGCAAAGCACTGCAGGCCCAACCGGCCCTGCCGGAAATCCAAGCGGCCCAACCAATTCAGTACAATACAATAATGGTGTGGGTGGCCTAGGAGGCAGTTCCAATATGCTCTATGACGATAGTGTGACGACACTGACTTTAAATGGCACATTACAACCGAATACTATCAATTTTCAAGGAGGTGTAGCGATTACAAGTGTTTCGGACTTTATTGCCATTGGTAATGCAGCGGGGGGCGGAAGTGCGGTAATTAATTCTGGTACGATTGAGCCGACCTTTTATGAAAATATGGGATCGGGATTTGGTGGCGGTTATGTCTTAACGATAGGACTGGATGCATCCGCGAATATTATCGTCGGCGGTACTTTTACTTCGTATGATGGTTCGGGTTGTAATGGTATTATTAAGTTACGTCCTGACGGCACGATAGATCAAACCTTTTATGAAAATATGAGTTCGGGGTTTGGTAGTGGTGGATCTGTCAGCGCAATAGGGGTAGATGCATCCGCGAATATTATCGTCGGCGGTAATTTCACTTCGTATGATGGTTCAGGCTGTAGTGATATTATTAAGTTACGACCCGATGGTACGATTGACAAAACATTTTATGAAAATATGGGCTCGGGCATTGGGATTGTTGGCGTCGGTAGTTATGTCAAAGCGATAGGGGTTGATGCATCCGCGAATATTATCGTCGGCGGTAATTTCACTTCGTATGATGGTTCAGGCTGTAGTGATATTATTAAGATACGACCGGACGGCACGATTGACCAACCGTTTTATGAAAATATGGGTCAGGGTATTCGCGGTGGCGCAGGTATTGTCAATGCGATAGGGGTAGATGCATCCGCGAATATTATCGTCGGCGGTAATTTCACTTCGTATGATGGTTCGGGGTGTAATGGTATTATTAAGTTACAACCCGATGGCACGATAGATCAAACCTTTTATGAAAATATGAGTTCGGGTTTTGATGGCGTTGTCTATGCGATAGGGGTAGATGCATCCGCAAATATTATTGTCGGTGGTCTATTCACTTCGTATGATGGTTCGGCCTGTAGTAATATTATTAAGTTACGACCGGACGGCACGATAGACCCGACCTTTTATGAAAATATGGGCTCGGGTATCGGCGGTTTCATTGTCTTTGCGATAGGGACGGATGCATCAGCGAATATTATCGTCGGTGGTGAATTTACTTCATATGATAGTTCAGCCTGTAGTAATATTATTAAGTTACGATCAGATGGCACAATTGACACAACATTTTATGAAAATATGGGATCGGGTATTGACACTATTAACGGTATCACTGGGTATGTCCTTTCGATAAGGACGGATGCATCCGCGAATATTATCGTCGGAGGTAATTACACTTCTTATGATGGTTCGGTTTGTAATAGAATTGTGAAACTAGTGGGGAACACAAAAACTATTTATTATAATCAACAATTGAATGCGATCGCTATTGGTTCTTCGGCAGGTAATATTAGTCAAAGGTCAAATGCGATCGCCATTGGTGCGCAAGCAGGGTATGATAGGCAAGGCCAATATGCGATCGCCATCGGTTATCAGGCGGGGCAAACAAGCCAAGCGGCGAATTCGATTATTTTGAATGCAACCGATGCGTCTTTAAATAGCACGACAACGAATGCTTTATTTGTCAAACCGATTCGCAATGACAATACCCAAACTCAAGCTTTATGCTGGAATACAAGAACAAGTGAAATTACCTATTCCACTTCAGGAACAAAAACATTCGTCATCGACCATCCAACCAAAACAGAAAACTATCTCGTACACGCGTGTTTAGAAGGGCCAGAAGCTGGTGTCTATTATCGTGGCAAGGCAACCATTGAAGCCAAAATGAACTTTGTTGAAATTACTCTACCAGCTTATGTGAATGCCTTAGCCACCGAATTTACAGTGCATTTGACACCAGTTATTAGTGAAGAGAATGATAATGCATTTGTAACACTCGCCACATCGAATGTGCAGAATGGCAGATTTAAGGTCTACCGGAAAAAAACGCAATCTTTCTGGGGATGGTTGATAGGTAAAAAAGCCTCTCCTCAACTCTTTGATTATGTGGTCTTTGGTAAACGCGCGGCCATCAATGTTGAACCAATGAAAGCCGAAGTGGAGGTTAAAGGGCAAGGACCTTATAAGTGGCTTTAGTTTTAAAATATGTATTAAATATATAGCAATGTCTTGCAATTGTAATTATACTTTAACGACGAATACGCCGTGTGTTTCTTGTGTCAATGTTGCCAATACCACAGCCAGTCAGAATATTACGCAAAAACGCATTTGGGGGCAGGTGCGAACCGGCTCGGGAATTTATACGATGAATCTAGGCGCCTTAACGAGCGGAGCGGCAATTTTGGCCAATGGCAACAATGTGAATTGGAATCAAATGAGTGACCGTGTTTCAGCCGCAGTGCAGCCATCGCTTCGCCCCACGCACGGTAATTCTTTACGTAGCACATTAACGAGTGATAGACCGGGGGCGGGTAGTCCCGGCGGTAAGGGCGTTGATGTGAAGCACGATTCTTACGCACGCTATTTGAACCGAAAGAAAGCAGGTGTAGTAAAAACACAAACGGGAAATATTGCATCAGTCGCTGTGGCTGGTAATAAAACACAATCGATTGGTCTATTAGCCAATGGTGTTAATTGCTGTTCATAATATATAAATGCCGCAAAAAATCGGAATGCTTCTTACTTATTCGAATAAACAAATTGCACCAGCATTGGCTTTACCAACACCGACTGCAAATGCAAATGCAAATGCAAATGCAAATGCATATACAATAGGTTCAAAATTGGCCCGCTTTAATCATTCAACTACTACAATGCAAACCATTATGCGGACGCCACCAGGCAGTTGTTCTTCGTGTGGCCGTTAAAATTTTTAATATATTAAAAATTAAATATATAAAAAATAAACTAAGGATTCAATATATAATGGAAGCTTTAATTTTGAAAAGTGATTCCTATACGAATAAAGAGATTGAAAAATTATTACATTTATCCAAACCTTATAGTGCAAGTGATGTCGACTTTTCCAAGCAACGGTTATTGAAACAATTTAATGCTGCGATGCCGTATTTAGGCAATGATAAACAGCAGGAAATCATCAATTTTATCGATACGATAACAGTGCGTGTGAAAAACGATATTGATATGGAAGATGTCCATCAAGTAATTCAAGCAGGAAGTAATTTTATTATTGAAAATCCAGACCGTATTATAGGCCGCACATCAAAAATAGAAAATGGGCGGATGACATTAGAATCGAAAAGTGCGCCACCCGGCTATATAAACCCATTGAATGTGCGGACGATTACACAAGCTATCACTATTGATTCACGTTTTCGCCCAAACTATTATGGCTCCAAATCAACCAATTATGATATCGTTCTACCGGCCATTCAAAAAAATGTGGTGAGTTTACGTGTGGCTTCGATTGAATTACCTATCACTTATTATGCAGTCTCGCGTTGTAATGAAAATTCCACGTGTGTGATAGTTGATTTAAGCAATGTCGATCAAGGCTGGCTCTTGACTTTACCTGATGGCAATTATGAACAATCGTGGGCAAGTAATAGCAAAGCCTCTTTTATTGAAACGGCAATGAATGATACAATTCTAAACTCGGTGCCGGTGACATTCGACGCCAATGGACGTGTCACGCTTAACCCAGCCGGTACGGATTTAACCGCGGCAGATTTAACATTCAGTTTAGACCGGATTAGTGGAAAAGCTTTTTTTACGGCCGTAGAAGGTGGTGTTTTATACACAGACGGCTTTATTCTACGCTTAAATGTGGATGCCGATGGGAATGCAACAAACGACGCCAATTTGCAAATGCGGCTAGGCTGGCAGTTGGGGTTTCGTGATGCACACTATACTGTAGCGAATCCTTCGCAAAATGCACGCTGTGTAACCGAAGGTATTTGTTTGGTATGTGGTCCGCGTTATGCGTTTATTTCGATTAATGATTATCAAAAAAATACGGGTCCAACCCATATTGTCACCTATGCCAACTCGATTTTACAAGACAACATTATTACCCGTCTTAATTTGGCTGAATTACAAGCAGATTTTGGTGTATATCAAAGTAGCAGTGATCCCGGGTTAAGCACACAACTGAACCGCACGAGAGAATATTTTGGACCGGTCGATATTCAGCGGCTACATATTGCGCTATTTGATGAATTCGGTCGAATTATTGATTTGAATTATATGGATTGGTCACTTACCTTGGCGTTTGAGCTCCTCTATAATTAGGCTATGCCTAACACACAGGTAAGGCTGTATAAAACTCCTGTACCTTCTTATTTACTCTTATTTTTTGTGGATTAAAAGCGGTCAAGTAGAGCCCATCCAAGCTTTTAATACGCGATAGTGCCACATACGTTTGGCCACATTCGAATATATTACTACCTGCATCAATTTGTGCCATATCGAGAGATACCCCTTGTGCTTTATGAATCGTAATAGCCCACGCATAAATCAATGGGATTTGTTTGACACCAATCGATGGGTAGGTTTCGCTATTCCACGTATGATAGCCGACGGTCCTACGTGCCCCACTATTGAAGTGCACGAGTGGCAAGTTACCGACAAAATCGATAACAATACCTTGGCTACCATTCACAATCGGCTCCGCACTTTCCATATCGATATTGGCAATACACATTACCTGTGCACCTTTCTTCAAGACAATTTCTTTGTCAGCCATAATATTATTGGTTAGAAAGGTGTATTCCATCTCTCGTTGTTCAGGACTGATGGTCGGTGTTTGTGCCTGCTGCAGTTTTGCCAGTTTCGATTGCGCTTGCTCGGGCAAAATCTCTGCGTTGGTTAATTTAAAGATCTTTTTTTCACTGGGTAATTTCTCTAATTCCATCGCATTAATGAGCTCAGCATCACGGCGGCGGGGCAAGAGAATGGTCGGCACAAAGGTATCGGGTAAGGTTTTACCAATATGTGGGGTCAATTTCGTCAATGCGGATTTTAAAAGTTTACCTACACGGATTTGATTTAAGATCGCTGTATAGGTATCATCGGTTTGCCGGAAGATTTTCTTTAGTTGAACAATATCTGCAAATGTGTTTGTCCAGTTGGGGCTTTCGAAGCAAAACGCAGTCGATTCTTGGTCATCGTCACTACGTGCAACCGGTGGCAATTGATAAAAGTCACCCGAAAAGATCACCTGTAAACCACCAAACGGCCGTTTATTTTTGCGTACATACTGGCCCAAGCTATCGAGTATTTCGAAGATTTTTTGCGACATCATACTCACCTCATCCACGATTAAGACATCGATTTTTTTCCACGCAGCGGCTTTATATTTATTGGTGGCAACCCTTTTCACAATCATATCGGCATCTCCGTTCGCTAAGCCAATACCGGCCCACGAATGAACTGTTTTTGCCTGACAATTTAAAAGAACGGCTGCACAACCAGTGAGCGCACAGACCTGCACCTTTTTGCCATTGGCTTTACCTAACTCGACCATCTTTTTAATGAGGGCTGTTTTTCCAGTGCCACCCGGTCCGGTTAGAAACATATTGCGACCTTCGGTAAAGACTTGGATAGCTTGAGTTTGTTCGGATGATAATTCCATTTTTTTCTTAGCTTTTTTCTTTATTATAAAATAAAAATACATATTCAATTTTATTTTAAAACTTCAATTGTTTTTTGCGGTTCTTTAATTAATGGTAGCTTATCACTTTCACTTTCACTTTCACTATAGCTCGGCAACGGTGCTTCATAGAGGCGAATCTGTGGTCGCTCAACTATTATTTTTTTCACATTCGGATTCTTTTTTATAATTTCATAATGTTCTTTGGTAATCAAGATATATTCTTGTTCTGGTTCATTCCTTTTCCCAAGATCAAACTCAATGCAACGCGTTCCTAAAATGACACAGAAACCACAGAGAAGTGCGCTGGATACATACCCAACAACGAGATCAGCCATTCTTATATATTAATTCTTATATATAATTCTTATATAGAAATCAATTTTATTATTAACTGCAAGGGTTAATTGGCTTTATACAAAGGCGGTGGCTCTAAATCAAATGAAGGCACGTGTGGCACGTTTTCCTGATAAATTGGCGGCATATGTATGAACGTATACGGCAGGGCACCAATTGGAATTACAGTATTGATTTTTTTAGATTGACATTCTTTGCAACTACAACAGATACCAAGTAGGCAGAGAGAGCTGAATACAGAGACAATCAATATCGGGCATAAGGAATCCATTTTATAGTTTAAGGGTAGTATTTAATAGAAAATTGATTTCAATTTGGTGGTATATTTCTTGAATTAATTTATGTTTAAATGTTTTGCTGTAATCACTGTCAGCGCAATTATCAGCGCAAATTGTATTTTGATCGGCACGTTATTGCCTGTCAATATTTGGCGAAAAGCAAGAGAGAACGGACATTAGAGTGTGAAGAAACAACAGATACCCCTAGTGTACGGGATTTGTATGGTATTATATTGACCTTGGCCGCCAAATGCAATGAACTTGAAACAAAAATGCAGGAGATTTCGAAATGGGCTCATATCACTAAACAAAAACTCAATATTACAGACTGGTTAAATACGGCGTATCCGAACGCGATGGCTTATGCAGAATGGTTTGCGACATTGCGTGTTACCTCCGCTGATTTAACTGTTTTATTCGACAGCGATTATGTGGGTGGGGTCACAAGTCTATTAAAAAAACAACTACCGATAACAGATGATAGTATAACAATACGTGCGTTTACTAGTAAAGAAAACACGTTTTATATCTTTCAAGAAAAATGGGTGCTGTGTGATAATGAAACCTTTACAAAATTAATGCATTTCTATGATAACGCATTTATGGGTGAATTTATTCGCTGGCAAACGGCTAATAAGAGTCGAATGGCAACAGATGATTCCTTTTCGGAACTCTATGCGCGCAATATGAAAAAAATAATGGGGGGAAATTTTACACGTGAGCAATTGTATTCACGTATAAAAAAAGAATTATATATGCATTTGCGAAGGGATCCGCCGAATATTTTGGAGTATGAAACGCACTTTTAGCAAAAGTGCAGCAAAACATTAGACTTAAACTTATAAACATTTTTTCCCTATAATGTTTTGCGGCACTTTTTTGAAAAGTGCGGTTCAGTTTTGCGGCACTTTTTTGAAAAGTGCGGTTCAGTTTTGCGGCACTTTTTTGAAAAGTGCGGTGCAGTTTTGCGGCACTTTTTTGAAAAGTGCGGTTCAGTTTTGCGGCACTTTTTTGAAAAGTGCTATGCACGCCTAGTTTTTCCTCTCTTGGATTTCTTATTCCGTAGCTTCCGCGTCTTACGTCTTCGACCACCGACACTAACTGGCTGAGCTATTCCGGGTAAAGGAATTGCCTGTGGTGGCATTGGTGGCATATTCGGATTAGCCGCCACATTCGCTTTTAATTCATCTTCCAGTTGTTTTTCCGCCGCAGTTAAGACCTCCAATGCTGGTGCCGTATAGGTTGGTAATTTTCCATCCACCACAAAAATACGATTACGGGAATTAAAGATATCTTTTTCCAAATCATTCATACATTCATTTTTTAGTTTTTTCGCAGAGAAAGCTTCACTCGGTGTAAAAGCGGGGTCAATAAAACTGGGTACAATGTCAAATACACCACCCTTTTGTGTTTTCTTCCCCTTTTTTTTTCCTCCGCGCCGCATCGTCGCATTCATCGTCGTTTCTTGTTGTTGTGTTATTAATTTTTCGCGTGTGCCAGTAATGACCTGCGAAATGGCATTGGTGACATCATTCAAGCTCATCATTGCGGTATCTAATCCAGTACCTAATCCACTGTCTCTGAATTTATTCTGTGTTAATTCAGGTGCAGTTAAATCAATACGAAAGGCAAAAATATTCGCATCGTTTTCCAATGTCAATAAACCATTATGATAGTATTTCATAAGATCGTGCATACTCCACCATTTGTAACGAATCTTTCTCTCTGCTTCCGGAACCATATCATAGACTGCCTGTTCATCTTTGGAAAGAATATCACGTGGTATCAAAAAAGCTTCGCCAATTGTCGAGACACCAGACATTATATATTAGATTTATAAAATTTTCTAAAGATTGTATTTGAGTTTAAATTCGTCTGCTGTGAGAATCGGAATACCCAAGGATTTGGCTTCCGATGTTTTATTATTATCCGTTGCCGTATCTTTGACTAAAACGACAAAGGTATTTTTTCTAACCGCACTTCCTTGTTCGGCACCGAGAGCCGTTAATTTTTCAATTAAGTCTTTATCACGAAAGCCGGTCATCATATATTGTTTACCATAGAGGGCGTGTGCTTTTTCATGCACTTGGTCCAGCTGCGCTTGGTTCTGCTTCGCTTGCAATTTATCCGTCAAGTTTATTTCCTTTAAAAACGCCAGAAAAGAAGAAATATGACTCACAAATTGTTCTGCTGTTTTTTCAGCCATTCCTTCAACTGCACTTATCCGTTTTACTTTTTCACCTAGCTCACTCGTCAAGATTGAGGGCTCCGCTCCAAGAATCAGATTGAATTTCTTTACACCAAAACCACGTCCAAACAGATTACTGGCGTGCATCAATTCAGGTAAAGTAGCTTTGGCGAGTTGTTCGATAATACTAGCTTTAAGTTTCGCTGCCATTTTTTCTTTAAAGCCAGCGACCTTTAAAAAATCCGTCTCAGCCATCGCCACTATTTTTGGCACTGTATCAAAGCCTGCTGCGATTATTTTTTTCACATTACCGGCACCTAGCCCATCGACCTCCAAATTGGTGAAAAAATAAGCGATATTCTTTTCTTTGACAGTTAAATCATCGGCTTTATTTTCCAACATAATGTCCACACGGGTCGCGTTCCATTCATAGGCTACAAGTGGCATTTGCGCCTGCGCCGCCGGTTGCACGACCGCAACAATATGTGGAATAACATCACCACTACGGGTTAAGCGAATTAAAGCACCTATACCAATCTGCTGGTCCACAATGAATTTTGCATTGAAGCCGGTGGCATATTCGATTCTCACCCCACCGAGCTGTAAGGGCTCGATTTGCACACGTGGTTTCAAATAGCCATCTTTACTCGCGGTCCAAATGACACCGACCACTTTGGCTTCTGCCATTTGATCTGACAAGACCATTTTAAAAGCAAAGGCGTGTGCTGGATTACCAGTTTGGCGAGGGTAAATACCATCATTGATACAAATAATACCATCGATTTCATAAAGATAATCAGCACGCCATTGCAGTAACAGGTCGGATAAGAGTTGATTTGAAAGTGTAGATGTGAACTGGTATTGGACAACCTGAAAACCAGCTTTTGAGAGATAAGCCATTTGCAATGAAGGTTTCATTATCGGTTGTAATACTTCATAGATGACAAAATCAACATCGGCGCATTTCAAAGCATCTGGCTTCTTCTGGTTAATAATACCTGCTACAAAATTACGGGGATTGGCAAAATCTTGGCTATATTTAGCTTTAAACACGGCCCGTTTGACAATAAATTCACCACGTACTACTGTATTCTTTATATTCGGTAAGTGGAGGTAAGGTAGCAAATGACTAATATCTTGGCCGACCAAGCCATTACCGCGAGTATAGAGTTTCGGTTTAGGACCTTCGGTAGAATAGAGCCCACTCACCCCATCGAGTTTACACGATAAAACATATGGACCACTATAGGTTTGCTTCCATTTTTCCAGCACCGTCGTATCTGGTTTGATTTTATCCATCGACCACATTTCATAAGGTAATGTCACTTTGTTTTTTTCCGCGATAGTGCATTGTGTATGACCTGCTAAGGCGGCTTTATTCTCGGGATACATATCTAGAATATAGTCACGCAAAATATCGTACTCATTATCAGTCAATAGCGGCTGCTGTTTACAGTAATAAGCATCATTCACCAGACCAATAAATGCACTTAACTGTTCTTCATTTAACATTATTAAAGCCGGAATACCTTTCAGCTTGAAATCAGCAAGTATTTTCTTTTGTTGCATAGGTATAGTTGTATTCTATTATAGACTTTATATCTTTTTGTGGTGCCTTTTTTACAGTTCCTTTTTTAAAGCGCGAAAAAATAAACTTTGAATAACACCATCCAGCCATCTGAATTTATTAAAGAGTTAAATCTAGCTTATGCAAAGCCTAGCCATAGAGAGAAAGAAAACATAGAAGTAAGAAGCTTAGCCATACAAAGAAGCGTTTTTGATAAAGAATTTTAGTGTAAAATATATATATTATGAGTTGGCAGCAAAATAATAGTCGGAATCGAACCGGCAATGAAGGGATTGTTTGGATTCCCGGTGGTCCTGCCAGCTGTACGGTAAAAGGCGATACAGGTTATACTGGTTATACAGGTTACACTGGTTACACTGGTGTTACGGGTTACACAGGTGTTACGGGTCATACAGGTTGTACAGGTTATACTGGGCCTACAGGACCTGCTGGACCTGAAGGGCCTGTCGGACCAAAAGGTGATACAATATTTGGTGGGCCAACTGGGCCAACTGGTGTACAGGGCGATACTGGTTATACTGGACCTACAGGACCACCTGGGGTCGATTCAAGTGTAATAGTATCGGTTACCGTTATTTCTGGTATGACGGGGTTTACTGGTTATACTGGTTATACGGGTTATACGGGTTATACAGGTTATACTGGTTATACTGGTTATACTGGTTATACTGGTTATACTGGCTATACAGGTCCAATAGGTCCAACCGGTCCACTTAATCCTCCAGGTGGCCCACCGAATTCAGTGCAATTTAATAATGGAAATGGTTTGTTTGGTGGTAATAATAATTTACTATATGAAACGATCGATTCAACGCCTACATTAAGTTTGAATGGTTTTGTAAAACCGAATAATATCTATTTTAATACAAACAAAATCGGTATTGGCGCAGGGTCATTTCAGCCAAGTAATTTAATATCAGGTCAAGGTAGTTATGCAGTGGCGATTGTTACCAATGGTGGGCAAACGAATCAAGGGCCAAATGCTGTCGCCATTGGAGCCAATGCAGGTTTTTCAAATCAAGGGACAAATTCGGTTGCCATTGGCACAGGTGCTGGACAAATAAGTCAGCAACCGAATACACTCGCAGTGGGTTATCTAGCGGGTTCTTATAATCAAAGCGCAAATGCGATTGCTCTCGGGGCGAATGCAGGGCAGACCGGTCAGAGTTCAAATGCGATTGCTCTCGGGGCGAATGCAGGGCAGACTGGTCAAAGTTCGAATGCGGTTGCCTTAGGCTACTTGGCCGGTGCTTATCAACAGAATGTAAACGCAGTGTCGCTTGGTTACTTGGCAGGTTCTTATTCTCAAAGCGCAAATGCGATTGCTCTTGGGGCGAATGCAGGACAGACCGGTCAAAGTTCGAATGCAGTGGCCTTAGGCTACTTGGCCGGTGCTTATCAACAGAATGTAAACGCAGTGTCGCTCGGTTACTTGGCGGGTTCTTATAATCAGCAAGGGGGTGCCATTGCTATTGGTGCAAATGCAGGGCAAACAGGTCAAAGTGCGAATGCGGTGGCTTTAGGTGCTAGCGCAGGGTCTTATAATCAGCAAGGTGGTGCGATTGCGCTTGGTTCTAGTGCAGGACAATCAAATCAAAGCTCAAATGCGATTGCGCTTGGTACTAGCGCTGGACAAACGGGACAAGGTTCCAATGCAGTTGCCCTCGGTTATTTGGCTGGGACTTATTCTCAGAGTGCGAATGCGATTGCACTAGGTACTAGCGCTGGACAAACCGGTCAAGGTTCCAACGCAGTTGCCCTTGGTTATTTAGCTGGCTCCTATTCCCAGAGTGCGAATGCGATTGCACTAGGTGCTAGTGCAGGGCAATCAAATCAGAGTGCGAATGCGATTGCGCTTGGTACTAGCGCCGGACAAACAGGTCAAGGTTCCAATGCAATTGCCCTCGGTTATGCGGCCGGATCTTATAATCAACAAGCGAATGCGATTGCCCTTGGTACTAGCGCTGGACAAACGGGTCAAGGTTCCAATGCAATTGCCCTCGGTTATGCGGCCGGATCTTATAATCAACAAGCGAATGCGATTGCGCTTGGTACTAGCGCCGGACAAACGGGTCAAGGTTCCAATGCAATTGCCCTCGGTTATGCGACCGGATCTTATAATCAACAAGCGAATGCGATTGCGCTTGGTACTAGCGCTGGACAAACAGGTCAAGGTTCTAATGCAATTGCCCTCGGTTATGCGACCGGATCTTATAATCAACAAGCGAATGCGATTGCACTAGGTACTAGCGCCGGACAAACGGGTCAAGGTTCCAATGCAATTGCTCTCGGTTATTTAGCTGGGACCTATTTACAGAGTGCGAATGCGATTGCGCTTGGTACTAGCGCTGGACAAACGGGTCAAGGTTCCAATGCAATTGCTCTCGGTTATTTGGCTGGCACCTATTTACAGAGCGCGAATGCGATTGCGCTTGGTACTAGCGCTGGACAAACTGGACAGAGTATCAACTCGGTTGCCCTCGGTTATGCGGCCGGATCTTATAATCAACAAGCAAATGCGATTGCCCTTGGTACTGCCGCTGGACAAACGGGTCAAGGTTTTAATTCAGTCGCAATCGGTTATGCCGCGGGCGCATATGATCAAAGTGCGAATTCAGTTGCGCTCGGTTATTTAGCTGGAGCATATAATCAACAAGGCGGTGCGGTTTCCATTGGCGTCGGTGCAGGGCAAACTGGACAGAGTGCAAATGCGATTACACTCGGCTACTTGGCTGGGGCGTATGCCCAGCGTTGTAATGCCATTGCCGTTGGCGCAGGTGCAGGTCAAACGAATCAAAACCCTTATGCAGTAGCAATGGGTGCACAAGCCGGTCAATCGAACCAAGGTGCTTATTCCGTTGCAATTGGTCAACAAGCTGGTCAGTTTAATCAACACATCAATGCGATTGCAGTAGGGGGTGGTGGTGGTTATATTAACCAAGGTGCTTTTACCGTAGCAATTGGCTATCAAGCGGGGTTTTTGGATCAAAGTGGAAATGCTGTCGCCATCGGTTATAACGCAGGTGAAATTAATCAAGGCTCAAATGCAGTCTCAATCGGTTATAGTGCTGGTCGCTATGATCAATCCGGTAACGCAGTGGCATTAGGCACAAATGCAGGCTATACAGGTCAAAGCATAAATGCTATTGCCATCGGCACGAATGCTGGGTATACGGGTCAAGGTGTAAATGCGATTGCCATCGGTGCGAATGCCGGTTCGCTAAATCAACACGCTAACACTATCATCTTAAATGCAACAGGTAACAATCTGGATACCGTCTCAGATCAACCCGATGCTTTCTATGTGAAACCCATTCGCACTCAGACTGGTATTCTTACTGACTACAAATCCTTATATTATAATAGAGGTACAGGTGAAGTTGTTAGCGTAGACGGTGGCGGCGGCGGCGGTGGAGGGTCAGGTTTATCCGAAAATTTTACGGTTGTAGGTGGTTCAGTTTCGGCGTCTGGGAATAATACATTGGCTTATAGTGTCGATGGTGAAACGTGGCAAGTAAATTCATCTTCCAGTAAAACACACACGTTCGCTGATGGTAGTTGTAATGCGGTTGGCTGGAATGGACAAGTCTGGGTCGCAGGTGGAGTCGGTGAAACCGCCCTCACTTACAGTAATGATGGCATCAATTGGCAGCGTAATACCAACACCGTACGGAGTCTCTTAGATAGTGGTAATTGGCGATATGGAGTGGATATTTCTTATGGTGTCGCTGGTTCCAATGTAGGCTATGCGACAAGTCTTGCCTTAAATAACAGTGGTAACCGGCTTGCGGTGGGTTCACCTTATTATACAAATAATGTCACCGATAGTAGTTTCGGTCTAGTGTCAATTTACGATTTTTCGTTGAATAGTGATATGTGGCTGAAAACAGCCGATTTAAGTGGGGGTGCTGCAACTAATAATCCACAATGGTTTGGTACAGCGGTAACACTGAATAGCGATGGCACAAGGATTGTTGTAGGGGCGCCAAATGACGGAACTGGTAGCCCAGGCAGAGTTTATACATTTGATTGCTCCTTAAATTCATCCGAATGGGGAAACAGACAAACCATAACTAGACCTTCCACACTACCCGTTATTAATTTTGGTGCAGCATTGGCTGTCAATGACGAAGGCACTCGTTTACTCGTCGGCGCGCCTAGCTCAAATCCACTTTTACCCGGCAACTGTAATGGCGCCGTCTATGATTTTTCATTTAACAATAATCGATGGGCTGTAAATAGAGTATCGCTTTTTACCACGTTAGATACCGGTGGTAGTGGTAGCAATTATTTTGGTGCCAGTATTGCTATGAATGGTGCTGCTAACCGCTGCTTAATTAGTGACCCTTCTTTTTCAAATGGGGTCGTTTATAGTTATGATTTTAATTATAATGCTTCACCTTCAGCTTGTTGGGGATTGTCTGCGCCGACCAATGGATATCTGAATTTTCGGTCCATACCCGATCAGATGTTAAGTGGTGCTAATTTGAACGAAATGTTCGGCTATAGTGTCTCGCTGGATATTTCCGGCATCCGCTGTGCAATCGGTGCGCCGGGTGATGGCACTGGCACCAATTCCGATCTTGGGCACGTTTACATTTACGATTATACATACAATCAAGGCTGGGGATTAACAGCGAACATTGCTGGTAACCAGACATCTGAGCGTTTTGGTTACTCTGTCTCACTCAATAAAACCGGCACACGGTTAATTGTCGGTGCACCAGCCAATGTTCCGATAGGGCAAACCTATATTTACAACTATAATCCAAGCACATTAACGTGGACCCAAGAAAACAATACACTATCTTCAGACAATTCGGAAAAGTATGGACTGTTGGGTCAGCCAGTTGCTATTAATGCGGCAGGTGACCGCTTCGTGAGTGGAGCACTCACCACTTTTGTGCCACCACCAGCTACCTATGATCCGCACGCCTATATTTTTGACAGGCAAATGTCAGCGAATGCGGTTGATTGGAATGGCGCGAACTGGGTTGCAGGTGGTAATAGCGTTACACCCAGCACGAGCTCCGCCTTGGTCTCGAGTGCCGATGGGTTGAATTGGCAGGCGGTGAGTAATACAAATGAACTCGGACCACAATTGACGAAACAGTATTTCGGCGAATTTCCGTCACAATCGTTGGGCTACGCGATGTCTTTCAATGCGGCTGGCACACGCTTAGCCATCGGAGCACCCGGTGATGTATCGGGTAATTCAGCTGTCTATATTTACGATTATGATATAAGTTTGAACAAATGGCCGGATATGTATACAGTGAAATATTTACCACCTGCTTTAAATGGATCAGGCACTACGAATTTTGGGACATCACTTTCTTTTAATGCAGCGGGGGATAGGCTCGTTATTGGGCTGCCAAATTACTTTGGCTATGGTGTGGTTTATATTTACCATAGTGTTGCAGGACAGTGGCCAAGTACACCAACGTGGTCCTATACTGGTGCTGGGGTGCCACCAAATTTTGGGGCCTTTGTGAAGTTTAACAGTAAAGGCGACCGGTTAATAGCCACCGCTTATCCAAATGCGTCTGCATCCACCCTGAATGTTTTTATTTATCATTATGATTATTCAACCGATCAATGGGCCGGTACTTATGGTGGCTCATCGACGGCGTGTGCCACACAATATTATACAAGTTCTTGGCCAACAGGTACTGATTGGCCAGCCCCAGTCGGCTTTAATGCCGCAGGTGATAGATTAATCATACCGACTTATATAGCATCTCTTGGTAATGGCCAAGCTTATGTAATCCATTATAACTATACAACTGGTACTTGGCCGGGATCTCCAACCGTTGGCGTAGCCGCGAGTGCAAATTGTACGGTCTGTTATCAAGGTCAATCAACGGATTCTTTTTTTGGACTTGGCGTAGAAATATCGGCAGCCGGTGATAAACTCGCTATTGCTGCTACTGGTAACAACAGCAGTGGCGGCCGTGTCTACTTAGTTGAATACAATTATGCTGCTAAGAAATGGCCGAGTGCAAATGGCACTACACCCGTCATTATTACGAATAGTATATGGAGTGCCTATTATGATTGGACTAGTTTCACTGCACAATTTGGCGCTTGTATGCATTTTAATACAGCTGGTACTCGTTTATTAGTGGGTCCCGCATTTACCAGTACTCTGAACCCGGGCTTGTTAGCCGTCTTTGATCGGAATGCTATCACCGGCTGGCCCGCGAGTGGCAATGTCACTTCTACTGCATCATATATTATCACTGGTGCCGATCCACTAACCAATTTTGGGTGGGGTAGCGCCATAAGTAGTGATGGTAATCGAATCGCCGGTGGTAATTATTTTAGTAGTGTCCTTGGATACCGGCGTGGGTATGTCAATATTTACGATTTGTCTACCAAACTCCAACTGCAAACTTGTTTGGCTTTGACCACCTCCGCCGTTACAAATGATAACAATACATTGGCAGCAGGCACTGGTGTCAGCACTGTTTTTGCAGCGAGCCAGAATGGCACTGTGTGGAACAATATCACCGATGATCGAAATGTGTTTTATAGTGGTGGTGATGGTCGCACGATGGTGCGTACGCAAGCGCTAACTACCCCTTCGCTAGATACAACCAAAATTTTTGCGATAGGCATTGGTTATGGTGACCGCTTAGTGATGAATCAAGCCGGAACCTTATTAGCGGTAAGTTCTCCCTTCTATCCTTATGCAGCTGGAACATCTTATGAAGGAACGGTGTATATCTACACCAACAATAATTCAACCGGCTGGCAGAGTAGTCAAACGATAACTAATCCCATTCCGTATAATGGATCGAACAGTGGTACTAGTGGTGGGGGTGGTAAATATTTTGGTAACGCAATGTGTATGAATGCGACAGGCTCAAAACTATTAGTATCAATGGTCGTTTCCTCCACAAGTACTTTTGGCGCTGCTACTACTTTTTCCGGCGATGTCTTCAGTTATAATTATGTCAATGGGCAATATGTCCTAGATTTTACCCCCAAACTCCCACATACATATGTACTTTCCGACGGGTATGGTGGTGGTGGTTGGGCTCCACCCCCAAACAATTCACTTGCGATGAACCGTGATGGTACCAAAGCAGTTGTCGGTGCCGCCAGCGTAAATAATACATCGGGTGCCGTTTATTGTTATAATTACGATGCGCAGCGAGGCTGGCTACCCGATACAATCACACCCATACTGTATTCACAGCCTTCTATAACACAACCAGCTTTGTTTGGCTCGGCGGTGACAATGAATAGTATGGGAACACAGTTAGTTGTAAGTGAACCGAACTATTCGTGGTCGGCGAGTGATATCAGTGGTGGCAAAGTCTATTGCTACAATTATGGCTCTTTGACTGGCTGGCAGAAAGTGCAAGATTTAAGTGGTGGGCTTAATGCATTGGATGTCAACCAACGATTTGGCTCAACCTTGGCGATCAATAGTGCAGGTTCACGGCTGGTGGTGGCTGCACCTACACCGATTGGCGTGGTTAAAACCATTTCAGGTTTTAGCACGAATAACCCATACACTATATCATCGGATGGCACCTATGTCTGGGTGGGAACTACTGGTAATGCGGTATACAAATACACTATTGCCACAGGGGTTTTGACTACAATCGCGCAACCAAGTAGTGGACCATATGGGTATCCAGCTTACGTGTGGTCAGATAAAACAACACTCTGGATTGGTAATAACACTTCTTTTCCTGCAATTTTGTATAAATATACGATTGCAACGGGAGCAGCACCCACTGGTTATAATCTTCCAAGTGGGGCATATACAAGCGGTATAACCGCGGATCCATTATTTGTCTGGATTACATCGAATGCGAATAATACCTTATATGGCTTTCTAAAAAGCAATCTTGGACAAGCACCTTTAACAATACCTGTTACGGGTGCATTAGGTATATACAGTGTCACCTCGGATTATACAGTTAGTTCAACGGGTCAATATGTCTGGGTTGCTGATTATGGCAGTTTTGTCTTTGGCACAAAAGTTTTCCAATATAACCTCGCAGGCAATTTAATAAATACACTTACAGGCTTTAACGGGCCTACTGGATTATCTTCCGATGGCACATATTTATGGGTTGCAGATAGTGAAACGAGTAGCGTCAAGCAATATCTTATCGGGGCTGTTCCAATTCTTATAAATGAATATACTTTCACCGCTAAACCTTCACAGATCTCATCCGATGGTACAAATGTCTGGGTTACACTTGCTGATTCAAATGATAATGTAGTGCAAATTAATATCGCCTCACAACAAATTATAAATACATTTACCGCTGGTATTGTCCCGAGTTTTATCTCAGCGGATGGCGCCAATGTATGGGTAAATAATGATTCTTCAATTCTCGCACAAATTAACACAACCATCGGTAAAGTGTATAGCTACAACTCTACAAGCAATGGTTTATGGGCACTGGATACATCATTCAATGGATTTCAAATGGGTGAAAATTTCGGCGGTGCTTTAGCCCTCAATTCTACAGGTGACCGTTTAAGTGTCGGTGCATATTCATCGTCTTATCCAATAAATAGCAAGAGTGGTAAAGTGTATAATTATGTTTACACCAGTGCAAGTAAGTGGCAGAACGTGTTTGATTTATCAGGTAGTGTAGGCGGTGGCTTCGAAAATACTGGAAGTGGTGAATATGGTGGTTTTGGTGGAGCATTAGCCTTAAATGGCACAGGCAACCGTTTAATTGTAGGTGACCCCCGCTATCAGAATTATTACAATTCCGTGACTTACAGTAACGGCGGTGGTATTATTTATTCTTATGATGAACCTTTTGCCACACGGCAATCTAATACGATAGCCTCGAATACCACGATGGTAGTAGCAGGGGGTAAGAGTATCCGTAATAGTCCCTTAGCGTATAGTTTAGATGGTGGTCAGACGTGGGCCGATACCGGCTCGAATGTGTTTATCGGACCGAATACTTCCGCCAATATTTGGGGCTTGGTGCTAGATGTGAGTTATAATCAATGTAATGCGGTGGAATGGAATGGTACTATTTGGGTAGCGGGTGGGCTCGGTGGAATGGCTTACAGTTATGATGGGCTCCATTGGCTCGCAGGTATTTTCGCTGATACAACAACATTAACGGTTTGTAATGCCGTGACGTGGAATGGAACACTATGGATCGCGGCTGGTATTTTATCAGGCAGCACCGCCATACAAGGGCACGCCACGAGTACGGATGGTATCAATTGGACCGTGAATGTCAATGGGGTGGCCCTTGGCTCGGCCTTGGCGGCACGCATTGAACCTGTCGAAGGGAATTATTTTACAGACGCCATAAATATAAACTTGGGTAGTAATGCCGGGCAATTTGGACAAGGAAGTAATGCAGTGGCGATTGGTTTAAACGCAGGCCAAACATCACAAAATAGTAATGCCGTCGCGATTGGTTTAAATGCCGGCCAAACATCACAAAGTGTTAATTCCGTAGCCATTGGTAATGCAGCCGGACGAAGCAATCAAGCCATTGCTTGTGTCGCAATTGGACAAAGTGCAGGAAATACCTCACAGCAAAATTATGCTGTCGCGGTTGGTTTAAGTGCAGGTACTACAAGTCAAGGCTTAAATTCAGTAGCCATTGGTATTAATTCAGGTTCTAATACTCAAGGGACAAATGCAGTGGCGATTGGTAATTCAGCAGGAGCGATAACTCAAAAAGCTTATGCGGTCGCCATTGGTGTTGCAGCTGGACAAAGCAATCAAGCCATTGCTTGTGTCGCAATTGGACAAAGTGCAGGAAATACCTCACAGCAAAATTATGCTGTCGCGATTGGTAATTCAGCAGGTACTACAAGTCAAGGCTTAAATTCAGTAGCCATTGGTATTAATTCAGGTTCTAATACTCAAGGGACAAGTGCGGTGGCGATTGGTAATTCAGCAGGTGCTACAAGTCAAGGCTTAAATTCAGTAGCCATTGGTATTAATTCAGGTTCTAATACTCAAGGGACAAATGCGGTGGCGATTGGTAATTCAGCAGGAGCGATAACTCAAAAAGATTATGCGGTCGCACTAGGCTGGTCTGCAGGTAGTAATAATCAAGAAAACGGTGCTGTTGCCATTGGTTTAAATGCGGGTTCTAATACTCAAGGGGTAGCTTCTGTGGCAATTGGTAGTGCCTCTGGCGCAATAACTCAAAAAAATTATGCGGTCGCCATAGGCTCTAGCGCAGGTTCTAATAATCAAGGCACATTTGCTGTTGCCATTGGGGCGAATGCTGGTTTAGTTAATCAAGCCGCCAATTCTATTTGTATCAGTGCTATAGGCACATTAAACAATACTACTGCAAATTCATGTGTTATTGCACCGATTCGAAATGCTACATCTGGCACGACGGGGATATTAGAATATAGTGGCGCAGAGGTTACATATAATAATGGGAATACAGTAGCTGTTTTGAAGACAGCAACGACGACGGCTCAAACAACGGCAAATAGTGCTCAAACAACGGCAAATAGTGCTCAAACAACGGCAAATAGTGCTCAAACAACGGCAAATAATGCAAATAGTTTGGCAATTGCAACGTATTTTTCTGGAGTTTGGACCAATTATTCATCCCAAAGAAGTATTGGTACGTATGCTCCGGCGTCGTCTCATATAATACAGATACAAGTACAAGTAAATACAGCTGGTTGCTTTGGGTGCACTTTAGAAATAGAGAATGGTGGGCAAATTGATTACCCATTTACTAACTGGATATTTACTGTAAATGCGCTTATTCCAGCAGGCAAAAGGTATCGTATAGTTGGATTATACGGTATATACAATTACCCAGTGGCCCAGCCGGACGCGTTTGGTAGTTCCTCCCACTATTGGTATGAACTCGGGAATTGAAAAATACCATTAAAAATTGATTTCTTCTTCTTATTTCTTTTAAAATGTAAATAAGAAGAAAATGAATCCCCACGCCCGCGACGCTCTCATCGAATTCGATGCCAGTCCGCATAAATATACTTGTGCAGGTGAAGGTAATTATATGTCAGTCACTACGTGGCTCCATTCCCATTTTCCCCACTTTGACGCGGATGCGATTATTGCGAAAATGCGGCTTGATAAACCCACATGTAAATATTATGGGCAAACACCTGAACAAATTAAAGCCGGTTGGGATAAAAATAGAGATGAAGCGGCGGCTGCCGGCACGGAAATGCATAAGCTGATTGAGGATTACTTTATAGGGATGGGGGGCAAACCCCTAGGACCCCCCGACCTCGGGCAAGTGGACCCAGAAGGGCGGACGCAAGAGGCGGATGCTGAAAATGGAAATACTGTGAGTGAACAACTGTCCGATGCATCCGCCCCTTGCGTCCGCCCTTCGGCAGGCGGGGGGTCGTGGGGGGTGTCCCCCCAGTTGTCACCCCACTTCTTGTTGTTTCTCGCCGCCCATCCCCTTTTAAAATGCTACCGGACCGAATGGATGATTTTCGATGAAGATGTGCGCCTTGCGGGTTCCATTGATTTTGTCGCGGAAAATGAAGATGGCACCTTGACAATTTACGACTGGAAACGATGTAAAGAAATAAAAAAAACCAATAGTTTTGGTGGCTCCGCTTTGACCGAATGTATTTCCCATCTGCCCGATACGAATTACTGGCATTATGCTCTGCAACTCAATACCTATAAAACAATATTAGAACGCAAGTATGGTAAGACAATTAAGGCAATGTTTCTGGTCGGGTTACATCCGGATTTACCGTCATACCAGCTTTTAAAGGTGCCGGACTTACGAACAGAAATGGCCGATTTGTTTGCTTTAAGGAATGGGGGCAAGCCCCCACACCCCCGAAGCTAAGGGGTGGGTGTGCGACACAATCTGATCTAAAAGATCAAATGTGCATTCTTAGCTTCGCGGTGGTGGGTGTGCGACACAATCTGAGCTAAAAGATCAAACGTGCATTCTTAGCTTCGCGGTGGTGGGTTTGCGACACAATCTGAGCTAAAATATCAAACGTGCATTCTTAGCTTCGCGGTGGTGGGTGTGCGACACAATCTGAGCTAAAAGATCAAACGTGCATTCTCAGCTTCGCGGTGGTGGGTTTGCGACACAATCTGAGCTAAAAGATCAAACGTGCATTCTCAGCTTCGCGGGGGGGGGTGTGGGGGGCTACCCCCATAAGCTCCCTATTAAGTCCCTCTACTATTCTTTTCCAATCATATTTTTTTGTCAGGGTTTCGCGGGCTAATGTGCCATCCGCTTGTGCCAAGTTTTTCGAAAGATAATACTTTTCCAAGGCTACAGCAAAATCCTCCGCGGCACACACTTGGATATAACCTTGATGGTCTTCCACTAAGGGTGAGAGATACAAATCGATTTTCGGTGCGATGAGGGTGGCATACGCCGGCTGGAAAATATCTGCCAAACCGCCTACTTGGCTCACGATTTGAGGTTTACCGAGTGCAGCGTGTTCGAGATTACATAAGCCAAAGCCTTCGCCCAAGCACGTATTCAAGCCCACATCGGCTGCGTTATAGAGTGTATTTAGTTTCTCATCCGTTAAATATGCCGGTGTATTACGAATGAAAATATGGTTGAGCACCACTTTGTCATAGTCTGCGCCCTTTTTCAAGCAGCAGACTTTAATCAGTTCTATGATATTATAGCCCTGTGGACTCTCGGACAACATATTCAAAAAGAGTTTTATCCTAGGATTGTATTGCTGTTTCATTAGGAAGATAAGGAAAGCATCAATTGTAATATCGTATGCCTTACGATAAGCATTACGGTTGCTATTCAGGATAAGGAAATCATCTGCAGCAAACCCCATTAATGCTTTACTCGCGACCGTATCTAGGGGCTGGAACAATTCGGTGTCAAACCCGTGGGGTAAAATACCAATTTTTTCAGCTGGTACCCCAATCTCCACTAAATTCCGCTGCCAGCATTCACTGAAGACCAAAATACGGTCGGCCCACGCTTGAATATTCTGGAAATAAAGAAGACGCTGATAGGTATAAACCAAATCGAGGTAAATACAGAGTTTGAAGTTTTTCTCGATTTTGGTTTCAATAAATTTATTTAAGATACGGTTAATCACAATCACATCGTTGTATATGAAGACCATATCTGGCTGAATACGAGAGATTTGATCACAAATAATATCCACGCCATACATTTCATTGGAGCCCTCTTTCCGTTCTTCGAGTGCATCAATCAGCTGAATGAAAGGATGGATATCACGCTCAACCGCGCTGTTTTTGAAATTGGAAATACCGAGATAATGCACTTCGTGGCCAGCCGAGGCCAAATAATTGGTCAAAATGTTACCGATACGGCCGTATCCGGTCGGTTGGGTTGGATAGGTGGCGAAAAAAAGAATACGCATTTTATAAGTTACTAAGAGTTAGTATTTAAGTATTTAAGTATTTAAGCATTTAACTATTTAAGCAATTAATGGCGCAATTTGTTTGCTTGAGTGGGTTACCAAGGAGTGGCTCAACAATTCTCTCAGCTATCCTCGATCAAAATCCATTGATTCACGCCGAAGGTAATTCAGCTGTCTGTCAATTCATATGGGATATGCATCTATCAGCTACCAAAAATGCCAGTGAACAATTACAAGGTAATAAGCGTACTGGTACGGTAAAAGATCTGATTAGTGCTATTCCGAACATTTATTATAAGGATATTCCAGCGAGTAAGAAAATTATTGTGGATAAATGCCGTGCGTGGACGATTTCATCTAATGTGGAACTCTTGAAAAGATATATTGAGCCACAGATTAAAATTATTGTTCTAGAGCGGTCAGTGACGGATATTATGAAATCGTTTATGAAACTGTATCAAAAAAACAATTGGAATAAAGCCTATATGCACGAGGTTTTGAAGGCGATGCTAGTACCAAATCAAGAGCCTATTATGCGGTCGATTATTGGGATTAATACAGCGAAAAAGGACAATGAAAAACAACTCGATGAAGCGAAGAAAACTTTTTTGTTTATTCAATATGAGGATCTGTTGGCCAAACCAGCTGAAACCATTGAGCGTATTTATACTTTTTGTGGCTGGGCTCCCTATCCTCATCAATTTGAAAACATTGTGAATAAGCATCCGGAAAATGATGACTTTTATGGATTACAAGGGTTTCATAGTATTCGTGCAACCTTAGCAAAGGCGGAAAATAATGTGGTGTTGCCACCGGATATTTTGGCGAAATGTTTGAAGATTGATGGCCTTATGGGATGGGGGGCAACCCCCCAGAACCCCCCCACTTAGGGGAAAGCGGACGTTATGGTGGATGTGTAAGGGGCGGATGCAAATAGAATCATCTTAAACTGGATGTATCCACCTAATGCGTCCGCCCATTGCACCCGCCCCTTGCGTCCACCCATTGCATCCGCCCCTTGCGTCCGCCCCTTGCACCCGCCTTCCCCTAAGTGGGGGGTTCTGGGGGCTGCTCTGCTTGTCCCCCCACCCATATGTTAAATGTAAAAAAACTTAAATATAGGTCATATTAAGTATTTATATAAATGATTAATACGACTACAATGCCGACCCAAATAGATAATTCTAGTTTTCAGTTCTTCCCTCTTCTTTGTATTCTCTCAACCGGTATAATAATAGGTATTTCATTCATTGAAACATTTCTGTATCGCTTACGTAAGCAGGGGTGTAAAAATGAGACTGATTCTTCCGATGAAGAAGAAGAGGAGGATAGTTATTGTGACAACTATCGTGATGAATTTGAAGCTTTATCAATGCGTGAACTAACACCAGCGGAATTACTTGATTTGAATACAAAAATTGTGCGGGAACAGGTGGCCGAGAAAGTCGAAGTAATTTTGACCTATGATAAAGTGACCGAGACGTTTTGGTATTATACCGATCAGCTCAAGGAAGTCTCCTATGATATTTTGGAAACAGTGGCACGAAAATTTGCACTTGATTATGATTGTAAAATGATTTGCTTACAACCGACACAGCAAGTATCGGCTGAGCAATCATCGGGTGAACAAGCATCGGCAGATATAGAGAAACAGCCCACGGAACCATCCGTTTTTGCCAAATTTAAAAGCTATAATACAGCTGGAAAAGGTGCGGCATCGAATTTTACCTCAGTTTTAAAGGTAGTAGAACAAATGAACCATTTTCGCTATCGAGGAAAAATCGTCGATTATGAGGAGACACAAAAAAAGCTGGAGAAACAGAAAAACGTTGAAGAACCCCAACTGGATTATGCTTCTTATAAAAAACTTTTAGATGAAAAAAAGGAAAATTAAAACCTTGTGTTACTATAGTTAGATATGCCGCCCAAAGAAGAGAAAAAAGAAGAAAAGGCACCAGAAGAAAAGGCACCAGAAGTAAAAGTAGATGGAGCAACGACCGATGCAAGTAGCACTGACCCTGAGAAAAAAGTAGATGGGGTAACAACCGATGAAAGTAGCACTGACCCTGAGAAAAAAGGTGACGCCCCCGGAAAAAATCCCGCGACCGAAAAATGTGAAGGGGAAGATTCGTGTGCTGGTGAAAAATTTGCAAAAATTCTTACCGGTGATATTGGTGAAATAGCAAAAAAAAAGGCAGCAGAAGCTGCAAAAAACGTTGCAAGGTCATTGTTGACTACTTTTACCAATCCGGCCAAATGCGCGTCATTAGCTGTAGGTTCAGTGCCAGTAATGATTACTAGTATTGGTAAATCGATTTCAGACGCTTTTGATAAAATAAGTAATTCCATTAACAATGCGGCGACAGCAATGAATAAAAAAGGGTTTAATGGTATTTTTGGTCCTTTTAAAATAGCTGGTGCAATGTTTATGCTAAAATTACAAGGGGTAATAAATAATATTGCACTCGGTCCAGATGCCGAAATTATTTTATCTAATCCTCAAATGACCGCTAAAATATTATTTGATAAATTGATCTTACGTAGTAAATTATATAAATTAGCATTAGAAGATGCAGAAATACGTGGGGTGTTGAAAATATTCATTACTGAATATGTAAATAATTTATTGGTGACTTTGCAAATTGCACAGCCAGACATAGATAGAGTCAATGCCAAGATAAAAAGTATAATTGAAGGTGTGGGTGATAATATTGGTGAGTCACTTGGCCACGCGTTAGTCAATGTCATTGCATCTGTTCTAGGTGCATTACCTGTTGTCGGTGGTGTCGTCAGTGCGATTAAAGGTGCCGATCAGCTCGGTCAAGAAATCCTTAATACGTGTAAACCGCCAATTACCAAAGGAGCGGGTATTCTTATGCCAATGATAAATGGGTTTAACAAACAAAAAAGTCGATTGGATTGTGAGGTGGCAAAGTTTACCAATAAGATCGAACCAGTAATTAAAAGAGTTGAAGCAAAGTTGAATGTTGGCCAAAAAGGTGGTGGTAACAACTTGACAAAAAAACAACAAGAGAGAAATATACATAATACAACCAAACGGGTGAATTATTTATTAAAACGGTTCACTGGTAAACGCCGTCATAAGATCAATTATACGCGGCGTTTATTGCAGAGCCGGTTGCAGCGCCGGTAATAATTTTCTTTTAATTTTTATTTTCTTTTTTTGTGGTTCTGAAAGTGCTTGTGTCGGCGGTGCTTGTGTCCGCGGTGCTTGTGTCGGCGGTGCTTGTCTCGGCTCTGCTTGTGTCGGCGGTGCTTGTCTCGGCTCTGCTTGTGTCGGCGGTGCTTGTCTCGGCTCTGCTTGTGTCGGCGGTGCTTGTGTCCGCGGTGCTTGTGTCGGCGGTGCTTGTCTCGGCTCTGCTTGTGTCGGCGGTGCTTGTCTCGGCTCTGCTTGTGTCGGCGGTGCTTGTCTCGGCTCTGCTTGCTTTGGCCGTTGCTCTTTTTGCCATTCTTGAAAGCCAATACTTTTGACTAAACTGAACGAGGTCTCTAGATGCGACGCTGCAATATTTAATACTTTTTGTTCCATTGGACTGAGTTGTGCAATATAACTAGTCATATTGCAAGACATTTTTGTGTTTATTCTATTTTATTGTTCGTTTTTTATATCAATTTTATTTTATAAAAAATTGAATTCTTTTTAAAGTATTTAAATTAAGTAAACAGTGAAAAAATGGCAAATGCTAATGCTATGGCGAATGCTATGGCGAATGCTAATGCTATGGCGAATGCTAATACTATGGCGAATGCTAACACGAATACTATAAAAATCTTCCGCTATAAATTGAGTGATGATATTATGAACAGTATCACTCAATTTGCAAAAATTCACCAGTTTGATGATCGGCATAGTTATAAAGAAGCGTGGGTCGATTGGTTAAGAGCCGAGCAAGATTCCGTCGAGCGAGAAGTGGAGCGGCTTCGCCAGTTAGGTTACAAAGGTGATATTCTCGATAAAATGTTTAAAGCCGGCCGTTATTATTTCCGCGAAAAGGCCGCACTCGATAATGTAGCACAGGGTAAAACGGTAGCACAGGGTAAAACGGTAGCACAGGGTAAAACGGAAAAAGAAAAACCTAAACGCAATTATATTGTTATGCATCCGGATATTATTGAGGCGATGGATAACCATTTGCGCAGTTTAATAAAGGAAACAAATTTCAAACCGGCATTGGCGTATGACCAATTCTGCAATGGACACGTAGAATTGATTCGCAAAGAAATCGGGCGCTTGGCGCAGAATAAAACAATCAATGGAAAAGAATTGTCGGCCAAATTCAAAAAAACATATAAAAATCGTTATTTTATATGTTCTAAATTATAATGTCAAATTTATAACGGCCCACAGCTACAACGGCCCACAGCTACAACGGCCCACAGCTACAACGGCCCACAGCTACAACGGCCCACAGCTACCGCAGCCACCTTTCATTCCACACCCACAAGTGCCGCCCATTTGCTTTTTTCCTCGCTTGCCTCCCGCTTGCGGCATTGGCGGCACACCCATACATTGGGTACCACCTGCTTGCTTGCCACCTGCCATCCCCTTTTTCTTCATTACTTTTTCAACCTTTTTTGTGCATTTACCGCATAATTTAACTTCGGCTAATAATGCCTGAATATCCGAATCGCCGACCGAAGGGCTGCTACTGCCTTTGCTCGAATTTTTACGGGTCTTCTGCTCGCCTGTTTTCTTTTTACGTGCAAAGGTTTGGGCTTTGCCTTGAACATAAAGTGGATGCTTGCCTTCTTTAATTTGTACCCACTCTTTTTTTGCCATAGGCGTGACATCACCAATCGACGGTGACTTGCCTTTGGCTTTTTCCTCATTCAGCTTCAATTTAATTAATTCCAACCACGTCATAGGTTTTTTGCTCATTTACAGTATAAATAGAAAATAATGTATAAATAGAAAATAATTTATTTAAAAAATTGAATTAGATAAATAATTACAAGTAATTGTAATAATCAATCAAAAATGGTGAAAAACGAAGGTGGAAACAAATCGAAGAAAGTCGCACGCAAAAATACTTCTCATACGGGTGGAACGCAAGACGTCCGTCGAGCAACGGATGCGAGTGAAATGTATGCCGCAGTTACAAAAATTTACAGTAGTCAACGGTGTAGTGTTTTAGGTGCCGATGGCAATACCTACCAATGCACGATCCGAGGGAAATTCTTGAAAAATAAACGCAGTGGTGAAGGCTTGGTGAATGGTGCTTGGGTTTTGATCGGCTTTTATGAATGGGAAGTGCGCAGCGATGGCAGTAAGAAATGCGATTTATTAGAGATCTATTCGAACTTGGAAAAGGATAAATTGAAGCAATTGGAAACACGTAATTTGGCCGTATTAATAAAAATTGACAGCAGCGATGGCGCAAATTGCACCTTCTCAAACTTCCATATTGAGGCCAAAAACGAAGAAGAGGATGAATCGTCGAGTGAGGACGAAGATGAAAAAAAGCCTGCTGCGCCGGCACCAGTTCCCGGACTTGCCGCGCTTATGCGTTCTGCTCCAATAAAAACAGAAAACACACAAGATCAATTAGATTGGCTTACTATTTCAGACCGTGATATTTAAGACCACCCGAATAAACTATATAACCAACTACTATTTTTTTCTTTTGGTTGTTCTGCGGCTGCTGGTGCTACTGCTTCGCTTGCTACTGCTTCGCTTGCGCTTGCTGCTGGTGCTACTGCTTCGCTTGCTACTGCTTCGCTTGCTACTGCTTCGCTTGCTACTGCTTCGCTTGCTACTGCTTCGCTTGCTACTGCTTCGCTTGCTACTGC
>Ga0209596_1000297_pt1 | contig 46353 bp, 33 predicted proteins | sample M_130807_MF_Meta_FD_187314 | JGI IMG/M metagenome (GOLD analysis project Ga0209596, IMG submission 187314) | Freshwater microbial communities from Lake Montjoie, Canada to study carbon cycling - M_130807_MF_MetaG (SPAdes) (version 2) | ecosystem: Environmental > Aquatic > Freshwater > Lake...
GCTACCCATATAGTTGTTGCTGGTATAAACTGTTCCATAAATGGAATCCAAAAACTTTGAAATTGTTTTTTATAATTTTTTAAATCATAAAGGCTTAAATAAGTTAGTGTTGACACTGTTGTTGCTGAAACAATTGATGATGAACAAACAGTAGTTGAAGTTATTACTAAACCAGTACAAGCAAATACTGTACTTGGAGGTACGGTTGAACAAACATCAATTGATGTGTTAGCACTAACAATAATTGGTGTTATAACATTACTGTTACAGTCTGTATAATCTAAAGAACAATCCCCACCTGTATTAGTAATATTGTATGACATACAATTTGTTTGGTAACAAATACTTGTATTGGCGGATAAAGTATGTCCGCTAGGACAAGCTAATGTAGTACCACTAATAGGACAATCAGCACACATATCAAATGTTAACCAAAGTTCTTTAGAGTTTAAAACTAAATTACTATGTTTTTCGTATACACTTGATTGTTTAAAATAATCCGTATATCTCCAAGGTATATCAGCATCTAAACTAGGAGCAAAGGTTCTATTAATAGTACCCTCACCGTTTAACATACCAAAACTACCGTCATTCCTTTCAATATTGTCATAATCTGAAATACCTACACTTGGTATTCCTGGGTTATAGGCCCAAGATTTTTTATTATCAATTACACGAGTTAAATTAAAACCCGGACAATGAATATCATTTACAACTAAAGAAGATTCTTGTTTAGCGCAATTAACTCTAATGTCATCAACAAAAATATCGTAATTACAACAACAAGCTAGTCCTTGGTATATTTCTAATTTAACACCAAAATTTAATGTCAAACCTGAACTTGGTAGTGTTGCTTTAACCTCAACCCATCTATCAAAATAATCTGTACTAGAGTTATAAACTTTAACTTGTGTTAATAGACTGTTTAATGTAGGGTCTGTTAACGAAACTTTAGCTAATATAGGGTTTGTTATATTATAACAACATGGTTTTGTGTCAGCCGCCTGTGTAATAACAAAAGTAGTTAAATCAATAGTGCCAGCAGGTGTTTCTGTACCAACTTGTCTTGCGTTTGAAGAACTTGGATTTGGTAATGTTACATTACCATTTAAAACAGGTATTACAGCCCCAGTGTTTGGGGTCAATGTTATATCACAAAATACACCGTCAATAGTTATACTATCATCACTTGGTGGATCAGGGATTGGTTGACATGGGTTTTCTGGTTTACCAAAATACACCCACATAGATATCTCCAAATCATTTTCACAAGGTGGTACATCCATTGTTGTATCATTAAGTGAAAACGTTACAGGTAAACAATCATCTTTCGGTACTGAATAACAATATGGTGATTGCCAAACCCAAGGTAAGTTATTATCTTTAATTAATCTATTACAACAAGCCTCACTTATTGGCGTACCATTTTTTGTAACGATTTGAATTGTATTATTAAATAAATCTAATGTATTAATAATTTGTACTTCAGTTATATCTATAACACATTGGTCAACAATTGGTTTACACATACAATTACCATTACTAGAAGTAGATGGTGTTTGTGTAATTACAAAAGTATTTAAATTAATTGTTCCAACTGGCGTTTCTGTACCAACTCGTCTTAATGTAGGTAATGGTGTTGCTTGTGTACCAACTATTCCGACTCCACTAACTGCCGTACCAACTGTTGTAGTTGTAGTAGTACTTGTATTTGTATTTGTAAGCCCAATAGTATCCCAATAACCACCGTATTGATCACAAATACCTTTATTAACTAATGATGGATTACCTGTCGATAGACCAAAGTTTACATAAAAACCACCTGTTAAATTTAAAGCGTTAGATAAAATTAATCTAGCCTCAGTTAAATCACTAATACCATTACTATTAGTGTCACCACTATTATTAATGTTTGCTAAAATAAAATTAGTTTGTTGAGTTGTTAAATCTAAAGAAGGTCCAATAGTGGAAAAATTATTTGTAAAAAAGGTATAACCTTCTGTTGTAGATATAAGACTTAAAAAATCATTTAAATTTGAAATACAACTAGGTTCTGATACTTCTTGTGATGGTTTATCACAAAAACAAATACCATTTTTAAAAGTACCGTTAGCGGTGGCACAACATCTTTCATCTAAAGGTTCACCGTTTGATGTAGTGGCATAAAATGTTTGTCCGCTATTAGTTACTAAATCTACAATTTGTTGCCATAAAATAGGTGATGTTAATTGTAAACTTTGTCCGTTATGGGCTGATATGTATGTATCGTTCCACCAATCAAAATTTGTACAATCAATACATGTTGCTGCCTGACATAATCTAATTGTTGTGGATGCTGATATAACTGTTGTTGTATTTATAGTACCTAAAAAAGTGGGGCCTATAACAGTATTTGTAAGATTTATATTAGATGATGTTGTATTTGGCACTGTGTTGTATGAACAACAACAATTTACGGTCGCGTTAGAATCATAATTTAAAGCTAAAGGGTCCATACACCCAGTTATTTGTGCTTCGTAGATACAACATATTGAGCAGCTATCATTTGCTAAAGGATCATAATTTAAAGCTAAAGGATCCATACACCCAGTTATTGTAAAACTTGGTCCGCTATTTACTAATACTTTTACTGCCATTTAGTTATAATTATTTTTTAATTTGTTTTTTAAACTATTTTTTATATTTTTTCTAAATTTATTCGTAAATGCTCCAAGTCGGTGTACAACTAGGGAATGCTGGAGGACTAGAACCTATGGTACAAAAGCTAATTGGTGTTCCACCAACATTTTGATAAAGGGTAAAACCATATTCAAAGAAAGGACTTGTTAAAAAAGTTGTTAGATTTGAGTCTGTATATACTTTTGTAGTGGTCGCCGGTGTAAACCCATAAGGTACATATACCGTAGTAAGACCTATAGCAAGTAATGCTGATGAATATACCCCACAAACCCCTGGTGCTATCGGAATACATGGGCTAGTTCCAACTTTTACCGTAAAAGATGAATATAATGGTTCCAGTGTTAACACACATTTATTTGTTAATGTGTTCCAATTTATTGCAGTATTATTTACTTCAGCTTTATAACTTGTACAACAAGCTTGTGATATTGAAGTTCCATTAAATAAAACTTCGTTTGAAGTTATTGTGTAACCCCCAGAACTAACTGGTGCACATTGGTAACATTTTTGTAAATCAAGTGATGCTGGTCCTATTCCATACCAACCATTTTTTGCCAAACAACAAGTTTCATCTAAACTAACACCGTTAGGTTTAACAATAACTCCACTTACAATATTAGTCACAACAGGACATTTTAAACATTTACCTGTTAATGTATTATAAGTAAATCCGTAATCAGTACAACATTGTTGTGTTAAATCTGCCCCAGATGGGTATTCTAAAACATAAGAATCTGTGTTTGATATACTAATTGAAGGTGGACATGCTGAACAATAGTTGTTATTACCTGTTAAATTAGCGAAACTTAAACCAACACTATCTACTAAGTTACCATTTGCTCCTGTTGTTGAATTAATAGTAACCACTGAACCATCTGTATAGTTAGCCGTACAACATTCTTTTGATAATAAATTACCTGCTGGTGTTACATACACATGACTTGGATTGACTGTAGTACTAGCACATGGATTTATATTTGGTGTTACACAATAATAAGTATTAGATGTAGGTTCTAAAATCCATTCACCACCCCTTAATCTACAACAAGCATTATTATTGATTGGTTTATCAACATTATCTAATAATAAACAACCGTATGTATTAAAGAATCCGGATAATATATTACTTAAAAATATTGATGGTGATGCCCTAATTAATGATGTCGTAACGTATCCTAAACTTATAGCTAAATCTAATATTTGTTGGTCTGTTAATAACGCTATATATTCGTCAGCACTACACACTTTTGTTATGTAAGATTCTGGTGGACACCAATAACAAACAAAACTATCACTTAATGGTAGTTGTCGTTGTTGAGCCATAAATAAAGTGTTTGCGGGTATTATTTGTGCCGTCATAACAGGACCTCTTGGTGTTGTAACACCAGTACTAGTATCTTTAATACAACTTGCATCAAAACATTTTCTTCCGTCCCAACTTACATTAAAACCTAAAGTAGTCTTATTACAACAAGATTCTGGTACTGTAACACCGGCTGATATTACAACACAAGGCCCTAAGGGGTTTAGATCTGATGATATCATACATTCTAATGCTGTTGGGCAAACTACAGTACTAGCATTTGTACTTGGTAACCAGTAATTTTGACAACATTTCTCATCTTGTAAAGGTGTTTTTGGTACTGTATTTATATAAACAACTCCATCATCACCATAACTTAATTCATAATTACAAACATCACAAGTTTCTTTAGTACCAGTACTAAAACTAATTTTCATTGAATATGTATCACCACTTGGTCTTCCGTAACTTGGTGCGTTATTACCTCCAACATAAGTTAAACCGGCTGAATTAACTATAGCGTTTTCAACCATACTATTAGTATTTAAGGCGTCAGCATAACCTGTACCGTAATATGGTACTGGTAACCCATTTTGGTCGAAGATAAAAGTACCTTCATTATAGTTATTAAAATAATTTGTATTAACAGTTACATTAGTTGTACCTGTTAATAAATCGTTAAAATTAGGTACAAAGCATTCAAATTGGTCAAAATAACTTACACCAAAATCGTAAGGACCAAAATGTGGGTTATTACCCAATGTCGAATCACTTCCACCGTTATACCAAAATCCATTTATTTGAAAGTAATTATCGTTAGTTTCTTGTGGTATTCTTGGGAATCCGTAGTCATCCATAGGTAAGTCACTTAGATTTAATAAATCGGAATCACCATAAATTTTACTTAATTCTTCCCAAACTTTAATAGGGTTTAATCTATTGTCTGCCAAATAAATGTATTCATCTAATGAAATCATACATTCTGAAATGTTAAATAATTTAAAGAAAAATTCTATAACTTTTCTAGTTCCTTTAGATTTATATAACCACCATGCATTTATAACCAACCTTCTCCATAATTCAACATCTAATTCTTTTGCTGATAAACTTCTTGAGTACCCACTAAAATGTGTATCAAAAGATGGCTGTATTTGTTGTTGTAAATTAAAATTATCTGTTGTTACTGTTAATAAAACATCAAAACCTAAATTTTTAGCAATAATTTTTATTAACTCATCAGATGTATTATCAAGTTTATTGTAAGTTACAACGTTTGCAAAAGAAATACCGTCAATATATTTTTTTACTTCATCAAATTCTCTACCATAAATTCTTAATAGTTTATTAACTTTTCTACCATAAATCTCAGTTCCATCACCATTTGTATCAAATTCATGTATTGATTCAGAAACAAATTTTCTAGCAACTAAATCAGTTTTATAAGAATCAAAAAGTGATGCCATCGCCAACATGTTTTCAACATATAAAGCGTAATCACGAGTGTTTATATCTAAATTATAACCATCACTTATTGGCCATGTTAAAGATTTGTTTATATAAGTAATAAAACCATCAGCTTCTTGTGGTACAGTGAATGAAGATGTATATATTGGTGTTGTTAATCTATTTAGAATTATTTTTTCAAAATCACTAGCATAATTAAAAAATAATTCAACCTCTTCTTTATTTGGTTTTATATGATACGTTAACTGACCAAATGTTGATGCTGTTAAACTAGGGAATGGATTACCTTTTGTTGTTATAGTTAAGTAAGGATTGTTTGTTGTTGACCCAGTATAACCAATAACATTAAACTCTTTTACACCATTCCATACTACATATTTTTTATAATCTCTCGATAAATTGAAAATGTCGTCTGGTAATAGTTTTGAAAAATTATTATTTTCGTCAATAACTAATTCAAACGGATTACTAATAATATTTTTAGATATTAAAAATGAAGAAGTATCTATACCACTATTATAAGAAAAAGATAATACGGTATTAACAGGCATATTAGATTTAGATGTGGGGTTTAGATATAAAGAACCTTTCCACTTAGAAATAACTTGTTCTATAGATACCCTAGCGTATTCATAAAAACTACCAAAATAAACATATCTACTTATGTTGTTAATATCAAAATTTAATCTAACAAAAATATCGTTAGATAGTAATATTTGAGATGTTTGTTGATTTAAATTTAGGTTGTCTAAAGAATAATAATCCGACCATTGTCCACCTAATTCAAAATTTTTATTTAACTTACTATTTAAGTTAGTTGTTATTTGAAAATTACCAAAAGTAAAAAGTGAAGCACCGTCAGTAAACTGAAGACCAACTAAGTTAGGGGAAAAATCACCTTCTCTTCTTTTATACGCGTCTGTTAATGACCTAGGTGTTACTTTAACTGTTGGCATTATATTGTAGGAATATTAGTTATTGTATTGAAGTCTTTTGAAAAATCAATATTATTAATTAATTGACGAACTTCGTGTAATGGTTCACCAGTAAATTGGTCTTGTATTTCATATAAGTTATACTGTTTATATATACGATTTTGAAAATCGTATATAGTGTATTTACCATCAACAATAGATTTAATTTGATTGCCAAACATACCATAGGCTAAAGTTTCTATATCATATTCTACCATATCAATTTCTAATTGAATTGGATTAAAAAACGTATTTGTTACGGTTATTTCTTGGTTAACAGACCCAATATCTGGAAACTGATTTGGTCTAACATTTGGTGCTGAACTTGGTGTTAGCGTACAAAAAACTAAATTTGAGTTGTTGTTGAATGTATATCTAACAGCTTTTTGTGTTGTGTTAGAAAGATTTGCGTTAACAGGTTCGGCTCTATTAGCTGAAGTTATAATTCTAAAAAAATTAGGTATTCTAGCTCCTGTATTAATATCAAAATATTCAATACGATAACCAATTAAACTAGAAGCGTCTTGTATTCCTAAAGCATTTAGGTCTAATACAATACCTTTAACATCGGGAAGAGCTGATAAAACACCACAATCAGTTATTTTACCTCTAAGTTCTATAGGTTTTATAATTACGGTATAAATACCTTTTGCCGAAAAATTAGCCACAGGTAATTGTAAGTTATATAAACCATCAAAAAATGGTATACCATTTGTATTAGGTACTGGATGATTAAATCTAGTTATTACTTGATTTGGTGTTAATTGTTGTAAAGGTATTGTTGGTAGTATGTCCCTATTTGGTGAATATGTATACCAAATTTCCATATCATTTGGTCCCGCTGTAGCTGGTCTAACCAGTCCGTAATTTCCTGTTGCCATAATTATATATTTTCTGTAATATTGTAATATCCGTTTCTGTAATTAATCAACCCTTCAAGTGTTTTAATTTCTGATAGTCTAGATTGTCTTTCAAAAACCGCCACACCCATTCTTTCTATAAATACCTCGTCACTAACTTTTGGTGGAAATACCATACCCATTTTAGCCTCTTCTTTTATGACAGGGTGTTTAATAGTATCTATTTGGTTTAGGCCAGATAAATTTGTGTTAAAAGTTGTTAAATATGATTTACTAAAAAATGTTTGATATGATACATCACCTATTGTGTAGGATAGTTTTGGTACTATTCCGTTGGTATCAAAGGCTGTGACCCCATTAACACCTACTTGGTATGGGTTTACTCTGTTATATGTTTTTACAACGTCTAATTTGTTTGAAGTATATCCTGTTATCATATTAAACTGCTATTGATGATGTTATTGTACAGCCATTACCATCTACAACAGTAACTTTTAATGAAGTATAAAGTGCTTCCGTTGTACAGAAAGCATCAGATGTTATTCCAGAACCCCAACTAACCGGACCACCAATTATAGGTATCATATCCCATGTTACAGTATAAGGTGCGACACCACCATCAACATTTATAATACCTTGTCTTGAATTAGCTAAAGTACATCCAGCACTTGCAATACCTGGTATTATTGTACTAATATTAGGTGTACCTACAAAACTTAATGGCATTGGTGGTTGTGTTAATGTTATTATTGTTGTTGCCGAACAAGATACTCCATAAACGTCTGGTGAATCTACCACTGTTATAGTATGTGTTCCCGCACTCATAGTTATTAATTTTGTTGTTACAATACCAGGTAGTGGTGTTGGTAAATTAAGTACGCCATCTAAATAATATGTAATTGTTGGTGGTGTTAAAGTTGGGTAAGCAGTATATGTTGTTGTATCTGTTGTATAAGTACTTGTGAACGTAACTCCAGTTGTATTACCATAACAAGGTATATTAAACCCATTTAATGACGATATACTACTATTTGTTAAATTAAGTCTAGGTTTTTGTTGTATAAGTTGATTAACTGTTGGTCCGTTACATAAATTACTATCTTTTATTTTAATTGTATATGTACCAACTCCTAGGCCTGACCAAATAAAAGGTCCATTTCCATTTTGTGATGGGCTTATTAATGACGAACCTAAATACAATTGAGTGTTATATGGTGGTGTACCACCAGCAGGATTTACAGTGATTGAACCATTTGTAGAACCATAACATGTAACATTTGTATGTGGATAACTATATGTAACAGGTGTACTAGCTGACACGATTATTGGTGGTAATGTTGTTGTGTTACCAACACTGTCTAAAATTTGTAATGTATAACAAGGTGTGGTACTAATAGGACAAGGTAATAAATTGTTAAACGTTGCACTACCTGTACTACCTGTTATTGTAATAGATGTTGGCCCTGTTAATATAAATTTATATCCATCAGGTGTTGGTATGCCTCCCGATACATTAGCAGAAATTACTCCTGTGTTACCACCACTACAATCAACATTAATTATTGAAGTAACACTACCAGATATTGGTGTTGGTTCTGTTATAGTGAACATTGATGAGACAACGGAACCGGTACCATCAGTTATTTGTACTGTGTATACTCCAGCACATAATGAAGTTATTCCAGAAGTGGTACCATAACTATTTGATGTGGTACCTGAGTACCATAAATAAGAATAAGGTGGTAACCCACCTTGTACCACAACACTTGCCTCACCATCACAACCACCAGGTGATGTTGCGTTTGTTTGTGAATTATCTGAAACTAAATTAAAACTTAATCCTTGTGGTTGTTGTAAAAATATAGATTTGTATGTTATATCACAATTAGCATCTGAAACTTTTAATGTATAATTACCTGAGGCTAAATTGTTATACCCAGCATTTAAATTTGTCGATGTGAAACCATTAGGCCCTGTCCATTCTACTGTTTGTGGTGATAGACAACCTGTTACTGTTGCCGATAAACTTCCGTTATTAGCACCAAAATATGTTATAGGTGTTGTCGAGAACGTTACTGTACAATTGTTTATAACTAAACAAGGTTTTTGTGCTAACCCATCATTACTTAAGTTCCATACACCAGATAGGTCTACAATTTCATAAACAGGGTTTTCAGTATCAGTATATATACCTATATCTTCAAAATTTTGTTTTAAGAAAAAAGGAAAATATAACGTACTGGCAGTGATAACAAGGTTATCTGTTCTACCAATTTGTTCATAACCAACCGTTCTTTTATATATTTCCACTTTAAACCATTATAAATTCTGACATTGTTATTACATCAATACCGTTAGCACCAAAAGGTACATTTGGTTTAAAATTAAACCCACCATTATTTAATTTAGGGTTAATTATTTCTATAGCACTAGTTCTCCAATCTCTATTAAGTGGGTCTTTATAATCACTAATAGTTATTGGTATTGAGGGTGGTGACAACGGTAGATTAATAAACCTTTGTACTTTACCTGTTTTAGCGTTAAAAAAACTAGCCGTCATATAAACAATTCTATTATTATTATTTTTAATAAAGTATTCATCATTTCTTAACCAATACAACCTATTGAGTTGTAGTATTGGTTGTGCAGTACCATTAACGTTCAAATCCTCAGTAAAAATTAGATTACTGGTATCACCACTATTACTGTCATAAAAATATAGTCTAAAAAAACTTTTTTTAAACACATTTTTATTTTTAATTATATCTAAATCTGTAATATCAGCCGAATTATATGAAATATTATAAGTTGAAGCGGTTAAATCCCAAAACCTAAATTGTATCATAAGTCCTTTACCTGAATTAGCTAAATTATTAGAGTAGGTATATCTAGTAGTTTCAGCATCAAATATTGGGTTGATGGCTTTCTGTCTTTCAGCAAGTACAATATCTTGGACATCTTCACCATAATCAACAGGTAAAAATTCCATATCAATAGGTATGGATATAGCCTTAGACAAACCAACTTGGGTACTTCCGCTTACTCTTTCAAAATTATTTCTTATTTGATACTTTATTAACATTCTTGTGTTAGGTTTATTGCCGATCTTATTCCACTCTGATTTATTACAGAAGCTGGGTTAGGTATTTGTGTTCTAACATATAAATTATTACTGAAATAAAAATAATGTGCCCCATTAAGGAATGGGTAATCAACACCATTTTTACCTTCTTCAAAATAACCAATAGTTAATAAATCTTTCCAAGCTATCGAACCATCTGCGTATGTAACATAATTTTCTGGTATGTCTATAATAATTTCATTTGGTCCTGCCGTCTCTATAACACTGGAATATTTTCTAATGTCTAATCTTTTAAAAGGTTTATAGTAGTACCCATTACCATTTGGATCTGTACTAACACCAAATCTGTGTATTATATCAGAAACAGTTTTTTCTTGTAGTTCTTTAGAATTAAATTCTACAAAATCACCAATGTATCTACTACCAAGTGTGGCTTGTATGTCACCGTTAACATCTATAGTTTCTGTTCTACCAGAACTTTTTTCTATACTACCAATACCTGTTGGATTATTTAATGAAATATACTCCAATCCGTTTGAGGTGTCGGTGGTTGTGCGGTTAAAATCCCAATCAGCATTAACATGTGTCCAGTCATATGGGTTTTTACCGGCTCTTTTTGTTGTTGTATAATAAACTTGTGATAATGTTGCCCCTCTATTATCACGAAGTCTTTCAATATTAATATCTTGGTTGAACTGAAATAACCATGTGCCATTTGCTGTACCTAATCTAACATCGGATACATCACTATATGTGTTAGTACTAAAAGCACAAGGATATGTTTCATAGATATTTGACGATATAACCTCAAAATTTCTTATATAATATTCTGAAGGTGTTGCATCTAACCTTCTCCATTTTGGAAATGGTGTTGGGTAGGTAAAATTTGTACCTTTTGTTGTTGATAGTGCGGTTTTAATAATAAATTTTGTTGATCCGGAACTACCTATAACATTATACACCCTCCACACACCGTTTAATAAATTGGAGTTATCTGTCCTAATATCAACAAAATCGTTAGTTAATAAATTATGTGGTGATGTTGTGGTTATGGTTGTGTAAATGGTTTCACCAAAAGAAAAAGAACCGACAGTACTACCACTTATATCGGTAGATGTGGCTAAAAAAAATGTTGCTGAGTTATTAAAATTTATATCATCAAACGATGCGTCTACCATTCTAACAAAATTACCAAAACCAAAAGGTGTTGTTGAACTAGCATCTATTATAGTATCTAGTGTTAAATCTTTTTTAATGTTGTCATCATCAATACCTGCGTTTCTTACTTTATGTATACCTTGTAAAGAGTTATAATTTATACTACTATAAAGATATATGTAGTCACCTTCATTAAGGTTATGTGTTTGTACACCAGTTAAAGTTAAATAATCATTATTATTTATCGTTGTTGTATTTAAAGTTTCATATTGTAAACCACGATAAGCGTTAGAAGATATTGTTCCACTAGGTGTTCTAGCATTTATTAAATAATTAGAGTCTGAATTATATGGGTATGTAATTTGCATAACCCAATTATTTGGTGCTACCGGTGGGTTACCATAAAATAAAGGATCCCAATTTGTACTTGTAGCTCCTGAAGATAAAGAATTTGTTGTATAAATATTTAATTTACCACTGAATCTATATTTTTTAGATTTATTTCTTTCATCATCAAAAACTTGTTGTAAATTAATAATGTCAATAATATCATACTCGGTTAAAGGTTTTGTTTTTTCCTCTAACTGTATTCTTATATTAGTGTCAGCATTTTCAGCAATTTTATACCTACTACTACCAATTAAATTTGTGATACTATCTGTTATCATTAAGATTTAACCCTTATTTTAATATCTGTTTGTGGATATTTTATTTCAAACATAGTATCAAACTCTCCAAATAAAGTGTAATCAGCACTTAAATCTATTTGTTTAGTTATTTGATCTACATAAGGTTGTGATGTCGCATTAGAAGAATAATTACCACCGACTTTATTATATACTTTTATGTCAACCACATTAAGAACACCACCAACGTTGTTTATGGACTCTACTAATTGAGCTAAATAAATATTTTGACCCATTTGCCATTTATTAATATCAAAATAAGATTTTATAGTGTTAATCGTATTATTCACAATCTCACCTTGATTGTATGCTTTATCAGTGTATAAATCGATATCAAAAGATATATTAATTATTCTACCGTCTCTAACTAAAACATAATCATTAATCATCCTATAATCAGCTAACCAAGTAGCCATATTTTCTTTTAAAGTATTAGTTGAAGAGTTACTTAACTGTCCTTTGGAATCTAAACCTAAAATACTGAATTCAACCTTATTTGACCTTTCGGCTATTTGCATTCTATATGGAACACCATATTTACCTGGCATTTTAAATACTTGAGCTAAATAATCTTTTAAAGTTACCGCCCTATTTTGTGAAGCAAAGTTATATTTTGTCATCCATCGTATTTCATCAATTGACGGTTCATCAGCCCCACCAAATGAAGGTATTGGGTTATTAACTTTTAATGAATTTTTTACAAATTGGTTATTTGCTACTACTGGACCATTGACGATTGTTTCTACAATACCAACACTTTTTATAACATTACTACCAATATTTGCTGTTGATCCACCACCAACTCTATAATTTATGTATAAAGTAGTGTTTGGTTTAACAACCTCACCTAATGCTGTAGTATTAAAAAAATTAGATATTTGTAATACATATTGGTTATTTGTATACTGTTGTAATTGTTGTGTATCGGAAAAACCAGAACCAAAAGTTAACTTACAAAACCCAGTATCAGTATATTCTTTTACAAATTTTCTACTTATGTTAATCCATTTACCCGGTTTAATACCACTATTATCAGTACTTCTTGATGAATCTTCGACAAAAATTTTATCTTCAGCTAATGAATCAACTTCCCACCATCTTAAGTTATTATCCATAAATTCTGAGGATGTTGGGTTATCTATAAAAGTAGTACCATTTTTTGTTATAATTTGATCTATTGAAACTACGTTATTATCTGGTAATATAATTTCTAAAAAAGGTATTGAATCATTTGTACCAATTACTTTTTTATATACTTTACTAATACCGTTACTCACAATTTCTCTTTTAACTAATGTATAGTTAATGATTTTATTATTAGCGTCAATAACAGGTATTATAAGTCTATTAGGTATTCCACCAGTACTATAAGGTGATGAAAAATCTATATCATCTAAAGTCTCAAAAGTTTGTCCAGCACCATTAACTTGAGCACCATATTTAATAATTGGTGCGTATCTAATATCAAAAGTGTCACCATAAACTGGGACTGTAACTGAAAAATCTACTAAAGTCACGGAAGAACGTTTACCGGGTATTTTTAAACCTAGAGTTCTAGCGATGTTCAATATAGACCTTCTTTCCTGAGCGTAATCTATTTGTGTTTCAGTAAACATTCTATCTGTGTGATAGGATAACATATCTGATACCGCGGCGTTTAACTCAATTAACATAGTACCTATTGAGGCATCGTTAAAATCTTGGTATAATTCTGGGTAGAAGTGTTGTATGTATGTAATAAGTTCACCTTTTACATCTGCGAAATTTCTAGCGAAATAATTAATTTTTTTCTCTGACATAGTTTTTTAAAATTTTAATGTAACAAAATCAGATGATTTAAAAGTACCTGTTGTTACTGTGTAATCTATTTTTACCTCAACAGCGTGGGTGTTATCTGTTGAGGGTGTTGATGTTAATTGTGTAACATTTAAGTTTGGTATAAACTTTTTTATAGCCTGATTTATCTCATTTGTAATTGCCGTAGACGTAATCCCATCGTTTTGTTCAAAAATATATTGTCTAAGATTAGCCCCAAAATCAGGCATATATAAACGTTCACCTTTGTTTGTTAATAACAAGTGTACTAAATCGGACTTTATAGCCTTTTTAGATTCTGAATTCATTTTCAAAAATTTTCCATCTGGATCATCTTGAAAAGGAAATTGTATGTTTATAAATCTTGAGCCCATTGTTTTATCTATAAATATCTGTTGTAGAAATTTACCAACAAAAAATAAAATCTAAAGTGTAAATAATATTACATAAAAAATCCTCTAAGTTTTTAGGGGGGGTTTGTTAGATTATTTAGGTAATACTATGTCTACCTCATATTTAGTGTTTAGACCCCATTTAAAATTATTTATGTCATTTATTATCGGGTTATCTATTTTATTATTTTCGGTTATCTTATTACATAGATATATAAACATTTCCTGTGGGAAACTATTTTTCATTATATTAACGTGTTTATGTAACCATTGTACATTACCTTTAATGTACCCTTTGGTGTTATCTATTCTATCTAGAGATGCTGTATAATCCGAACCATTCCACCTAGTGGGTAAAGTTATGTCAACACCAGATAGAGCACATTTATCTTCTTGTTCTAAAAATAACTTATAAACATATTCTTTAGTTAAATTAAAATCTAAATTACGTCTTTTACTGCGTTTAGATATTTTTGAACTTGTTATGTTATACCATAAACTACTGCTTATATCACCGTTTTTTTTTAATCTGTTTTTACAACCACACGACACTATTAAAGCACGTCTAAGATGGTCACCACTAATACTTTTAATTACACCACACTCACATTCGCATACCCATTTTGTATGTTTATGATCATTAGAAAGGTCTTCATGTAAGACTTTTAACTTACCGAAGACCTTATCTTTCATTTCCACTTTTTTCATATCACATGTATTTACATATAAATATGTTGTACATGTGAAATGATTTAGTTAATTGTATGTTTTTCTGTGTTTTCTTCTCTAGTTTAAAACGAATCCACAGAACACGCTCCCCCGGCACACGCGGCTTCACCACTTAAGTTTGTATTGTCATCCAATTCAATTACTTTAGTTAAATCAACATCTTTTAAACTGTTTAATAAAGATTCGTATTTTTCTTTTGTACAATCTTCAAAAGGTGCTTGTATATAAGATCCACCGTCATAAGGTAATACTGAAAGTCCGTTATAAAAATCTTTATTATCCCACATCCAAGTACCCACTAAATCCCATTCATTTTCTTTGATTGAAATTGTTGCTGATACGTTATGTGTATTTGAACCACCTCTATGTCCAGCTTTAACCCACTCTTGTGAAACTTTTTTAACTCTTTCTAAAAGTTGGAATACCGATTCTGTTCTCATAATAGCTCCTTCTGGTGCTTTTTGTGGAATAGAAATTACTGCTGTGTCATGTGGTCTAAAATATTCATCCTCAACTAATTCAGGGTGATAAATTGAAAGGTATGTGTAAATAGCTTCGTTTTTACCAACACGAATTCTACGAACATAATAATCATTGTGCCAAGCGTGAATACCTGAAGAAGTACCTAATACTAAAGAAGAAGTACCTGAAGGTTTAACTGTAGATGTTCTTGCTGCTTTGTTAATACCTAATAAACCAGCTACTCTTTCGTTTTCTTCTTTAACTGCTTTAGCCGCTTTCTTCATGTCATAACCTAATACAACACCAGACCCAATACCAGTCATTCCTACACCAATTAAGGCATCTTTTTCTGTTGTACGTTTCCATACATCACGAAGATAATGGAAGTCTGTGTAACCAGCCTGAAGAGTCCCAATGAACGCTGCTGCTTTAACTCTTTGTTCAAAATCTTCTTGTGATTGAATATCTGAACCATTAACTTCACATAAGTTACAGAATTGGTATGGTCTTAACGCGATTTCACAACAAGGGTTAGTTCCCCAATCTTTATCGTTTGATAAGTAAATACCTGGCTCACCAGCCCCACTTAATTCAATACGTTTCCAAAGGTCTAAAAAATAATCTTTTGTAATTTTATGTCTCATTAATACCGCTGAGTTATTGGCTCTACCTCTTTGTGGATTAGTTTCCCACCAGTTACCTGATTTACAAGAAATCATTTCATCATCGTCAGCTGAAAATAATGAGATTAATGCCGCTCTACGAATACCACCAGCTAATACCGCGTCAGCGATAAAACAAATAATATCATGAACTTCTATTGGGGATAATTTATCACCGTCCTGTTTGTTATCTAAAACTTTTTTAATGTTATGTAAACAATCCTTCAACGGTTGAGGTCCTGGTGCTTTACCACCTGAAGTTACTAATCTAGCTCCTTTAGCTCTAATATCAGAAAAATCAAAAACAGGTGTAGAGGCTTTTTCACCGAAATAAGATTCCATTAGAATTTTAATTGAGTCAGCCCAACCTTCGATTGAATCACTTATTAAGTATCTTCTTGTTCTATTTGAACTTGGTTTTTTAATTTCAGATAATTTATCCACATGATGTTTTTGAACTGAATACCCAACACCTGTACCACCTAACAATAAAAACATTGTTTCAGAAAAAGAATCTGTATGGTCAATTGGCATGTATGCACAATTATAAACTCTGTTTGGTGAAATTTCGATTGGTTTACCTCCGAACTGTAAACTTCTCATAGAAGGAAGTACTTTCTTATCGTATACCATTTTATAAACTTCTTCTATTTCCTCTTTCATAAAAGGATATTTTTTTTGGTGCATCTCTTTGTTTCTAGTCACCAATTCTTCCCAAGTCTCTCTTCGATTTAATTCGGGGATATATTTTGCGTACTTCATATAGACAGTGATGTCCGAAAGTAATTTACTTGACAGTTCCATATTTTTATTTTTTAAATTTTAATTATTTTTTTTGTAACTCTTTTGCTCTTTGTATTCTATCACGAGTGTGATTTTCTCTTTTTTCTTCTTGACCTTTTTCATAACCTAAGAATGTTTGTGAGGTTTCTGTGTCAATATGTACCTTACCATTATCGAAAGTACAATCTTCAAATATTACCCCATCACGTCCAAAACGTGATTTTAAAACAGCTATAGTAGCTCTTCCAGATTCTTTTTGTGGTAAGGTTCTCGCTACAGACATAATAAAATGTCCTATTTGAGCTTTCTTAATGGAACCACCCATTTGGTCACCTGTAACAACATCAGCACTAATTGAACTTCTATTTCCTTGAACGGCTGTCCATCCAACTAAACCAAATTCACTTAACATTGATTCAAAACCTCTCATAACATTTCCTTCACCTGACCATTCATCACTGTATTGTTTTACTGATTCAACACAGTCAATATAGTCTAAAAGAATTATATCTGGTTTAAATCCTGTAGAAATTTCGTGTCTAACAAACGATTTTATTGTTTGCATTGTAACCCCTTCTGATGTAAACTTTCTAATTCTAAGGTCGTTAGTCCTGTTTGAGGTAACTTCTTTATGTTTAGCTAAGACTTCTTCTTTTCTTTCTGCTAAATCATTTAAATCAATTCCTGACCAACAAGCCAAATGTTTTCTTTTAATAACATCAGGCATATCCTCAAAAACAATTTGTAAAACATTATAACCACTATTATAAGCTGTATTAGCCATCTTAGTTAATATTGTTGTTTTACCAACACCATACGGTGCTAATACAACTCCAAGTTCACCTCGTGATAAACCCCCATCGGTTAATTCATCTATACCATTTATTCCTGTTGGAATTGGGTGTCTAAAGTCTTTTTCTAATACTGCTTCAATATTTTCGGTTATTGAAGTTCCTTCGTCTTTTTCAGAACCTATTGAAAGAGCTTCTCTTAAAATTTCAGCACAAGTTTCGTAGTTATCAAACTCACCATTGTCAACAATTTTAGTAATTTTTTCGTTGGCTTTTTTTAGTTCTTGTTGTCTACAAAAATTTAATGCTTTCTTTTGAACAAACTCCCAATCAGGTACGGCCATTTCACGAATTTCTTTTAACATTTCAAAGACATAATCTTGTGTAACCTTATCTTTAATCTCCATCTTAAAAATAGTTTCCAAAGTGTCCATAGCAGGAATCTTTTCGTATTTCTCATAGTAGTCCTTTATTTGGGCTACTATGAGACGAAAATATTCATTTTCAAAGTACTTTGCGTGTACAATGTCTATGATTCTATCTGAAAATTTTTTATTAGCTGGATGTAAAAGTTGATTGATTAACTCTGTTTGAAACTTGTAACCTAAATACCCTAATGTAACATTTTTACCCATCTTTTTAGTTTGTATACTCATAAATAGTAATTAGAATTTTGTTGTTGCGTATTCCACATTGAATTTTTCTTGTCCTAAAATATCTTGTATTTGGTTTATAATTTTAGGAATTAATTCACGAATATCAACACTATATCTAACTCTTTGTGGATAAACATTTCCAGTGAATTTTTTAGCCGCTACAACTCTTTCATCTATTCTGATTTCAAAATCAAAGATATCTTCTTTGTCATAGATTGGTGTTCTATTTATTTGTTCTTCGGTTTGTTTTTCATAAGGATTGTATTGACCCCACAAGAACTCAAAAGACTTATCTTTTAATTGTTTTTGTACTATATCAACACAATCATTAACACAGTCTAACATCTCTCTTGAGTTAACTGATTTTGGATTAAAATTTTTCATAGAAAAATATCTTTGGCAGATAATATTTCCGTTTATACGTAAGACGAATTCGAATTTCTTCATAATTTTGAATTTTTAAAGTTATTTTTTTCTTTTTTACTTAATTTAATAAATGGGTCTAAAAAATTTACATACCCATTTTCTCCGCCAGGGATAGCGTACATAACACCATCCTCAAACATCATTTTTAAAACATTTTTATAATCTCTACCTTCAGGATTTAAAGGTAAGTTTATAAGATTCATTACTTCTTCTTTGGCTTCATCCGTTAAAAGAGGTTGGTGTAAATCAATAATAATTTTGTTTATCTCATAAACATTACCTTTGTGACATCCCTTTGTTTTACCTTCTATTATTGAATCAAATACTTTTAAATTTTTTCCTTCCTTCAGTATTTTAGTTTTTTCTAAAATCTCTTCTAAAGTTACCTTCCTTTCTTTTATTTCAGGAAAATGTGTTAAGAGAGTTGTTTCAGATACACCTTCTATACCTTTGATATTATCACTAGTACATCCTTCAATAATCTTAACTAAACCAGCATTTTCGTAATAATGTTGGAAGAACCAACTGTAATTACCAATACCCACTAAAACTTTTTTGTCAGCCAAAAATAAACTAACTTCAGTTGTTATTAACTGACATAAGTCTCTATCATTTGTATAAATGATAACTTCTTCATTTTTGGATTTGTTAAGGGAATAATATGAAAGTAAATCATCTGATTCACAATCAGGATGTTCATACTGACGTAGGAACAAATCTTCAGCGTAAGCTTTAACTCTTAATTTTTGAGTTTCATAGCTTTCATCAATAAATCTTGGTCGATTGTTTTTGTATTCTGGGTAGTAGTCAAGTCTTAAATACCCACCTCTTTCACCATCCCACATGATAATAACCTTATCAATAGATAATTCTACTATATGTTTTCTAAGTGTTGAGTAGAATTGGAATATTCCACCTATGTGTCTTTCCTTATAAAAAACGTTCTTTGCTCCGCTATATGAGCGTTTCATTAATACGTTTCCGTCAATAAGAAGTGTTTTGGTTTTTTCTTTTTTCTTAACTACTTTGAGACCCATTCCCTGTGAAATTAAAGGGTTGAACAATATTTTTTTTTTCTTCTTCTTGGTATTCTAAGACCCCTACTTCAACTAAAAAAGCTAACCATTCAGCACTTAATTCTTCGTGTGGTTGTAAGTATCTTTCAACACCTTGTTGTATAAGGTAGAAACAACTCATTTGCCCACCATCAACTGTTAAAGCCTCTGTGTTTAATTCTTTTAGTTTGTTGTAGTTAATTTTCATTATTCAAGTCCTTCTAGTTCTATGTCAGTTTTGGAGTCTTCTAATTGGAAGTCTTCTCCCTCTTTTATGTCTAAACCATTTTTAATAAATGTGTCAGCCCAATAGTTAGAGTATTCTATTTTATATTTTTCTTCAGCCTCTTTTGAGTCTTCGATGAAACCGTGTGGTGTTACAATAACTTTACCATCTTCATATCCAATACCATTAACATGGTTTTTAAGGATAGATATTTTGGTTCTAGCAGCGAATTTAATCTTTCTACCGTTTTTAGTTGCCATAATTTTATTAGTTCCAGCTCCTTTTTGGTTACCATATAAGAAAATCAAAGTACTGTTAAGGTAAATTGCCTCACCACCTTTCATTTTAATTTTTGGTTGTCCCATTGGAGAGTCAGGTAATTCTACCCAAGGTTGGTTAACAAACACAATAGTATTTGTATACTTGTTAGGTTTACCGTCAGACAAAGTTTCTTTTCTTGATGAAGTAATTCTACCATTTAAACCCATCCCAATTTTGTCGGCTAATACAGACGCGTTATGCATCTTACCACCTTTACCATCGAAAGTCATTTTACATGGAATTGAACCTACTGAATCCCAAAAGAACACTATATCATAAGGAATTTCACCTTTTGCTTGTGCATCCAATACTTGATTGATGTAATCTGTGATTTGTTCAATATAATCAAAATCATCACGGAAAAGATAAAATCCATCCCATTCTCCTGGACTTAGTTCTTTTGTATCTAAACCCATTAACTGAGCGTGACCAAAACTCCACTTCTTTTCTGTAATAACAAATACAGGTAGAATACCGTTTTGTTGACACCAAATAGCACTTTTTAATAAACCTGTTGTTTTTCCTGTATCGGAATGACCTAAGAAAACATTTAAATGTCCTAATGCTGGTCCAGGTACTCCTGTAGCTTTTTGAAAAGCTTCACCCAAATCAATAAATCTATCGGCTTTATATTTAGTTTTAGCACTAAATTTATCCTTTAGAGAATCAAGTGAAAACTCTTTTTTACCTATAGCTTTTTTAGCTGTTATTTTTATATCTCCAGACATAGTTTAGTTTTTAAAATGGCATTTCATCATCTTCTTCCTCTTCACTAGATTCATCACTAGTAGGTGGAGCTACATATTTTACAGTAGTTGTACCTTCTTTTTTGGAAACTTCTTCACCTTTAGCTACAAACTTTTTCAAGTTTTTATCATAAACAGGAGTTTCACCGTTTGCGATAATTTCAAGATACTCTAATGGAGAAGATTTGTATACTTCTTTCCAAGTACCAGCATCTTTAATCCAAGTGTTAGCTTTGGTTTTGTCTGTAGTCAACATTGATTGGTCTTCAGCCATGATAGAAGTAACTTTTGTGTTATTCTTATCACCTCTTGCCAATACAAGAACTAAGTCACGACCTTCTCTTGGATCTGACAAATCACCTTTCTTTGTGAAAAGAGGAATCATTTTATCTAATTCACCTTCACCTTTGTAGTTGTGTTTGAATCGATAAATTTTGATACCGTCATCTTCTTTAGAACGGTCAATTACACGTGCTAAATAAAATTTAGCTGCTTTGTAGGTCTTGGCGATTTTTTTATCTTCCTCACTACCTGTAGCTTTTAAAGCTTTTTCTACTTCACACAAAGGACAAGTTTCTCCGTCATTGTGTTCTCTACAGTACAGTTTTCTCCACTGTCCATTAACTTGCATAACATGGAAATAGCCTTCTTCAAAAGGTGAACCACCTTTTTCTTTAGCCGGCATCAAACGAATGGTTGCTTCACCATTGTTTACTCCATCTTCTAATCTTGGGTTAAAGTACTTTGAGAAATCTGGGCCATCAAAGGATTTTCCACCTGAGGCACTTTTGTTTTTTTCGTACTGACTCATTATCGAGCCTAAAACATCACTCATTTTTCTAATTTTTTAATTGTTTAACTAACTTTTTTTAAATACTTAAGACAATTATAAGTATATTATTCCTTTTTGTAAACAAAAAAGGGGGTATTAACCCCCTTTTATTTATATTAATTTTTGTTGTTTTTAGATTCGTTTGACATTTTAACGTTAGGCATAAAACGGAAAGTTTTATCCTTTTCAATCTTAAGTTTTACTTTACTACCTATTTTAAAATTATAAGCCGTACTATAATAATGAAATTCAACAGTCTCACCTTTATTAGTTTTTACCGTCACAACAATACCCGCCGATTCAGTTTGACCCATATCTTCAATTATACCAATAAAAGTTTCACCAATTTCAGCGTTACGTGTACTACCATCAGCGTTTGTTACATCAACGTCACTTATAGAAACACCGAGTGTTATAACCGCTGCCATAGCAATACCAGTTGAAACATATGAACCTAATTTACCTTTATTAATTTCAGTTAAAACTTTTTTTTTCCTGTGTCTAGATTCACTCATACCCTGAAGCGTGTTGTTGACCTCTTCTATTGTATTTACTATGTTTTGAATTCTATTTTCAATTTGTTCGATAACTTCTGGATCGGCATCCATTTCTTTAGCTTTTAATACACTTTCTGTTAAGCTATTAATAGTTTCTTCAATACTATCACCCATCTCACTTTGATAAAGTTCTTCGAAGGATGAAAACCCACCAGATTTAATTTCATCAATTATATTTTCATTTCTTAAATGACCCTCTAACATACCAAGAGTTATAGTAGTCATGAATAGTGCCATTTCAATTAGTGAATCACGTTCTGAGTTATCATCATTTTCACCTTCCTCACCAAAATTTAATGATGTCTGTTCATCATTCTCTCTCAATCTTTTTTTCTTGTTTTTAGATTCAGGAACAAAAGATTTTTTAATATCAATAGAACTAAAATCTTTAACGTCTTCACCATTTGGGTCTAATTTCCAAACTTTAACTTGTCCATCTGGACTTTGTCCATCAGGTGTATTACCGTCTGTAACTTCATAATTACTTTTTTTAGCCACATCATCCCAATAATCTGTTAACTTAACATTGAATGGGTAGCTATCTAATGAACGTAATTCTAATTTTTCTTTTGGTTTTTGTGATTGTAAATCTTGTTTAATAGAGTTAATTTCGTTAGAAACTGAATCTATTTTAGATAATGATGTCTCAAAGTTTTTAAACTGAGCCATTAAATCTTTAATCATGTTTTTACCTTCTTCAGCCGCTGTTACAGCTCTTTCAGCCGAACCTTTAGCGTCATCAGCTCTTTTTACGATATCGGTAACATCGATTTCTTCGGTATCAGAGTCATCATCAGATTCGATATCATCAGCCGCACTAAATTCATCTGCGGTACCAAATTCATCATCATCAGTTTCTTCAGTATCTCCTTCGGTATCACCAAATCCACCTTCATCTTCCGTATCCCCACCTTCTGTATCATCACCAAAATCAAAGTCAGCATTGTCTTCACCACCTTCTTTGTTGTCTCCACCTTCGGCATCATCACCAAAATCAAATTCCGTATCATCTGTTTCTTCTTCCTCATCATCAGCATAATCTGTACGTTGTTCTGGATCTAGATAAGGTGCGTGATTTCTTTCTGTTAAAAAGTTACCACCTGTTTTAGTATTATAACCAAGAAGTTCTTTATATCTCTTTAGAGACTCATTCAATTCGTTAGATTTTTTCATATTAGATTGTGTATTCACTTAATAATTGACGACCATCATTTGTGATGATTTTCTTATGTTCTCTTTTAACAATCTCTTCTGGATTGTTGATTAAACATTCTTCACCTTGACATTCTACTTGTTTTGTAGTTTTTAAAAAAGAATCAAGTTTAGATTTGATTTCGTTTTCTTCGGTGTTTTCTTTTTTTCTATTTTTAATCATAACTTTATAATAATTTTTTTATTCTAGTAATTTCCTCTTTCATGTTTCTATGATTTTGCATTTGATTCATAATACCCATAAAAGTTTGACCGTTTGGTTCTATTTCAAATTCAGATTTATCTATTTTATGTCCAGTCATATTTTCATAAAATATAACCCATTTAATTACAATTTCTTTAATATTTTTACCTGAATCTAACCATGTAGCAAGTAGAGCTTTTTCAAAATCTAGAGTGTTCATAATCTTTTATATATAAATATCGAGATTAAGGTAAAAATACTCTTTCAATTGTGGTAATCTCAAGACTATCACCTTTTAAAAGAATAATTTTATTTTTAAACTTTTCCCAATCGATTTTATATTCTTTATAGTTAACGTTACCACCCAAACCACTTTCTTGTTCTATCAACTTATTTAAAGCATTAATAGTGAAAATGGTATCACCTTTTTTATGTACTTGTATTGTTTTTGGGATTTCTTTCTTAATATCTATTTTTTGTTCGATATCAAGATTAATTTTGTAAGTTAAAAGAAACTCGTTATCGGTCTTAAAGAAAAAGACTTGTTCTTTCTTAACATCAAATTTTCTGTTTATTTTTTTTAAAATACTTTCTAGGTATTCTTCTTTAACAAAGGAGGCTAGAAGTAGTGTTTTTTGTTGCATCCCTAAATAGTAAGTATGGCAGATATTTTATAGTTAAATATTTAAGTTCATTTTTAAAGTTTTTTTCCAAATTTTCTTCAAAAAACTTGGTACTTTCTTTCAATGTACTAATTATTATTTCCCTATCGAACCCAATAAAATCTAACTGTTCAAGGTCGATAGAAAATATAATAAAGTTGTGGTATATATACACAACTTTATTTAAGTATAAATATGCAAAACCACCCGCAACGCTTTTAATTTTAGTAATTAATTCTTCGGTAGTATTGATTTTATATATTATAGGGTCTATATTAAAAAATTTTATTTCTTTAACGTAGTCCTCATAAGTTTTTTTAATAAAACTTTTTAAATCTTCTTCAAAAATAGTTCTCTTTTCTGTTGTAGAAAAAGTCCAATAAAGGTTATCCTTAATTTTTTTTCTTAAGATAGATGCTTTTGGAATGTTTGTTTTGGTTTCTTCCCACCCAATGATTAATGTGGGCAAAGTATTGTCTTTAATTTTTAAATATTCTTCAATACTTAAAATATTAAAACCATTAGGTATGCCTGTTATACCATTGTTTGTAACAATATTTCCTACAATACTCATTAATTAATGATAAGTAATTAAAAATTAAAAAGAAACTTTTTAGTACTTACTTAAGGCTAATTTAAACATTTCCCAATTTTCTTCAGCACCACTCTTACAACCACTAGCACAAAGACTAGGATTTACAACTTTTCCAGGTTCATCTTGTTTATACCCACACCTTGTTACAACATCTGTACCTTTTGGTAGTGCTCTAGCTAATGAAGTCCAAGTACAATCTATTTTACCTTTAACAATCATTTTACTAAAATTATCAGCAGATTTAGATGCCTCAATTAACTCACTTTCACTAATCTTACCTGATATTAATTTATAAGCTAAGTAGTCTTGATTACTCTTACTAAATGGTGCGTTATAATAGTAGTCTATATTTTTATATGTGTTAGGTTTAGTTAACTTTGTTAAAGTTAAATCTGTTTTATTTTTTTCCGATAATTCCCACCAAGTAGAACTTAAAAAACCATATCTACCCGCGGCCGTAGTTGCATAACCATCTTTTATTAACCAATCATTTCCTCCGTGGCCAAAAGTACAATTTTCTGACCATCCATTAATTGTGTAAAAAGCAAAAAGAACGTCATAACCATTTTGTGACACACCTAAAGGTCCTTCTGTATAAGCTATAGTATCTAACATAGCTCTATAATATTTTGATGTTACTGCCGGCATATATTAAGATATTTTACCTAATGATTGTAATTTATTTTGAAGTGTTACATTTTTTACTTTTCCTTGACTAGCTTTAGCCACAGTTCCAGTGTTATTAGTATTTGTAGCGTTACTTGCTGTAACTAATTTAACGTTATTTAATGTTGTTAAATCTGGATAACCATTAGATTTATTAACATTATATTGATCCCCACTTTTAATTTTACCTGTATAAGAACTCTTAAAATTAGGGTGTCCACCATCAGGTTGTAATGTGTATTCATAGTGCCAAGGTTCAGAAGATAATGGTTGCCACCCAAAACTTGGAGCGTTTTCTTGCATCCACAATAAAGCTAAATCATTCATTGTTCTTAGTTCGTCTGATGTTGGGTTACCTGTTAGATTGGCGTAAAAATCTTTTACTTTTTGTAAATTTAGTTTTCCACTAGATAAATAAGATGCTGAATTTTCTTTTGCTTTAGCTACAGCTAGAGAAGTACAATCATCAAAACCTAATGATTTAGCCTCTTGTTTACAAACATTACTATTACTATATACACCTTTATCACTAGGTAGTTTTACACTGTAATATGTTGCCCCACCTTTAAACGGTGTTGTATCACAAGCCATACCATAACCATGATTACTAGAACTATATATTTTACCATTAAGTTCTTGTACAGCCGCTGTTTGTGGTGAACATGAAGCTTTTCTATCTGTTAAGTTACCACCACAGTTATTCTTTCTTAAAGTTATTTGTGAATCTACGGTTCTATAATTAGAACCTGTTTTTGATATCAATACCCCTGTATCAGTTTTCATTTGTGCTGCCATAGCTTTCCAAGCGTCTGCAGCTTCATGGAAAAAGTATGTGTAAGAACCATAATCAGAACCTAAATTAACTAACACCGTATTACCAGCATTTATAGGTAATAAACCACCATTACTTTTATCCAACCAAGGTTGTTTTACACCAGTTTTATAATTAACAATAAATGTATCATCAGCAACGTTAGAACTACTAACATTTCCATTTGTGTTACTAGCCTCAGGTTGTGTTTGAGAGGTATTTGTACCGCCATCTGTTTTAACAGTAGCAATAGATTGTCCAACTTTATTTGTTTTTAAATCTTTAAATGACATATCCATAGCAATTGCTGCATCAACAACAATTGGTATTGTTGCTCTTGGTTGTCTAGTTCCTTTAAAAGTTGTTGTTGCGTTATTAGGTTTAAAATTATGCCTAACTTCAGTTATTAGATAAGCTCCACTAAACATCGGTACACCTATTAAATCAAAATATGTCATAGGTTGTATCATCATGTTACCTAAAGATTCTACTTGACAAGAATATGATCTTGTTAAATAAATAGAATTTAAATTTTGTCCTTTTGATGTTTGGTCTGTACCTCCTTGTTTACCAAGTTTATCGATAGCTAATAAAGATTCTGCCGTTTCACTAAATTCTGATTGGTCTAATTGTATATTTTTAAAATGATTTTGAGTATCTAACCCGTAAACAACTTTGAAAGCGGTATAACCTTTACTACCAACTAATTTAGGATCTTTTGTTTCTGCTGGTTGTGCGGTCTGTAATGGATTAGAAATTGAAAATCCATCATCTTCTAAATTTTGTAAAGCCTTTTTATCGTCAGGGCAGTTAGCGTTGGATTTTATTTGTAACTGTTTTGAGTTTCCACCTACATACATGGATAAAAATAAAGGGCCACAACTAACATTATCTAAAGACAATGTCGGTCTAAACATATCCTCTAAATCTTTTTTATCAGTACCTTGTGGAGTAAAATTTATATAACCTGGTAATGGAAAAAATAAGTATTCATTTTCTGCTAATAAATCAGAAATATATTGGTATAAAGAAATTTTAATGTTGTCTTTTAATTCAAGAAGTTTTGTTACATTAAGAACCGCGATATTACCAATATCACCCATTACCCTATTAACATATTGAAAATGTGAGGCTAGCGTTGGTTTTTCCCCATCACCATTACCTGATTTACAATTTTTTCCGGCTGATTCAACCAAATTAAAAAATAATTTATTTTTATCCGACGCAGAAATCCATTTATCTGTTAAAGACTTAAATGTTCTATAAAAGGAAAGTTTTACATCATCATCTTTTAATGAAGATCCAAGATTATCCTCAATATTTTTTTTCTGAATTTCATCTATTTTTTTAGTTTTATTAGTTTGTAACGTATCAAAAAATGAGTTTAAATACTCATCAAAAATTTTATTAGATATTACAAATTTTGAGTTGAATTTATTTGTTGTTATAGTGTCTGATGAATCTATACCATACCATATTTTTGGTGTTGAATTTAAAATCCAATATTTTTCAGAAACCAATTTTTTAGTTTCCGTAAGATTTGGTTTTAAAGCTAAAGCAACACTATTGTTTGTTGTACCATTAACAGCTGTTTTAGATATTTCACGACTCCAAGAATAACTACCGCCAATTAATGACCCTGTAGATGTGTTGTCAAAATTAATAGGATCTATTTCTTTTAAAATATTGTTTGAACTTCCACCAAAATCTGAATCTACCCATTCTTCAAAGTTTTTTATAAAAATATCTTTTACTTCATCTGGTAGATGTTGCATTACCATACCTAAGTTACCGTCAGAAACTCTATCTCTATGTATAAAACGTCCTTGTCTTAACATACTGGTTGGGTCAATTAAATTTTCAACGTTTGGATCTGAATGTAGGTTTTTAAAGACATCAGTTACGGTATCACCGTAGTTACACATTTCTTTATACCCAAATCCAATCCTATCTTCTGGCATTATAGTTTGATAGTCTAAATAATCCATAGTATTAGTGAATACTTGTACATAAGAACAAGCTTCACCCTTACCACCAGCAAATCCTTCTGGGTGAACATATGGTATATGATGTGGTGCTATCCAAAGTTGTGACCAATTATAATTGTCAGATATTTTTTTTGCAGTCCATAGTTGACCTGAGGCGTCGTTAGGGTTTACTATCTGTGATAACTGTAATCCTTTAGGATCATCTTCAGTACCAATATCCCCATCACCAAAACTTATTTTACCATATGTTGAGCCTGAAGCTAATAACCCATAGTAATTAAAATAAACACATGCGTTTGGTGTTATGGAAGCAACCCCAGAACTAATTACATTACCGTCAAGACCACCTGTTACTGGTTGTGATATTGTCCAAGGTAAGTCGCCACCATGCCCTTTTGCCAAAATTTTGGCTGGCTCCGAAAGAAGTGACCAAGCTTGGTATAACCCAAAACCTATTACATCATCAGCCCAATCTTTAACATATTTACCTTGAGCCGATAAATAATTAGAACTAAATGATGATGTTTGTATCTTAGGTGTCCAAGATGTGGAACTACGATATATTTTATTTAAATATATATCTATATCGTTTCTTTCTATATTAGATAAACTTAATATTTTTTGTGTTATTTGGGTTGTTGGTGAAAACGACCATGCGGTCGATGTATATGCCTCACCTGAATGTGCCTCACGTTTTTTTCCATCATATGAATGCCAACCTGGTTGTGCTAAAGGATCAAACCCTGTTGGTAAATCACCGGCCGCTAAAGTATTATAAGGTTGTAAGGGTTTATTCCATTTTCCATCTGCTTTAACACCAACAAACATTTTCCATCTCCAAAGTTGTGCTCCTAAAGCTAATGCCCACATTTTTGGTACTTTAGCAATACCTCCGGCGGTATTGAATGCTTTTAGTGAGTATGTACTACTAGGTTCATATCCAGTGTCTTCAGAATCGGTTATAGCTAATAAAAATCCTGAGTTTGAACACGCTCTTATAATTAATGGTGTTGGTTTACATGTATGTAAGAACAGATAAGCTAAATTTCTATCTTGTATTTGTTTAGTGTTTAGATTTGACCCATAACCTGTTGTTGGTTTTTGTAATTCTCCCGCACCAGTCTCTATTCTAAATTTATTAACGTTATCCATCCATAATGGTGTTGTAACAAACGCTGTACTAATACCATCTTCTTCTACCTGATCGTAAGGATCGACCCCAGTCTGATCGCCAAGTGTCATTGCTGGTTCATCAACTAAATACTGTTGTGTAAATATTTTTGACGAATCTCCGTCATTTGTTAAAAGACTAATACCTAAAACTCCATCATTACCTTGGTAATCCCAAGCGGTTATTAAACCCATATTTGACACTGGTAACCCATTTAAATCTGTGTCAACACTCCACCAAGAACTAAATTTATCCGCTTGAGCATCTTTCATACCTAAAGTTGTAAAAAGTCTACCGTCAACAAAATTTATTGTTTTTTGTGATTCATCCACTATAGCTTTAGGTTGTGGGTTATCCGTGGTTTTAAATTCAGTACTACCAAATGTAATAGCTTGTGTTGATGTGGTTATTTTCTTACTGAATTTAGTTACAGCTTTACTAAAATCACCATCCGCAGGTAATATCTCTATTTTTCTTACTTCAGTTTCTGGTATTATTTGTAGTATATTAGCCCACCCCATGTTAAAAGGGTCGGCAGTTATTAAAACTTGTGTATCCGATGTCTCATCAAATAAAGGTATCCCATCTGTTGGGTTGAATGTTTTGTACAAATCTGTGGATGTAAAACTTTCTTGAAAAGGGCTTACAATTCCAGGTGTAGTACCTGAAAGTAATAAATTACTGGTAACTAAAGAACTAGCTAAGATATCTTCTTCAATAGAATTTGAGTATTTGGTTTTTAACACATTTATTACCTGTGTTTTAAAAGTATCTTTTGTTAACCCAATTAATAAACTTTGTAAAACTCTAACACCACTATCACCTTCTTGAGAATTTATTAAATTCCATGCATCTATTTCACCAAAATTACTAGCTAAACTCGTATCATAGCTTGTATTACTTAATGGTGTCCAATTTCCTAGTCCAACATTAGGTATAAATGTTGCGTCATTAGTTAACCTAATTGGTGAGAATAAAGTGTGATCACAAGCAATAAACATTCTTTCGCCAACAACCCTATAAATGTCATTTGGGTTTACTAAACCGTAATACTTTATTGGGTTGTTATCTCCCCAAACAGGTGCCTCTAATGGTGTTATAGGTACATAATTATCCCAACCAGCTTTTCCCGCTTTATCTTCATTTAATAAATCTATATCTCTTTGATATTCTAAAAAAGCTTGTATAAAATCTTCAACAAATCTAACTTCCGGCCAATTAGCAAATTCCGTATTTTTACCTGGGTAAGCCTCTTTTGTACCCTGTACCTCATTAGCACCTGAATTACCAACACCTAAAAAAGTTTTTTCAATATAAGCCGGCCATGCATATACTTTTTTGGTACCTGTACTATTAATAGTTTTGTCATTTACCCAATCTTCAAGTGAATTTGATATGTGGTAATTTTCAGCTTTAACGGCAACTTCTAAAAGTATTTCCATGAAAGCGTCTGTATTACATAACAATATTGTAAATATATTTCTTATTGTTGGGTTAAAGCCTATTCTATCTACAACAAGTTTATTTATGTCTGCTATTACTTCTTTTCTATAATCATCTACTACTTTATCTAATTTAGCTTTTTCATCTTCAATATCTTTTATTATCCACCCCATATCAAGATACTTTTCTGTAGTAGTTGTATCATTTTTTTTATACCCTAATGAGGCATTATCTAATATGTTATGCCAATTTGTTAAGTTTAATGAATCGTATATTGTATCAAAACCACTTGCAGGATCACCACCAAGTTGACTTCCTGTGGCTGAAGTTAACATTTTTAAGCCGTCAGCATATACTTTATCCGCATAAACATTTTCTTCTATTTTAAAACTTTTTGTAATTTGAATGTTTAAAGGAAAAATACCAGGTGTTGGTGTTTTTACAAAATGGTTATAGATTATTGAAGATGTACTTGCTGTTGACGGATCTAATAAATAATTAAGTATTGTTTGGTCTTTAAAAACAAGTCTTTCTTTTTTTTCCACACCACTACCGTAAGCCGCACTTGTTTGTATTTCAACACCATACCCATCTTGAGCTAATGAAAACATAAACTTATTAACCACCTCAATGTATTGTGCATAATCATTTTGTAGTTGTATTAAGTTAGTCAACTTACTAAATTCAGGACTATTGGCAATTAAAGGTTGGGTTTTCTTTTCAAAATCTTGTATTTTATGTAATAAATCTTGTATTGTATAACATCTACCTGGTAGAGCCGGATTATCACACCAAGGTGTTCCAGATTTTACAGGATCTTCAACTGTTAAACCATTATCTTTATAGAATTTTTTTGTATCTAAATATTTTTGTTTTAGTTTACCTTGTGGGTCATATGAACTATTTAGAAATTGTGAGGCCCCAACATAACCAACTATTGTATCTGAAAGGAAAGCAAAAGAATATCCAATAAACTCACCCTTACATTCCATATTACCAGTATCTGAATTAAATTTTGTATTAAATTTAACTAAGTTTAAATAATATTTAACAGGTTTACCGTAATAACCTTTAACCGTTAATTCAAATATTGGATATGGTAAATTAAAAAATAACCCATATGGTGAACAAGAACCTTGTTCAAAAAGGGTTGCTCCTCTAACATCAATAAAATCTATAACAACTTTAGGTGCTACCTGACTTTTAATTTCTATATCTACATTTGTAATACCAAAACCTTCAAAATCTTTATATAACTCAATATTTGGTCCTCCACCTATTTCTGTCCAATCAGTAGTTAAATTAACTTTTGATTTAAATAAATGGTCCTCATTAATTGTTGTTGTATCTTGTGGTGTTATTAAATCTATTGTATTAGCGATTTTAGTGTTAATACTGAATTTATTATCAGCTATCTGTGTAATAACACTCTTACTTTTTTGTTTAGCTTGTAAACTTAAAAAAATAGACATATCTTCAAGTGGTACTATTTCACCTAAAGGGTTTGGTTCTATGATTCTAACGTCATTAGTATCTGAAATAACTTTTGGATTAAAACTACTATCTGAATAAAAACTACTCATTAACTATCAATTTTATATAAAATATCGTAATTATCTACTGATTGTTGGTAAATTTGAAGTGCGTTATTTAATGGAAATGGTATCCTTATTGTAGAACCTTCTGGGATATCAAACTCCAAACCACCGTATTGTGGATTTGCCTGCATTATTAACCAACCATAGTATGGTGTACCATAATACGTTTGTGAAACAATGTCAAGTCTTGTCCTACTTTTATACTGAATAAGAATGTCAGAACCTAAATTAGGTATTTTAATAAATGGTACTGCCTTAACTTGGTTATTGATTCTAAACCTATCGTATCTATCGTAATATTGTTTTGCCATTATATTTTTATTGTATTAGTAGCGTTATAAGTTTTCTTTTGTCCGTTAGGGAAAATTGCTGCATCTTTTTCAGTTACACTAATTATATAAGTACAATTAATATTAGGTGACACATTACCTGTTACAGCCTCAAATAATGTACAATCTTTACCAGGGCAATTATCAAATGATAGAATTATTTTGTCATGTAATTCAGTGTTTGTTACAACATCTTGGTCAAAATTACCACCATAAGCTTTACTAAGTATAATTATCGGTCCGGTATTACCAACAATGTCAACTTCTACACCTAGTAAAGTCCATTTTGTATTATTAACTTGTATTTGTATACCTGAATCAGTTTTAGTTATTGTTGCAATATCATCTGATGGGTTATCAACACCAGCTGTTGTCGCCGGTTTAGTATCACCTTGTGATGTTGTTTGGCTATTATTTAATTGGTAACTTGCATCACTATCTATTTCATCGGTTTCAGCCTTTGTCATGCCAGCATCTGTATTAGTGGTATCTGGTGATGTTATTGGTAATGAATTTTTTAATTCGTTACCGGCTATTACCGAGGCATTAGTGACATTCGTAACATCTTCTGGACTTTTAAACGCCCCAAAAGTTCCACTATAAACAAATTTTTCTTTCTCACCCAATATAGCGTTTAATGTACGAGCCGGATTATAAACACTTGTATTAGCGAAAAAGTTATATGATACAGCGTTTTGTAATTGACTTATTGGCCCTCCCAATGAACTTCCACCAATAAATTTAAACCCAATACTTACTTTTGCTATCATTGGTTGTACACCAATACCTTCTGGATTTAAATCCCAAACTAAAGGGTCAAAAGTAAAATTACACGAGTCTATAACTATTTTTGTATGGTAAAAATCACCAATTCTTAAAACACAGATTGGGGGTCTACCAAATACCATATTTTGTGGTAAATTTAAATCACCTAATTGTGGCCCTTGTCTTGTACATTGTTGTAAAAAAGTTAACCTTGAATTAAGCCCTTCTGGTGTCATCGCGTGAAAAGCGGGGTGAAAGTTTTTAATTCTATCTGTTAACGAATCATATAAAAAAGGATCTGTCTTTTTCATATCCACAAAATAATCCGATTCAGTTATATAGTAATTAACTGCCTCATCTATAGCTTTAGTTTTTTCTTGTTCAGCTAAGGCTTTTAATTGTTCAGCATTTTGAGCGTTTTGAATATTTTTTAAAATGTTAGCTTGTAAAACAGTATTTGGTTGCAAAGTTATTTGTGCATATCTAGCTAATTTAGCCACTTTAGAATTAGCTTGTCCAGGTAATAAATTTTTATCACAAGGATCACCATCACAACAATCATCTTTACCTGTAATAGCATTTTTACAACTACTTTCAGGTGGACAAGGAATTGGGTTCTCTAATGTTGGTATACCTTCTGTTACCCACCTATTAAGGTCGTCACTTAATGTACTTTCTTTTGGATAGTATTCATTTGTACCAGCTAATTTAAGTTTATCCGGATAAGATTCTTCGTTTTCTATTATTTTAGTAATTAGGTATTTTTTTGTATTGTCAGCTCTATCTTTAGCTAATTGTACATTAAAAGTATCTGTTGGTTGAGCGGCAGATGTAAAACCTTGTACTTTTATCGTAAAATTTTTACCCTCTCCTGTTGCTAAAAATTCCGCCAACATATCTAATTGTAGTCCACCAGGGTTGTTAAAAACTTTATAATTTAAACCACCCGGTTGTACTTGTATATAACTATTATATGTACCACCAGAAGAATTTATACATTGTAATTGACCTGCGTAAGGACCGGCGATACACATAACAGTATTTTCATATTCTGTAGATACTGCTCTACCTACACCGTTTGGTGATGAATAATCTATACCCTCTCTGATTCCACTACTTCTACAGTTTTCAAAATAAATTTTAAGGTCAGTAACCAAACCTTCTGGTATTGTTGGTGGTTTTGGTTCTACTGTTGGTGTTACTGTTTGTGTTGTATCGGATGTTTTTTGTACTCTTTCACTATCTGGTTGATACCCTGAAAATAAAATTTTAATAGATTCAGCGTCACACCCAGCAAAAAATGAGTCGTATCCATCGCCATTTAATGTGTCACCAAATTTATCCCTTAAAGTATTTAAAACTTCAGGATGATCCACAACAACGGTAAAATCTAATGAACCACTTCTTTCGGTGTGGTTATAAGTATAAATCGGTTCTCCTCTACCAATAAAACTTGTAGTATCCCAAGATACTGATGTGCTATCAGTGAAATTTAAATCATAAGGTGGAAACCACATAATTCTACCACCATTTGGTCCTCTTTCTGATGGAGATAATTCATTAAAATGTGGTGAATCTTTCCAAGCCAAGTTTTCAATTGAAAACATGTATGGTACCAACAACCCACGAAAACTACTTTTAGTTGGGTTTGTGGCATCTACAACATTTTTTATTTTTGCAGCGTTATAAGCATCATTATCTTCTTTTGTCCAAGCAATTTTTGGCATACCAACATTGGCATTTTCACCCTGTGTACGCCAATTCATGGTCATTGTACTGTTTTCTGTTTGCCCTTTCCACCAATTATTATCACTTCTAACTAACTCATTAAAATATTTATAAGGTCTTCTTACTGACCAAGAACGACAATATGAACCAAATTCTTCAACACCGTTACCCCATTTAGTTTCTAATGCTGTATTACCGTTTGATACTAAATTATGTAGTGTGTTTTTTTCACCACCATGTATACTTATAGCGTAATTCGCATCACTGTTTACTAAACCAATATATCTACTACCACTCTTACGATCATTTGTTGTCTTATTAACTAAATCTTGTGTATATTTTAAAATACCTTTTTTTGGTTTATACGGTGAGTTTTGTCCCCAATACATTCCACTACGTTCAGGACTTGGGTAATTTTCTGGTATCTTCCCTATATCTTCAGCCGACATTTCTGTGCCTATAGGATTTTCGGCTTCAAACTGAACAAGATTATTAGTATGGTGATAAGGATGGTTTGCTGAATTACTTAATGTGTCAAAACCACTTCCACTGTTATTTAAAATAGAATCAATACTGGTATCACTATCTACGGTACTGTCTGGTTTATTAGGTGCGTTACTTGCTGATTTATTTAATAAACTTTTTACCTTATTATTAATAGAATCTATAATTGATGTGGATCTACCGTTAGTATTTGTTTTTTGTGGTTCTGTATATGTTAAATAATTTTGTGTTGATGGAGCTTGTCCCGCACCTAATTTTTCTTTTAAAAACTTTTTAATTCCTGTTGCTGGAGTGTTATCAGCTGATTCTAATTTAGGTCCGTATTTATTTATATAAAGTGCGTTATACAATAAAGATTTTTGTCCACTACCTGTATGGTCTAATATATCATTTGTAATGTCTACATCATTTTTATCCACACCGTAACCACCAAAAGAACCTTGTGGTATAATACTTACAGGTAAATTAAATCCAGCAAGGTCGGCAGCAAATTCTAAGACTTTACCAATACCACTCTTTGGTACTGTTATCTTATAATTTTGTTGTATTAAATTTCCACCAGATAAAAGACTAAAAGGACTAACATTCAACGCTCCAATTGTGTTGTCTGTAAAATTTAATTTAATTCTATTTTTTAATTCGACACCTCTTCTTTTTCTAGCTATAGTATCTAAATCAGAAATATTTTGTCCGTCAGGTTTATAATTGATACCTGAACCTAATTCACTAAAAGGTACAACACCAACGCCTAAAGTTCTACTTAATAATTGGTCTCTAAAATCACTTCCTGATTGTGTATTATATTCTATAAATCCTGTACTACCATAAACAACTTCATCACCACCATAAGAATAGTTTATAATTTCAGAAGGTCCGTATTTATTTGAACTTCTAGCTAATAAACCAATATCTCTTACTTCGTGTGTTGTAGTTTGGTATCCACCATCACTAACCCAAGTTTCTATATTACCAGCAAAACCTATTTTTAATGTTGATGGTACCCCATAGGAAGTACCTAAAGAATCATAATTACTATTATAAATTGTTGTCCATTCAAATGGGTACCAAGTATTAAGTTCTAATGGGGTTGGGTTTTTATCAAGGTTGTCTTTTCTTGGTTGTGTAAAATTATTTATTGGCCCTGGTATTAAAGCGGCATCTTCAGCTGAAGGTAAATCATTTACTGAAGTTGTTAAATTCATTTGTGACGCTGCATCAGTACCCAATCCAGCTAATATTGGTGTTGTAACACCCAATACGTTAGACACTTCAGGGTTAATATTTGGTAAGTTACTTGTTAAGTTAACTTGTCTAGGGTTTGTTAAATTATTATATAAAGAAGGATTTTGAGCAACATCTTGTAAATTAGGAACGTCAACAACATTTGGTAATGACATTGAAACATCGTATTCTGTTGCTCTATCAACCCAAGGGTTACCACCTAAAACTCCACTTATCACAGAGTTAGCTACTGGTAAATTATGTGTAAATAGATAAGTACGAAAATTAGTATCCGTTATTGGACCTAATATACCACTATCAAAGTTATCTATGTTATAATTAAATGGGTTTATTTGGTTTGATGGCATCTATAAATCTTTTTATATAAATATCGTTTTAAAGATTTTATGTTTCATTTTTTTAAAACCGTTATACCAACATGTAAAAGAAAAAAATTAAAATAAATTAAATTTATACAATTTACTTACAATAAAATTATAGCTAATATTAGCGCGGATCTCTTTTATATATTATTAATACTAACTATAATATAAGAAGCAAATAAATAAAGCAGATCGGAATTTTATCTTCCTTTACCGCCATTTTTATCTTTTTCAGTGGACTCAGCGATTAACTGTTTTAACTTACTAACAAAAATAGGGTCAGATACCCAATCAGTATCGGATTTACCACCTGATTTACCAGCAATTTGAATTGAACCGTCTATATGTAACGATTCGTCAAATTTTATTGTTGTTGTTGATCCCAATAAAGCCATCCATACAGATAAATCTTTTAAAGCTTGAAGTTTATTTTCGTCTACTGAATTTATAGCGTTAATAGTTTTTGTGATACCTTCTGCACCACCTGTCGACGCTAAGGCTGACGCCGTTTGGGTTAACATCGAGGTAACACCACCCAATATTAATAAACCAGGTAAAGCAAGTAATGATGAAAATGCTAGAGCTATAAGTGAGGCTGATAAAAGACCTATTGATATTGCTAAAAACCCCATACCTAAAGAAGCTTCTATTAATTGTGGACCAGAGATAACTGTAAATAATTGTGTCAAGGAACCTAATATTGTTGATACTCCTTCAGCAACCAATTTAAAAGCGTAACCTAACGCCATAGCGGCAACCGATAACCCAAGTAATAAAAGTACACCTATTTCACCAATACCTGTTTCACCTAAAGCACCTAAAGCAAAAACTGCCAGTGTTAATACACCAAGACCCGCTGCCATAACAAGTATACTATCAAGACCAACATCTTTCATCATTTGTAGACCATAAGCAAGTGGAATCATAGATGCACCCAATATTGCGATAGCTACAGCCCCTTCAATCATATCTTTTTCGACTTTACTTAAAGCCCAAGCTGCCGTACCTAAAATGGCTAATCCGGCCGCGGTCATTAATATAACCTCACCTTTATTACTAACCTTATCCATTTCTTGTAAAGATTTAGCAAAAACAAACAAAGCCGCTGATAAAATTAAAATAGCTACAGCCCCTTTAATCATATCAGTAGCGTTAATACCTTTGGTTACATCACCAGCTCCACCCCCTTTTGTACTTGGAGTTGAGGGTGATTCACTTTGTGTACTTAAACCACTAGATTCTTTTTTAGATAACCATTTCATTTGTTTTTTTGAAAAGTCCCCACCTTTACCTGTGGCAGCATTAAAACCTTTACCCATTTCATACCCTTGTTTAAAATTTTTACCAGGACCAAAAAATCCTATCATATTTTTAACAAAATTAATGGCTTGTATAGCTTTCATTACTAAAAATAAAGTGCCTACACCTATCGCGAACCATTTAATTATGGGTAATAACATTTTTGTTGTATCTAAAAATTTTGTAAAACCAGAAGTTAAATTGTCAGCGGCTGGCTTTAACCAATTTTGTATTGATTGTAAAAGAGGCCAAAAAGCCATTGTGAGTTGGTCTATGACAGCAGCCCATTCTTGTCTCATACTAATAGCGTCTTTTTGGGTTTTATCATCTAAATCCCTTTTTTTAGCTAAATTTATGGCCTCATCCTTACTTAATTCAGAAAGTTTTTTAGTTAAGGGTAACCCTGTATCTGGATTTACACCTATCTGTATTGTACCGTCAGCATTAGCCATACCTGTTATCATGTCAACAGTTTTAGGGTCTAACCCTTTACCTTTTAACATACCTTCAAAAGCATTAATTTTGGCTGTCTGTTTTGCTGTTTTAGCTAGCTCAGCATAATCCATACCTAAAGCCGCTGCAGCCTCTTTTAACCTATCCAATTCATTCGCATTAACTTTCCATTCCCCAGTCGCCTTATCAAAAGTCGCTGATGCTGAAGCAGCCTTTGTTAAACTCTTAGCCAATTCTTCAGGTGAATTACGTGCTTTATACATTAATTGAAATGGGTCACCCAAAGCTGCTAAACTACCACCTAATACTTGTAATTGAGCTGCGGCCTCAATAGCACCTTCAGGTCTAAAAACTTTATCAGCCACAGAAGCGACTGAATTCATATCTATTTTATATTTTTCAGAATATGCTGCCATAGCCATCATACCCTTAACACCTTTATTAAAATTAAGTTTGTTCATCAAACCCAAGTTTGATTGAAACGATTTTAAAACTTTTGAAGAGTTCGCTCCAATAGCCTCAGCCTCGGAAGACATTTCAGCAATTAAAGCTACGGACTTTTCAGCCCCAAAACCAAAAGCTTCCATTTCACCTGACATAGCAGCAACACCCTCAACACCTAAACCAGTTTTAGCACCAATCATAGACATAGTTTTAAGGACCTCACCACTTAAAATAACAGACCTACCAACCTCATCCGAGTAAGCTCCTTGAGCCTCAGCTAAATCTTTTGCTTCAAAACCCCATTCAGCAGCAACATTTCTTGCGGCTATCATGTTACTTTGCATCATATTCATTTTTGAACCAGACAGACCCATGTTAACACCTGTCTTACGAACCGCCTCATCAAAATCAAACCATTTAGTTAAAATATTACCTAATACCCCTAAGAAATTTTTATCTAAAATGTTGGCGGCCGATTTAATTAAACTACCTTGTTTAGCTAATTGTTTATTAGTTTCTATTAAAAGTTGTTGTTCTTTTTTAAGTGAGGCAAGTTTTTTTTTGCCTTCTTCCGTTGTATCTTCAGCTAATTCAAGTATTTGTGCTTGAATTATTTTTATATCCCCCCAATTTTTATTTATTCTATTTTGATACTCAGCATAACCTTTAAAAGAAGTTACTTGTTCTTTAAAAGTTTCGTTAATATCTTGTTGCATTTGAAGGTATTTAGCCTCATCTGCAAGATTTCTTTTAAAATTATCTTCCATTATTTACGTGGTTGTAACATTAACTTACCTGTAAAAGGTGTTGTACCTTTATATGCGTAAGCATTTTTATTTATTTTAACCTCTATCGGACCTTTAAACCAATTTGGATTTGGTTTTATTGGTGTCACTACTAAAGCTCCATCATTATCACCACTACCTTGTGGTTTTATAATGATAGAACCAGGTAAAGTCATACTTTGTTTAATAATCATTCTATCACTTTTGAAATCTGAATTAACAAAAGTTTTAATTATTGGTTTTATAACATCATCGTCACCTTCTTTAATATCATATATTTTACCCGAAACAGGAACCTCTTTTTTAATTTCTTTAGTGAATAAACTACCAGTACCACCACCACTGCCACCTTTACTGAACTTACTAACATCTTCACCTCTTTTAGCCTTAGCTTTAGGACCTAATATTATAGATTTTGAATATATTTTTGTTTCTAAATCACTAGCAGCACCAAAGAAAATTTTACCTTTTTCTAAAGAAGTAGATTCACCTTCTTCTTCCTCTTCAAAAATTAATTTAACATTATTAGCTATGTTGTTAATAAAAGATTCCATTGTCGACATACTAGCTTTAGGTGTATTATTTACATTAATATTTTTACCACTTTCAATACCTTTTTGTTTACCGCCTTTAGTCATTTCAGGTAGTTTACTAAAACTTCTTAAAAAATTATTAAAACTACCGATAAGTTTTTTCCAAAGAAGTTTTCTTTCTTGTTCGTTTGAGGTATTAGATTTACCTTTTGACGCGATTATAAATAATTGTTTATAAAAATCTTTTATAACATTATAAGTTTCAGAATTTTTACCACTTTTTGCTACTTTAGCAAATAATGAAAATAATTCCGTCATAAAGTTTTGTAATTCAAGTTTAACTTTTAAATACTTTCTTTGTCTTCCAGACATTGAAGTTGGTGCCTCTAACAAACCGTTGGTCTTTAAATCTTTTAAAGTCACCAAAAGAGGTTTTTTATTTATTTTAATAGATTTTGTTGTATTGATTATCGCGTCTAAAAATATTTTTTGAAAATCTTCGTCAGTTTGGTATTGTTGAATTACTGAGAAAAAGTTAGCCTTTTCTTTAAGGTTTGTAAGTTTTTGGTTAGCCTCTTTAATATCTTTTCCATTATAATAATTGCCCTTACCATTTCCACCGTTTTCTTTTTTTTCACCATCCTCGTCTTTACCTTCTTCTTCTTCACCATCTTCTTCCCCATTTTCACTTTCACTAACACCTGTATTTAAAAGTTTTATAAAATCGTCAAAAATACCTATATTATAAAACTTACCTTTACCACCATCATCACCTGTTGCAATAGCCTGAATACCTTTTTTAGTTCCAGGTAAATTTGTTACAAGTTCATCAGCGTCAAAATGTATTTTAAAAATACTACCACCCGGTATTTTAACACTAATTTCACCTTTACCATTTTTTACATTAAAATTAGTATCGTCTTCCGTTTTAAGTTCTAAAACTAAACCGTTATCAACAGAATTAACACGAGCCAAAGTATCAAACTGAATTGGTTTTGGTATTGTCAATTCTTGAGCCTTATCTTTTACCTGTAATAAAAAATTATATTTAAAAGGTTCTACGGACAATTGTTCAATAGTTGTAACACCTCTCAAGGCCGCTAAATCTGGTCTAGCACCCATACCAGCCATTCTTTCTTTCACCCTATCAACAGCTAGGTCAGCTGTTGCGGCCTGATGAGCTCTATCATCACCAGTCACAGATTCATCTGCTTCATATAAAGTTTGTCGTATAATACCTTTAATGTTCATTAATACTTTTTTTTATAAATATCTGTTAAATTAAAAATGGGACATGAAGTCCCATCTTTTATCTACTTTTACCTTTTGATTTAGCTCTATTATATTCTGCTTTCTGTTCCTCCAATTCTTTTTGCCATAAATCCAAATAAATTCTTCTTTCCCATATTGGCATTGACATCACAGATTCATAAGAATATCTCATATGTTTTACCATGTAATATATTTCTTTTCTAAGATCTAAATTATAACTTGACGTTAGGCCAAAAAAAGTTGAGTCCGAGGGTAATTGAAGTGAGAAAGCTACCTGTCGGCCCCTCCACCTCAACCGACATGTCTATACCTGGCTCTATTATATCTGAATATTCTCTAAATTTAAGAGAATCAAAAGCTGGCATTATATTAATATATTGTTGAATATAATTAGGATCTCTATTACCTTCAATTTCTTTGATTTGTGCTTGTAGCCTGTATGTTAATGTATTTGAGATTTGGGATTTTGTTGCTTTCTCATATTTTTCTGACCTAGAAAGAATCGACCTTTCGTCACCAACAGTTAAAAGTTTAAATTTGATTTTCTTTTTACTTCTTGGTAATAAAAATTCAAATTCACCGTTTTCATCAGGTTCAACACCTTTTGGTAATTCTTTTGTTTTAAGGGCGTTTAAATCAATTTCGTGTTCAAATTCTACACCACTATTTGGATCTGTTAACTTAACTGGATAAATTTCTCCATAACCTGTGGCTCTTAACCAAATCATAATTGCGTTTCTATCACCAATTAATAATTGGTCCATAGGAACTGGAGATTCTTTAATTTTTCTCTCCATAAGAACGTCAATAACTTTACCACTCTTAATTAAGTTTGGTGATGTTAAGATATTTTCATCCATAGCGGTCATGTATTCTACTTTTACGTTACCTTGTTGACCTGGATATAATAACCCACCAGAAGGCAAAGGAATAACATCGAATGGTGCTTGTAATTGTACTTCTTGTGTTTGTTGTTTGTTTACATTTGACATGTTAAAAACTATTTTTTATTTTTATTATTATTTAAGCTGTAGCTTAAAACTTAAAACATATTCTCTAATAGTAAAGTTTCAATAAATAAATACACTATTTTCTTTTTTTTACAAATAAAATTTTATAAAACCAAAGTTTATACGTATCTTTGTGTATAAATTATAACAAAATGATAGAAACATTAACATTGGAAAATTGGATTGACAACTACCTAATCAATTCAGAAATAGTTTACAGTATTGAGGATAAAGACCACTATGAAATTTATTTTTTAAATAAAAACGGTATACCTTTTTTTGAAATTAAAAAATTCAATTCAATTGAATTTGGTGTGGACACAACTATTGAACATGAATATTTAAATAAATTCTTAAAAATTAACACTAAAAAAGAATTTACCATAAATGAGGGTAAAACCATTAGTTTTAGTAAAAAACTTATAGAATCTTATAATAGGGTTTACGGTACTACTATTGGTCTGAAATTAAAATACTCTAACTCGGCATACTACGGTATGCATAGAGAATTACCAGAATGGGCAAGATTACAAAACATCAATATAATTAAATCTGAAAAAGATAAATCTATTGTATTAGAAGAAATTAAAAATAAATTAAAATAATATGAAAATGACACAAGATAAACTAAATAGATTAACAGAAGTTCTTTCAGTACCGACACATTCACAAAATGAGGCTTTAATGATTGAGTATTTACAAAAAGTTTTAACAGAAAAAGGGTATGAACATTATACAGATACTCACGGTAATATCTATGTAACAAAAGGTTTTACCAGAAATTTCCCTTGTTTCATCGCACATACTGATACTGTACATAAAGTTAACAAAAACTTAACTGTATTACAGGAAGAGATAGATGGTGAAGTAACTTTAAGAGGTATTGATAAGGAATCTAAAAGACCTTTAGGTATTGGTGGTGATGATAAGTGTGGTATTTATTTAGCTCTTGAAATGTTAGATACATTACCTAATGTAAAGATAGCTTTCTTTGTATCTGAAGAAATTGGGTGTAAAGGTAGTATGTACGCAGACCCAAAATTCTTTGAAAACGTTGGTTATGTAATTCAATATGATTCTCCAGGTGGTGACTCTATGAGTTTAACATTAATGGGGCGTTATTTATTTAACCAAAAATCAGAATTTGCTGACAAAGTAACAGATTTAATTACCGAACACGGTATCACTGATTGGGCTTACCATCCTTATACAGATGTTTGGCAAATCATGGAAAAATTTAACATAGCTTGTTTAAACTTAGCGGCTGGTTATTACAAATATCACACTGACAACGAATATGTTATAGTTGACGATGTTCAAAATGGTTATAACTTAGGTTTGAAACTTGTTGAAATTCTTGGTGAGAACAGTTATAAAAACTATAAAGAAGATAAAAAACACACTTATTCAACATACTGGGGTGGAGAAACAAAGGTATACAATCCAGCCAAATCTAATAACTTATTAGTAGAGGGTGCTAAAGATGAAACTGACGGTGATGATATCTTTAATAACGGTGAATATGTTTGTACTGACCGTGGTCGTAAAGATTATGGGTATGGACCTTATTACAGTAGAAGTGAACAATGGGATGAAGATTATGATTGGTAAAAGAAAAGGGACTTAATAGTCCCTTTTTTATTTTAATTTAACATCATGTTCAACACCCGATTCGTCATAATAACTAATTTCTACTTGGTATAATATAGCTGGGTAGTCTTGACCCAAATAATAGTCTGACATATCTTTTGGAGTACCATAATTATCATCTTCATCATACGAGGAAATACTCAAACCAATGCTTTTAACTATTCTATCAACATCTTGCCATCTACTAATATCTTCATTTTCCCTACTTAATAAAGTGCTGTAAAATTTACAAACATTTATAAAAGTTTGAAAGGATTCGTTATTATCTGATTTGAAATGATATTCTTCTCTTAAAGTTCTATCACCATCATCCCAAGTTGAATTAATAATAAACATATTTTTGATTGCTGGCCTATTTCTTAAACCAATAACCTCAAAAGGTAATTCAGTATTAGCAAAATCATTACTTACGGAATCAAACCATTCTTCAGATTCTTTTAATATTTTTTTTATGTTATTCCTCATTACTATTTTCCAACTCTTCAATTCTTTCTCTTAATTCTTCAATTGTGGATTTTAAATCGTCAATCTCAGATTCTTTTTCTGTCTCCATTTCTTCACGACCTTCTTCACGACCTCTATCAAAACCGTCATCATATGCTGATTCTTTAGCCTCATCTACTTGTTCTAGCACATAATCATAACTATAATAATCATCACAACACCCATCACAATCACAATCTTCACGACCACTATCATAACCAGCCTCTTTCCCACTATCATAAACAGATTCGAATTGGTCAAAAAGTTCTTTACCAACTTCTTTTAATGTATTTATATCGTGGAAACCGGCATCAACTAATGTTTGATATATAGCTAAAATGCTTGTATTATATTCATCATCAGTTTCAGACCAACCAGATTGAATCTCTTGCTCAACTTTTGTTGTGTCAAAACCACGAGCCCAATCAAACTCGTCTTCAGTCTCTTTTAGTATTTTTCTTATTCTATCCTTCATTTAAACGACTTTCTAATTCTTCTATACGTG
>Ga0209596_1000298_pt1 | contig 46215 bp, 61 predicted proteins | sample M_130807_MF_Meta_FD_187314 | JGI IMG/M metagenome (GOLD analysis project Ga0209596, IMG submission 187314) | Freshwater microbial communities from Lake Montjoie, Canada to study carbon cycling - M_130807_MF_MetaG (SPAdes) (version 2) | ecosystem: Environmental > Aquatic > Freshwater > Lake...
CAAATGATTCTGGGAAGGTGCTCCGCATCCGGGCATCAATACGTTCAAAATACTCATCCGAGCGGGGGTCTACCCCCGAATTCACTAGTTTTTGGTGCAGCCCTAGTGAAAAGCTGGTTAGTTCTTCATTCCCCGCAGCGCCAAACCACTGGTTTTTTGCCTGCCAGCGCAAGGTTTTGTCATCAGGTTCTACTGCTACAGGTTCTGATTTCCGTATTTGTACACTATCTGAAGCCGTTTGTAAAGAGGCTGGTTTAAAATTTTCTGCTGAAATCATTCTCAGCTTGGCATCTGTCAGCGCTTCCTGTGCCGCAATGATAGCATCAGTATCAAAAGCCTCCTGTGCCGCCTTGTAGTTACGCCTTGCCGTCTCAAGCTCACCGCTCACCGCATGTTTTACGGTTTCTGCGTACTGTTTAGCCCCGGTGTTGGCATATTCCTTCAGTTGCCGGTTTTCGGTCAGCAGTTGCTGGGCGAGATTCTCAAGCTCCTGCTTTTCGCGGATTGTAGACTCTTTGGCACGGCGCTCATCGTGTCGGGCATGGGTCAATTCCTTGATCCTACCCTTTACTTTGTCCGAATATGAGTTGATTTCCTCATCCGAAGGGTCTTCAACGGGTCGGTCAAGGGCTGCTCGGCCCCTGTCTTGGGCTGGGGTGTCATCCACAACCTCAATTTCAACCTCAAGCTCTCTTTCATCAGCTTTCGCTGCAATTTCATCAGGAAATTCAAACTTTTCAGTCATTTCTTACTCCTCAAGCACGAGTTAAGCCTCGCGGGTCTTGCACAACAGCGTCTACTTGGTCGTCATTAAGCAGACGGAACTCTTTGCCGTAGATTTTGAAGCGCGTACCGGAATAGGTACGTACCAAAACAAAATCTCCAGCCTTACACCACGCACCACCGGGGAACTTGACCTGATCTTTGTACGCATCGGGGCCAATTTTTACAACAAAGAGCACGGTGGTGGCGTGTTCCTCTTGCCGCATGTAGGGATCAGCTTTGACAATGCTGGAATTCTCAAAGGTCTTCTCTACATCAGGCACGACACACAGCAATTTCCAACCTGTGGGGTCAGGCAACTGTGTGGCTTTCTCTTCTTGAGACGCATCTTCACTAGGGTTTTCCCTAGGTCGGATAGTTTTTGGCAAACTAATGCCGGGTGGAAGAATCAGATTACTCATCGGCTCTTTCTGCTTTGTCAGCAAGGTCAATTAAATAGCGCTCTGCAAGAGCTAGACCCTGAATAGTCCCGCAGAGTTTTTGGTACTCTTCAAAATTGCGACAAGCACCCCCCGCCAAGTCATCGGCGTAGTTGTTCATGTCGGTACGAATCTTTTCGCGCAGTACCCGCACAAAATCTTGGATCATTTCGGAGCTTTCGGTTGTTGCGTGTCTTGTGATTTGCTCTTGGCAATATCAATACCCATCTTGACGCCAGCTTCTTGTTGCTGCGCTGCCAGTTTCGCTTTGCTGTCCTGTATCTGCGCCCCAACTTTCAACCCGGCAAGCTGGCTCTGCAACTGGGCTTTCTGCTGCTCCAGTTTTAGTTTGTCTGACTGCGTTGTGGCGTCTACCAGCAGTTTTTTCTCCTGCATAGCGGCTTGTTGAGCCATTTGTTGATTTTTAGCTTGTAGCTGCTGCATGGCAATTTGGTTCTTCATCTGGGAGTCTTGGGCTTTAAGCTGCAACTCCTGCTGCTTGATCTGAAGCTCCATCTGCTGCATTTGGATCAACGGGTCTTGCTGGTTCTGTTGGGCCTGCTGCTGTGCCGCTTGGGCTTGGTTCTGTTGCAAGACCTGTTGAGCAGCTTGGGCCATCATCCCAGACAGCGCGGTCTCAACTTCAGGTGGCAGCTTCTCATCTTGAGGTGGCAACGGCATCCCTAGCTGCTGCTCAATCTGCTGTCGGTACTGGAACCCCACATGCTCTGCAATGTGCGCCATCATGGCGGACTGAATAAGCGGAGCCTTGGGGTTCTGGCCGATCAACTGCGTAATCGACGGGTCTTGCATCATCGCCATGTGGACGCCAATGTGCGATTTCTGATCCTGATAGGAGAACGCCTTGACCGGCTCCCCCTTGATGATCATCATGTTCTCCGTCACCGGGTCTGTTGGTTTCTGGTCATCTGGCAGGGGAACCAATTTCTCTGCGTTCTTAATTCCCAAGACCTCCAGCATGTTGCGGTGCAACTGAGGCAAGTCATAAATATCAGGGGCCATCTGCGCCATCTGAATCACAGCTTGGTACTGGACAACCCGCTGGCTCATGGTAGCCGCATTCGGATCACTAACGGGGATCACATCCACATCGTCGTAGTCTTCCTTCTTGGCTTTCCGCTCACCCACCTCTGGCTCGTACGAATAGTCAGGGTCGGTGTAGTCTGCAATGATCCGGGCCAGCAGCTTCAGTTCTTGTTTAAACGCAGCGTGCACCCTAGCCTGCACTGCGGTCATCACCTTGAGTTGGCGCTCCAGCAACGCCAGTGTGGTTCCTACCGGCGACTGCCCCGACATGTCGCTGATCTTTAAATCTGCGGTGGCGGCAAACCTACGGCCTTCCTCAACGATGTTCCCCAGCAGGGTGTAGAGAACTTGGCTTGGCTCCTTGTAGGGCAGGGGCAGGATGTTGTCCCGCATGACCCCAGAACCAATATCTACATCACGCCATTCACCGGGGGCAATGGGGGTGTCATCTCCCTTGATTCGGAGTCCTCTGGTCTTGAGACCACCCGGCAAGTTGGACAGTGTTCCTGCGTCCACAAGCTGTCGCATAATGCTGGTAGCCGACTTCGCAAACCCACCAATGAGGTGGAAAAGGCCGAAGCCGTAAGCCCCAAAACCCGGGATGTATTGGTAGTGAACGAAGTGTTGTCGTTTAAGTCGGAGGTCGTCATCTTCTTCCCAGTTGCGGCGGATTGCCAAAACTTCGCCCGTACCCTTAATTAGGGTGACTACATACGGCAGCATGATCCCTGTCTCTTCGCCGTCTTTGTCGGTGTCCTCAAATCCTTTTAAATCGAGGTCTGCATGGATTTCATACAAGGTAAACCGGTCATCGTTTAAATCGCTGAACCCGGTCTCTTTGTCCTTGGCCTTCTCAATGTCGGTGGTCTCTTTGGTCGGATCACCAATATCACATTCCCGGTAAAACCCGGCGGCTTGCAGCTTTAATATCTCATTCTTGGTCTTGTGCATCACATGGGTGACGCGATAGCAAGACTGAATGTCTGATGCCCCATAGGGCAACAGGATGTCTTCTGCTGGTATAAACACTGAAACCTGCCTGCCAAGGCTGGGGTCGTAGTACACCTTCTTGAACGCAGAGCCTGTTGCCGGTAGGCTCCACAGCATCCGCTCATGCTCTGCCCGGAACTCAACCATCTTCTCGGTCAGTTGATAGTTCATGTCCTCCCGAACCCTGACCGCCGACTCCTTCTTCTCCTTGGTCTCTTTACCAATGATCTTGGTCTTCACCGGGCCAGCAGCGGGGAATGTCTCGGTGATGGTCTCGCTTTGGAAGCGCACAACCGCCTCTGTGATCATGGGGTGGAACACACCGCAAGCACCGTTCCACGGCTCTGTGCGCTCTTCATACTGTAGGCCCAACAGTTTCAAACCCTCTGTGTAGGCTTTCTCCCAATCCTTGCGCCCAGCTTTGTCGTTGTCAATTTCTGAGGTCAGGTCAGAACTCAGGGTCTGCATGGCCCCCTCAGTCATCTCCTCTGCAAGGTTTGCCGAGAAATCCTCTTCACTCATAGCATCTGGATCAATCTCAATCTCCATGCCGTCTATGCCAATCTTCACTGACTCCGGGTCAACAATCTCTATCTCAATTGCTTCCTCACCCATGTCATCCAAACCCATAGGGGCTTGGTACAACGCTTTATCAATGTTGGTTGCCATGTCAGTGCTTTCTTAAATAATTTTATGCGTGCCAGCGTTTTCCACGTAGCCACCATTAGCGTAGCCAATCATTTTTCTTAGCTTGTCTATCACACCCGGTTCCGCAGGCTCAGACTGTCTAGTATAAGGAGGTAGGTCTCGGGCATCCAGCCGTGTCTGGCGCAGCCCCGTAATTGCGTTGTACGTCTCCCGCACTTCTTTGTCTTTGAAAAGCGTTTTGCGTAAAACAGGGTCTTTGGTTAAGTCTACATTGTTTGCTGCTTCGTATCCAGCCAACGAAGCTAACTGCTCATACAGCGCAGTGCCGCCTTGTTCTAACATCTGGGGGCTAAAATAAGCGTCCTCAATGCCGTACTTTGTTTTGAGGTGTTCCGCAGCGCCTATGGCGTCTTTAACAAATCGGTTCCGAACGGAGCTACTTTTTTTACCTACAAGTTCATCAAATTTACTGTTAATCGCGGCGGGTGTGCCTAATCCTTGCCGCGCTAACAAATGCTCCTGCTCGTGAGCAATTGCGTATGGCCTTGCGTCTGGACGCATAAATACTGCCTGCGCCTGCCTGCGATTTTTGTCAAAGTCCGCATAAAGATTGCTGCCTAACATAAAGGCTTCAGTGTTTGTACCTTGCAATGCAGGCGTGTCAAATACCTGCAAAGATGGCAAACCCGCGCTTGTGTACGGCTGCTCCCTACTTGGGATCTTGCGTTCTTTTAAACGGCTGGGGTCAACACCCTCGTCTCTAAGCTGCTCTTGTGTACGCGAGTCTAAGCTGCTGGTTGCCATTCGGTATCCTTAGTAGTATGCAGCTTGTCTGCCGCGCCTAAATATTCTAGGCTCTTCTTTCTCATCGGAGTCCAATGAGATAAACCCACCTTGGCGGTAGCGCAGCAGCGCTTGTGTGGTGGTGTCAACGTAGTCGTCATGCTCCCCCACAGGGAACGCTGCCATTTCTTCTATGACTTCCCGTGCCCACCGGGTGTCTGGAGCCCATACTTTACCCGAAGTGAATAGGTCGGCTACGGCGTTCATCCGCACCATCTTGTCGTTTCCCCGGCTGGGGGTGAACTCTTGCACGGGTATGCCCATTGCCCGAAGCTCTTGAATCAGGGGTGACCCGGCGGCTTTCTTTTCCACAATAATACTATCAGGTTCCCAATCCTTCCAGTGTTTCAGCGCGACCGCTTTCAACTCCGGAAAGGCCATCCGGTCTTTAAACGCATCCAGCAGTATGAGTTGGGGGGAGCCGTTTTCTTCGTCGTTGTACCAAATCCCCCATGTTGTGCACGCGCTGTAGTCAGCGGTGTTCTTGGTCTCAAAGGCGGTGTCCCACGACTGTATGATGTACTCGCATTTGGGCGCATCGTCATGGGGCCAGACCCGCCAATCTTTACGGGAGACCACAGCCGACATGTCCGATGTGGGCTGCTGCATGTACTGGGCGTTCCAGTACCGAGGCTCCAAACTGGCTTTTTTCTGCAGCATCGACTCAAGCGGCCACTGTTCAGGCCACAGTGCTTTACCAGAAGGCAGGATGGCGGGTAGCTCCACAATATCCCACGGCATGGAGTCCGGGTTTTTGGTCTGGTAGTCAAGCAGCCGCCCGGTCAAGTCCAGCAGCGACCAGCGGGTCATCACCACAATAATGGCTCCCCCCGGCATCAGTCGTTGTAGCGGCCCGGTCTGGAACCATGACCATGCAGTATCAAATGCCAAGCGGCTGTTGACCTTTATGTCTTGTTCCGAATGCGGGTCATCAATAACGAATAGGTCAGCGCCGCGACCCGCAAGTGCTCCGCCAACACCTGCTGCGTAGTACTGGCCCCCGGCGGTAGTTGACCATTTGCCAGAGGCTTTTTGGTCGCTGGCAATAAGGGTCTTGGGAAAGATTTCATGATACTCCTCCGAGTCAACCAAGTTACGCACTCGTCTGCCATAGTCTTCGGACAGGGACGCAGTGTGCGTGCCCATGATGATTTTCTTTTCTGGGTACTTGCCTAGAAAGTACGCAGGGAACAGGTATGAGGAGAACTCAGACTTTCCGTGCCGGGGGGCTATGTTAATGATCACCCTTTTCTTGTTGCCCTCAATCACATCCGTAAATATCTTTGCCAGCTTGCGGTGGTGGGGGCCGATCTTAAATCCGGGGTACACACCTTGGGCAAATCCCAAGGGGCTGAGTTTGGCGGCGGTCAGTCTGGCGCGTTGCTCACGGATGCTCAAGTCATCAAATAGCTCAATCTTGTCCTGCAAGGACATGGACGGCAAAGCGCGTTGGAGCGCTTCCAGTTCCACTTTACTTAGGCTGGTTAGTGTCTGTAGGTTCATTAACTGGGACATCCACTACGTCGATCACATGCATGAACTTGTTCAGCTTTTCTTTGATGCGTTGCTCCAACTCGTTGTCCGACATGTCGGTTTTCTTAATCTCCACACGTTCCGTAAATAGCGCCACCTCAGTTACCTTGCCCAACATCTCCAGCGCTTTGAGTCGGAAGCGGGTGTCCGGGTTTTTGGTTTCTTCAAGTATCTGTGACACGGCGTAGCCGCGAAGTTCTTTGGCCTGCTCTACAAAAGCCCAATCGTATGCAGTCAACATCCCCACCAGATGCCGCACCGCTTGAGGTGTCTTGATGTTGGTAAGCGCTAACTTAGTATTTTGGGGTGGGCTTCCCGCAGCCATTGTGGCAAACGCCGCACGTACCGCCTGCGAGTCCGCAGCCGTCTCAATCTCTTCGTCTGGAATAGCGCCAAGCTGCTTTAACCAATCTGCCGTTTTAACTTTGGCGTCGATGATGTCTGCGACCGCTTGATTTGCAATAGGGGTGACCACACTCCCGGCGGGAGTGTTTTCTATTTCGGGGTGGTATTCCCCGTTGATGAGGTGGTTAAACATAGGCAGTACGTAATAGTGTACACTTCTTTTTGAGTAGCGGTAGTTTCCGTTGCTTCTCCTTGATAGGCATACCCTGTCTTTACCCCCCGCACTGGGGGGTTTTTTTATGGGTACTTGTCTAACATTAGACATAGTATGGGTTGGTTTTTTATAATTTTTGTGGGGTAGGGGCTTTTGTTTGGAAGGGGGGTGGGTGGGCGATTTGGTGAAGATTTTGTAGAAATTGGAAAGATGGCTATGGATTAGTGTTGTTGTATGAGCGGTGCTGCTTGGCCCCAAAGGGGTGCTGGGGGTATGGTGGGGTCTGAGATTACTGCATTTCCACGTTCATGAGATTACTGCAAAAGCCCTGTATGGTACAATAGAGGCATCGGTTGGGGCTTCCAGCTGATAGAGGGAGAACAGTTCTCCCTCTGGTTCATCAATGTAATCAGGAATCATCATGTCAATCAAATCTACAGTAATCTCGCAGTTCATCCAGACTAATGCCGTGGCTTACGCTGCTGCATCTGATGTGTTCAAGTCAATTGAGGGCAATACCTTTGCGGAGACCCTCGCTGCCTCCGGTGTTATCGGGGCGGATGTAAAAGTCTTTGCAACGGTATGGGTGTCACAGACCAACGATGCAGGCGTGATGCCGCATGAGTACCGGGGCACATGGGTATTCACCAAAGACTCAGCAGAACATAGCAGGGTCAAGTACCTTTGCGCCGTGGTATCTGGTGCAGCAGCACGCAAAGCGGGGGAACGCAAGAGCGCCAAGGTTGACCCCGTGGATGCAGTCCTCAAGGCATACAAGGCGCTGACTGCTGCCCAGAAAAAGGCTTTCATTGCGGCTATCTAAGCCGCTATCAATCAGAGGGAGAACAGTTCTCCCTCTAACCCCCACACTCTAGGAGATACATCATGAACTACACCGCCTCAATCCAAAACATCGAAGCTGCCCAAGCACACTACGACAAAGTGTGTGATCTAGCTGAAACAGACAACAACATAGGTGCTGCGCTGGACATACTTCATCGCGCCAAGGCAGACCACCGCGCATCCTTTGACTCATTGGTGCGCGTAAATGGGACTTGGACATAAGCCGCACCAATCAGAGGGAGAACGGTTCTCCCTCTAAGTCAACTCTCACAGCGCATCCGCAAGGGTGTGTTGTGGGGGCAATCTTGCCCTGACTGTAGGAGATATCAATGAACGTAGCACTTGGAATCATAGGTACGGCTTGCGTAGCCGTAGCCTTGGGTCAGCTTGTCCCCGAGGGGATGTGGTTGTGGTTGGCAGTCTTGGGATGGGGGTGTTGCACCCTCACGCTGGCCTTCGTCTGGGACTGAACACTCTATAGCCTTGTGACAGGGGGCTATGTAGTGCGCTGTTAGGGGGAGAACTGTTCTCCCCCTGAGTGTCACGTTGGAGAGCATCATGAAATCAGGAACTAAGCATTGGTATCGGGCCAACATCATGGGTGTTGAGTACACAGTCATCCGCAAGCAGCCATTGCGTAATGACCCGTCGTATTGGATCATCCATGCCGTGAGCACAGACGGCAGAACAACCCTTCACCACGACAACGACGCGTTTTTCAAGTGGGCAGAGAACGAGGGCATGGCCCAACGCTCCGAACGCCGCCCTATGGGCGTGATGAGGGCCGCACTTTTGGATGCTGGTTTGCAGTAATCTCGCCAGAGGGGGGTGGCCCACCTTTTTCCTGCAATGTCCAAGACTAATGGGCGCGGTACAGGAAGTGGGCTACCCCTAAGTTGTTGTTCTATAAGCGTTTCCAGCAGGTGGTGTCCTATATATATAATTAAATAGATTTACTTTATATATACAGCAATCTCCTTTTATCCATTCGTTCTTTCTTTTGCGTTTGGTTTAAGATAAGATTACAAGGTCGATGGTTTATTTATATTTGAGTGTATACTTGGGACAGGAACCACGCGAACCCTTGTGCCACAAGGGTTTGAAGGTAGCCCACCTCCTGACATGAGACCTTTAGTCTGGGACATCGTTAGACATTTACTGGGCCACCCCCCACCCAAAAAGCAGCGGGAGAACGGTTCTCCCCCTAAAAAGGAGCTGAAATGGTTGAATCTTACGCAGCGCTAACGCCAAAAGCGTTAGCAAACCACCTTGCCAAGCGCAAGGTTCCGCTTGTTATGGTGCAAGCCATACAAGAGCGTGCTGCCCAACAGCGTGCGTTCAAGCGCTCCAATGAGGGAACCAAGAGGACTCACAAGGAACTGTGGGGCAATCTGCTGTTCCCGTTGCGTTATGAGCGCAACAATGTGAAGGCTGGCCTTAAGTATGCCGGTGGCGAAGCAAGGGGTGAGGCAATGCACAGTTATCTCATTGTGCTGGAGGAACTGCTCCATCGGCTGAACTATCACGCCACAACCCGTATCCTGACCCCACGCCAACTGTGCAAGGAACGCAATGAGTCGGGCCGAGGCGCACACATACCCAATGCAGGAACCCATTGGTCTGATTGGGTTCCGCAGCACATCAAACTGAGGGTATGCGTCCTGTTCGACGCCATACCCTATAAACAGCGTGCGAAACGCAAGCTACCTTTCCAGCGCGCCATACCCCCGCTGCTCTACAGCAGGCTGTACGTAGCCCTTGGCTTGCGGACACAGGGGTTCCTGAGTGCAGCACAGCGCAAGCATGCCGTTGCGCCCACAGAGGAGACAGCAGCTACTGTTGCAGCCATACAACACGCGCTGGCGGTCTTACAAGAGTGGCCCCGCAACACAGCCCTGCCCTACGCATGGCAGAGCCTTGCGGCGGCAACGACCAGTATCAAACAGAGGGAGAACGGTTCTCCCTCTGCTGAAAGCGGACGACCGCTGAACAACGGGGGGGAAACCCCCCATAACCTAGGAGAGTGACATGGGACTAGACATTCAGATATTGAGCGTGCCTCGGGCAGTGGCTGTGAAAGCCACAGATGCGCGGCTTGGCTCACGCTACGACACGCACCCCCGATGGCAGCAAGTTGCCTACGAGCGCAACAACTGGGACTTGCACGCCTTGCTTGCTGCACTCTATGCCGAGCGAGGTGGGACGCAGGACGAGTTCAACGACACAACGGTGCGCTTGTACAAGCGCGACCTACGCCTGTTCCTTCAGACTTTTGAAGGAACATTGGCTCCTGCCATTAGCCCATCCACGGCAGAGCAAATTATCGAACACATGAGAAAAGGGCGAGTTGTGTACGCCGAATCTTGTTTTTAAAAGGAGAGTGAGATGAAGACAGTATCAATTGGCAGATTCAAAGAAGACGGGACGTTCACAGTGGTGTGCACCCTGACCAACAACGGGGGGCACATGCCCCCTGCTGCGTTCGAAGCCCTTGTGGAGAACACAGCGCTAGCCTTGGCTGTGCATCTGGGGCGAGAGAGAACCGTAATCAAGGAGCAAGGAAAATGAAACCAAAAAACGTAAACGAAGCGCTGGACAGCGTGCATGCACGGCTGATCGCAGCAGGGGCTTATCTGGAGCGCTACTTGCTCAATCCGCAAGACTACTCGCCAGAGCATATCGAGGAAGTTAAAGACGCTGTGCTTGACGCACACATGCTGGTGACTTGGATTAAGGACAATATTAAATGAAAACAAAACGCTGGACATACAAGGTGTACTACGCTGGCCGGTTCGTGGCTGCGTTCACATCACGCAAGAAAGCCAGAGAGTTCATGGAGGGCATGACCGACTTCGATCTGCCCTTCCTCATCACGCCTGATATCGCTGGGCAGATACCAACCATGATAGGAGAACTGAAATGAGTAAATGGATAAATGTCAATGACGAAGACGACTGCGGGTATGTTGACTTCAACAAGGAGTTGTACGCGATGCCCGACAAGGGCAACACGAGCGTGGACATACGGCTGACGTTCAACACGGACAGGCGCACGTGCTACTACACGATCAGCCTGAAGAACGATGATGGCAACACGCATGATTGGCAACGAGATCACCACGTACCTTGGGCCGTGGGTGTTGCGATGTTGGGCGATGACGTTGAAATTTCGAAGGGTTGGAAATGAAAACATCAGAACTAACAGGCATCGCCCTTGATTGGGCAGTCATGAAGTGCGAGTGCGCTATCCCTGCGGCGTTCAAGTGCATACCTGCCCTGCTCAACGGCACGGTGCGGGGGTTTCGTGGGGACATCGGCGCATACAGTGAACCCGTGAGCCCATCGACCAACTGGGCGCACGGTGGGCCGATCATTGAGCGTGAGGGTATCTGCTTATGGTCTGAGGGGTACGACTGGGAGGCCAAGATACAGACAGGGGCAGGGCAATGGTTGACTGAATGGGCAGAGACCCCACTCATCGCAGCCATGCGGTGCTACGTTGCCAGCAAATTGGGCGATGAAGTCGAGATACCAGAGGAGTTGAAGTAAGAACCCGTTGCCGATGCGGTTCCATCGGTGTGTTAGTTATATCAAGGAAACAAAATGAAAATCTATCTTAGTGATTGTGGAACTGTGCTCAAGGCACAGATCGTGGACGCCAGCACGCTGGTGCAGGTCACGGGCACGCTGGACGGGCGCTACAGTGAGATCAGGCACTACATGCCAGAGCCTGCGTTCTCCACCCCGGCGTTCACACCAGCGCAGGTGGGCATACTGAAGGCACGCAGCGGGGATGTCTACGGGCGGATGCTCAACAACATGGTGAACGAACTCAGCGCACCCGCAGCACGGCGTATGCGTTCGCTCTCCCGCCGTTGGGCAGACAGGGACGACTACCGCTCCCCCACAGCGCACTGTCGTGGGGGCCGCTACCAACTGAACAACATGGGTGTCTATCGGTTCAAGGCACTGAAGGAGATGTGTCGTGAACTCGACGCGCATGTCAAAGCGGCCATCCAAGGTGATGAGGATGCGCTAGTCGAGTTCATCGTGGAGAACGAAGGGGACGACCTGATCGACCGGGTGTTCCACAAGATAAGCCATCTCGTTGCCGACCGCTTGGTCTTGGCAGACTGTGGGCACATCACCCGGCCCGATGACATGACAGATGTGCACCGCACCTCAAGGAACTCCAGCACCATGTGCATTGACTGCCGCAGCAATCAGGCGGTGTACTGCGAGGACGCAGAGGAGTACTACTTTGAGGATCGTGCCTACCGCCACAGTGATGACAATTGGTACACCTACGAAGAAGAGCGGGATGAGGAGGAAGAAGAGGAAGATCCTGACAACGGGCGCTCTATGAGCTACTCTACATGCGTCTTGAAGCACACCGCTGCCGATGAGAGCATCCACAGTTCCAAGTATGGGGACTTCACGCTGGGCATTGAGTTGGAGATGGCCCCGGGGCGTGCGTCTAGGTACGATGCCATTGAGGATGTGCGGAACCAGCTTGGGCATGACTACTGCATCATTAAGGACGATGGCAGCATCAGCGGGGTCAATGGCTTTGAGGTAGTGACTGCCCCCCGTGGTCTGAAGGAGCACATCACACGCTTCAAAGCATGGGATGTCAACAAAGCCTATCGTGCTTGGGATGTGGAGAAGTGCGGCACGCATGTGCACATCGACTCCCGTGCCTTCACTGAGTTGACCCTTGGCAAGTTCCTCATATTCATCAACTCCAACAACAACGCCGACTTCATCCGCAATATAGCAGGCAGGCATCCGCTCAAGGACAGCCAAGCACGGGAGTACTGTGCCAATGAAGAGCAGGGCATCTTGGAGAACCCCAAGCAGGCCATCCTTGGCAAGACGGCACAGCGCTACTACATGGTGAACCTGAACAACTTGGCGTATGCCGAGTCCCAGCGCTTGGGGTTCAAGAGTACGTACACAGATGGCAAGTACAACACGATAGAGCTACGCATCTTCCGGGCCACACTCAAGAAGGAGCGCTTGCTTGCACAGATAGAGTTCACCCATGCCAGTGTGCACTTCTGTCGCAGTGCGAGTTTCCGCGAACTCAACGGTACAGAGTTCGTGGCATGGCTCAAGACGACCAACAACGCATACCCGCACCTGTCCGATTGGTACGGCACACGCCGCCCCAAGCAGGTTCCCCAGTCCCCCGCACTCGCAACAACTGAATAAGGATATCAATCATGTGTCTCATCATTACTGGCAAGTCTGCCAAGATTCGCAACACCCTGCTCAACACAGCCGGGTTACTCGACACCATCTACACATCCAACCCTGACGGGATTGGGCTGATGTACAGCACCGCCAAGGGACTCAAGACCGTCAAGGTGTTGCCCAAGTCAGCGGCGGATGCACGCGCCATCATCAACAAGATACCCAAGGACGCCCGTGAGATGGCAATCCACTTCCGCTGGGCGACACATGGCAAGACAGACTTGCATAACTGTCACCCGTACGATGTCATACCGGGCTACGTTGCCATGATGCACAACGGCGTGCTGCACACAGGCAATGAGGCTGACAAGGACAAGTCAGACACATGGCACTTCATCAAGGACTACCTGTCGGAGTCGGTGCACATGGCCCCGGAACTGGTGTTCGTTGATGGGTTCCTTGCCATGATCGCTGAGTTCATTGGGGACAATCGGTTTGTGTTTATGAATGGCGAGGGGCGCATCAGCCATGTCAACAAGGACTCAGGCATTGAGCACGATGGCATGTGGTTCAGCAACACCTACGCATGGAACCCCGCGCTGCTGATACCCACGTACCGATCACGCCATACATCCCCACGCTACCTCGGGTCATGGAACGTGACAGACACAGACGAGGAAGACTACGGGTACTACAGCCGCAGCTTCCACGCACCCAAGCCCATAGCGCCATCGAAGCCGCTTGTCACTGTGGATGAGATCACCGCGCACCTTGAGTCATGCGATGCGCCGGGTCTGTGTCACTTGCTAGAGGCGTTCCCCAGCACGGCCATACACCTGCTGTGCAAGAACTTCATCCCAAGCCCCACCTCGGATGCGTATCGGGACGAGATCAGCGCACACGAGACGGCGGTGTACGACATGCTGCTGGAGCAGGACATGACGGGGCTGCTGACCTACATAGCACACTCTGCGTCCTCCGCTGCCACAGTGGCGGATGTGATCTGTTACTACCTCAACTGGGAGCGATGCGTGAGCACCCAGCCCAGCGTAACAGCCGTTTGACACCATGCCGGGGGAGACCCCGGCCTTTCAAGAAAGGAAAATAAGTTTGTCCAAGGCTTGACAAACCGTTTAGACATCGGATACGATAAACACATAACAGGTGGAGAACGGTTCTCCCCCTAACAATTTTGGAGAAGCAATGAGTAACAATAAGCCAGCATGGACTGAGGTTCTTAAACAATGGGAGCCCTCCGCTGGAAGCGAAGCGGTCACCACCACTGCCCCCGCTGCGGATGCATCACCGTCACTCTTCCCGGTGACAAATAACGTCACTCGTGAGACGTTTGAGTGCGTCAAGAAGAACCCCGGGATAACAGCGCTGCAAGTCGTGGCGATGCTGCCCAAACAAAAACCCACTTCGGTAACATCCCTCTTGGCGCAGATGGTCAAGAACGGGTTGTGCACCAAGCAAGACTTCGGGTTCTACGCCCTTGTTGACGAGTACCTGCCGTTGAAAAGAGCGTATGCCAAGTACGCAACGGCACAGAAGCCCAAGGCAAAGGCAAAGCCTTCGGCCCCCGCCCCTGCAAAGGAGCAACAACCTGCTACGGCAAGCAGCCTACTGATGTCCCTCAACGTGGTTGAGGCGCGTCTTTTGTACGATGAACTCAAGAAAGTTTTTAACTAAGGATTTATATGGCACACGAACTAACAACCAATCAGCAAGGGCAAGTCGAGTTTGCCTATCTTGAACAAGACGGCCTGCCTTGGCACGGCCTTGGTCAGCCGATGCCCGTGGGGGCAAGCATTGAAGAGTGGCGCAAGCAGGCAGGCATGGACTGGCGCATCCAGCGCTCTGAGGTGCGGTTCAACACGAGCCGCACTGAGGAGGTACTGATGAAGATGCCCGAGCAGCATGTGCTGTTCCGCTCTGACAACCACGAAGCACTTGGGCTGGTGTCCAAGAAGTACCAAGTGGTGCAGCCCAGTGAGGTGATTGAGTTCTTCCGGGACATCGCCAAGGCCGGGGGTCTGGAGTTGTCTGCGGCAGGGACGATCTACGGAGGCAAGCGCTTCTGGGCCACAGCCAAGATAGGCGAGGCAAGTCCGACCAGTATTAAAGACAAGATCAGCGGGTTCCTGCTCATCAGCACCAGCGCCGATGGCTCACTGGCAACCGAGGTGAGGCGCACAACTGTACGCACTGTGTGCTCCAACACGCTGGCTATGGCGATGGCAGATGCTCATGCATCTGTGCGAGTCACGCACAAGTCAGTGTTCGACCCGGCAGCAGTGAAGGACTTCATGGGACTCAACGAGGCTGCATGGGCAGCGTTCAAGCATCAGGTGGTGCGGCTGGCTAACAAGCCTGTCGTCCTTGAGGAGGCAGAGCAGCTAACCGCCTTCATACTAGGTGGTGGAGAGAAAGTGCAGGCGACAGCAGGGTACAACAAGATACTCGACCTGTTCCAAGGCGAGGCCAAGGGGTCTGGTCTTGAGGGTGTGCAGGGCACAGCGTGGGGCTACATCAACGCCGTGACTGAGTATGCCGATTGGTTCTCACGGGCACGTAGCCAAGAGAACCGCTTTGTGTCCGCACAGTGGGGGCCGGGTGCTGACCTCAAGCAGCGTGCACTGGACGCTGTGTTAGCTGTGTGATTAACCGGGGGCTTCGGCCCCCATAACAGGAGAAGCAATGCTTACATTTATCAAGAACTATTTACGCAAACCCACACCGCTGGAGATGGTTGCCAAGGAGTTGGCTGTCGCACACTTGTGCAAGCTAGAGGCAGAGACAGCGGTGGACTATGCAGTGAGTGTCGTGCGCTACAACGACACCCGCATCAAACGGCTAGAGCAACACATCAACAACCACAAGGAGTGTGTATGAGTGACACCCCAGAGACGGTGCTGCTTGTCAGCAACCTGCTGGTGCAGCAAGCGATTGAGTCACGGGCGAGAAAGCCCGAGTCAGTGTGGCTCCCTCATTCGTTTGAAGAGGCCGAGGCCAATGCAAACTTGTTCGCCAAGACACAACTGCCTATGAGCAACCCCGACCGCAACCGTAGCCTGATACGGGCGTACGACCGAGTAACCAAATCAAGGGAGACATACCATGTATGACGATGGCGACTATGGCGGCATTGATGAGTTCATGTACTACGTGACTATCGCTGTTTTATTCTTGATGACTACTGTCTTTCTGGGCGCGGTGGTTGGACTTATGTATTGGGCCATGCTATGAACAATGAAGAAGACGAATTCAAACGCATCGAAGCAGAGGCCCAGCGCCAAGCAGCGTTCCAGCGCAAAGTGGACGATGCTATAAGGATTGCGTTCGAAGCAAAGTGGGACGATGACGACACGCAGGGGTACGCAAGTGAGTTCGCCCTGCCACAACTGAGAACCTTCTTGGACAGTCTCAAGGAACGCATCGTTAAGCGTTACGTAGGTAGCCCATCAGACAGGGACATAGGCTACGGCATGGAGATTGTGTATTTTGATCTGATCGACTTAATTGAGGGGAAGAAATGACTAAGCAAGAACTACTGGCCCTACTCAAGCTGTTGTCGGCGATAGAGAGCGCAATGTCCGTCAACAAAGCGCAATTACCTAACTATTTGTTTGAGCAGATTGACGCTGCGGTTGCAGTGCTGGAACGGGAGATATTGAAATGACACAAGACGACATCAATCGCATGGCGCGGGAGGCGGGGTTAATTGTCGACGGCAATAATTCGGGACATGACGACCTCCTCGCCTTTGCCAACCTTGTCGCCGCTGCCGAACGTGAGTCTTGCGCGGAGTTGTGTGACGGTTTGGATGATGGGTTGGTTGACGGATTAGCTGGCTGGCAATACGGCGAAGCCATCAGAGCAAGAGGAGAGCAAGCATGACACAAGACGACATCATCAAGATGGCAGACGCATCCGGGATTTCATACTACGGCATGGGCAAGGACAGTGATAGGTTTTTGCATCACGTTGAAACCTTTGCCGACCTTGTCGCATCAGCCGAGCGTGAGGCTTGTGCGCGGCTGTGTGAAGCACAGGGGGAATATGGCGATGAGCAATACGCCGCTGCTATCAGAGCAAGGAGCCAAGCATGACGCAAGATGAACTCATTAAGCTGGCGCTGATCAAGCTGGCGCAGGAATCTGGGCTTGCAAAAGTTCTCGACGAACACGCCAGTGAGTACCGCGATGGCTGGTTTGAAAACTCGGAATACCCAGAACTCTTGGCCTTTGTCAAACTTGTAGCTGGGCATGAGCGTGAGGCTTGTGCGCGGCTGTGTGAAAACCATGTCAGCTACCCATCACGAGTGCATTTTGCTGCTGCTATCAGAGCAAGAGGAAACACATGAAATTTGACAAATTTATTGAGTGGTGGTTTACAGGGCGTTGTCTTACACACCCCGTGGTCGTGGCAGTAACTTGGTTTATAGCTGGATACACAGTGGGGAAATTATGAGCCGCTTACTACACGCTGCCGCTGAAATTGGAAGGAGTATGAAATGACTGATATGCCAGAATTACTTGTTGTTTTGTTTGTTATTGCAATGCTTAACGGGTTTGCGTACACCATCGGCAACTACGTTGGCGCCGAAAAGGCTTGCGAGTCTGTAAAGATGGAGTGGGTCAAAGACAAGTGCGTGAAAGTAACACGGGAGGTAATGCAATGACAAGAGAAGTAATGCAGCAGGCGCTAGAGGCGCTGGAAAACGCTGTTAGATACCACGGCATCATGTTGATGTCCGACCCGCCACAAGCTGCGTGGAAATATTACAGAGTTGAAGACAATGCAAAACAAGCCATCACTGCCATCAAAGAAGCCTTGGCACAGCCAGTGCAGCCAGAAGCGAAAGTACAAAACACCGAAGATGCAGCTAACGAGGCAGCAGCGAAAGCGCTTTACGAAACGTGGCACAGCCAGCCGGGATACTTGCCGTGGCAAGACGGCGGAAACTCACATAAACAAGACGAGGCTAGAGAGCTAGTTCGCCTTGCTGCCCACAATTTAAAGCCACCCCTGCCAGTGCAGGAGCCGGTGGCGTGGACAACAATGCCAGAGGCAGATGATTGGGATTTTGTTTCTGGGAACAAAGACCCTACCGGCAAGCTAGAGGGCAAGTGGTTTCCGCTCTACACCACCCCACCCGCAGCACAGCGCAAGCCGCTGACGGATGAGGAGATTGATGCGTTGGCAAATAACAATGGGACTGTTGACCTCGTGACGTGGTGGCGTCAACTTGCCCGAGCCATCGAAGCCGCCCACAACATTAAGGAGAAGACCAATGACTGACTTAAGACAAGCCGCGCAGCAGGCGTTGGAGGCGTTGGAAACCTGTAGAGAAGACGAGTGGCACAGCGAGGATGATTTTGGAATGGAACAAACATACGACGAAGATAAAGTTGCCAAAGCCCTCACCGCCCTACGCACCACACTGAAACAGCCAAGGCAGGAGCCGAAGCCTGTGGCGTGTCGTTTTTGTCACAGCAAAAAAGGTTGCTATACATGGCTGTGTGATAGCTGCGGAGAGATTGACGATGTTCAACAACCCGCAGCCCAGCGCCCGTGGGTAGGGCTGACGGATGAGGAGATTTTGAGCGCAGACCCTCGGATTGGAAAACCAGAGTCTGATGTCAATCCGTATCAGATACTCGGCAGCGCCCGAGACTTGGAAGCCCTTTTGAAGGAGCGCAACACATGACACCGCAAGAACACAAATGGGTTGAGACCAACAACAGTCTGTGCGCCGTGCTTAGACAAGTGCATGATGTGCTGGCATTGTCGTCCCTGCCGCCCAAGCGTGAATGGCAAGGGCTGACGGATGAGGATAAGCAGACCGCAGTCTGGACAAATGGGACTTTTGGTGGTGGCGCACTGTGGGCCGAAGCCCTTTTGAAGGAGCGCAACACATGATTGAATACTTCCACCCCGCCTTCCCAAAGTTGTACCGCATTGGTGGTGAGTACGCGCCGGGGCTGGCTAGGCTGTTCGGGGCGCATGAGTGCCATGAGGGTAAGGCGCATGACATTGTTGATGGCAAGTGCACCAAGTGCGGTGTGCATGTAAAGGAGAACAAATGACACAAGATAAACATGAATGGTATTGCAGATGCGTGGACTGCCTTGAGGTAAAACTTAAACAAGCCAACAAAGAAATAGTAATGCTGCACAAAATCTGTGCCAGTAAAAAACAACGCTGGGTTGATTTAAACGAAGATGAAGTTTTGAGCTTGTGGCAGATATGCAAGATACCTGTTTATCTTGAGAAGCCGAATGACATTGGTCATAGGTTTGCACAGGCGCTTAGTTTTCGTTTGCATGAGGTTAGCTATGATGCGTTTTGTATTGACGCAAGAGAGGAGAAGAACACGTGACTGATCTAACAGAAGCTAGTTTGGAAGCCGCGCTCATAGAAATTCGCAAACACATAGATGAGATGGGAGAAACGATCAAATTGACACCAACCCATTTTATTTTTAGACCCGCAGATTTAGAGGCGCTTGGACTCACTGTGGATGATGTTGCGAAGATGATTAAGGAGAAGAACACATGAACCCAACAAAGACAGGACTCTACACAACCAACGCCGATGGTAGGAGCATCCTGCTGTACTGGGACGGCAAAGATTGGGTTAATGCAGACGGCCTACGCCCACGCTTCAAAACAGTGCAATGGTCAAGAGGCCCGTGGTTTGTCCCTGCGCTAAGAACTTGGCAGGGGCTGACGGATGAAGAGATTGAACAAGGTAACAAAGAGTCTTGGGTAACTGAACAGGCTTGGCAATCAGCAGTCTGGTGGGCAGAAGCCAAACTGAAGGAGAAGAACACATGACTCAACCCATTGACTACTTAGAGTTTTACAAGACCTACATTCCACCGCCGCCGATAAGCACATTGGAAGACGCCTATGTAAAACACCACCGCAAGTACGGCGACAGGTTCAATGCGTTTTACACGCAGATTCCCTTGTGGATGAAAGAATTATTTTGGTACGATTTTTGGAAGGAGAAGAAAATATGATTAAGCGAGTGTCACAGCGTGACGTAATCGGCAAGCTATTAAAAGACAACAACATGCCTGATACACCTACTGCTAGGGCGATATACAGAAAGATGTTGGAGCCAGATGAGGACGATGACACACAGGTCTACCGGAAGCCGTGGGTAGGGCTGACGGATGAAGAAAAAAAGAACCTTGCGAAGGCAGCGGGGTGCACTGAGGACGATGACGGACATATCATCATGGAGATTTTTAGACTTGTTGAAGCCGCCCTGAAGGAGAAGAACGGATGAAGCGGCCATACGGCAGGACGCTGACCGGGCACACCATACCCTATGGCACTTTTGTAAATGCAAGTAAGGAACTGCTCAGTGCGTACTACAACTACGGCTACCTACGTGATGAGGATATACCGGAGTTGCCGTGCATACCCATGATGGAGGGAGAACATGTTGATCCCATAGAAGAGTTGTACAAGAAAGAATTGATTGCTGGGGTTCAAGAGGTGTTGGAAACTTTGACCCCGAGAGCAATAAAAGTTTTACAAATGCGGTTTGGGATTGGCCTGACACAAGACTACACATTGGAAGAAGTTGGTAGGACGTTTGATGTAACACGCGAACGCATCAGGCAGATCGAAGCCAAGGCGCTACGCTATATGAAGAACCCGCTACGTTCAGACAAACTTGCAGAGTTGGCTGGGTACTACGTAACAACCGCAGAGAAGAAAGCGGAGATGAAGTCAAAACAAACGCAGTGGGAAAAAGAACGGGCGCGCGCCGAAGAGCAAGCGAGAGCCGAAGAGCAAGGACGTAACCACATGCTAAAAGAAATTTTGCATATACACACAACAAGGAGAAGACCGCTTGAGATGCCCCATATGCAACGCACAGACTGATGTAAAAGACTCACGACTAAGAAAGGAAACCAACAGTGTTATCAGAAAACGCAAGTGCTTCAACGACCACACCTTCCAAACAGAAGAAAAAGTCAATCAACTTCTACGACCCGTTCACGAGGGTAGACCCCAAGCTGCTGGAGCAGATGTACCGAGCAGCGCAGAAAGAAAAACTTAAACAACTACCAGAGGCATTACTATGAATGGCATACCCACATTCAGCACTTGGGACAGGGCAACGCTAGATCAGTTTGCGCTGGACGCATGCGTCAGGATGCAACAGCAGCAAGAGACGATTGAGCAATTGACGCTGGATAAAAAAACTGCCCTTGAAGCGTACCGCATGTTAATAAAAGAGGCTTCCCATGACGCCTGAAGCAAAAGTTAAAACGGCAATCAAGAAGCTGTTGGACGCCCATGAGGTGTACTACTTCATGCCAGCAGCCAACGGATACGGACGCGCAGGGATACCCGACATCGTGTGCTGCATCAACGGGTGCTTCCTTGCAATTGAGTGCAAGGCAGGCAAAGGAAAAACAACAGCCTTGCAAGACCGAGAGTTGATAGCCATCCACAAGGCAGGAGGTAGCGCTGTGGTTATCAACGAGACATCCCTGCACACACTGCCGGGAATCATTACAGACATCAAACAAAGGACAATTACATGAACTTAGCCAAACGAATGCTCGACATGGAGAGTGAGATGAACGAGCGTCTTGATACCTTGTCGTCGGAAGAAAGAATACATCTGGCAGAACTCATACTTATACTGACCCGGTGCTACGGCACTGACCCAAACTGCGCCGTGGTGCTAACCCACAACAACGGCAAACTTTCAATTCTGTCAATGAACAACACAGAGCTAGAAGCACAAACGCTTTGCAAAGATGCAGCCAATATCTTGGCCGACAGCTTGGGCAGCAACAACCAACCAAAGGACATACATTGAGCCAGCCATACGACACCATCCTGACCATCGACTTTGAAACCCGATGGGACAAGACCAACTATACCCTCTCCAAGATGACCACCGAGGAGTACATTAGGCATGAGAAGTTCAAAGCGTTCGGCGCATGCATCCATGAGTACGGTAGCAGCACGCCCATCCAGTGGTACACCCACGAGGAACTCCCCAAGATATTTGGCATGTACGATTGGACGAAGACCGCCGTGCTTGCCCACAACGCACAGTTCGATATTGCCGTCCTCTCATGGGTGTACGGGGCACGCCCCTGCTTTATCTTTGACTCACTGTCGATGGGCCGTGCGCTACGTGGCGTGGAGGTTGGCAACTCCCTAGCCAAACTTGCGGAACACTTCGGGCTTCCCCCCAAAGGCAATGCGGTGTATTCCACGGACGGGCTTGCGGACATCAGCCCGGAGATTGAGGCTGAACTTGCTGCCTACTGCAAGCACGATGTGTATCTGTGCGAGGAGATATTCACACGCCTTGTCGCTGACTACCCCACCAAAGAACTCAGGCTCATCGACATGACCATGCAGATGTTCACTGACCCCACGCTGGTGCTTGACCCAGACATGCTGGCAGACGCACTGCTGGATGAGAAGGAGCAGCGGGAGGCACTGCTGCTGCGGCTCAAGATCAACGAGTCTCAGTTGGCATCCAACCCACAGTTCGCCGCCGTACTGAATGCGCTTGGTGTGCCTACCCCATACAAGACGAGCAAGACCACGGGTGAGCAGACCTTGGCGCTGGCTAAGACAGACGCGCTGTTCCAAGCCATGCTCAACGGAGACAACGAGGAGGTGGCGCTGCTGTGTGAGGCTAGGCTGAAGGTGAAGTCCACAACGGAGCGCACACGGGCGCAGCGCTTTCTTGAGATCAGCACACGGGGCACGCTGCCTGTGCCACTGTCCTACTACGGAGCCTCAACGGGACGCTGGACAGCCGCAAGGGGGAGCGCCATCAACATGCAGAACCTCAAGCGGGGGAGCTTCCTGCGTAGGTCAGTCATGGCCCCGGAGGGACACCAGTTGGTGGTGGGTGACCTGTCTCAGATTGAGCCCCGGGTGCTGGCATGGCTGGCTGACTACAAGGGCTTGCTGGACATATTCGAAGCCGGGGGTGATCCGTATGCTGCCTTCGGTGCACAGATGTTCAACATCCCCGGCTTGACCAAGGAGAGTCACCCTGACTTGAGGCAGTCAGCCAAGTCAGCGCTGTTGGGTGCAGGGTACGGGTTGGGGTGGGCCAGCTTTGCTGCACAACTGCTGGTTGGGTTCCTTGGTGCACCACCTGTGCGCTACACCAAGGAGGTTGCCAAGCAGTTGGGCGTGACAAAGACATCCGTAGAGGAGTTTGTTGAGTGGGAGGACAACCTAGAGAAGATGCAAGCAGTGCCGCATATCTGTACCGAGCCTGAGTTGCTGATACATTGTGTTGCAGCCAAAGCAATCATTGACAACTACCGCAAGACCGCCGCGCCGGTTGTGAAGTTTTGGAACCTGTGTGGGGATTTGATACACCGCAGCCTACTCAGCGGTGAGGTGTACACGCACAAGTGCCTGACCTTTAGCAAGGGACGGATAAAGCTGCCCAATGGCATGAGCTTGCTGTACCCCAACTTGCGGCGGGGGAAGGACGAGGAAGGGAAGTTGCAGTGGACGTACGGCTTAGATGCGAGTAAGATATACGCTGGCAAGATAACAAACAACGTCACGCAGGGCGTAGCGAGATGCGTGATGACAGACGGGATGCTTCGCGTAGCAAAGAGATATCCCGTCAAAGGCACAGTACACGATGAGTTGATCGCCGTTGTACCGGATGCGGAGGTTGAAGAAGCTAAGACTTGGGTCTTGGCGCAAATGACTATGGAGCCACGGTATCTGCCGGGGATTCCGTTGAACGCTGACGGTGGCGCACACCGTAGGTATGGACTAGCCAAAGGGTAATCACATTGAAGATACCAAAGAAAATCAAGATAGGTAGACGGTGGTACACCATCGAAGTTGTCGAGCAGATGCCAAAAGCAGGGCACATGGGGGACATCGACTATCCCCCAAGCCAGCACATCCGTGTCGGCTTGCGTAGCAGCAGGACAGGCCAGAGTTTTAAGCAAGAAGAAGTTGCTGACACGTTCTGGCACGAAGTGGTGCACGCCATACTGCATGACATGGACAGCAAGCTGTACCGCAACGAGACATTTGTTGGTGCGTTTGCTGCCCGTCTAACCAAAGCAATCAACTCAGCGAGGTTCTAAATGACCAAGGTAGTATGGAGCCACTCATCCCTCAAAGACTTTGAGGGGTGCGCCCGTAGGTATCACGAAATCAAAGTTCTTAAAAAATACAAGTTTCAAGAAACAGACGCAACGCGATACGGCACGGACTTGCACAAAGCGGCAGAAGACTACCTTGCTGATGGGGTGGTACTGCCATCCCGGTTTGCCTTTGTCAAGGACGTTCTGGATGTGCTCGACAAGAAGCCCGGACGCAAGCTGACGGAACACAAGATGGCGCTAACAGAGAAGCTGCGTACCTGTGCGTGGGACGCGCCTGATGTGTGGGTGCGCGGCATAGCTGACTTGCTCATCATTGACGATGAGAACCTGACGGCGTGGGTGGTGGACTACAAGACGGGCAACAACAGATACCCTGACAGAGAGCAGCTTGTGCTGATGTCACTGCTGGTGTTTGCCCACTTCCCCCACATCAGGCAGGTTAAGTCGGCCTTGCTGTTTGTTGTTAAGAACGACATGGTTAAGCACAACATGTCTGTCGATGAAACCAAAGAGCAGTGGCAGCGCTATCGTGAGCGTTCAGCACGCATTTCCGCATGCATTGACAGCGGCGTGTGGAACCCCAAACAAACACCACTATGCGGGTGGTGTGCAGTGAAGAGTTGTGAATTTAACCCCAAGCACTAGGAGAAAAATATGCTTGACACACACCCCGAGCAAGTTAAAAACGCTAAGTTATGGATCGCAAGTCATGCACACATTCGTAAAACATTGAACCGGCGCATCACAAGCTACGGCTTAAAACATCTGGCCGAAAGATATGCGAGTAGCTACATCACCAACCATTCAATGGTACAAGCAATGCTTGAAAGCGGCTACCGTGCCAAGCAAATAGACGGTTCGCCAAACTATTTTTTCAACATCAAATTTAAAGAGGTGTGAACATGACACAAGTCAACGGCAAGCGTGACTACAAACACGCATATGTTTTGCAAAAGAAAAGTGGCGAGACCAAAGACTTTCTTGAACGACAGAAGGCACGCCAAGCATACGATGCCAAAGGCATTGATCGAACAGGGAAAGACATTGACCACATCCTACCGATACGCAAGGGAGGCAAGTCAACACCGGGCAACACCCGACTGCGTAGCCCCAAAGCAAATCAAAGCGATAACAAATAACACGGAGAAGCAATGGAAATCATAGAAAACAAGGCGCTGCTACTACGAACTCGTGACCCCGGTAAATACGGCATCATCCCCAAGAGTCGTGTTGTTGAGCAGCACGCAGATGGGTCGGCATCGGTAGCAGTTTACTGGGGGTTGGAAGAAGCAAAGGTGCTTAGAAACTTAGGCGTCAAAGATGTACCCTCGCCCATAACCAAGCGCTATCACTGGCCCGGACGTTACATACCGATGGCGCACCAGATTGAGACAGCGGGGTTCCTGACCATGAACCGCAAGGCGTTTTGTTTCAGTGAGCCGGGTACGGGCAAGACCTTGAGTGCGCTGTGGGCCGCAGACTACTTGATGTCACAGGGCGTGGTGCGAAGGTGTCTGATACTGTGCCCCCTGTCCATCATGCACAGCGCGTGGTTGTCGGATATGACCAGCAGCATCATCCATCGTTCTGCCATCGTCGCCCACCATGCTCAAGCTAGTCGGCGCATTGAGATGGTGCAGCAGAACTACGAGTTCGTCATTACCAACTACGATGGGCTGAACCTGATTGCGGACGAAGTGCGTAACGATGGGCGGTTCGATTTGGTGATCGCGGATGAGGCCAACGCCTACAAGATGCCCACCACCAAAAGGTGGAAGTCGTTGCAGAAAGTTGTCACACCGGACACGTACCTGTGGATGATGACGGGCACACCTGCTGCACAGTCTCCCGTAGATGCATACGGGCTTGCCAAGTTCGTTAACCCCAACGGCGTGCCGAAGTTCTACACAGCGTGGCGGGATCAGGTGATGAACAAAGTCACGATGTTCAAGTGGGCTCCCAAACCCAGTGCGCCTGAGACTGTGTTTGCTGCCTTGCAGCCTGCAATACGTTTCACCAAAGCACAGTGCCTTGACCTACCACCTGTCATCACAATGGTGCGCGAAGTGCCGCTGACCCCACAGCAAAACAAGTACTACGTGATGCTCAAAGAGCAGATGCTGGTGCAAGCCGCAGGGGAGACCATCACGGCTGTGAACGCTGCTGCGGGTGTGAGCAAGCTGTTGCAGATCAGTTGCGGGGCTGCGTATACAGACACAAAGGAAGTGGTGGAGTTCGACTCCTCCCCGCGCCTTGCTGTGCTGGAGGAAATACTAGGAGAGACACAGCGCAAGGTCATCATCTTTGCCTTGTTTCGTAGCACCATCTCAGCGATACACGCGCACCTGTTGAAGCACCACATAGCAACTGAAATGATCCACGGCGACATACCGCCCATCAAACGGGGCGACATCATCAGGCGCTTTCAAAACGAGCCTGAACCAAGGGTGTTGGTGATGCAGCCAGCGGCTTCCGCACACGGCATCACACTGACCGCTGCCGACACGGTGGTGTTCTACGGCCCCCTGATGTCTGTGGAGCAGTACACCCAGTGCATTGCCCGAGCCGACCGCAAGGGGCAGGACTCAGACAAAGTTACGGTGGTGCACATTCAGGGATCGCCCATAGAAAGACGCATGTTTAAAGCCCTTGGAGAAAAAGTGAGTGACCACTCCCTACTAACCAAGCTGTTCGACATTGAAATTAAAACAGGAAAGGGGTTGCAAATGTAAAAAAAACTACTACACTGTCCAACCCTTGACAAAACTACATGGAGAAGCAAATGGAAACAGAAGTGATTGAGGTGCTGCCGCTTGATCGGCTTGCCAAAATCTACCGTAAGATGCGTTCCGCAATGGAGGTCTTGACGAAAGAGTACGACACTCAAATTGAGACCATCAAGGAACAGCAGGAGGGCGTGAAGAACGCCATGAAAGACCAGATGAAGGCGCTGGGCGTCACATCTGTGAAAACAGCAGAGGGCACGGTCATACTCTCCGTGAAGACCCGCTACAACACGCAGGATTGGGACTCGTTCAAACGATTCATCATCGAGAACGAAGCCGTTGACTTGCTGGAGAAGCGGATCGCACAGAGCAACATGGCGCAATTCTTGACAGAAAACCCCGGACTCGTACCTCCGGGACTCAACTCATCGTCTGAGTATGACGTAAGCGTACGCAAACCAACTTAACAGGAACCTCAATGGAAATTATGCTTTTTAACTCTAAGACTGCCCCCGCTCACGTTCGCGCAGGGCAGCTTTCCGAAACTGCCAGAGCCTTGTCGGGTGGTGCAGGTAACAACATGAAGCGCGTCAGTACAAAGGGTGGTGTGTTTCGTTTGATGGCTGGCGGCAAAGAGGTTGCCAACATTGAGGAGCGCCACCTTGATATCGTAATCGTACTAGCTGCCCCCAAGGTCAGCCGCATTTTCTATGCATCAGCGTACGACAGCGACAAGATTGCGCCCCCTGACTGTTCTTCCACAGATGGCGAAACGCCTGATGCGGGTGTGCCCAACAAGCAGTCCGACAGTTGCATGGGTTGCCCCCAGAACATCGCGGGCTCTGGCAATGGCAACAGCCGTGCGTGCCGCTACCAACAGCGTCTGGCTGTGGTGCTGGAGGATGCTGTTGATGGTGATGTGCTGCAACTCACGCTGCCAGCAACGTCCATCTTTGGTAAGGATGAAGGCGACAAGCGCCCCCTGCAAGCCTACGCACGGTTCTTGGCGAACCAGAACCCCCCGGTGAACCCCGAGGCGGTTGTGACCCGCATGCGCTTTGATACCAAGGCAGAAGCCCCCAAGCTGTTCTTCCAACCCATGCGCTGGCTGACAGACGCCGAGTATGCTACCGTCATGCAGCAGGCTGCTACGCCTGATGCCAAGCGTGCGATTGCATCCACAGTGGCGGCGGCAGACGGTGTTAAAGTTGAGCCGCTGACTCTGGCAGGCAAGGCTCCTAGCAAGCCCCCCGTTGTTGCCGAGGAAGAGGATGAGGAGGTGGTTGTGCCGACACCGCCAAAAGCGAAGAAGGCCAAGCCTGCTCCAGCAGCGGCAGCAGTAGAGGAGGAGGAGGCAGAACCCGAGGTGCGTAAAACCGCAACCAAGGTAACGGCTGTCCCGGCTAAAAAGGGAAGCCTGTCCTCTATTGTGGCTGATTGGGACGACGAGTAATATGCTGCTGGGGTACAAGCAGCGGTCGCACTGCGTGGGTCGGGGTTCGTAGATTCCTCGTTAATTGATACACACATATCCACGACTGCGTTTCCTGACTTGTACCCCACACTTAATACCTATGGCCTACTCACAAAAAATTATCGGACTCGTGGCGTCCACCCCTAAAACACTGGGCAACCAGCTAGGGCGGTGGGCAGTCCATCTCGATTTTCCCGTCACCAAGATCGCCCGTGCACTGGGTGTCACCCGTCAAACAGTCTATAACTGGTTCACAGGTACTGAAGTGTTCGTTGGCTATCGTGGGCGCGTGGAACTGCTTTTAAAAATTATGCAAGCCTCATCCACAGCAGATGAAGCATGGAGAAAAATATGCAAGGAATACAACCTCAAACCCTGACCGATGCAGAACTGGCGAAGTATGCTCACCTGCAAGGAGCGAAGGGATTAAGCCCGGAATGGGTAACAGAACTCATCACACGATTTGAATCGTTGCTGATGGACTATGAGGAGTTAGAAGCCAAGCTAGAAGCAATACTGTAAACAAGGACAGACATGACCCCGCTTGAATTCCTAGCGGTTGTTTTACCGTCCCCACAATACGGCTTGTATTGCGCGGCAGAACTCAGCACAAATAAAAGAGAGCACACCTTTGTTCAAAACTTGGAGGACATGTATCCCACCGTAACCAACTGGGTGGGGGACAACAAAAACGTCTACTTTGCGTTGGCATCTTACGACCCTGCGGTTGCAAAAATCAAAGGGAACAAGGACAGACGCACTGCCGATAACGCACGCTGGATAAAAGCGTTCTTCATCGACATGGATAACTACACATCCAAGAAGGCGGCAGCTACGGCACTTGATGGGTTCCTGACCAAGACAGGTCTGGGAGCGCTGGGTGTACCGTGGATCATTGACTCTGGCGGTGGGCTGCATTGTTACTGGCCCTTGAAGGATGCCGTTGACATCACAACGTGGAAGCCAATCGCAGAGAACCTGAAGCGCCTCTGCAAGCAGGAGCAACTCACCATCGACATGACGGTGACCGCCGATGCCGCACGGGTGCTACGCATCCCTGACACCACCAACTTCAAACCGAAGTACACAACGCCGCGCCCCGTGCGCTTGGTGGCGGAAGGTGATGTGTTTGTCCTTGCTCAGTTTGCCAGCGTCATCCGGGGGCAGCTACTGGGATCGGTTTATGAGACCAAACCCACTAGCACGCTGGGGCTGGCGGGGGTGCGCCCTACGGCATCAGTGACGCCAACCAGTATCAAACTGTTTGAGAACAGCGCAACACGGTTCAAAACAATCTGGCTGGCTACACAGAACGGCAGGGGCTGCGGACAGTTGGCGCACTACGCACTGCACGCTTCAGAGGAGGGCATGGAACCGTTGTGGCGGGGCATGTTGTCGCTCACCCAGAAATGTGTGGACGGGGACAAAGCCTCGACATGGTTGAGCAACATGCACCCCTACGACCCTGACCGCATGCATGACAAACTGCGGCAGATCAAAGGCCCGTACCCATGCACCAAGTTCGACTCTGAGAACCCCGGTGTCTGTCCCCAGTGTGAGCATTGGGGGCGGCTTACCAATCCACTGGCACTGGGGCGTGAGGTGATGACGGACAACACCGAGCGTGAGATTGAGATTAAAACGGTAGCCGCCAGCACCGTTGTGGAAGACGCCCCGGTCAAAGTAACCCGCCCCAAACCACCTCGGGGCTACAGCTACGGCGCTCGTGGTGGTGTTTTTTGTGAACGTATTGTGGAGGACGCAGATGGTGTTAAATCAAAGAAGCAAATAATGATATTGCCGTACGACATGTTCGTGGTAGACATACTCAACCACAACGCTGAACATACGGTGCACTTAATGGCGCTTCGTCCCGAAGCCGCTACCGATGTAACCATGCCCATGAAGGCGATTGTAAGTAAGGATGAAACTGTGAAATCACTAGCCCAACAAAACATAATCTCCTCGTTTGGAGCAAACAACGACAAGAACCTTGCGGATTACGTTCGCGCCTGCGTAGAGCAATCCAGCACCACCAAGGTAGCGGTCAAAGTACCCGACAGCTACGGATGGCAACCAGACAACTCGTATGTGTTTGCTGGCCGTATTTTTACCAAGGACGCAGCGCCTGTCTGTGTGCCCATGCCGGGGCTGGAGAATCTGACGGTCAACACCGAACCCAAAGGCACACTGGACAACTGGCGCAAGTTCATACAGATGCTCATCAACCGCAGGATGTACTCGCACCTCGCCATCATGCTGGCAGGAGCCAGCGCCCCCTTCATGCGCTTCACAGGCATCTACGGGCTGACGTACCACTGTGCTTCCACAGACTCAGGCACAGGCAAGTCACTGGCGCTGGAAGCGGCAGCATCCATCTGGGGCCACCCCACCCACTACCGCACAGGCAAGGGCACTTCTCCAGTTGCCATGCAGCAGCGTCTAGGTCTGCTCAACAGCCTACCGCTCATCACGGATGAGATCACCAGCAAGAACCGGGCAGACTTCGAATGGTTCCCAGCGTTTCTGTTGGATATGACTGAGGGGCGCGGCAAGGAGCGTATGGAGTCCGGGGCCAACAAGGAGCGTTTGAACCTGTCCACATGGATGACAACCTGCTTGATGTCCTCCAACACCAACGCCGTGGACTACCTGACAGGTGGACGCAAACATGCCTCTGAGGGAGAACTGCGGCGGCTGCTGGAGTTTGTGCAGAACGAGAAACTGAAATGGGAACCGCATGAGATCGAGGTCATCAAGTCTCTGCAAGAGAACTACGGCGTGGCTGGCTACGTGCTGTCTGACTACTTGGCTAAAAACTTTGATGCCTTCCCGGAACTGGTGTCTGGCAGCGTCAGACGCATGTACGTGGAATTCAAAGCCACCAACGATGAGCGCTTCTGGATGGCAGGTGTCGGTGCGCTGGTAACCGCTGGGCTTGTCATGGGCAGCAAGCACGCGAACATCATCGACTTGCCTATGGCCCACATCATCGCCCACCTCAAGACCGTTGTAGAAGGCATGAGGGCAAACATGAAGCACAGCGCAAAGACCGCAGAGGATGTGCTGAACGCCTACACCCGCGAGTCATACGGCAACTTCATCGTGATCCACGAGGTGGTCGGGGGCTACATGGCAACGCTTGGATTGGAGGATGACCAGAAGATCAACTGGCGCGAACTCACCCGATCTAACGTGGCAGGGCGCATCGAACACGGCGTCACCGAGGGGTACATCGACTACTTCATTGAAGAGCAACTGCTCAAGGCGTACTGCTCATCCATGAGCTTTGGGTATGCCGAATTCAAACGCCAGTTGTCGGGCATGTGCCGGGTGGAGTTTATAAAGAAGGACATGATGGCACGCACCAAGGGGCCACAGATGCGGGTTAACGTGATGAAGATAAGCCGCCGAATAGGGGAGGTCGATGATGCCATTGGTGATTCGCTATCCGTGGCGACTGATTGAACGGGGGCAGGGGTTTTTCATCCCCTGCCTTGATATTGAGGCGGTAAGGGAGGAGGGGTTAAAGAAAGCGCTCTCCCTCCGCATGCTGGATGCCCGTGGTGTTACGGGCATCCGCAATGGGTTTACGGGCGTGTGGTTTTATCGACGTTCTTAGCTGCGTCTGTTGCTTGGCGCACCGTCTCCGCAAGGCGAATCTTTAGCTGGCGCATCTCGGCCAGCTTGGCCTGCTTCTCATCGCCGGTCAGGTTCGATGCCCGGATGGCGTTCTCGTACTTGGTGATCTGCTGCATGTTCGATGTGAAGTAGTCCGCCACACCAGCCTGCGCAAACTCTTCGCTACGCTGGCTTACCAATTCCTTGGCTTCCGCAACACGCCCCTCAGACAGCATGCGGTCTACGGTGGTCTTGACTTTCTTGACATCGTTCATGCGCTCATACACAGCGTTGATGATGCCGCCAGCATCGTTGGGCTGGAACGAACTGCCGATCACCGGCATATCCGACAGGCGCTTCGTGGTCTTCTCTGGCGACTCCCCGGTAGGCACACCCATACTGAGCACCTGCATGAGTGCCAGACCCATCGTGCCGGTGTAGCCGCTTACCAGCGCCTCAATCTTGATTGGGGACAGCCCGAGCCCGGAGCCCATCATCTTGCTGATCTCGCTGCTGCTCTCGCGGAACTGCTGTTCAGGAAGCACCGCCTGCTCACGCCTAGAAAGAATGTCTTGCCGGGTGTAGAACGACTTGCCAAGTGCCGCTTCAATCCCGGGCTTGAGCGCTTGTGGGATAGGCGGTGTGATTGGTATGTTGACGCCTTTGTACTGCACAGTCGCCATACTCGTCCCGCCCGGAAGCGTCTGCAAAATGATAGCGTTGAGCGCCTTGAACGCCTCTTCTGCTCCGTTCTCATTTGCCAGCGAGTTGTATATTGCTTCGGGCAACGCCTTGAACAAGTAGCCCACCTCAAATGGAATTGGGGCCTTGATGGGCTCGTCAATACCGGGAATGCGTATAAACCAGTTCCCGTACTTCTGCTCTGGCGTGGCGTTCTTGTAAGCCTCGTCATCCTGCATCATGGCAGCGTACGCCAAGGACGCACCAAACATAAGCGCACCGTTAGTGATCAACTTCTCCTGAATCTTCAGCCGTTTGTCGAATGGCAGCTTGCCTGTCAGCGCCTTGTACAGCACGTTCAAACCCTGAATCTGCGAGTTGAAGAACGGAATCAGCGCATTTGCCATGTGAATGCTGGGGGATGCACCACGCTTGTTAAAGTTCATTGACTCCAAGGACATCAACGTGGCCTCCATCTCCGACAGCCCTTGCTTGATGTAGCTGTTGTACTGTGCGCGGCGGGTGGCAGCATCAGCCTCCATGTTGAGCGCTTCGGCCTTGGATATGAGTTGCCCCAAGTTGCCTTTGCCTGACATCATGTCGTTCAGTATCTTGGTCATGGCCTCGCTGCTGCTGCCACCGGCAAAGATTTGCCCCCCTGTAATGCCACGTTTCTCCAGCGTTGATTTGGCAGCAGAAGGCTTGCCGAATATGTTAATTTCTTTCAATGCACCAAGCACGGGAACAAAATCCGCACCAGACAAAAGCGAAGCGGCCAATGAGTCTCGGAACAACTGGCGTGCCGCATACGTGGGGCTCAGCGTGACCGCCCTGCGCAGCAACGTAGCGGGGAACCCCAACGCCCGGACAAGCACATTGAATTGTGTTGGAATGCCCTGCATGCCTTTGACCAAAAGATCAGCAGGAACGCCAGCCTTGTCGGTGTCCACGATGGCGTGGTAGTCATCCCCATCTATTTTGAACCGAACAACTTTTGGGTCTGCCGTACCCGGCCCTCGCCGAATCTGCGCTAACCCCATGTCCTCAAGCTCGTTCATGGAGTTCTTAGTCGCCAGATTGCGCAGGCCCATGTCCGTAATCAAGGCCGTGTTCTGCACCGAGCTTGTCAGGAAATCCAGAATCGGACGGTCACCGCCAACCAACTCGTGCAAATAGGGCTGCTCAGCAATGCTACCAACCCGGATGGGGGTCTCACCGCCGATGGTAAGCAGCGCTACGCCGTTCTGTTCCCGGTAGAAGGGGATGTAGTCGTTCTCTTTGGTTAGCCGCGCTGCGTGTGCTTTTGATATAGCCCCCGACTGTTCAAGAAAACCGACCATGTTGCGGTTGTATTCGTTGTACACATCACGGGCTTGCTTGAAATTCTCTTCCAGCCCGGGCGTAGCGCGGATGTTTGCCATAGCGCTGTCAAGCTGCGCCTCTGTCAATGCATCACCAAAGTGCAGTGTTTGGAACCCCTTGTTCTTGGCACGGATGCCAGCCAGATACATTGTGAACAAGCGGTTGGCTGCGTCTGGACTGCCAGCGGGAGCCTTCTTCAGGATGTCCACAACCTGCTGGATATTGGCTCCGTCAACGCTCTCAACAACGTACTCGGTGCGCCCGTCTTTGCGTTGTTTGGCAACCCGCTGAATCGCCCCATTGGCAACAGACTGCGCGGTGAAGTTCATCCGCTGGTCGTACATCCGCAGGTAGTACATCATCTGCGAACCCTTGAGCGCTTCCATTCCCTTGGACACCCGCTCCAGTGGCGCAAACCGATCTACAAACTGCGTTTCCGCACCCAGCCAACCACCCGATGCTGCGCGAACCCTGTCAATGACACCGCGCTCCTTGGCAATGAATGTGTCGCCGATGACTCCTGCGGCAGCAAGTCCCGGGTTGGCATACTTTACGTCTTTGGGGGACAGCAAGGAGCCGACTGACCTGAGTTTTGTTTTCTCTACCGAAGGTGCGTTCTCTGCTTTTGCTGCTATGAAATTCTCAGCCAAGTCCAAGAAACGGTCTAGCATGGGGCCTTTGGCGGGTGTGTTAACACCTATCAAACGCAGTAGCCCATCTTTAAACCGTTGCCACAGACTGCGGCCCTCCCACTGCTTGCCGCGCATGTACGTTTGCACCGCCCGACTTGCCAAACCCTCGGCTACAAACTCGTGGATGTCGCCGTCTTTTATAACCTTGTTGTCAAAATCTTTATCGGCCAAAACGCTGTCGCGCATGCGGTTCAACTCATCTTTGGCTTTGCGTTGATTTGGAGTAAGTTTGTCGTCCGCCTTGTCCAACTCAAACATGGTGGCTGCGTGCGCTGCCTCATGCACCACGGTCTCTTCAGACAGGCCGGTGTTCTCGTTGATGCGAACCCGGTTGCCATCTCTAGACGTACTCCCGGGAGCGTCAGGGCTGTCTTGCGCCGTCACTTCCACCAGCTTGACGTTGACACCATTGACTTCAACAACGGCGGCTAATTTACCCGCTATGCGGCGTGCAACATGGTTGCTGCTTTTCTCTGAGATGTTGGTAAGTACCGCTGCCAGCTTATTGCCGCCCAGCAGATCTACATTCTTTGCAGACAGCGGCGTGTCATTCGGCCCGGAAGTACCGCGCATCTTTCCTTCAAATTCACCGCCGTATATCTCACCCTCAGATTTCTGACTAATTGTCCCGGTCTTGGGTGCAGCCTGCGCGGCATCGGTTTTGGCTGCAGATAATTCGGCTGTGATACGCGTCTGCTCCACATTCAGACTATCAACAAGCGTTTGTTTTCGAGTTCTGGGGTCTAACCTTCCAACTGCAGCAACACGCTCTTTGATATTTGTTAGCTTAGCGCTCAAATCCTCAACTTTCTTTTGAGCAATTTCAAAAAGCTGCTGTTCTTGTGCACGTGCGTCAAATGCTTCTTTTTTTTGTTGCTGTAACTTATTAGAAGATTCCATCTCAGCTTTGCTGATCTGTACATCCCGTTGTTTGACCCCGCGCGTTTCAGTTAACCGCATATCCGGTCTTGTATACGTGCGCTTCTCAGTTTCTTTAACGCCACCTTCTTCGCCTGAGTAAAACACTGTGGCGGGGAAAACCTCTTTACGTGCCACGGCCCCCAACGCCCGACCTTTGGTTTTATTTAGCTCAACTTGTTGCTCTTCAGAAACCGCCTGCCCGTAAGTCTCGCGGAATAACGTATCAAGCGTTTGCGACCGCTGCTCGGGTGTTTCAACGGCTTCAATCTCTACGCCGCGCAAGCGTGCAAGCTGTTCGTCGCGTTTGTTGAGTTGGTCTTGTGCTTTGCGGAAACGGGTTTGCAACCCCTTGCGCTTGGCGTCCGTAAGCCCCGGGGCTTCCAATTTCTTTTTCAAGTCTTGAGTTTTTTGAGACTCTTCACCGCGAAGGCGGTACGCTGTTGCGTAGCTTGCATCCTTGTTCTCCGCCCTCTTACGAAGTTTTACAAGGTACGTGGTAAGCTGCGTCCGTGCAACATCCCGCTCTTCCTGTGACAGGTTAGCATCATTGATTGCGTCTTCAAACGCCTGCCGCTTAAGCGGAGCTTCGTCAATAGCAGCCAGCATAGCGCGGCGGCGCTCAAAAGAAATTTGTTTTCCAGGCAACGCACTTAGGTCGCCGGTCAGCTTGCGTTCTTTACTGGATTCTTTTTGTTTCTCAGCGCGGGTTTCGGCCACAGTGGGTTTCTGCTCGCTAAACAAGTCCTCGTACATACCTCGCGTCTCTTCGCGTCGAACCTCTTGCTCGCGCTCCGCCGGGAACATGTCCTCTTGTGCTGCTGGAGCCGCCTTTTCAGCAACGCCAAAATACTTCCGCAAATCCTGAGTTGCATCTCCAATACCCTGCCCAACATCTGACGACAGCCACCGAGCTACGGTCATCCGCGCTGCTGGATCGGCCATGATGGCGGCTTGGTTTTCTCCGACAAGCCGTAGCAGTCCTCGCTCATTTCGAGAAAGTTCTGCGGTGTTATCAAGCGCAGCTTTTTCTGGCGCTTTAAATTTTCTATAAGAAGCTTGCGTTCTTTCTGCTAGTGGTGCTGCATACACATCACGAGTTGCAGTTGCTGAACTTTTTGGCTTACTGACTTTTGCCAGCATGCCTTGCAACTCACGGGGGGAAACTTCTTGCTGTGCTTGGCGTTCGATCTGAGCAAGTTGCTGCTGCAGGTTACGCGCTTCTGTCTCAGCGGGTAGGCCCTGTCTCAGGCTGTCAAGAAAGTCAACAATCCGCACCCTCGTATCGCCTGCGCCACGCGCAGCTTCTGGCACGGCAGGGACGGTTTCCAAGCCGGGGATTCGCCCCGTTGTAGGCGCTTTGTATTGAAGCAGCGCTGGCAGATTCTGTTGCAGTTTGTCCAGTAACTTGGCGTTGGTGTCCGACAGATTTGGCAACGCCTGTGCACGTTCAATGTCTTGCTGCAGTGCTCGGGGAGATGTCCGCTCTGCCGGTTGTTTTTCTATCGTTTCACTTTCCTTCGTACCCGCTGCGCCCTCCCAAACAGGACGAACGCTGGCTGCACGCCCTTGGTCTTGCAGGTAGCGCATCCGAGCAATAATTTCTAGCGCATCCCCCTTACGCCCCTCTTGTCGCGCTACAGTAAGATTTTTGCTAAGCTGCGTCAGTTCTGTCCGAATTTCTTGCGTTAGCTCTTGCGTCTGCACTGCACGTGTTCGGTTAAGCTGCGCTGCACCGGGGATCATGTACTGGCTTCCCACCGGGATTTCTTTGGGCTTTTGCGTTGTGGCAAATGCCTGCTCAAGCGTTTTGGGTTCCGTTGGTTCGACCGTGGTATCTTCAACTACCGGAGCTTCAACTACCGGAGCTTCAACTACCGGAGCTTTAACTACCGGAGCTTTAACTACCGGAGCTTCTGCAACGGCTTTCTTGGCACGTGGCTTTTTGACCGGCTCAACTTCGGTCTCGGCAACCTCTGGGGGAACTGCGGGAACTGGGGGAGTAACCTCATCCACTGGCGCAGACACCGTGCCTTCAACAGTTTGGGCTTTAGGTAGGGGCGCAGTCGTTGCCTCGGGCATTGGCGTAGTGGTGACCACAGGCTCAGCAACCGCAGGCTGAACCGCCATAGGTTCAACAGGCGCAACGGTAGGCTCAGCAGCCGCAACGGCAGGCGCAACGGCAGCGGGGGGACGGAAGTCAACCCCGGGGTGTAGCTGGCGTACACGGCGAATCTCGTTCACCAGCGGCTGCATGGTTTCTTTGGCGTACGCATCCCGGGCTACACGCGCATCCTTGGCGTCTGCTACGGACAGCGGGTCTTTCGCGGCACTGAGCGCCCTGACTGCATCATTGAGCCGCTGCATCTCGACGTTGGCAGCAACGTAGTCCTTCCGCAACTTTTCTGCGTAGTTGGGATCAGCATCGTCTGTCGCCTTTTGCTGCGCTGCAACAGCGGCTTGCTGTTGCTGAACTTCAGCAGCCTTGGTGGCTTCTTCTTGTGCTTTCTGCTCAACCTGTGCTCGTGCACCGCCACGCTCTGACAACCGGCCCACTGCACCAAGTGGAGCCAACAGCCCTACCTGATACGCAGTCTCGCCGTACTCTCTGAGCGCATCAGGACTTGAGAGCGACAGCCCCGCCTGTGCACGCTCCAGCATCTGCTGGGTGATTTCCGTGGGAATCTCGGCCAGCGCACCAACGCCCACGCCTTTGGCAAGCACCGTCAGCAACCGCTCATCAGCCAGCTTGGCTGCACCCTCGGCACTGCGACCCAGCAGCGCTCCCATAGGGATGCCGGTCAACTTCTGCACCAGCCTGCCACCAAACGGGATTAGCGAACCTGCTACGTCCAAACCAGCTTGAGGAACGGCGGCGGCTAGGGCACGCCCTGCATTTACGGGAACGCCTTCTTGCGCTTGCCGCTCAACATTCCCGCTGAACTGCTGTATCAGAGACGGTAGCAGCGCCCCGCCAATGCCGCCAACGGTTGCCCCAACAGGGCCAAGAACACTACCCGCTGTCGCCCCGAGTCGCGCACTACCTGCCATTGCAGCTAGGTTAGGTGCTTGTTCTGCAAGTGCCGCTGGGATTTGACTTAACGCTTCGCCTGCCGCAGACAGCACGCCGTCTTTGTTGTATGCGTCTTTGACTTTCTGCAAGCTGACTTGATCAGCGTACTTCTTGCCCATCGCCTCGCCGCGCTCAAGTCCTGCGCGTGCTGCCGCTTCGGCATCCCCGGTAGCAGCACCAAGGGCTGTGCGTCCGCTGGAGATGAGGGACTCAACGCCTTTGCCTATAGCAGCGCCAATCCCAGTTTTTGGTTTGGGGGCTTCCTCGGGGGGTTGTGCAGCCATTAGCTGCTGTGCAATTCTGGCTAACTGTCTCGCATCCTCTACATTACCCGCTGCATCTGCATTGCGCAACGCTGTGAGGACTTGCTCAAGTTCCATAAACTGCACCTATTGTAAATATTTATCCACCAGTGGATTGCCAGTTTTGCCACCAGCACCGCCCATTGTACCCATAAGCTCTGGGTAACTATTAAGCAATTCTGCTCGAGCTTGCCGTTTTGCTGCAGCCATCTTGACGGGGTCGAGACTGAGCATTTGATTGGCTTCAAGTTTTAAAAACTCTGTTGCAAGTTCTTTACGAAACTGAGCCAGTGGCTTGTCGTCTTCAGCCTTACGGCCAGCCTCTGACTCAAGGTAGTTGCCATATTTCTCGTAGTACTTAGCCATTGCCGCTTCTTTTTTCTCATCGGCTGCGGCTTTTGCCCTTGCTTGTTTAGAAGCTAGGGCAGCAACACCCGCTTCGCCCACATTCTGTAGCGCATACTGCGACTTGCCTGCCATCAGTTGCAGGCCAAACATCATCAGGTCTTCGTAACCAAACCCTTTTAGGCGATCTGGTTCTGGGCTTGCCATGATTGCTTTGGTAGCCTCTGCCACAGCTTCTTTTTTAACTGGGTTTGGAACATCCGCAAAATCACGGTCTGTGATTTGTTTGTCCCAAGATGCCGTAGGTTCTGGTGCGCTACTAGCCCCTTCAGTTGCTGCTGCACCTGCTGCACCTGCTCCCACTGCCCCCGCACCTACAAGTGAAGGAGTAGGAAATTTTAATGGTGCTGGTCGTTCTTGTAACGCTGCCATAGATCCTGCGGCTACCTGTGCATCTGCTTTTGCCGCTTCTGCTGCTTTTGCTGCTTCTGCCGCTTTTGCTGCTTCTGCGGCTGCTACTGCTGCAGGTTCAACTACAACTGGTTTTTCTGCTACTACAACGGGTTTTTCTGCGGTTGCCTTCGCTCTTTCTGCCGCTCTAAAGTCTGCTCTAGCAACGGCTTCTGCTTTAAGTTTTGCTGCTTCAGGAAGTAGGGTGGGTATACCACCGGTAACGACAGGTGGAGGTGTAGGAACAATTGTTTTTGGTGCTGCCGCTGGAGCGGGTGCTGCCGCTGGAGCGGGTGCGGGTGCGGGTGCAGGTGCAGGTGCGGGTGCGGGTGCAGGCGTTGGTGCGGCTTTTGGTGGTGCTGCCGCTGGTGTTGGTGCTGGTGCTGGTGCTGGTGCGGGTACAGGTGCTGCTTCTGCGGTTTTTAATGGTGTTTTTCCTTTGCGACCAACAGGTATAAGCGCTGGCAAAAAATCTGAAATTCTTGTTGCTATATCTCCAGCAGTGACTGAACCTGTAGCCTTGTCTATTGCTTCTCCAACGGGTTTTGATACATATTCTGAGAATTTATTTGGCAAATACCCAAGAGCATCTAGTATTCCCTTACTTGCTTCTGAAGTTGGGCTGGAACCGCCTGCTATATTGCCTACATATTGTTCAGCGCGTTTTGCATAATCGGCACCTTGCCCTTCTTTCCCCGGCATAACTGCGCCAGCAACATTCCCAGCAAGACCAGCAATTTGTGAAGCCAAACCTTGAACAATACCCCGAGGCACTTCAGAAATTGGTTTGATATCTATTGGAGGAAGCAGAGTTTTTCTTATTTTGTCTGCTGTTGTACCGCCAAAAGGATTGGTTGTGTCTTTGGGTTTATCTACGGTTCGTTTGAGGTAGTTTACAGGTTCAACGGCCCGTTGTGCTACTTGTTCTGGTGTAAGGTTGCCTTTTTTGGTTAGACTTTCAGCTATCTCTTTTCTTAAATTATCGGGAACTAACACACCGTCATTTTTCTTTAGGTGGTTATTTAATACCGTTTCTCCTTGGTTGTACGCTACCGCCATTAAACGAGGATCATTATTATATTTTTTCTGTAAATCTTTCATAAACCGCAACGATGCGTCTATATTTTTGATAGGGTTTGTGCGTTCTTCTGGTGCTACCCCGTAGGCTTTGCCCGTTGCTGATATTAACTGCCCAATACCAACAGAACCACTTCCTGAAGCGGCATTAGGATCATACCCAGTGGGGTACGCTTTGGTTCTAGACTCGTGCGAAAAAATGCTGTCCACAAACTGTGGATCAAGCCCCATTTTTGCTGCTTGTGTAAGCGCGTATCTACGATAGTCTGCTGTTGTTCCCGGCCCAGAATCTCCGCCTTTAGCAAACCCAACGATCCCACCATCAGCCATGTTAGACAGGCTGCGTTCGGGTAAAGCGCCTATGCCCATTTCTTCGGGCAGTTGAGAGTCCATGTAGCCACCGTTTGCTGCCATTTGGGGTGGCATACCTTGCGGTGCTTGCTGCTGCGGTGCTTGTGGCTGCCCCTGTAGGGGCATACCTTGTGGCGGCATACCCTGTGGCATCCTTGGCTGGTTCATGGCTTGAATAGCCTGCTGAACTACCGGGGCCTGCATCTCAGGCTCACCCCGTTTGCCTTGTGTAATTTCTTTGGCAATGTTGTTTACAAACAACGCCATTGACACCGCAATAGGATCATCTGAATGTTCTGCGGCGTATCTCTGCCTGCCTTCTGGCCCCATCCTAGCCAGCATCTTTTGCAGGTTACCAATTCGATCATCAAACATTTTGATTCCTTATGCCATGCTGTGGATAGCCAACGCAACAAGACCTTGTGGTTTTGATTTTACCAAACCACCTTTGGCATAACTTCCAACCATACCACCGTTTGCTTTGCCGCCAAAAGCACCGAACGCTCCCAGTGCAGTAGCTCCCAAACCGCCTATCTGGCTCAACATGCTAGGAGGGGCTTGGTAGTTGTACATTGTGCTACCAGCATTGGTGGTTGGTGCTCCACGCAAGATGTCGGACATAAACCCAATTTGTTTGTACGGATAGTTCTGGGAGCTTTGAAAATCTTGGTACTGATTGTTTAAATCAGTCTGCTGCTGTTGCTGCTGTTGAGCGCCCAGTTGGTTCTGCATCTGGTTGATGCCCATATTCTGGTTGTACTGCGTGTTGCCTAGATTGCCCAGTGTGGTTGCCCCGGTCAAAGCCGTCTGAAGTCCTTGTAGGCCAAGTCCAGCGCCGTACTGTCCTTGCTGCGCGTTTAGTTGCGCTGCGTTCTGACGGGCTTGCTGTTCCGCATTGAACTGTTGCTGACCTTGTGAGTAGGCAGTGTTTAACCCCTGTGCTTGGATGTCGCCTTTTTGCAACGCAAGATTACGAGCAGCTTCTGCATCCATGATGGCTGATCGAGAACCGCCAAAAGCGCCCTTGCTTACTTGATCAGCTTGTCGCCCAGTTGATGCAATGTCAGCTTGCCGCTGCGCTTCACGCAGTTGAATGTCCGTTACATTCTGCTGGTACGGGGTCATGTACTGCCCAGCAGCACCCGTACCGGGTGTCATCGCCCCTGTTTGTGCGTTATACGTTGGGCCTGAACCACTGGTAAAGGATTGCGTAGTGAACGGGTTGTAGGTGTACCCGGTGTTTAAAGCACCTAGTGATGCCAACCCTGCCGTTGCTGTGGCATCTTTCAGTTGCCCAGAACCCTGCATAAGAGCAGCGTTGTCATAGGACAACTGTTGCAAGGGACTGAACTGCGCTACCCGATCCCCCATGTACGTCATGAAGGGGTTGTTTTCCAGATCAGTTAGGTTGGAGGCATCCCCCAACATCTGGTTGGCATATTCCTCTAGCTCTGGCGCAAAGCCGTACTGGTTTTGTTGTATTGTTGTTGAGGTTGGATCTGGCATGATGCGTCCTTATGCGGGAAGATATTTGTGTGCTTTGGAATCCACAGCCACACTGTTTTTGCCGGTAGTTTTACGGCGGTTGGCTTGTATACGATCCATCATTTTGTACAGTGCCCGTGCACCAGCTTCGGTGGAGCCGTTGCCAAGCTCAGACACAATCCGGGCAGGTACAACAAACTCACCATCTGCGAGTCGAGCGGGTTGACGATCTCCAATGCTTGCTGGGATGCTGTCTGACACACCATCACCGGGGCCGCGCAGGAGCCTGCCACCGTCTGAGTAGCCACCGAGGGAGCCTAGACCACCTTGGGCGTAGCCTGCCATGCCACCAGAAGCCATGTAACCACTACCACTACCAATATCGCCTCGATCACCTTCAGCAATATCCCCGCCTCCGGGTTGCCCGTTTTGTGCGGCTGTTGCTGCTGCGTCTGCTCGATCTGAAGCACCAAAACGGGCTTCATAAGAATCTCTTGCTTTTATTTCAGCAGAATTAGGGGTGTTAAGTGCGTTGTTTAGGTCTCTAGCTTCTCTATCATCCGCTATGGCTGCTCGTGCTGCTTGTGCTGCTTCTGCTATCGCTGCTTGATCTGCGCTACTACCTCGGCCTAATCGTCCTTCATGGCTAAAGTTAGGGTCTATATTTCTAGCAAGAGTGTCTGATATTGCTCCCAGTAAACCTTTGCCACCACTCATATTTCCCAAGGTTGCAGCTAAAGAGTTTGCTCCAGATGCAAGCCCTGTGGTCGGGCCACTAATACCGCCAACCATAGTTGCTCCGGGAATGCCGTATCCTCCACCGGGGCCAGACTCAGTTCCCGGCCCACGCGCATCCCCAGCATTGCTGCCACCTGACATATCCATCAAGCCTGCTATGCCAGAACCACTAGCTGAACCGGTTTCATATTTGTTAGTTAACGGGTTCCACCTGTAAGTAACACCATCTTTTACGGTTGTTTCAGAACGATATATGCCATTAGGGAAGTCAAAATAATATTTAATACCCGTGGTGTTATCCGTAAATTCTTTGTCTGGCAACCCACCACTTGCATACCCAACGCCTGCAAGACCACCGTTGGCAAGAGCCATTAAACCACCTTCTGCTTTACCAAATGCTTTGTCAGCTTTTGCGTTTGCCAACAGTGTAGTAATTTGATTTTTGGTCATACCCGTGGCCTCGGCCAAAGTATCAGGATCTACAAAGTTTGTAATAGACCAATTAGCCAAAGCATTACCCTCTAAGGGTGTTTTTGCTAGTGCGGCTTTAGCTTGGTTAATCGACATGTAGTTAATAGTTGACTTTTCTTTTGTAGTCGGGTCTGTTATGGTTTTCTGCCGCATATAATCTAGATTGCGGTCATACTTGCCGGTTTCTTTATTCCAATTAAGCTTTGTGTTTGTGTTGACGGGAAGCCCTAGTACGGCTTCTTTGTACGGGCGCATGATCTCGCGGTACGTCTCTTTGCCCGTTTCATCTACGTCCGTCATCTTGGTTGGCTTCGGCCCCTTGCCCCTCAAGTAGTCATACATTTTTTTGCTGTAACCAGTATTTGAATACTTGGCATCAAACTCGGCGGTTGTTGTTGGCACAAATTTAGGGGTGTATCCAAGGTTACCACCGCCTGCCTCGTATGTATCTCGCACACCTGTCATACCCGTGAAACCACCAACAGGAATACCGGGAATGCGTGGGGACGTTGTGATTGTCCCGTTGGGGTTGATAGTTGTCCCACCGCCTACTTGACCAGCACCTGTGCTACCGCCAACACCGGGTGCTATGTACTGTGTACCTGCTGTTGTTAGGTCTGTAACTACTGCGGGGTTTTGTACTACGGGGTTAACTACAACGGGTCTTGCTGCGCGCTCTCTGGCAGCGTGTTCTTTAAACCCAGCCAGTTCTGTTGGGTCAATGTAATCACCAAAAGTTTTTTGCCAAAAAGCCATGCCCTCTGGGTCTGCTGTGCCGGGACGACCTAGTTCTGATTGATACAGCGCGTTAAGGCCAGAAATTGGTATGTAGTTCTGTTGATTGGCGCGAGTAGAAGTTTCAGGTACAGCAGCGGCTCTAAAAATATCCCTCTCACTGTCATCAATGGTAGCGCCAAATTTAGTAGCCCAGTTTTGTAAAACTTCAGGACTTTCTGCTTTACGATCTAGAACAGACCCGTACAGACCTTGAGCCGCTACTAAAGCGGCATTGTTTGTATTATCTTTAGCAAGCTGTTCTGCAAATGTTCTTCTAACATCTTGTATGTCTTTTCCAGTATCAAAAAAGTCAGGTGGAGAGTATTGTGGTGCTTGTGGCAATACTTGTGCTACAGGTGCTGGTGCTGTTTCTGCTACGGGTGTTGCCGGTGCTGCTTGTGCATTAGATAGCGCCGCTATACCTGCTCCTGCTTGGGGCGATACTTGTGCTGCAGCTAACGGTGCTGTTTCTGCTACGGGTGCTGCTGGTGTTGCAGCAAACCCTGACCCTGCATTTGTATTGGTTACTACAGGGGCTGCTGGTTGAGGATAGTTTGTTGCTATGTAATTTCTAAGCCATGCATCCTCATCAAAAGGGGCCGCCGCTGCTCCCACTGGCCCACCCCCCTCATAGTGAACTGCCCCACCGTGAGCCAAACTCATCAACCCACCTTTTGCGGCAGAACGGCTGTACAGTTGTGAAATTGGGTCGTACCCATCGTTTGATCTAGGCTGATTACGCTCAAATGTTTGTGAGCGCGGATCAAACTTTTCGTTTGAAATTGGCGTTGAAGGCCGTCTTGGCGTGACTGTTGGAACTGTGTTACCTACGTCCCCCGCAAAAATAGCTGGGGATGCTGCTGCTGCCAAATATTTAGCACCTGTTTTTAAAGCTGTCATGGGATTGCTACCCGCAAAAGACAAACCTGCCCCAAGTTTGTCTGACATCGTTGCTGATGCCATGCGGTTAGCTACACTATCCTGAAGAGCTTGATCGGACAGTTTCTGCCCTACTCCTTCTTCCATTGCTTGAGCGCCAAGTTGTCCAGCACCCATTCCAACAAGAGTGTCTGTGATACCCGCACCACCATAAGCACCAAGACCAGCTTGCAAGCCTTTTCCTAAATCTCCAGAAATAGCCGCAGTAGCAGCCCCAACAGCAAGACCTGTTCCAGCAGCACCGCTTAGACCTAATACACCCCCAACGGCTGTGCCAACGCCGGGAGCAAAATAATTAAGCGCGGCTCCCGCAAGGGTGGGCAGCAAGTCTTTTAGGCTAAACGCTTCTGGCAAACCTGTGTCGGGGTTGATCGTTAGGGATGTACCGTGCGCCACAGCCAGTTTTTGTAGCCCCTCCACCTCGCGGGGGGACATGTGCACGAGGGTCGAGTCCGGGCCTCTGCCTCGGGCAGACATGTGGTTGGCAAGTTGGTGTAGGCTCATAGTGCAGTCTTTATTTTAAGCGTTTGGTTGTTGCTCATCACCCCGTTCTGGGTGTCTCTGTAAACGTCCCCGATCCGCAGATTGGCAAATTCAGCGTCTGTTGGCAGGCTGGGGGCTGTGCCAGACGTAGGGAAAAAACTCAATCCCGATACTACATCGGTTCCGTTAGTTTGGGTAGACCCCGCCATTGGCCCTGCGTTGTCCAGTTGGTTGAAGTACA
>Ga0209596_1000300_pt1 | contig 46191 bp, 36 predicted proteins | sample M_130807_MF_Meta_FD_187314 | JGI IMG/M metagenome (GOLD analysis project Ga0209596, IMG submission 187314) | Freshwater microbial communities from Lake Montjoie, Canada to study carbon cycling - M_130807_MF_MetaG (SPAdes) (version 2) | ecosystem: Environmental > Aquatic > Freshwater > Lake...
TATGCCATAATTCACCATTACAATATAATTGTAAATGATAAATTTTACTAATCTGCCAATTTATGGTTTAATTAGTATAAGTTTACTTATAATTTTAATTTATTCTATTAAAGATTATTATTTTTAAGTTCTAGATATTTATGTTTATATTTCAAATATTTATATTTTGTAGTTTCTAGGTTAATTTGCGGATTAATAGCGTCAGGACGTAATAACAGATGCACCCCGCCATATGTTACCATAATTACATCTAATGGATAATGTTTAAAATCGTTTAATGCATAAATAAGTGCTTCTACTACCCACTCCATCGGATTTTTAAATTCTCCACTTCCAACTGCTGTTAAATATACTTTTATTCTTGAGTCATCTTTTAATAAGTGTAATTTATTTACTGCTACTTGTAAAGTGCATTTAAAAGCAGCTTTTAATATTCCAACAGCAAATGGTTTTATTCTGTCTTCGTAGCCGTCTCTGTCTAATTCTAAACCATATATAAAGGCATAATCTCCAAATGGTAATCCTGAACAATATACCTGACACACTTTTTTATCATAATCAAATAATAATGGTGAATTCCACTGAACACCAACTTTTAAATGGTTCTCAAACAGATTTTGATTGTCTCGTGCGAAATTACTTTGCTCTTGTGTTGGATTTATAAAACAATAACCATTTTTATATAAATATTGCCCTTGAGTAGGATTAGTATTTACTTTTATAAACTTCAACTCGGGTAAATCTAATAGTGTTTGTAATGTATTAAATTGTTTATCCGTTGTTTGAGGATAGCCATCAACATCCGTTGTTTGATAAGGATTTTTATATATCAAGTAATTTCTAAAAAATGTTCCTATTGGTGATGCAAGTGCTACTCTAGGACCTTGTGAATTATCTTTGTAATAATTACGAATACCATTTTCTGGTGATACATTTTCGCTCATCATTTCTAATAAATTGAATTGTGATGCCGCTTGAAAAACATCTGTTGGACTAGACTCATTAATTAATGATACAATATCTTCATTAATTATATTATATGTTATATTTTTCGGTGCATCCTTTGACAGTTCGTATTTTTGAAACCTTTCCAAAAAAATTAGTGGTAAACATAAAAAATCACCTACATTATATAATATATTATTTATAGTAAATTTAATATTCGTAGCATATATATAAAGTTTTTCTGTATCATACAAATAATCTTTAACCGTCATGTCTAAAGATTCACATATTGTTTTCAAAGTGCGTGATGGTATTTTCGAAGAGCTTGGTGAATCGTCCCATAGGTCTGTTTCTTCTAAACCAAAATAATCTTCAAACCAATTTTTATGTAATATATTTCCACTAGCGTCGCGTAATATATTTCCACTAGCGTCGTATATTCTAAGTTTGTTCATAAGGTATAATTTATGAATACCCTTTGCATCAAATAAATAATCATTCTTTTCCGTTTTAACAAGATTAAATTTTGTCGGATCATCAACTCCGTATGTATGTCCTGCTTTAAGCTTCGGCAGTCCTTCGGTTTCACGCACATTGTCTATTTCGTTAAACAATATATAAAATTGTGAAGAAGCATTGTATAGATTTACTATATTCAATAATAATTTCAGATTATCAAGAGTTAAATCAATATAAAACGTTTGATTATCTTGTAAAATTATTTTTTCCTCATTATAGATTTTTGCTATCACGTCTCTTATTTGTTCTAGCGTGGGTTCTAGCGTGGGTTTAAGTGTAATTAGCCTATACTTCGATTTTTCAGTTTTAGTTTTTTTTACATATAATATTTTAAAAGTAGAATTGCTTAAGAATTGTTGTAATTCTGAAAGGACCGGAAACAACCAACTATGCATGTTTATCATTTTAGCATTTAATTTAGACAGTATAGTTGTTTCCAGTAGTTTTGAAGATGAAACATTTGTTTCCATTATCGCTATTGTCGCATCATAAGTTTTATTTATAAATTTGAATATATCTATAGTGCGACAAAAGTCAATTATAGATGTAAAATTATCATTTGTTAATATAATATAATAGGATGAATACCCACCGTCAACTATAGATTTAATGTTGCCTATAGCATCTCTAACATTTATTTTAAATAATAGTTCACTTAATTTTTTTGTAGTTTTCTTATCCTCATATCCAATTGTAATATTCATCTTAGTTTCTTCATCATCGCTAAATATAAAATTTAATATCGTAATATTATTTAACAAATTGGTCAATTCTGCGGTAAAGATAGGGTCGGTAGAACTGGTAAATTTAGTATTCTGCTCATTCTCACACTCTAATAGATTAGAAAATGTTCCTGCGCGATTAGGTATACAAATCGATTTATTACTTGTCATAATTATATAAATAGATATAAAAAATAATTAAATTATTTTATTTATATAATTAATACATTTCTTATAATTCTTAATTAAAATTAATTAAATATTTTGAAATAAAAATCATAAAATATAAGTTTATGCTTTTATCTGTCTAAATTATATTTTATATTCACTCTTTCTATTTGTAATTTATGTAAAATTATATTAGCATAAGTTAAGCTTTCTGGATGAGGTATAGAAAGGTTTTTTTCTAATAAATCTACTGGATTTATAGAATTATATTTTTTCATAACATCTATATTTCCATATGCTATTTGTCATTTATACCATTATGTACATAATCTTCGCCATTTGGAATATAAATTGTATTATCTTTTAAATTATTGAATATTAAATTATTTAAAAAAACTAAGTCAATTCTTAATGAAATAACACAATCATAATGAATATTCTCTTTATTCTTATATTCTTCTAATAACAAAAATACTCTATTCTTATTTATAAAGTGACAAGTCATATTATGAATACATGTCTCATCACGTCTTCCTGAATATTTTCCTAGGTTGTATTCATATTGTATACTGCTATTATTATATAATTTGGGTTTATATAAGTGAATAAAATCATTAAATAATGATTCAGAAGAATTATCAGATGAAAAAAAAATCAATATCATTATGTTTTCCAATACTTTCTACTATATTTTCATAATGTTCAACACATTTGTTTAGTCTACCATAAACAAGAACTGCAATACGCATTATTCTAAATGTATATCATATAACTAATTGATATTTATAACATAAAAATAACGGTAGTTGGATTTATCGATAGTTATATAAAAATATTTATTTATACTATATATCCGTTGGAATAGTCGTAATTCTATGAACTAACAATTAAAGTTAAAAAAATTGATAAATATATATAAAAAAATCTTTATTTAAATATATTAATATGAGTAATAATAAGTTTGACGATTATAAAAGACAAGTATATGCATTCCTTGATACTTGTAGATATACTGATACTAATAAATTAAAACCGACTCATTTATCTTATGGATTATTTCAAGGAAAATTTGTTTTGGATGAATTACAAAGGAAACAATTTTTAAGTTTATATATTAAAGCAATTGAGTCAGGAACAACTGATTTATCTATTTTAGAAATTCAAAAAGAATATGCGCCATTAATTGTAGATATAGATTTAGAAAGTCTTGAAGAAAATTATCCAAATAACAAACGATTATATACAAATGATATGATCAAAGAAATAATTAGTAAATATAATGAGTCAATTAAATATTATTTAAATATATCTAATGGTGATTTAAAAAATGAAGTTAAATGTTGTGTATTTGAAAAAAGCAAACCAACAAATAAAGAAGGTGTATTAAAAGATGGATTCCATCTTATTTTTCCGGATACTTGTGTTCAAACAAAATTAAGACACTTGATTAGAAATAGAGTAGTTGAATCATGTATTAGTGATAATATATTTAGTGATTTTACAAACTCGCCTGAAAAAATTATTGATAAAGCAGTTGTTTCTACTAATGGATGGTTTTTATATGGTTCTAAAAAATCATCTGGTTATTTATATGAATTAACAAAAATTTATGATATAAAATTAAATCTTATCTATAATCATAATAAAGCAAAAAAAATGTACTTGGATAATATTGCACAAAATGTACATTCAACTCATGAATATTATACAACAAAAAAATTAATTAAATATTTATCTATTCAAGATGAAAAATATAGCAAAGATAGAGCTACTAATACTAATTATTCTGAACATGAAATTAATGCACAATGTAATAACAATGGTGTTAATAATACTATTGCTACTGAAACTATTAGATTTGACATACCATTATCAAAAGAAGATGATGTGAGACGTTCTTTAAAATATGTAAGTATGCTTAATGATAGTAGAGCTAATGATTATCATGATTGGCTTCGAATTGGATTAGTTTTACATAATATTGATATTTCATTATTAAGTGCATGGATTGATTTTTCTAAGAAATCATCTAAATACAAAGAAGGTGAATGTGAAAAAATATGGAAAACTATGAAAAATCCATCAAGTGGTAATGTTTTAACAATTAGATCTCTTGCTTATTGGGCTAAAAATGATAATCCGGACCAATATGAAATGTTTACTGCTAGTGAATTTAAAACAATGATGCGTAAGAGTTTAGATGGTAATACATATTATTTAGCTAAAAGTATTTATATTAAATATTCTGATAGATTTGTTTGTTCTGCTATTAAAAGTAATATTTGGTGGGAATTTAAAAATCATAGATGGACTCGCATTGAAGAAGGTTATTCTTTAAAAATATTATTATCTGAAGACTTTGCAAATGAATATAATAAAGAAATTGCGGAAATTAGTCTAAAAGCAACTACAGTTGCCGGTATTGAAAAAGAAGAACTTCAACAAAAACGTTCACGTATAGATAAAATTGTATTACAACTTATGAATAATGGATTTAAAAATACTTTGATGGATGAATGCAAAAGTCTTTTTTATGATCCATCATTTGATCAAAAATTAGATTCAAATATTAATCTTATTGGATTTGAAAATGGAATATATGATTTAGAACAAGGTTTATTTCGTGAAGGAAGACCAGATGATTATATTACATTAAGTACACATAATAATTATTATAAATGGGCTGAGAAAAATCCATACAATAAATTAATTATTAAATTCTTTGAACAAGTTTTACCAAATAAAGCTGTTCGAGACTATTTTATAAATGCATTATGCACATGCTTATCAGGTAATACAAAAGAAGAAAAACTTTTTGTATTAACTGGTTCTGGTTCTAATGGTAAATCATTAACAATGGATTTAATGTATCAAGCATTAGGTGATTATTATATGAGTTGTGATATTAGTATTATTACTAGAAAAAGAGGCAATTCAAATCAAGCTGCACCAGAAAAAGTTCGTATGAAAGGCAGGCGATGTGGTGTCTTTCAAGAAGCAGATGATGGTGAAAAATTAAATGTTGGTATAATGAAAGAATTTACAGGCGGTGATAAAATTCTAGTAAGAGACCTATTTAAGGGTGCTAATGAAATGATTGAGTTTAAACCACAGATGAAATATTTTTTAACATGTAATCAGTTATTAGAAGTGCCATCTAATGATGATGGAACATGGAGAAGAATTAGAGTTATTGATTTTTCTTCCAAGTTCACAGATAATCCTACTAAATCAAATGAATTTTTAATTGATAATACATTAAAACATAAAATTGAACAATGGGCCCCTACATTTATTAGTTATTTAATTCATATTTATAATAATGAATATAAACAAAAAGTGTATCTTGCAGAACCATCAGAGGTTATTGCATCTACATCACAATATAAAATGGAAAATGATCATTTCACTGAATATATTAATCAGTGTATTGAGATTACAACAAATCCTAAAGATATTATTAGTTCTAAAACATTATGGGAACATTTTAAAAAATGGTTTGGGGATTTTCACACTGCATATAAATTACCTAAATCAGTTGAATTTACTAAATTTATGACTAAAAACTTTGGTGAGAAAACATTAAAAGGTTATACATTTATTAAAATTAGAAATGAAGATGATGAAGATGATCAAGTTATGCCAAATGACCTTGATGCTTAAAATATTCATTAAATTTAATTATATTTATATATAAATATAATGCAATCAAAAGAGATAGAAGCAAAATTTATGAAAGTTGATATAAAAGAATTAAGAAAAAATCATAGTTTAATAAACAAAGTAAAAAAAACAATTATAACTAATCAATGTGTTAAAAATATAATATGCACGCCATTAATGCATAATAAAAAAATTGAAATTTTAAATATATAGTAATTGCACGGTGTAATTATTAGGTATACAGCCTCTGGAATGGGTTACTACGACGAGACACCTCTTAGTGGGCTTAACCAAACACAACTCCTAAAGCATCTAGAAAACATGTGCGCAAATTATAATACACATAACCGCAATAAAGACAAAGAAAACACACCTGACACAAGTAACTATATTCCTCCATCCTACGGCGCTCGTGGAACACCAGGTGGGTCTCATAATAGAGTTCCAGGTCCATAGTAAGCGAATAGCTGTAGTAAGACAGTTTGTTTAAAAAAATCACTCGAAAATTTTTTGGAGTGTATTAATAGACCATCGTTTTTTTGGATCTATTGTTAATAAACCTGATAAAATATAATTTATCTGATTTTTTTGTTCAATTGTTAAATTTAGTTCTAATATTTTACTATCTAATCTATTTACAGAAGGACAACTGTAATCAATTAATTTCTTTTTCCTAAAATAATTTTTATAATATTTAGTTTCTTTTAAAAATGATTCTGGGAAATGACCACATGTATCACAAATTAATGCTAAATGATAATAATCTCTAGAATGTTTTGAATCTTTAATTGGATCAAATAAAAGTTTACCAGATACAAGTTCATAAAAAGTGCAACCGAGTGCCCACATATCAACTGGATATGAACATTTACCCATTAAAATAATCTCGGGTGCTTGATAATATCTTGTGCCAAATGATTCTTCATAATAATTATGAGCTTCACAATGTGTTCCAAAATCTGCTAAAGATATTAATATATTATTTAGATATTTATTATCAATATTATGATTATTTATATTAGTACATTTTAACTCTTCTAATAATTTTAAAGTTATAGTTTTATGAATTGCTTTCCTAATTGCTATTTTATTTTTACTATTTATATTATTATTACCAGATTTTGTTAAAAAATCATCTTTTGCTTTTTTAAAAGTTTCTGGAAATTTTGCTTCTTTATATTTATCTATTATAAATTTATCTTTATTATTAATACCTTTTACTAAAATATTATCTGATTTAATATCGCCGTGAAATACTTTATAATTTTCATGAAGAATTTTAATAGATAAAACTAATTGTTTCATTATATTAAAAGCACTATCATAATCAAATCCATTTGTGAAATTCCCTTTACGAAGTAGACTATCAATATTAGTGCAATGTAATTCCCATACTGAACATAAAAATTTTTGTTTATTAATTTCTTCAACAAAATATTCTACGATATTATTAAATACATTTGGTATTTTTGGTAATCTTTGAACAAATTTAATTTCACTAAGACCATCTTTATATTCATCAGGATTTTGCACTTTTAAAGCATAAAAATTATTATTTAAAATATTATAAACTAACCATACAATAGAAAACGATCCACGACCTAATTCATATATAACATTATAATGTTTAATTATATTACATGTTAAATCAATATTATTTGGATTATCTGTATTATCATCACTTGAATCAGATGATTCTTCAGTATCATAATTTGAACTACTCATTTTTATTAGAATTAATATAAAATTATTCTTTTAATATATTTATATCTATCTATTAATAAATGTCAAGAATTATAAGAAAAGAATTTCATAACTGTCAACATACCAGTATGGATGATGCAGATTGCAATATAATAAGCAAACAAAAATTTAATTATATTTCATTAAATTGGATTAATATTATAAAATCACAAACAAATAAAAATACACCTTTTTCTTTAAAAAATCAAAAATATACAGTTGCTAATAGTGAAAATACTCCAACAGCACTTCCATTTCAACCATTTGGTATACTTTCATCTGATATTTTACAAATATATAAAATTAATTCAATTGATGATTTATTAGACTATATTGATACTAATGTTAAAATAGAAAATATTTTAACAATTAATCGTATTCTTAATTGTTGGATATATAATAATTATAATATACTTAAACAACATAATGATATTTTAGAACAAATTTATAAAAAAATAATTTATGCATATATAAAATATTTTAATATAGATATAGAGTTAATAATTGAAAAAAAAAATATAAATATTAATAAAGAAATTAAAGAGTATATTGACTATTGGATAAATAAAAATAATATTAAAATATTTTCATTAAATTTATTAACTGATTTTATTAATTATTTTATCAAAAAATATAAATTAAAATAGATTTTATATTCTATCTTTAATATATATAATAATAAATGTTAGGAATATTACCATGTGCGGGGTCTGCATCTAGATTATTTAATTTACCAAAGTTTATGCTACCAATCAAAGATGGTGGGGCATTAATTGTATATTGGATTAATTTATTAATTAAAAATAATTGTACTAAAATAATAATTGGTGTATCAGAAAATACAAAAATTTTTATAGATAATATTTTTAAATATAATTTAAATGAAGATACAAAAAAAATTATCACTATTAAATTAGTAGGCAATACTAATACTATGAATGAAACAGCAATTGCATGTTTAAAAGATGAAATTTATAATATAGCAATAATGGGTATGCCAGATACTTATATATCTTCATTATCACCTATTTTAATTAAAAATATTATTAAACAAAATATTAATGTTGGATGTTACTTATGGACTATTAGAGATACCCAAATTGGAAAAATTGGTCAGTGTAATATTGATGAAGATTATATTATTGATATTATTGACAAAGATATTACATGTAATTATAATTATGGATGGGGAGTTGTTGTATTTACACCTGAATTTGAAAAATTTATTTTTATGGAAGATTTACATATCGGATATTCTATGAAACGATATATTGAAAATAATAAAATTATATATCAAATTTTAAATGATGGATTATATTTTGATTGTGGAACAGTTATAGGATATACTGAGTATTTAAATTATAAAGAAGATATTAAACCAATATATATTAAAGGAACTATAATTATAATAGCCGTATATATTAATGATAATATAAATAGTTATAATACTCTAATAGAATGTTTAATACAATTAAGAAAAATATATGTTAATAATATAATTGTTGCTGTTGATAATGGTTCATTAAATGATAAATGGCACGATGTTGCAACAGAATTAAATATTAATATATTATATAATAATTCAATTTTACATAAATTTGAAATTGGTGCTTATAAATTAGCATTACAACATTTTAGAGCAGATACATATATATTTATACAAGGAACAATATTTATAAATAATAAAATAGATTTATCTTTATTAGATTCACAAACTGAAAATGCAATTGCTTTTAATATTGTAGAAAATAATTTAGATTGGTGTGAAAATGGATTAAAATTTATTAATAAGTTATTAAGAGTAATTAATATGAATGATTGGAACAATGACCCTCTTATATTATGGAATTGTTTTGTTTGTAATAATATTTTTATAAATAATATATTAAATAGTGGTATTTTTGACTTACCTTCTAATACAAAAGCACACTCGTGTGCATTTGAAAGAATATTAGGTTGTTATTTTAAAAAAATACTACCAAAAGTTACATGTATAGACCAAAGTTATTTTAGAAAAATATGGTTAAAGCAAGATCCTACAATTATACCGATAAGTTAAATAATTTTATTATAATTAAATCAGCTATATAATTATAATCTATCTTAAAATAATGGCTAGTTTAAAATTTTTAGCACAATTAAATAATATATATAAAAATTCTCTAGCTTTACCTGTCATAGCAGATGTAAATCTTATCGATATACCTGCGATTGTTCCATCAGTATTGCAATATCAAAATGTTAATACTGATACAAATTTACGCACAGATGTAACTAATTTTTTTAATAGTAAAGTTATAAAATATATTACTGAAAATTCAGAATTAAATCATCTTAAAAAAGAATTACCCTTTTTAAAATCAAATGATGGCTGGACATTTATTTATAAGTTATTAAAAAGATTTGTTAAAAATTCAAATATTAATTGGTATGATTTGCGTGATAATTATAGAATTGTAAGAAAATATATTATTAAAAAATTATAATTTTATTTTTGTAAATTACGTCTATACATTAAAAATTTATTTATACGTTCATCCGCATGCATCCTAATTTCAACAACTGGTTCTACAACTGGTTCTACAACTGGTTCTACAACTGGTTCTACAACTGGTTCTACAACTGGTTCCGCAACTGGTTCTACAACTGGTTCCGCAACTGGTTCTACAACTGGTTCTACAACTGGTTCTACAACTGGTTCCACAACTGGTTCCACAACTGGTTCCGCAACTGGTTCTACAACTGGTTCTACAACTGGTTCCACTGATTCAGCAACTAATTCCGCGACTGGTTCTACAACTGATTCTACAACTGGTTCTACAACTGGTTCTACAACTGGTTCTACAACTGGTTCTACAACTGGTTCTACAACTGGTTCCATTGATTCAGCAACTAGTTCCATTGATTCAGCAACTGGCTCTACTGGTTCTGCAACTGGTTTTGCAACTGGTTCTGCAACTGGTTCTGCAACTGGTTCTGCAACTGGTTCTGCAACTGGTTCTGCAACTGGTTCTGCAACTGGTTCTGCAACTGGTTCTGCAACTGGTTCTGCAACTGGTTCTGCAACAGACTCTACTGATTCTGCAACTGGTTCTGCAACAGACTCTACTGATTCTGCAACTGGTTCTGCAACTGGTTCTACTGGTTCTGCAACTGGTTCTACTGGTTCTGCAACTGGTTCTACTGGTTCTACAACTGGTTTAGCAACTGGTTCAGCAACTGATTCAGCAACTAGTTCCGCAACTGATTCCGCAACTGGTTCATTGCACTGCATCGCAGTGCAAGGTAGCTTATCAAGTATTGCTTGATAAGGTTCTATGACTAATTCATTATTTGTCATAATAGGTGTGGTATTATCTTCAGATAATTCTTCATATATTTCAGTATTTGTATCAGACATTCTTATATAAATTAATTTATAAAATATATTTTTATATATTATAGTTTTAAATATTCAAATATAAATAAATTAATATTAATTTATTTATATAAATTTATTTAAACAAATATTTTTGTTTTCTTATAGAGAATATGGATTATCCCCATGAAATTTTTGTTAAAGATTATTTTAAAATTCATAATTATTATTCAGATATATATGGTAAAAATAGAACTATTATTTTAATGCAGGTTGGTTCATTTCATGAAGCATATTGCACAGATACCGATGGTATTGATTTAGTTCAATTATCACAACATTTAGATATTTTTTGCACACGAAAAAATAGTAATATTCCTATATCAATAAGTAATCCAAGAATGGTTGGATTTCCTATTTATGTAACTCATAATTTTATAGATAAATTAATTGATTTAAATTATACAATTGTTTTGATAGACCAAGTATTAAATCCTTCAGCAGTAAGTGTTGGTCTAAAAAGCGGGCTAAAACCAGACAGAAAAGTGGTTGGAATTTTTTCACCAGCAACCCATATTGAAAATAAAAAAATAACTAATATAAATAATTTAATATCAATAGTTTTAGATAAAGTTAAAGATACAAAAACTAATTTATATCAATTATGTATTGGTATTTCATCATATGACTTGGCAACGGGTGAAGGAAGTGTTTATGAAACTTATTCAAAATCAGATGATATATTAATGGGATTAGATAACATACAAAGATTTTTAGAGAAGTATCCTCCGCGTGAAATTATATTAGAAAATAATTTAAAAAAGGAAGATATAATCGCAAATATGAATGCTACCGAAATATTAAATTATTTAGGAATTGTTGCTGAAACAACATATACTATAAATATACATCATCATAAAAAAATATCATGGCAAAAGATTTTCCTTGAACAAATATATAAATTAGAATCAAATATTAATATAATTGAAATATTAGGATTAGAATTTTTAAATTGGGGTAGATTAAGTTTAGTATTATTATTAGATTATGTAATGGCGCATCAACCTCAATTAGTTTCACATTTATCAAAGCCTGAAATATTTACATCAGATAAATATTTATATTTAGGTAATCGTGCATTAGATCAACTAGATATTATTCCAAAAACAAATCAAGATACTTGTTTATTTAAAATAATTAATTATACAAAAACTCAAATTGGAAAAAGATATTTATATAATCAATTAACAATGCCATTAATAGACCATAATGAATTAAATAAACGATATGAACTGATTAATATATTAATAAATAAAAATCATGAAAATAATTTAATTCAATATTTAGAAGACATTTATGATTTAGATAAATTAATTAGAAAATTAGAAATTAATATTATAAATCCATGTGAATTATATCAATTGTATATTAGTTTTTATCAAATTAATAAATTATTTGAATATTTATTAAATAATAATTTAGATAAATTATTTAATATTAATACATTATTAATAAAACAAGTTAGTGAAATATTATGTTGGATTGAATCTAAATTTATTATTGATAAAATTAATAATTTACATTTTAATAATTTTTTTGAAACTGAATATTCTTTTTATATTAAAAACAATTATACAAATATAGACCAATTACAAGAACAAATAGATTTATCACAAAATTTTATGCAATATTTAATTAAAACATTAGAAAGTTATATTAATGATAAACAATATCTTAAGAAGACAGATGACAAATCAACAACCTCATTAATTACATTAAAATATAATGATAGAGAAGGTCATTATTTATTATTAACTAATAGAAGATGTGAATTATTAAAAACTAAATTAGCAAAAGAAGAAACTATTAAAATAGGAGATACAGATAGTGCAATTATTTTAAAAGTATGTGATTTAGTATTTACAGAATTACCTAAATCATCAAATACAAAAATAACAAGTAATAAAATGCAAGAAACATCAAAAGATTTGGTTATTTTAAAACAAACACTTGCTAAAAAATTAAAAGAACTATTTAAGATTGATATGGATACATTTAGTAAATTATATATTAATGTTATGCATACATGCACAAAACATATTGCATATATTGATTTTATTAATTCAGGTGCTTTATGTGCTGTTTCTAATCATTATTCTAAACCAACAATAAATCTTAAATCTTCTAGTTATTTTAAAGCTGTTGAAATGAGACATCCTATTATTGAAAAAATAAGTACTCAAACTACTTATAAACCATATAATATTGAATTAGGTTTTGAAACAGAACAAGATGGTGCATTATTATATGGTATTAATTCATCCGGGAAATCAACATTAATGAAATCAATTGGATTAAATATTATATTAGCCCAAATTGGTTATTATACAGCATGTACTCATTTTGAATATTCGCCTTATACATCATTATTTACAAGAATATGTGGTAATGATAATATGTTCAAAGCAATGAGTGCTTTCATGGTTGAAATGACAGAGTTAATGGCAATATTAAAAAGAAATAATAATACATCATTAATTATAGGTGATGAAATTTGTAGAGGAACTGAAGAAAAAAGTGCAAATATTATTGTATGTTATATGTTAGAAACGCTTGCTAAAAGTGGTGCTAGTTTTATTACTGCAACACATTTACATCAGATTGCAAATATGGAAACTGTTATTAAATTAAATAGAGTTAAAGCAAAACATTTAAAAATAACATACGACCCATTAAATGATACTCTTATTTATGATAGACAATTATCAGATGGTCAAGGAGAAACATTTTATGGATTACAAGTTGCAAAATATTTAATGAAAGATAAATTATTTAATGAAAGAACAAGTGAAATATTAAATGAATATGAAAAAATAATCCCTGTTGCAACATCTAAATATAATTCAGAAGTTTATTTACAATATTGTGAAATATGTAAAGTTAAATCATCAGAAATTGCTAAATTAGAAACTCATCATATTGTTTGGCAAAAAGATTTTGATGATCAAAATATAAATAACAAACAATTATATTTATATAAAAATATTTCGGCTAATTTAGTAACATTATGCACATCATGTCATGATAAAGTTGATAGAAATGAAATTATTATAAATGGATGGTTAGATACTACTACTGGAAAAAAATTAGATTATGAATTTGTTGAAAAACCAAATAAAATATCAAAATATTCAGATGAAATAATTAATTACATTAAATTATTACAAAATGAAACAAAATCTGATATAAAAATAACACAAATTAAAATTAAAGAAAAATATAATAAAAAAATAACATCAAAAACAATTAATAATTTATGGTTAAACTAAATAAAAAAATTGATTTTTTAATATTTTATAGTTGTTATATTATAATATTATAAGTCTTCATGATTTACACTGAAGAAACAGCCGCTCAAGCGCTAAGATATTATTTTGTTGAGCTAGGATCACTACATGATATATTTCACTCTATTAGATCTGGTAAGGCTATACCTGACTATGTAAAAAATAGGAAGGATAATTGTAAAACCTGGACAGCAAACACATGTATGACAATGTTAGCAATACCAATATCTATAATGACCGATTATGTAGCACGTAATACAAATGATGTGCAACATGAAAATTATGATGAAAACTATAATTGTATTATTACACATATAAATAGGTATAATTCATTATTTAAGGAACTAAGTAAAATAATTGTAAGAATATACAAAGGAACTGTATTAGAAGATCATATAGCTAGTATAGATGATGGAAAAATACTCTTAGCATTACTAAATGTTACAATACACACTATTATGGAAGATCCATTAATAATCCATCCTTATGAACCCGAGAGAAAAGTATTAGTGGATGATTTTGATAGTTTCCCCAATCTGCCAAAGACTAATCCTAATCCTTTAGAATTACCAAAAATCCCATCTGAAAATACATGGTATAAGAAGTCAGAACGAGTTATGAAACCACCCTTGGCAAATAGTTATTCTAAAACAGTTGTGCAACGACCTGGCATAAATATTACAGATTCAAATGAGTTTCCACCCTTAAGCACACTCAGACCCAGTAATCGTAGATAAAATATATAATGGGAAAAGATAAAATAAAATTTTACTTTATCTTTTACTATTTGAGATGAAAAAATAAGACTTTTTCTACCTCCAATATAATAAAATTTTTTATTATATTATTAATTTATAATTAGTCAATCTTCTTCTGTGTCTGAATTTGCATTTGTAATATTATGATTTATTGTTTCTGCAGGTGTTTCTACCTTTATTTGTGTCTCAATATTTTTATTTTTTACTGCATCCATAATATCATTATACATTGTATTATTAGGAACATTATCAGATATTAACCCAATTTTATTTGCTAATAAATTAAAATATTTAACATATGAATGTGTTTTTCCTAATGTTGCCATAATTTCATTATTTAATATCATAGAAATAATTGGTTTATATTTTTCTGGATTATTTATAACATCAAATGGTTCAGGAACTGGTAATTTTGAAACTTTTTTTAATTTAGTATATTCTTCTAAAATTTCATCATCAACTTTACCGCTTAATTTAGCTTTATGATAAGTATTATTAGTTCTATTATTAGTCAGTTGATGTATTTTAGATCGCATTAGATTACGTAATTTTGTTTTTTCATCTTGTTCAATAGGCTTTTTAATAATTTTAAATTTATAATTATCATTTTCATGAGAAATTAAATTAAATAAATATCCTGGTTTTAAATATAATGAACTAACATTATCTAGATCATCTAATTGAAAATCAGATTGCTTAACTTTTTGCTTAAATTTATTAATAGATAATTTAGAAATAAAATTAGACTTATCGCCATCAATGAAAACATGTTTATTTTGTTGTTCTACCATAATACTATAATTTTGGTTAATCCTTTATATATTTTATATTAAAAATAAATTTAAAAAATAATTAAAAAAGTAAAGATTAATTATTTTAAAATGGTAAAAGATACAACTTTATATAATAGACTTGAAATTGATCCAGATGCTTCGCAAGAAGTTATCCGAAAAGCTTATAATAAATTATCTAAAAAATACCACCCTGATAAACAAGTTAATGCATCTGATGAAATTAAAAATCAAGCACATGTGAAATTTCAAGAAATATCACAAGCAAAAGAAATATTATCAGATCCTCAAAAGAAAGAATTATATGATCAAATTGGAATGGACATTTTCACACACGGAATGGATAATGACCAACATGACGGGCATTCGCCTTTTGGTGATTTTGGACATATGTTTAATCATGGTTTTCCTTTTGGGATGGGAGGAATGGGTAATATGGGTCAAAGAAGAACGCAAGTAGAAGATATTGTCACTACGCTTGAAGTATCTTTAGAACAAGTATATACAGAAGAAGTAATTAATTATTCTTATAGTCAAAAGAGTGATTGTGGAGTATGTAATGGCGAAGGATCTAAAAATGGAACTAAAACAATGTGTAAATTATGTGATGGTAAAGGTATCAGATTTGTTGATGTGCGTATGGGTCCAATGATTCAGAGGTCAATGTCTGAATGCAATGCGTGTCATGGTTCAGGCAAAATTATTGATGAATCAAACAAATGCACAGTGTGTTCAGGTAATTGTTTCAATTTGAAAGATAAAACAATTCAAATTCCATTAAAAGCAGGGCTTATTACTGGTAATAAAATTAATATGACAGGTAAAGGCCATCAAATAAAAAATACAAAAACAAATTTAATAATAATTATTAATATAAAACCACATAAATTATTTAAAAGAAGTAATGATAATTTATTTATTGATGTTGATTTAAAATTATATCAAGCATTATTTGGATTTAATAAATTAATTACGCATTTAGATGGGAGAAAATTAGTTATTAGTAGTTCTACTAAAACAGAATATAATACTGTTTATAAAATATCAGGCGAAGGCATGAAATCATTACAAACAGGTATTAAGGGTGATTTATATATTCGATTTACAGTATCATTGCCAAATATAACAAATCTACCAAATGAAAATAAAACATTATTAAAAACAATTTTACAAACAACATGTGAGGGAGAAGTTTTAATTGAGAAACAATTACAAGGAAATACTAAAGCTAATATGATTGAATGTTCAAATGATATATCAGAACAAGTAATTGAAATATTATGTAAAAAAACAAATAATGAACAACAAGAACAGTATGAACATTCACAAGAGCAAGGACCTGGACATACTCAATGTGCTCAACAATAAATTATAATAATGGGACTCCTGTGCCTACTTCATCTCTACAAATAGGACATTTATATGAATATTGCGATAAATGTTCTTTTATACATTCATCATGAAATAAATGTTTGCAATCAAGTTCACAGACAACTTGTGCTTCATTCATATTATCTATACATATTACACATTTTGTTTCTGAATTACAATCTAATGTATATTTATTTAATTTTTCTAATACTGTTTTATCAGTAGCTACAACTACATCTTGAAAATTGTCTGGTTCTGTAAGATGTAATAAATTATTAATTACATCTAGAATTTGAGTATGAGTATAATTAATTGTATATGCATCATTTAAGTGTGGTTCTATTAGTTGATAGTGTATAATTTGCGGTAGCGGTTGTGTATTTCTATCATTTTCTAATATTTCTATAATATTTTCATGTGTAATATTATCAATATCATAATATTGATAAAATTTAAATAATACAAAATTTATTTGATTTAATGGAATACTTTGTGTTATTAAATATATTTTAAGTATTTTAATAATTTCATCTTCATTATAATTATTTTCTATTAAATCACTTCTACGTTGTATCATAAAATTAAATAAATAACTATATACATCAAGTAATATATTTCCATTTATAAAATTATTATTATAAATATCTGGTTCATCATTTGAGTCTGATGAATTAGTATTGTTATCATCAAATAATTCATTATCTTGTTCATCAGAAGAGTTATTTATTTGTTCAAGGGAAGAATCAATAGGCATTTTTATTATATATTTTAATTAAGTTTATAAATAATTTTTTATCAATATTTATTTATAAATATTTATCATATTTAATATTGTTTTATTTATAAATATTCATCATATTTAATATTGTTTTATTTATAAATATTCATTATATTTAATATTGTTTTATTTATAAATATTCATCATATTTAATATTGTAAGTTGTGCAATTCTATATGGTTTCATATTTTCATGATCAATATTTATACTTTTATTCATTACTTTAATAGCATTTGATAAACTCATTAATTTCTTTCCACTCCATGCATCACCTTCATTGCTTGTTGGTTTGACAAATGTATCAACTTCGCCAATAAATAAGTGAACTTCCTCACCACGAAATTGTTTATATCTCTCTTTTCTTTTGGATGTATCTGGCCATTCAGGAAACCAATCCCAATAAACTGTAGAAACTAATTTTAATGATTTTAATTTTGCACCAACTTCTCTACTACATGCACGTTTAGTTCCAGTAATTGGTTTTTCACCGGGGTCTATTCCTCCACCTGGTAAATTAAGATAACTATTATTAGTTTTAGAATTATTAACAACTCTTGCAACTAATTTTCCTTTGTATAATAAAAAACAATCACTTGTTTCGCGATATGGTAAATTTTTACGAGACATTATATATTATTATATATTATTATAAAAAATTATATATTAATAAAATTTTACGAGACATTATATATTATTATAAATTATATATTAATAAAATTTTATAATTTAACTATAAAGAAGAAAGACTATATAATAATATACTATGGATATATCTTTGATTAAATCAAATTTAAATATAAAATATTATAAAAGTTTATTAAATAATTTGTTAGAAAATGATTCTAATTATGCATGGTTAAATAATTATTATGAGTCATTAGTTAATATAAATAAAACAGATACTGAAAAACTAATAGATACACATACAGAGAAAAATACAGATATTCCAAATATTGATTCTGAAAAATATTTATATACAAAATCATGGTCTAAATTAAATGTAATTCATAAAAAACTTAAAATAAAAGAATTTGTTAATAATTTACAAATTAATTCTAATATAGAACGTGAACAATTATTAGATAAATTAAATGATTTAATTAAATTAAAAATATTAACAAAGAAAGAAGCTGTTAATTATGATGAAATAAATGGTAAAATTATTTCATTGTCTAATTTACAATATAATAATAATAAGTATTATTATGCATAATAGAATAAATTGAAATTATATTGTTTTAAAATAATATTTAAATTATAGTAATAAATGTCCTTTGGTACTATTTCATTAATATTAAATAAATGTATTGAAATATTAAATGATACAAATAAATCTATTAATTTATTACAGTTAACAAAATTAAAAAAAACTGTCTATGAAACTATTAAAAAAGATATACCTGAAACAACAACTGAAATGATAGACCAAGTTTTTAATAGATTATTTAGTAATAAATATAGATATAATAAATCATTATCTTTTGATAATGGTGCAAATAGTTTCCGAGAATTAGAAAATTTATATCCTGATATTAAAATACCATCTAAATATAAATCACTACTTGCACATTTTAATAAATTAAAACATTTACCACAACCAGCACAAAGGTCCATTGAATGGTATAATTATAGATATAATAGAATTACTGCTTCAGATATGGCTGCTGCAATTGATATGAATCCATATGAACCAGTTGAATCTTTTATTTTGAAAAAATGCGATCCAAATTTCCCATTTCAAGATAATGCTACCGTATTTCATGGTAAAAAATATGAACCTACTGCAACAATGATTTATGAACATATATATAATACTAGAGTATATGAGTTTGGTGCATTACCATCAGAAACTTATAATTTCTTAGGCGCATCACCTGACGGAATTTGTTCTCAATATACTTTAGATAATACATTTTCCCCAAGATTAGGACGAATGTTAGAAATTAAATGTCCTGTCACTAGAGATATTTATATTAAAGGAAAAATATGTGGTCAGATTTGTCCTTTTTATTATTATTGTCAAGTGCAACAACAATTAATTTGTTGTGATTTGGAAGCATGTGATTTTTGGCAATGTAAAATAACTGAATATAAAACAAAACAAGAATATCTTGCAGATTCATGTGATACTAGTAAAAATTATGAAAATGACACAGGAACACTTATTGAAATAGATAATAGATTAAAAAAAGGAATTATATTAGAATTTTATCCAAAACAATTTACACCAGAATTTGAGGGTGATAATCCTGAATGGAAATCAAAATATATTATTCCTAAACGATTAGATATGGATGAAATGCAATATGAAACATGGGTTTTAGAATCATTAAATACTTTTAAAGAAACATATCCTGATATTAATAAAGATTATTATTTTTATCGTATTATTTATTGGAAATTAGATGTATCACACAATGTAACTATTAAACGTGATGATATATTTTTTAATAGAATATTACCACTTTTAAAAGACTCATGGGATAAAATAGTATATTATAGAAAAAACCAAGATAAATTACCTGAATTACAGACTATAGCTAATAAAAGAAAAAAATATATTAAAATGATGCCATTATATACAATTCATAATGATATTATTATTAAAAATAAACATAAAATATTATCAGAAGATTTTGATCATACCCCATTAATACAACTTATTAAAAAAGAAAATACTTTTTATAAAAAAAAGTTTAATATAGTAAAAGATAAAGAATCAGACGATGATACTACTGGTAATAATTGTGATTTTATAGATGATGTATTGTCATCTACAGAAGCACAACAAGTAAAAGTTGATAAAAAACCAAGTAAAACTATAAAACATACAACATTTACTACAACTAAACAAGTTAAAAAATTAGTTATTACAACTGATATTAGCAATAATAGTAATGATAGTAATGATAATTGTGATTTTATAGATTAAAATTAATTTAATAAATATAATTATATTTATTAAATAATGACAAAAAAAGATTATTTTATTCACCTCTAATATATAAATTCAGCTTAATTTATTTCTTAGATGATTTCTTGGAACGCTTCTTTTTGGACGCTTTCTTAGATCGCTTTTTAGCACCACCTGACATGGAGCGCTTCTTGGAACCCTTCTTGGAACCCTTCTTGGAACCCTTCTTAGAGGCTTTCTTGGAACGCTTCTTAGCACCTCCATACATAGACCCTTTCTTGGAGCTCTTCTTGGAACGTTTTTTAGAACCTTTTTTAGAAGCTTTCTTGGAACTTTTCTTAGAACGCTTCTTAGCACCACCTGACATGGAACTCTTTTTAGAAGCTTTCTTGGAACGTTTCTTGGAGCCCTTTTTGGAAGCTTTCTTAGATGAACGTTTTTTAGCACCACCAGACATAGAACCTTTCTTGGAACGCTTTTTAGAACTTTTCTTTGAACTTTTCTTAGAACGCTTCTTGGCACCACCTGACATAGACGTTTTTTTGGATCCTTTCTTTGAACGTTTCTTAGATCCTGCTTTTTTAGAACGTCTTTTAGCACCGCCTACTACAGGTTCTCCACTGTTATCTGATTTAACCATTGTGTTAGGTTCAATATCAGGTGTATCCATCGATGAGTCAACTACTACTGGAGCTTCTTCATCTGCTCTAATTTTTTTACTAGATTTACGTTTTTTGGCACCACCAGCCATGGATTCTACAGGCTCGTCTATCGGTTTTGGTTTTCTTCCAAAATGAGACATTTATATATATTATAATCTATATATTATTTTTTAATTTTTTAATTTTTTAAAATTAAATATTTATTATTTAAATTTTGATTTCCTGAAGTATTTAAAAACTCATGTTTGTGCGCGGCTCTTGATTTATTAGAAGGCGTATGTTTAAATTTTACTTGCTTCCCTTGTTTCTTTTTTTCAAAACCTGCCAATAAAGATGCTCTGATAGGATCAATAGGAATACCGTGACATTTATATGTAAAATCCATAAAAGGTGATTCATCAACCACTGTAATTTTTTTATTATCTAAATAAGTATTTCTTAAATTAAAAAATTTACTAATTAAAATATTAAATAAATTAGTATTTTTTTTATTACGATTAATAAATGCATAATAATATTGAAAATATAAATACATCATAACTAAATTATATGTTCCAAAATATATTTCCTTTTTTTCTGAATAATTATAAACAATACATCTACCATTATTACCATATAATATTAAAATTAAATTATTATTATAATAAAATTCAATACGCCTATCCATAAAAGTAGAAAAAGGCACAAATTCTTTTACAGTAATTTTTTTACCATATTTTTTTACTAATAAAGCATAAATATTTTTACCATCTTTTTCAATATTTGTTGTAATTAATTCATAATAAGGAATATTATTTAATACAAAATTTTCTCCTACTTTTTTAGCATAATAATTGTAGGCATATAATCCAATCATTATTAAATTACTATTATGCACAACTTGTTTTCTTATAAATATTAAAATATTCTCATATTCTTCATGTTGTGAGTTAGTTCTATTACCTGTTATCTCTTGAAAATTAATTACTTGTTTTATATTACTTTGATCAATAGGATAATGTTTTAATAATAATTGAGTTCTTTTTATTGCTTTACCTATTCTCCAATATGATGTCATTGGATCTGTTAAAATCCTATATGTATCAACAATCATAAAATGCGGATGAGCACATTTTATTCCATTTACTACAATAATAGGCATGTTATTATAAATATGTGCTGGCATATAAGTAATATCACTATAATTTAAGAAATTTACAAAAATTTTAAATGTTTCAGGATGTATGCCTTCTTTTCCTTCAACAAATTTATATTTTTTTTTATATAATATATCAGTTAATTCAATTAAATCGGCTACTGGTGTTGGTGAATAAAATTCAATATCCGCAATATCAGGCCAATTAAAATAAGCACCATTCATTTCTGTATAAATTGCATCATTTTTATTTTTTTGCATAATTAATAAATTTTGTGCAAAACCACCGTAAACAACTTTTTTATTTCTTTTTATATAATCAATAATAAAACTATATACTTCTCCCATTTCTTTTAATGTTGGTTCATATAGTGTTTTATATTGTTTTGCAGCACCATCAATGATTGTATCTATATTTTTATCTATTTTTTCAATATCATTATAACGATACATTTATATATAATATTTTAGAAATTATATATTAAATATCTAAATATAATTCCTCTTCTATTTTATTAGTTTTCTCTGATTTTTTATTATTTATAAATGAATTTTCATAACTATTTGTTATAAAATGTTCATTATATATATTATTATCTTTATTATTTTTCATTTCATTATAATAATTACTCCAATCTAATTTATCTTTTAAAAATAAATTATTCATTATCTTATATTTATTAATAAATAGCTCTGGTATTATGAAACCATTATCTGTTTCTTTTGATTTAAATTGATTAAATAATTTTAAATCAACTTCAAATACTTGTTTTATTTCAGTTATTTTATTTTGTTGTATTTTTAATAAATTCATATTATGAATTAAATCATGTTTTTCTTTTTCAATTTCATTAATACGTTTTTCATTTTCTAATTTCATTTCAGGTGTTATAGATACAATTTCAACTGGGATTTCAACTGGGATATCTACTGGGATTTCAACTGGGATTTCAACTGGGATATCTACTGGGATTTCAACTGGGATATCTACAGGGATATTTAATTCTTTTATAGATAGATTTTTATCAAGTGTAATAACAGTAGTTTTAATTTTATAACAACTGTTATTTATAAAACTGTGAATAAGCACTGAATCTTTTATAAAATTATTTTGTAAACATGATAATATAAAAGTTTTAGCTCTATTATAATTATTATATGTTCCAATAATTTTATTATTATATTCTATAAGATACGAACTCATTTATTAATAATCATTATAAAAAATATCTTTAAATAATGATTATTAATAATTTTTTTTAGTAGATGTAAACTCTATAATCATTGTTAACATTCATAATAAAAGATACAATTTATATTACACCTTTTTCACTAAATATATTTGATATAAATTATATATATATAAAAATAATTAAAAATTAATATAAAATATGTTTAATAATTTCTATACTATAATATATAAATATTATGGATTCTCATATTGTAATAGCAGTAGTGGGCGCATTAGTATATATGGGATTATCTACATCTATGCCATGTATGTTAAATGAACAAAAACAGCCTTTTTTAAAAGAAGTTAAAGCTGTGTTTGTTACAAATCGTCAAACAATAGTTATTAGTAGTTTAATAGTTGCTATAACTATTTATTTAGCATTAAAAATAACACCATCAATTGTTGACTCATTAGATAGATTATCAGATGATGATAATAGTAGAAATATTAATATTAGTAATTTAGCTAAATTAAGTCGTTCTGGAGAAATACCATCTGAATTAATGCAAATATTTACCGCCCGGTAAATATTTTATATATTAATCCAATTTTTATTTTACTATAAAAATTGAATTAATTTAATATATATATATAATTATTTTATTATAACATGGAATTCAATAATATCGAATATCAAATTATTCAATTGTGGGACAAGACTGATTTAAAAAATAAAATTAAAAATAAAAATTATGATAAAAGTTGGGAATTCTTAGATGGACCACCATTTATTAATGGGTCGCCGCATCACGGTCATTTACTTGTTTCTAGTATTAAAGATACTATAGCTCGTTATATGAATCAAAAAGGATATTCTATTAAATATCAAATTGGGTTTGATTGTCATGGATTACCCCTAGAACAAGAAGCAGAGAAACAAGTTGGTAAAGTTAATCCATCAGATTCTATTGAAAAATTAACAGTATTTAATGATGAATGTAGAAGAATTATTTCATCATGTTCATCTATATGGTATGATGTTTTAGAAAGATTAGGTAGGCAATTTGATAAATCACAAACATATTATACTTCTGACATTAAATATATGGAATCACTGTGGTGGGCTTATAAAAAACTATGGGAGGATAATCTAATTTATAGATCTAAAAAAGTTATGCCTTATTCTCCATTATGTGAAACACCATTATCTAATTTTGAGGCTAGTTCAAATTATCAAGATAGAACAGATATTGCAGTATATGTTATATTTAAATTAATTGATAAGCTAGATTTATCATCTGAATATTTATTAATTTGGACAACTACACCATGGTCACTATTTGCCAATCAAGGTATATGTGTAAATGGTGAATTAGATTATAACTTAGTTCAAGATATAAATGATAAAAAATATTGGATTTGTTCTGATATACCATTAGAAACTATCTTTAATGATAAACCTACTATTTTAAATACTATTAAAGGTAGTGTATTAGTTGGGAGAACATATGAACCTATTTTTAAATTAAATAATTATACAAATTATAAAATATATGCAGATAATTATGTTACTAATAAAGCTGGAACAGGATTAGTGCACTTAGCTCCATTATTTGGGAATGATGATATGAGAGTTATGAAATTAAATGGTTATACTGATGAACAATTACCAGAATATTTAATTGATACACAATGTAAATTTAAAATGGATGATTATTCAATTGGAATTATTAATAAATTTGTAATTGATACATCAACTGATATTGTTATTTATCTAAAAACTAATGGACATGCTATTAAATCTGAAAAAATAAAACATTCTTATCCTCATTGTTGGAGAACTGACCAACCATTAATATATTTATCAACTAATGCATGGTTTTTAAATGTGCACAAAATTATTCCTGAACTTGTAGAAAATAATAAAAAAATTAAATGGTATCCTGAATATGTTGGCACTGAACGTTTTGCAAATTGGATTAAGGATTCACCAGACTGGTGTTTAAGCAGAAATAGAGTATGGGGAACACCTATTCCTATTTGGGAAAATGAACATGGTGATATAATTTGCATTGGTTCTGTTAAAGAATTAGAAGAATATACTGGTAAAACATTTAATGATTTACATTTGGATAAAATAGGTAATATTGAAATAACTACAGAAAAAGGAACTTTTAAAAGAACATTTGGTGTTCTAGACTGTTGGTTTGAATCTGGTATGGCAGGATTATCTCGTTATGGTTATCCTGAATGTAATAATCAATCATATCCTGTTGATTTTATTACTGAATCTATTGACCAAACAAGAGGATGGTTTTATACCCTTAATGTGTTATCAACTGCATTAAATCATACTCCTGCATTTAAAAGTGTAATTGTGAGTGGCTTAATTCTTGCTGAAGATGGGAAAAAAATGTCAAAAAGATTAGGTAATTATACATCACCAAATGAATTAATAAAAACATATGGAGTAGATGTATTACGATTATATTTAATTGGATCACCTGCCGCTAAAGCAGAGTCATTCTGTTTTAAGGATAGTGATTTAGTTGATATTATGCGGAAATTATTGCCTTATTATCATTCACATATGATGTTTGTAGAATGTATAACATATGCAAAAACAATGTTTGATTCAATTGATTGGTTAAACATAATAACATCAACAAATAAATTAGATTTATGGATTTATTCTAAATATATGGAATTTGCAAAAACAGTTTATAATCATATGGAAAAATTAGAAATTACTTTTATTTCAAAACTTATTTTTAAATTCATAGATTATTTATGTAATATATTTATTAAATTATCTCGTGACCGTATGAAAGGATTATTAACTGAAATAGATTGTAAAGAATCATTATCAACATTATACACTATTTTATCAAAGTGTAATATTTTACTAGCACCATTTATACCCCATTTAGCAGAATATTATAATTATATAATGCATGTAAGCATATCAAATAATAATTATGAATCAATTCACTTACAACAAATAGATATTAATAATATATTATCTTTTCAATTAAATGATGAATTATTAAATGGCTTTTATTCAGTCAATGAATTATTAGAATCAGTTCGTAATTTAAGACAACAATCAGATAAACCAATGTTTTATCCAATTAGTAAAATAGAATTATATACAGATTCAAATATTATTAGTCAATTTAAAGATATTATTTGTCGCGAACTTAATGCTAAACAATTAATTATAAAACCAATAGAATATTTAGAAAAAAATTATAAAGCAAATAAAGGTCTATTAGGCAAACAATATAAAAAAGATGCACATATATATGTACAAAAAATAGAATCAGGTGATATTACTTGGGATGGATGTATTCAAGATTATTATACATTTACATATAATATTAATTCATTAAACAAATCAAAATCTGTAGATTTATCAGATAATAAAACATTAACTCCTGTAGCAAGATCAAAATCAATGGATTTAACTAAAAGATTATCTTTGGACTTATCTGTAGATTTATCTTTGGATTTATCAGATAGTATGTCTAATAGTATTGAGAACAGTGATAATACTGAGAATAATGTTGGAATAACTTTTAATTATATGAATCAAAATGGAATATATAAACAATCCATAGTATATATTGACACTTTATCAACAATAGAATTTGATATTGAAGCTGAACATAATAATATTAGACGACAGATTAATGAAATTAGAAAAACCATGGGAATTAAAATATTTAATAAAGTAGAAATTACATTTGAAAAAAATGACTATTGGAATGAATTTTTATCTTATCCTACAGGAAAATATAATGAATCATTATCTTTATTATCAAATAGATTAAATGCAACAATAAAATTCCAAGATAAATTAAAAGATTATAATATTATCAAAACATTTAATAATAAAATACTTTATGTTTCAATCAAAATAATTATAAATTTAATTTAAGACATACACAATTATTTTTATAAAATTATTTAATTTTATAAAAATTAACAGATTTACTCTGCAATTGAACATGTTGCAGAATTTATAAATATTCCTTTAATTTCTTTTATATCTTCATCGTCAGTATCTAAATCTTCCTCAAAAGTAGTAATCTTTTTATTTAGATTACCATGTTTCCATGTATCTAATACTATTTTTTTATAATTATATGATAGTAAATTTAATTTTTTTAACATTTCCTTTAACAATTTATCATTCATATCTTTACTTTTTATTATTTTTAATGTATTTATATCATCTTCTATTTGCAGTTGTTTAGTTTCATTAAAATTAAATTTATATTTAGCATATAATTGTTCCATTTTATATATTGATCTACCAAGTAATTCTTCAAAAAAATATTTTTTTCTATCACATTCTTTAGTTAATTGGTCTGTATTATAAATATGTAAATAATGTCCATCAATTGAGGTAGTGCAAAAATTATGGTTTGATGGTAATCTTTCATTAAAATTTAAATGTTGAATAAATTTTATAACACTTTCTATTTTCTTATCAAATATTTCACTGATTTCACTATCATTCAAATCTGAAATATTTTCAGTGCCAATTTTATTTATAACAATAATATTATTTATTGTTCCATTATTAGTACTATTATTTATTATTCCATTATTAGTATTTGATTTAATTCCTTTGATTTCTTTTTGTAATAATTCAATCTGTTTTTCTAATTTTACAGTTTCCTTATCAACTAACTTACATGTATTTTCTATATGTTGTTGCATATTTTGTTTTGTTGTAAATTTTTTATTACAATATTTACATTCAAAATTACGTAGTTTTATATTATTAACTATTTCTGTATTTTGATGAAATTTTTTATTATGAATCCATAATGTTTTATAAGAACTATAATCTTTTTTACAATAATCACAGAAATGTTTCATAATATTATAAATATAACAGATTATTTTTAAATAGATATCCTCTTTTCATAAAAAAGACGATATATTTATGAATATCCTCATTTGTAAATAATAACAGATAACCAATAATTTATAAATTTATGAAATATCCATAAAATAATTGAGGTGGCTCTAATGGTATTCTAAAAAGACGATATTCATAAGTTAAAAATATTTATTTTTTTTATTTTATAAATTTTAGTGGGAATATATATAACTTTCCACTATCCTCTTTTCATAAAAAAGACGATATAATTATGAATATCCTCATTTGTAAATAATAACAGATGACCAATAATTTATAAATTTATGAAATATCCATAAAATAATTGCGGAGGCTCTAACAGTATTTTAAAAAGACGATATTCATAAGTTAAAAATATTTATTTTATTATAATAAAAAAATTGAAATATTAACAATTAAATAATACATACAATAAGATTAAGACACTTTTTTCCAATGGAAAAACAACGACTCTGTATTGCGATAGATACAACGGGCTCAATGCAAGCTTATCTTACGGCTTCAAAAGAAGCTATACAAATTATGTATCCTTTTTTACCATTATTAAAGATTGAAGAAATTATAATTGTAACATATGGTGATTTTGATAGTTCACATACACAAATAAATCAAGTAGTTGAAATTTTTAGAAATGTCACGCCCGGTCTTGTAAATTGTATTAAACTGTGCCAAGTTGGTGGTGGAGGTGATCATGTGGAAGCACTAAATACTGGGTTATTTAAGATATTAAAGTTTTTACAACAACAGAACCCTACACCAATTATTGTTATGCATGATGCATGTGGGTATACAAAATTAGATTGTAATTGTAATTCTGATCCAACACAGCGCGATTTAGAATTTAAGGCTTTAGAAAGAGAAGGAATTAATAAGTCTGATGCAACAACTGAATATTTTGTTAAGCAGCTTGCTGAAAGACATTTAGTTACATGTATTACAAGTAATCGTTGCCCTGCAAATGCAAAAATGTATAGCGATAATGGTGGTTATTGTGATGTCATTTCACAGAATGTAACTGATATAACATCTGCTCTTTTTAAGATGTTAACAGATATATTAAATTTATCACCATCAACACAGCGAACACGACCAATAAAAACTCCCGATGGAAGCGCGCCTGCTAAAATTACCTGGACAATAGATGACATTAATCTTTTTAGAAAACTTATTCTCCAAAATGGAACAATTATGGAACATGTAAGTGGTCTTGCATCGTTATATTATACAGCAATTAGACAAAATAAAGATATGGTAAGACATGCCGAATTCATGAAGGAACTAGCAAATGAAGGTGTATCTGCTGCAGTCCGGAATATATTTAAGGAAGCACAAAATGAATTAAATAAAGTATCTATTGATATTTTCCAAAAGGCAGAAGAACAAGGCCCACGAATCATAGGCAACAAGACATTTTTAACAGGATTATTAGAAATGCTTACATGTACAGGCAAAGGTACTACTGCTGCAAGTAGAACCGAGTTAAAGGAGCTTATAAAAAGCATAAAAATTATTGATATTGGCGACCCGCGTTTTTCAGAAGGTTTCCCATTATCTATTATTACTGGAACTAAACAAATAGTTAATCAAGATCAAGATCAAACAATAGAACAAGATGAATCATCAAGACTTATAGATGGTTTATCACTATTAATTTCGTATCTTGGACGAGATGGAAATAATTACCTAGTAAAAGTTTATAATAGACCAGCTTTAGCATTATTAATGGCTTGTTTATTAAGTTGGACTCGTCTTTATGAAATTACCGATGTTGTTGGTCATATTATAAAGAATGGAGACTTTTTACAGTCTGATAAATTAATCCTAAGTGCATCTGCCTATAATATGTCATGGTTAATAACAGTAGTGACTGCTTTTAGAAAAATTATGCCGGATAATAACATGCACAAATTATATAAGATGTATATGCTTGTAACCATTCTTGAAATGAGCAAAAAATCAGTTGAATTTACAAGTCGTCAAGAAGTAGAAAAAATGACTATAAATGCATTAATTGAGTATGTGCCTGGTGTTATGATGTTCTATTGTGTTGCACTCAGACAGTGGTATCCTGCATGTTTGGCATGCAAATGTAATAAATCAACAGTTGAAGATATTATTAAACAAATGGTAGAGTATAATATTGGCACAAATGAATATCATACTGCATTACGTAAATTATGTGATAAAAATGAATTTATATTTTTGAGTACATATGCTATCTATTTTTACAAAGATCTCCCAGATAATCCACATTTACTTGACCCATTTATGTATAATACTCGCACACATATTGAAATGGAAAAATGTGATGAAACAACTCTAAATGATATATATGATAAATATGTTGGTGGAAATGGTGAACATATTTTTAGTAATTGTGTTCCTCATAGTAATCTAACATCTGCTGAAAATTGTATATGCACACAATGCGGTGCATTATATGGTGTTTCCGATACACGGAAACACCCACCAAGAAGATGCGCAACATGTCGTTTTAACACACCAATTAAAGATGATAGACGTCCTACCAGTTTAATTAAAACTTATTTAATTACATGTGAAAATGGACATAAATTTGTATGCAATTATGAAAGAACTGAAATGATTGCAACAGATGTGTGTCCATTTTGCAGTATAGATCTTAACGCATGTACAAATACGAAAACCTATTTAGTTGAACAATTTTTTATTGATAACATAGAGTATGTAGCACTTGCTCTGGGTATTTCTGAAAGCATCCTTAGTAGATTAATGACTACAAAGAGTGCTTACAAGACAGCTGTGTGTGTAGAGACAGAAACGATTAATCCTGATTTTGCAAAGTGGCTACCATCACCATTTATTTGCAAGACTCCTGAAGGTAAACATATAGTAAGAATTGCAGGATGTCCATTAACAGATGCTAGTTGTGCAAATATATTATCTCTTATGAAACAAAAGTTCTGTTTGAGATGTATGTGTTGTTCAGAAAAAAAATCATGTGAAGAATTTAAGAAAGTATGTTCAAGAGCTAATTGCATATTTGATATTTGTTCTACATGTGTTCAATCTTTTCATCCGTGTCATATTGGAAATGCTACAGATGAACAAGTATACAATGGTTCATTATCAATTAGTGTATTATCATGCTCTGGTTGTAGAAGTCCAATTGACCCGGATGCTAAAATGCTTAACTACGGACTAGTACGGTTTATATTCAAGAATAATGATATAACAACTCTTGATGGGAGCATCTATAATAGTATAGCAGCCGCAGTTTTTGCAGGTGTGCCTTTTTGGCGTTGTTCAAATGGACCAAACTGTTTATCATTAAGAAATAAGGCTAATCATGGTATTTTTGAAGTGCCAAAGTTGGCATGTGATCAGATTGATGAAAATCCACATCATATTTGCGAGGCATGTGTCCAACAACAAATGGCACTTGCAAAACAACAAGCTGAAGAAGCACGTGCAAGAATGTTAGAGCTTACACCAGATAAAGATGATTATGGCTTTTTTATTATTGATGGGGAAAGATGTCGACAATGTCCAAACTGTAATGCATATGCTGTAAGAACTATTGGCTGTGCACATATGACATGTGTATGCGGACAACATTATTGCTATTGTTGCGGTCTACCACATGCAAATCCTGGAGAAACATATGCACATATTAGACAATTATTCAGAGGAGAAATTTACCCCAGTAAAGAACAGATTGAAGAAGTAATTAGATTACGCAAGACAGATCCTGATGCAATTCTTCCGGATATTCAAGATACCTATTATGGAGATGAAGAGACTGACAGTGATGAAGAATATGATTAATAATTAAATATTATTTATAAATTTATTTATAAATAATTAAAATTTTATATTCTAAAAATAAAATTTTAATTTATAATGTATAGTATATAATAATGAGCAAAAAATATTATGAATTTGGACCTCAAATTGGTGTACCATTCCCGCCCTTAATGCCACAAATGTTACCACTACAAGTGTTACCACCACTACAAGCAGTTGTCATTCCCAATTTGGCAAATGGTGAAGAACCTTTATTTAAGCGCACCCCGTTTGGATTTGTGCCTGCATCGGCTGCTGCAACTGCGGCGGCAGTTGCCGGTAAATCACCTCCTGCAACCACCGCAACCACTGCATTAAAGGCCTTAACAGATGCAATACTGGCAGTAAATATAGAGGTAACGCTTGTTGAACGATTGCCATCCTCAACTGCCACCGATGCAGTTTCAATAGCGACTGCAATTACAAAGGCTGCTAAAATGACAAGCGACGCAGCAACAGCAGCTGCAACAGCTGCCGGTGCTGCAGTAGCTGGGCAACTTGCAACAGCTGCAACAACAAAAGCGGCGGAAGCAACGACCGCAGCAGCAGCTGCTACGATAGCAGCAGCAAAAGCAACTGTTGCCGCAAATGACGCAGCAAATGCCGCAACAAATGCCGCAACAAATGCCGCAACAAATGCCGCAGCAGTATTAGATGCAGCAAAAACTGCAATAGCTAAGGCGATAGTTTTACTAAAATCAGGAGAAACAGCAGTAACAGCCGCCGCAGAAGCAGCAAAAGCAGCAATTACTCCTGCATCAAATGAGAATATTCATACAAAATACTTAAAAGATTTTATGAAATTAAACTATGATTTAAATTTGCGTAGAATGATATATACAGATAATCAAAGATATTATGAAGCGCATATGAAATATTATAATAAAAAGGGACGTAATAAAGTAAAAATTAATTCTTATCCAATTTCATACAACTCAATACCTAGACTAATAGAATCACCATATTATAATTTTTCATATTCTAATTAAAAATTGATATAAATATATATATAGATAAACTTCTCTATATTAATAAATGCATAGTTTATTTGTATATGAATTAGACATTGGAAATTCAGATATATTAGAAAAATCATCTAAAATAAATAATTTAATAACCAGTTCAACTATTAATATACCATTAATAAGTTTAGGATTTCAGCATTTTTTACATCGTACTAAAGATGCAATGGCAATAACTGAAAAATTAGATACAAAAAATAAATTTTATAATGTAATGAATCCATTTGAACATGTTATATCAAATTATGAAGAATCACTTATTAATTTAACAAAATTATATTTTAATAATAAAGATAAAGCACCTGACATTATATCTCGTGGATTTTATAAAATGTGGGAAATATTATATTTATTTGGAATTGGTGATACTAAAAATTTATCATATGCATCAATGGCTAATACACCGGAATCATTTATTCAAGCTATTATTCATTATCGTCAAAAATTTAAAGATGGAATAACAAATGATAAAATATATTCTGTATTAATTCATTCAAATAAAGATAAATATACAGAAATGAATATGCAATTTTTAGGATTTTATAATAAACAATATAAGAATGTATTTAGTATTGTTGATCATAAAGGCGTAAAAAAAATACGAGTATCTAAAGCAAAAACACAAAAGGGTGGTAAGTCTATAGAAACTAATAATACAGAATCATCCGAAACTAGTGAAAACATAAATAAAAAATCTAAAGATACTAAAATAACTAAAAAAAAGAAATTAATTATTGAAAATACAGGCGGGAGTAGTCCAGTAGGTATATCAATTAAAAATATTATACAAATTGATACTATTAAATTATTTAAGAAAGATATAGAAAAAACTAAAAAATATTTAGATTTAATTACAAGTGATGGTAAAATAAAAACAGATAATATACATACACAGGAACAAGAAAGTTATCAATTACTTTTAAGTCAGATAATTGCTGCATTAAAAGTACAAGCTATAAATGGCTCATTTGTATTAAAAGTATTTGAAACTTTTACAATGCCAACATTAAAATTAATATATTTATTAAGTAGCTTTTATAAAAATACATATATTTATAAACCATTTTATTCAAGGCCATATAATTCTGAAAAATATATTATATGTAAAGATTTTAAATTAGACCAAGTTAAGGATGCTGAACAATTAAAAATAAAAATAAAAACATTAGAAACAGTGCTCGCAGAAATGGATACAAATAGATTTGTATATGATATCTTTCCAACATTAAAATTACCAGATGAATATTTATATAAAATGAAATTAATCAATATTAAAATTGCAAATACTCAACAAATTATGATTAATGAAATTGTTAAATATATTAAAGAAAATAATTATTTTGGTGAAAAATATCATACACAAAGAGATATACAAATAAAAGCTACTAAATGGTGGATATCATCTTTTCTTCCACCTGATAATTTATATGATAAATCAAAAGAAGATTTAATTAAAATAATGAATACTACATTAGAAAAAAATAAAGCTGAACAAATGCAATTTATATCATCCTTAGTAAAAAATTGATTTAAAATTTTATTTAAAACATAAATTTATATTTTAAATAAAATGAAACACTTCAAAACGTTCAATATTATTCTCGCAACGGGCGAAACCGGCGAACTGGGAATAAATAATCAACTCCCTTGGGATTTCTCAAAAGATAAGTCATTTTTTAAAAAGATGACTACTGAAACTACAATATTACCAGGTATTAATAAAGAATCAAATATTTTAATAACTGGTCGAAAAACTTTTGAATCATTATTAAATACTACAGGTTGTTGTATATATAAACCATTATTAAATCGAACATTATTTGTAATTACATCAGATTATGAAAAATTTAATAATTATTATACAACAGATACAGATATTATTAATAAAGAAAAATCAGTTTATTTTTTCCCAAGTTTTTTAACTGCTTATTTAAAAGCATGTGATTTTAAAAATTCAGATATTTGGGTTATTGGTGGAAAATATATTTACGAGTGCGCTTTAACACATTGGGCATGTGATAAAATATATTTAACAAAAATATCTAATAGTTTTGAAGCAGATACTTTTATAGATTTAAATAAATATAATATTGAATGGTCTAATATAATTATGACAACCAATATTGATAAATATACCCAAAAAGAACATACATTAGAATTTAAACAAGGTGTTATTAAACCTAATATTGAAACCGCCTATTTACAATTATTACATAAAGTAATAACAACAAGTGATGAACGAGAAACAAGAAATGGTATTACATTTTCTAAATTTAATGCTACATTATCATGTGATGTAAGACATTCATTTCCATTACTTACTACAAAATCAATGTATTGGAAAGGTATTGTAGAAGAATTATTATTTTTTATTAGAGGAAATACAAATACAACTATTTTATCTAAAAAAAGTATTAAAATATGGGAACCTAATACAAATCAACAATTTTTAGATAAAATGGGTTTTGATTATCCAGTGGGTGAAATGGGACCAATGTATGGATATCAATGGCGACATTTTAATAAACAATATCCAGAAATAAAAAATGATACAGAATTAGGAATTGACCAATTGCAATTTGTTATTAATGAAATTAAAACAAATCCATCATCACGGCGTATATTATTAACTACATTTAATCCTGCACAAGTCAATCAAGGTGTATTATATCCATGTCATTCTATTATAATACAATTTTATGTAGAAGATGATAAATTAAGTTGTACAATGTATCAAAGGTCTGCAGATTTATTTTTAGGGGTGCCATTTAATATTGCATCAACTGCATTATTATTACATATTATAGCAAAAATTACTAAATTAAAACCAAATATGATGCATTTACATTTAGGTGATTATCATGTATATAAGGAACATATTAATGCAGTATGGAAACAATTAGAAAGAATTCCTCGCGACTTACCACAATTAGAAATACCAGATTTTGAAACAATAGAAGATGTTGAAAAATCTCAATTTGAAAATTATAAAATTATTAATTATAATCCACATAGTGCAATTAAAGCAGCAATGATTCCATGATTTATTTAAAAAAATTTTTAATAAATATTATCTATTTTCATTTATTCTAAGTGATGTTAAATGTGATAATACATCTAAATTTAATTGATTTCTATAACTTTTAGAAGATATGTTAAGATTTCTTAATTGCGACATTGCTTCAAATAATGGTATTAACAATGTCAATCCTTTCATATTAATAACATTACGTGAAAAGTCTAGTGTTTTTAGTTCTGTTTGTGCAATTAATATTCCTTTCATATCATATTTATTTAAATTATTGAATGATAAATTGAGATATAATAGTTTTGGTATAGGTGTTAAATTTTCAAAGTGTGGTTCTGTGTTATATTCATTGCCAATATTATTATTTGAAAGATTAAGTCTTATTAATGCAGTATGATTTGATAATGCATTCCATAATAATGGTATATGTATATCATTACAACTAGTGTGTTCAAGACCAAGATGTGTCAGACTGGTCATATATGGTAATACAGATATAATTGATGAAAAACCAACTGAATTAGAACGTGTATTCTTAAGTTCGAGTTTCTTTAATTTATCCAAGTTTCTAAATGCACTACATAATTCTGTCATACTAGTTTCTATATAATTCCATTGAAGAGTTAAAATTTCTAATTGAGTCATTACTTTTATTACATTTGCTAATAATATGAATAATTCACCTTCACCTTCTCTATAACTATCATGTATACTATCAAGATGTAATATTTTTAAGTGTGTTAGGCCGCATAGTGCTGGTGCTAATACTCTCATAAATTTGGTATTAATAGTAGTCCAATTAAGATTAAGAGTTTCTAAATTACTTAATCTACTTAATCCATCAGCAACCGCTCTCAACTCATCATTCTTTATTGGTTTATGTATTGTCTTACCATTTAATCTAACGCGAGTATAAGAAATTATGTTTCCAGTAAATAAGAGTGTATTTATACTACTTGGTAGTGCTCGGAGTATTTTTTTCATACCATCATTATGCATATCTATATCATGATAATTATCACCACCCATTGTGCTACTTAAATCTAGTATTTTTAAATTTGTAAATTTTTCAATTGCACGTGATAAAATATCACCATATTTTCCAATATCAACATATGAAAGATATAGTGCCTCAAGATTTGGTAAGTTTTGCAAACATAGTCGTAGTAGTCTAGGATTATTATTATTATACTTAAAAGTTTTTAGATGTATTAATGATGAAATTATCATTGCTCTCTGAATATGTGATATTTCACTGTTAGTACATATAATACTAGAAAGATTCAAGTATCTTAATTGTGATAGATTTTTAAAACTATAATTAAATAGTCTATACGGATTTACACTACAACTAAGATTCAGTGATGATACATTAGAAATACTATATTGTAGCTGTTTACATGTATTGGCTAATATTAATAATATTTTAAATTTAGACTCAGGTTTATCTAATATATATGATATTATAAAAGTTATGATATTGATTGATAATTCACCAGGAAGAGGAGACATTTGTTGTCATATTTTTATATAATTATCATATAAAATAAATATATTTCAATTATTTTTAGATATCAATTATTAGGTTCTAATAATCATCAATTAGCAGTATTACCGAATATTATGAAATCAATGAATAATGATTATAATTTAAATTTTGAATGTTTTGCGTCTGCGATAAATAGCACTTTTCCATTATATTGTTCTATTTATTATGATTTAGAACAATATTTTGGTTCAATTGGAAGTTTTTTTAATATAACACCTATAAAAGGAACATATGGTTTTAATCCACCTTATCAAAAAGATATAATTGAATTAGGTGTAAATAAATTATTTACATTTAGGTGATTATCATGTATATAAGGAACATATTAATGCTGTGTGGAAACAATTAGAAAGAAATCCTCGAGACTTACCACAATTAGAAATACCAGATTTTGAAACAATTGAAGATGTTGAAAAATCACAATTTGAAAATTATAAAATTATTAATTATAATCCATATAGTACAATTAAAGCAGCAATGATTCCATAATTTATTTAAAAAAATTTTTAATAAATATTATCTATTTTCATTTATTCTAAGTGATGTTAAATGTGATAATACATCTAAATTTAATTGATTTCTATAACTACTAGAAGATATGTTAAGATTTCTTAATTGCGGCATTGCTTCAAATAATGGAATTAATAAAAAGTAAAATGTTCCCTATCAATAGCATTACCTGAAAAGGCTAATGTTTTTAGTTCTGTTTGTGCAATTAATATTCTTTCCATATCCTTCTTATTCAAATTATTATATGATAAATTGAGATGTAATAGTTTTGGTATAGGTGTTAAACATTCAAAGTGTGGTTCTGTGTTATATTCATCACCAATATTATTATTTGAAAGATTTAATGTTGTTAATGCAGTATGATTTGATAATGCATTCCATAATAATGGTATATGTATATCATTACAACCAGTGCTTTCAAGACCAAGATATGTCAGACTGGTCATATATGGTAATACTGTTATAATCGAGGAAAAACCAACTGAATTAGAACGAGTATTCTTAAGTTCAAGCTTCTTTAATTTATCCAAGTTTCTAAATGCACTACATAATTCTGTCATACTAGTTTCTAAATAGTTTGATTCAAGAGTTAAAATTTCTAATTGTGTCATTACTTTTATTACATTTGCTAATAATATGAATAATTCACAATCTCTATAACTATCATGAATATGATCAAGATGTAGTATTTTTAGTTGTGTTAGTCCGCATAGTGCGGGTTCTAATATTCTCATAAACTTGGTATTTATGCAAGTCCGGCTGAGGTCAAGAGTAGTTAAATTACTTAATCTACTTAATCCATTAGCAACTGCTCTCATCTCATCATTCTTTAGTGGTTTATGTATTGTCTTACCATTTAATCTAACACGAGTATGAGGAATTGTGTTTCCAGTAAAGTTGAGTGTTTTTATACTACTAGGTAGTGCACTGAATATTTTCTTCATACCATGATTAACCATATCTCTATCTACACGTGTCCGATAGTCACAACCTATTGTGCCACTGATATCTAGTGTTGTCAAGTCTGTAAGTTTTCCAATTGCACGTGATAAAATATCACCATATTTCCCAATATCAACATGAGAAAGATATAGTGCCTTGAGATTTGGTAAGTTTCGTAAACATAGACGTAGTAGTCTAAGATCATTATCATTATACTTAAAACTTTCTAAATGTGTGAATGATGAAATTATCAGTGCTCTCTGAACATGTGATATTTCTTTGTTAGTGCAACTAATACTTGAAAGGTCTAAATGTCTTAATAGTGATAAATTTCTAAAACTGTATTTTAATAGTCTAAATGGATCAACACTATGACTAAGATTAAGTGATGATATATTATATGTTATTGATAAGATTATTCTCGATTCGTTAATAACCTGTATTTTTATCCTAGCGTAATTAACAGCGTGATTAACACCAGACAACACCCTGTGTCTTAATTGTAATAAATGTCTAAAACTGTAATTTAATTTACTAAGATCAAGTGATGATACATTAGAAATACTATATTGTAGTTGTTTACATGTTTTGGCTAGTATTAATAATATTCTAAATTCAGTATTTGGATTATTTAATATATATGATATTATAAAAGTTATGACCTTGATTGATAACTCGCCTGGAAGAGGAGACATGTTTTGTCATATTTTTATATAATTATCATATAAAATAAATATATTTCAATTATTTTTTATTCAAAAAATTTTGTAAAAATTATAATTTATTTAGTATTCTTTATTCTTTCTTGTGTGGTTTATTAGTACAGAGGTTTAGTGTTCTTAACCATGGTATTTCTTGTAATAATATAGCACGGTCTTTTCTTGGTCTAAGATGGTTATATGAAAGATCTAAGGTTGTTAGATCTTTCATACGATAAAACATTGGTAATAACTGTAATAAATCATTTGAAGTAATTTGATTATAACTTAGATTAAGTGATATAAGACTAGACATACAAGATAAAATAGGTAAAATTTGTATTATTTTTATATTAATATAACTAAGATTTAGACTTGTTAGTTGTGTTAATGATGTAAATATAGAATAATGTATATTTTCCATACGTGAAACATCTAATTTTTGTAATTGTGTCATGCTTGATAATTTTATAGCTATAAGATTAGTCTCACTAATATTAAGTGATGTTATTCTTGGCATTTTTGATAGTGAATATTCTAATGCAACTGTTTCCGATTTATCAAGCCGATTATAAGACATTATTAATTCATTAAGATTAACTAATTGTGAAAGATTATCTAAGAATTCTTTATACATACGCACATCAAGATTATTACTAATATTTAGTTTTCTTAACCGTGTTAATGATAAAATAGGATTTAGTTCGGTGCTTCTATATTTTAGTTTAGATGTTGTTATATTTTTAATAGTTAGTTCTGTTAAGTTTGTAAGTAATGGAAAACAATCTAATTTTACAAAATGATGATTATTACTAAAATCTAACCTTGTTAGTGTTGTTAATGATGAAACAATTTTTGCTAGTTCTCTTCTAGATGAATCATGACTACCAAAACGCCGCTCTGTAAAAGTACAACCAAACAAACTGTTAACATCTGAAAGATCTATAGTTGTTAAACATTTCATACGTGTAAAAAACTTACAATAGGTATCAAATGTAATAGTATTTAACAAGATATTCTTATACTTATATTTAAACAATTTTATGTAATCGAATGGAAAATGTTTAATAGTAAAAAATGTTTCTCGTATATATTTACAGGTTACAGATAACATTAATAATTTTCTACCATCTAAATTTAACAAGTCAAGAAAATAATTAATTTTTTGAATAATATCCAAAAAATTAATTTGGGAAACACTCTCCATGTGAAAAGATATTATATGAACAATAAAATAACTATATAATATAAATATATTTCAATTATTTTTTATTCAAATAATTTTAATTTAAACATATAACCATTTTATATTTATAATGTCAATATTAATTGAATTAGACAATGATAAACCAACTCATATTAAATTTATAACAAAACAAATGACAACTAAACCATTAGAACCATTATTAGAATTATATAAAGGTAAATTATACACAAGTTTAATTAAATTATTTATTAATGATTGTGTGCAATTATTAGGATATCATATATTTTCAATTAAAAAATCATATTCCAGAACAATAACAAATTTATTTTCCAGTTGGATATTTTCATTATATATTTATTATGATTTTTCAGAAGATTATTTTTTACCATCTAATTATAATAATACCCAATTACTAGAAGAAACCTTATCAGATTTATGTAAATATAATACTAATATAATTAATATAAATGAAAAAATTAAACAAATTATTACAAATCTTAAAAGTAATTATAAAATAAAATTAGATTTATTAAATAATTATAAACAATCAGAACAGTTTAAACAAATTAAAAATAATTATAAAATTATAAAATCATTTACACCAATTAAAAAAAATAAGCAAACAGAGCATGAAACAGCTTTTTATATATTTCATTTAAATACTTCATTTTTGATTAAAGATAAACGATTATTAAATATATTAAATAATATATTAATACCAATTACTATTTATGAAAAACTTGTTAATATATATACTGGACCGGTAAATAAAATAGATGAATATTTATGGGGAATTATTTTTAGATATCAACTATTAGGTTCTAATAATCATCAATTAGCAGTATTACCAAATATTATGAAATCTATGAACAATGATTATAATTTAAATTTTGAATGTTTTGCATCAACAATAAATAGTACTTTTACGAAATATTGTTCTATTTATTATGATTTAGAACAATATTTTGGTTCTGTTGGGAGTTTTTTTAATATAACTCCTATAAAAGGAACATATGGTTTTAATCCACCATATCAAAAAGATATAATTGATTTAGGTGTTAATAAATTATTTACATTTTTAGAGAATACAGATGAACAATTAACATTTATTATTACTATACCTATATGGGATAATGAAGGTAAGTCTATTATGAAAGAAAAATATAATAATGAATTAGAAAAACAAAATATAGATTACGGAGATTTTAATATAATCAATCAAATGAAAACATCAAAATTTTATATAGGCTTACGAATGATACCAAAAGAACAATTTACATATATTGATCATAATTTTGAATTATATAAAAATAAAACAATACAAAATACATATGTTATTATTTTATCAAATCAATTATTAATATTAGATAGTTTAAATAATTATGATTTTGAAAGTTTTCTTAATGTATAAGTATCTATAAAAAAATGAATAATTTAAATATTATATAATAATACACTGTTATTTAACATTTCAACATGGCAAGCGCATTGAAAAGAATTAGGAAAGAAATCATGGAAATAATAAAAGAACCTAATGAATTATTTACAATTGTTCCAGATATAATAGAAACACAAGATAATTTAAGATATTATAATATTGAAGGAATTATGTTGGGTAATAGTGAACCATATAAAAATGGTATGTTTAAATTTAAAATATCTATTCCGCATGATTATCCTAACAAACCACCAGTATTTACATTTACTAACAAATTATTTCACCCAAATATTCACTCTGATGGAAAAGTATGTATTAGTATATTACATGAGGGCACCGATGTTACTGGATATGAAGATGATGGATTAAGATGGTCTTCTATACACACATTATATTCTATTATAGCAAGTATTCATTGGGTATTGCATAATCCAAATGATGAGTCACCAGCTAATATTGATGCTGCATTAATGTTACGAACTAATCCGAAAGAATATAATAGAATGATACATAAAATAGTCGCATCTACTCATAATGAAATTATATAATTATGATTTAAGAAAATATATAATTAATGATATAATGATTATTAAATTACATATATGGGTTGAAAATAAAATTATTTTAAATAAATTTAAATTAAATATATGTAATAATGCTATTATAATTGAATCAATAGATAATAAAAAATCAATAATAAAAATAATAGTATATAATAAATATAATGGTATTAATTATATACCTATATGTTTTCCTTTAAAAATGTATATTATTGATAATTTAGTATTTAATCCATATATTATATTATCGTCTTATAATTTAAGTAATGATAATAGCATAGATTTTTTTTATAATATTGAAAAAATATTAAATACTAAATATAAATTAAAATATATCCATTTTGATGATTTAAGTGAAAATTCAACTGATAAATTATGTTTGATTCATTTAATAAATAATAATTATCCAGATATATATACATTAAATAATCTTGAAAATAGTATATCAGATATATCATTGTTTATTAATAATTTATGGTTTGATATAAATATGATTAAATTATTAATTATATTTATATTTGTAAAATTACCACATTTAACATTTAAAAGTATAAAAAAAATGTGTAAAAAATATAATGTATCAAATAAAATATTATTTATTTTTAATCAAATAAAACATTTTAAATATATATTAACAAATAATGAACATGATTATTTTATGACATATCTTGAATATAATAAATATAATTTTAGTAAATCATTAGAATTATCTGATATTAAAAGTAATAGTTATTATTATTTAGTTATTAATAAAATAGATATTCTGCCGCAAAAAATAAAATATTCAACCATGTTTAGTAATGATTCATGCACTGCATTATCATGCACAATTTTAGGTGATACTACCTCCTCTGTATCAACAAGTATAATTGTTTCAGATAATATAATTTCAAATAATAAAGTTATAAAAATATTAGTTTCTAAAATAAATAAAAATATTATAACAATTAAAAAGTCTAATAGACTTAATTCTACTAATGATAAAAAAATAATATTTGAAGATTATAAATGGTATTATTATCATCCCAATACTAATATTGATAAAAATTATATTATATTTAATACATATATTAATAATGATATAACTTGTGAAATAATTAAATTATTATTTCAAATTGATACAAATCATAGTATTAAAATATTAGAATACTATCAAAATAATAATAAATTAAGTAATTTATTAATTTTACCACATGTATTTGAAGGATTACAAATATATTTTGATGATATAGCTATTTTAAAATCTAATTCATATACAAGTGAATTTTTTGAATATATAACAAAAAAATATTCAAATAATGATCCTATTATGTATAAAATATTATCTATATTATTTATGCAATATAACTATCCATTAAAAACTAACCGACACGAGTTAGATGATATATTTGATTATATTTTATATTTTAGTTTATATAATTATAAATATATTATATTAATACAAGATTCTATAGAAATAATAAATCCATTAATAAATAATTATATACCATATAAAATTAAAAATTTATATATTAATTTATTAAAAACATTATATAAAATTATTAATAATAATTTTGAATCTATTACGTATAATAATAAATTTTATTATGATTATTTATATAAACATATTATTAAAATATTTTTTACTAATTCAAATAAATTATTAATTAAATTATTTAAAAAATTAGTTTCACAAAATAATTTTAATAAATTTAAAAAAATTATTAGCACAAATTTTTTATTAATAGATGTAGCTAATAAATTATCATGGAATACATTATCAAAAAATTTACATTATTTAAATATATTTTATAAAAATTGTGATATAATTTTTTATCAAGATAAATTAAACAAAACTATCATACCAAAAAATTTTGATACAAGAATTAAAAAAATTATAGAAAATCCTTTTGAAATGTATAAATATTTAAGAAAGAAAATTGATTTTGAAAAATGGACATTATTTATATCTGATAAAATACCTCAAATATTTTATATTCCTGTATCATTATCTACAGAAGATTTTACTTATATAGGCACTTTAATTTACTTACTTTTTAATATTGAAGAACAAAATATAAAAGAACCTACATATATAAATTTTATAAAATTTTGTAATGAACATATACATTTAATTGTAGAATCAAAACGGATTAATATTAATATGAAAGAATATTTTTCTTGTTTAAAAATAAATATTAATTTAGGATTTTTGGCAAAACATTTAATACAAAATAAAGATACAATTTATTTAGAACAACCAGTATCTAATGATATAAAAGAAAATAATATAAAAGAGCTTGAATTAAAATTACAAACTGCATTACAAAAATATCATAAATATAAACATAAATATAAAAATAAATATATTGAATCTAATGACAATAAATAAATATTATGAAATAAATATTATAAAATAAATATTATGAAATAAATAATGATGTAAATGGTA
>Ga0209596_1000302_pt1 | contig 46102 bp, 40 predicted proteins | sample M_130807_MF_Meta_FD_187314 | JGI IMG/M metagenome (GOLD analysis project Ga0209596, IMG submission 187314) | Freshwater microbial communities from Lake Montjoie, Canada to study carbon cycling - M_130807_MF_MetaG (SPAdes) (version 2) | ecosystem: Environmental > Aquatic > Freshwater > Lake...
TATACGTTCTGTTTCAGTTGGATTATTTTTCGGGCCTCGGGAGAGAAAAACACTTGCACCAAGTGCTAGTAGACGGCCTTCAGTTCTAACTGCAACATCATAAACAATTGTTTCATTCTCTCCACCAGAAGGATCTAAAACAATAACTTTGTTTGCAAGTGCTGGCCCACGATTTTTCTGCACTGCGCTCTCACGAAGCACAGATGGCAATCCTCCAGAAACAATTCGCGAAAGCCGAAGCAAGGCAATAATTGTTGCTGGCCCACATTTTCCATCATATGTAATTCCTGCAGATTGCTGAAATTCTTTTACAGCACTCTCTGTGCGCGCTCCAAAAATTCCATCGACTCGCCCGCAATCAAAACCCATTTCAGTAAGTCTGGATTGCAGTGTTGCAACATCATCACCGCGCATCAATGGGCTCTCTTGCAAATAGAGCGAGCGATCACCAAGTTTCCATCGCGCCTCTTCAAGGGCTCGCGCAGTTACTCCATCGATAACGCCTGTGATATTGAGGCCACGTTGTTGCTGAAAAGAACGAATCTCATCAGGAGAGAGTTCTTTCATAATTTCTCTCTTCTAATTCCACTACCTAATTAAATAAAACCTTCGAGCTCTTTGAGAAGAGCTGGCTTTGGTTTAGCGCCAACGATTGACTTTACAATCTGGCCATTGTGGAAGAGATTCATTGTAGGAATTGATGTAATTCCATATTTGATAGCGATAGCAGATTCTTCATCGGTGTTAAGTTTCACAATCTTAATCTTGTCACCATGTTCATTTGAAATTTCTTCAAGGATTGGTCCAACAGCGCGGCATGGCCCACACCACTCTGCCCAAAAATCGACAAGAACAGGGGTCGTGCTCTTGAGTACAACTTCATCAAAATTAGCTGTCGTTACTGCGGTTGTGCCGGCCATGATTACTCCTTGGATTTAGATGTGCGTATGGATTGAACTTTAGTGGTGTGAGAGAAACTTTTCAGCGTCAAGGGCTGCTTGGCAGCCAGATCCAGCAGCTGTAATTGCCTGGCGATAGGTGTGATCAACCAAATCTCCACATGCAAAAACTCCTGGAAGGTTAGTGCGCGTAGAGCGACCCTCAGCTTTTACATAACCCTCACCATCGAGATCTATTTGAGTAGCGATTAGTTCACTACGAGGGATATGTCCGATCGCAACAAAGAGACCAGTGAAATCACGGGTACTCACCGAGCCATCGAGTGTATTTCGCAATTGAAGCCCATCTACTTTATCGGCCCCAAGAACATCAGTGACTTCTGTATTCCATAAAAATTCAATCTTTGGATTTGCATGCGCGCGATCAGCCATAATTTTTGAAGCACGCAGCGAATCACGACGATGAATCAAAACAACTTTGTCAGCAAATTTTGTTAGAAAAGTTGCCTCTTCAATTGCGGAATCACCTCCACCGACAACAGCAATTGTTTGATTACGAAAGAAGAAACCGTCACATGTCGCACACCATGAGACACCACGTCCAGATAATCTCTTTTCATTTACTAATCCGATTTCACGATAAGCCGAACCCATCGCTAAAATTACAGACTTTGCTTTTACTGTATTTCCAGAACCATCTTTTAGAATTTTGATATCGCCAGAGAGATCCATTTCAACAATATCATCGGTAATAAGTTCTGTTCCAAAACGTGCTGCCTGTTTGCGCATCGAATCCATAAGGTCAGGACCCATCACACCATCAACAAATCCAGGAAAATTTTCAACTTCGGTGGTATTCATAAGTGCTCCACCTGCGGTGACTGAACCCTCATACATCAGCGGAGATAATTGGGCGCGGGAAGCGTAAATTGCTGCTGTATAACCAGCAGGACCAGATCCGACAATAACAACTTCTCTAATATCGCTCATATAACCACCATAACCTTAATTTATCTCCTTTTATTCCGCGCTCTTGTTACGACCCATAAAAGCTGCGACCAACTCTTTACCCATTGAAACTTCTTCAATACGGAGTAATCGCGCGGTCAAAAAGAAACCAATAAAACTAATAACCATCACAGAAAGTAGTTCTAGCGCTCGTACTCCAGAAGAGCTATTAGCGCCTATCCAATCAAAATAGATTGAGATTGCAAAAAGTGGAACCATTGCAATTAGTGAGGCAAGTAATAAGCGAAAATGTTGCGGTACAAAATCCCCCAGCACCAGTTTTCCAATATGGCGCTTAAGAAGTGAGAGCGTTACAAAAAGGCCAACTAAATAGCTAATTGAGAAAGCCGCACCTAATCCCACGGTCACCCATTTGTTTTGGAGAGTTGATAAGAATAAATATGAAAGTCCAACCGAAATCACGTTGATGACAAGGATTGAGCTCACTTGAGTGCGAGTATCTTCAAAAGCATTGAAGCCTCTAATCAAAATTAAGTTGATAGAAAAGGCAACAAGTCCAAAACTAAGGGCTGATAAAACATATCCAATGTAGCGCGAATCATCTGATCCGATACCAAAGAATAATACTTCTGTAATTAGAGGGCCAAATAGCAGTAAAGCGACAGCACTTGGCACTGTAATTACTCCAACCATACGAATCGCGCGCACCAATTGCTCACGGACCTCGTCAACCTTCTTATCAATCGCAAGGCGCGAAAGATGTGGAAGCATCGCTGTAACGATAGAAATTGTTACTATCGAATAAGGCAATAACATAATTAGATATGCATTACTAAAAGGCGTAACTCCCACACCTGTTGTAATTCCATCTTTTGCGCTTCGAACAGCTGCGCTTGTAGCAACATTTACAGTTACTAAATAACCAACTTGAGAAATAAATACATATAACAAGGTCCAGCCAGCTAACGTGAAGGATTTTCCTAATCCTTGGATTCCCCACATTGGACGTATGCGAATGCCAGATCTATAAACAACAGGAATTAAAATAAGCGCCTGTACGACTATCGCGAAAGTTGTACCCCACCCTAAAACTTGTATCTGTTCATCTGTGATTGTCGCAACGGTTAGCGCAGGTGAGTAATAGAGCACGGCGCTAAAAATTATGATTCCGACAATATTATTAGCTATTGGCGCCCACATAAGAGGGCCAAAAGAGCCGCGCGAATTAGCTACTTGACCCAACATTGTAAATAGACCCAGGAAAAATATTTGTGGCAAGCAATATCGGGTAAATGCAATCGCTATATCGCGCTCCTGTTCAAATCCTTCGGTAAAGAACTCAGGTGCATACAAGCGGACCAAGAAGGGAGCAAAAATTACACCGATTGCAACGAGCACCAATAAGATAATTGAAATAGTTGTTACTAAGCGCGATGCGAATGCTTGTCCACCATCTTCATCCTTGAATGAACGTACAAGTTGCGGAACAAAAATTGCTGTGAGTGCACCGCCGACAAGTAAGTTATAAAGAATGTTAGGCATCGTATTTGCGACATTATATGTATCGGCTAAAAGCGCAGTACCCAAAACGGCGACAATGAGTAAGCCACGGATAAATCCCGTTATGCGGGAGAGAATTGTTCCGATGGCCATAATTCCTGATGCGCGATAAAGGTCACGAGATTTCACTTCTTAGACCTCCGAATTCTTCGAACACTTTGCGCAATTGCAGCAAGGAAAAGAATAATCGCCGCTCCTGTTGTAAACCACGCCACTCGCGTATCAATGACTGTGAGATTCAAGTTGAGCAGCGCTAGATCACCCACATTATTGCCTTTACTGTCAGTGAGTTGAGCTTCAACGATGGTATTTCCTGGAGCGATAACACTCACATCCATCGATAGTTGTAATTTAGAATTCGCAGGAATTGTGATATTTCGAATATTAGGTGTGTATACCTTGAAGTTTTCTGGCGTTAGCCACAGGTCAACGGTAACTGGTACCGGATATTTATTTGTAAGAGTAACTGGAACTTTTACTTCAGCAGATGTGAGGCGGTATTTCCCTTCACTAACTTTTATTTTTCCAAGCTCTTTTTCTACTGCTTTTGTCGCTTGCAATGAGAAAAAATTGCGATTTTCTCGGTTGAGTGAAGGAGATAGAAGAATAGCTAATTGCGCACGAAGTGTTTTCAATCCACTTTCGTCAACAACTCGTGATAATTCTGTAAGCCGTTGTCGATTGTGGGTATAGCTAATTTTTTGCGAAATACTCAAGCGCGACACTGCTTTTGTAGAAGAAGTACTTGGGCGCGTAGATACCAATCGGATCAGATTTTTGCTTAGGGACTCATTCCCATACGAGTAATACATTTTAAGTTCACTAGGCGCTAATCGTTTGGCTAGTTTTATATCTGGATTGCCATAAGGGAGTGCAACTACCTGGTTGCGAGATGTTACGTATCTAAGTTGAGTAATCCAACTAAGGGCGATATCGCCACCGACGCCAGGAGCCTTATTTTCTAATGAGTATTTATTGGTCATGGCAATCACCTCATCGATAAGCGCTGGATCAATTACCCATGTTCGATTAGTTTTAATTGGAACATAAATTAGTCGTCCAAGTCGCCCATTCCGTGCCAGAATTTCAGCTAATAAATCATCTCTAAATACACCATCAAAATTCCTATGGGTAACTTCTGTTATTACGATTGTTTCATTATCAACGGCAGTCGCAGGTGCAACAGAGATCGCAATAATGAAGAGTGTCAAAACAGATGTAAAAACCTTTTTCATAATTCTAATTCCCCACTGCGGGAAATTAATTTTTTTTCATCGGGGTACGCCAACTTGTCTACAATTTCTGTTAGTGGAAACCATGCAACCTCATCAACTTCTGTGATTTGTGCTTGCAACATTCCGCCAACTTCACGGAATAGAAAATGATGTACGGTTTTATGAATTCTCTTTCCACCAGCCATAAACCAAAAATCAATAACACCTAAAGATTTTGCGATTTCTGAAGTAATCCCAGTCTCCTCTGCAACTTCACGAATTGCAGCTTCTTCTGGAGATTCACCCTCTTCTATGTGCCCTTTAGGTAGCGACCACAACAATCGAGTTCCAGTGAGATCTTTGTGATCAAAGCGACCGATGAGCAGCCCCAATTTCCCTGTCGTATCGATAACTAAACCACCAGCACTGACTTCATCAACACGCTTGGCAAATGGTTTTGCACCATTCTTCTTTGTACTTTTGGGCGCGCTTGTTCTTTCTGCGCTTGTCGTACTCTCACTACTTTGGGGGCTGCGATGTGCGGGCTTTCGTCGCCTGCGTTTTTTCTTCGTGCCTTCGCTGCCCGCACCAGGTGCCGGGATCATGAAGTAAGGGTACTGCTCTAGCCTTATCTATTGTGAAGAGCGCATTAGGAGCCGCGGGCGAGTTAGCCATTCGATCCCTCATCGAGAAGGCGCCATTGGCGAGCTCACTCGCGCAGGCATTTTCTGCCAAGGGCTACACACTTGCATTAGTAGGTGGGCCAGTTCGCGATGCAATTTTAGGACGCCTCGGAAATGATTTAGATTTCACAACGAATGCAAAACCTGAAGAGAGTAAAAAAATATTGCATGGCTGGGCCGAACATGTATGGGATACAGGAATCGCATTTGGAACTGTTGCGGGAAAATTAGGAGATACAACAGTTGAGGTAACTACGTATCGCAGTGATGTATACGAAAAAGATTCGCGCAAACCAGAAGTTTCTTATGGCGAAAATATCGAAGGAGATTTATCGCGAAGAGATTTTCGTATTAATTCCATGGCACTCGAACTTACAGGGCTCACACCACAATTTATAGATCCATTCGACGGCTTGAGTGATCTCACTAAAAAGATTCTACAAACTCCCGGGAAACCCGAAGATTCTTTCTCCGACGATCCATTGCGCATGTTGCGTGCTGCGCGTTTTGCAAGCCAACTCAATTTTGAAATTGCACCAAATGTTTTAGTTGCGATGAAAGAGATGGGGCCTCGCTTGAGCATAATCTCTGCAGAAAGAGTGCGCGAGGAACTTTCAAAAATTCTCATGTCAGAGAATCCACGACTAGGAATAACTCTTCTTGTTGATACAGGACTTGCTGACATCGTTCTTCCTGAAATTCCAAAACTACGATTAGAAATTGATGAACACCATCACCATAAAGATGTCTATGAACATTCGATAACGGTCCTAGAACAAGCGATCGAACTTGAAGATCGATTAGGCGGACCTAACCTTGTAATTCGCCTTGCTGCCCTACTGCACGACATTGGAAAACCAAAGACTCGAAACCTCATAGAAGGTGGCGGAGTCTCTTTTCACCATCACGAAGTTGTCGGAGCACGCCTGGCAAAAAAACGCCTGCAGGAACTTCGTTTTGATGGGCATACAGTTGAAGAAGTTGAAACACTCATCGCACTTCACTTACGTTTTCACGGGTATGGCGATGGCGAATGGAGTGATTCAGCGGTGCGACGCTACGTTCGCGACGCAGGAGAATTATTAGTTCATCTTCATGTGCTTACTCGTGCAGATTGCACAACACGCAACAAAGCAAAAGCTGCACGATTAGCGGCAACATATGAGAGCTTAGAAGCACGGATTGCCGTATTGATGGAGCAAGAGGAACTATCAAAGATTCGCCCCGATTTAGATGGCGCGCAAGTGATGGAAATTCTTGATCTCAAGCCCTCGCGAGCTGTTGGTCAAGCAATGGATTTCCTAATGGAATTGCGACTAGAGCGAGGACAACTTGGTGTTGAGATTGCAACTCAAGAATTACTAAAATGGTGGAACTCTAAGTAATTTGTATAAATTTTGATGGGCGCAACAAACGCACCGCTCCAAGATAATAAGCAAGAGTTACAAGAAGTGGGACCGTTGCGGAAACTCCTGAAACTGGAAGCAATAGCGCTGCAATAAGTGCCCCAGAAACAATTGCACCATTGACAATAACATCGTAGAGCGCGAATACGCGACCCCTGAAGTAATCATCAATTTTTGATTGTACAAGCGCATCATTTGTAACTTTCAAATTCTGCCCACAAAATGCTGTAAAAAATGCTGTGACTATAAGTGTTACTTGACTTTGGTGAATCGCTAAAACAATAGGAAAGAGCGCACTTGCAAATAATGATAACCGCATCCACCTATGGCGACCATATCGAGCGACGCCAAATGGGGCGAGAAAAGCTCCTAACGTAAGTCCAATACCAGCAAAACTGAGTGCAAACCCAAAACCAGCAAGACCCTCCTCCGGTTTATTTGGATTATTAAAAGTATTTCTTTCAAGTAGAAGTGCTGTCAACGTAAGGGCTGTAAGTCCACCCCTGTGTATAGCAGTTGCAGCAATTCCTCTGGCTGCATCTACATGTTCTTGGAGAAAACCAAAACCTTGGCGCATATCGCGTATACCGCCCATAAAACTTGCAACCGCTCGTTCGTGTGAAAGGGGACCAATCTCACTCTTATTCAGACGCGTTGTAAGCAATGCCGCAATCAAATAACCAATCGATGCAATAAGAATTAATAATGAATCAGCACGATTTGCAATAGTGAATGAATCAACTAAGGCGCGAACCCCAACTCCGATTCCGCCACCAATAACTACTAATACAGATCCTCCGGTTACTGCAATTGCATTTGCAGAAATCAGTGAGCGTGGTTCTATAAGTAATGGAAGACCAGCCGATAATCCAGCAAGAATAAGACGGTTAATTCCAAAAGCAACCAGTACAAAGATTGTTAACTCGAGTCCAGTTTTTCCACTAAAAATTAGCAGCGCCACAATGGTTAAATTGATTGCGCGAGCCATATTGGAATAGAAGAGTGCGCGTTGTCTAGATACTCGATCTAATATTGTTCCTACAAAAGGGCCGACAACTGAATAAGGTAATAAAACAACCGCGAAACCAAGTGCAGCACTTAATGCATTTGCTTGACGTTCAGGCGAGAAGAGCACAAAAGAAGCCAATGCACTTTGAAAAAGCCCATCAGTTATTTGCCCACTCCAACGAATCGCAAGTAAACGCGATAGGCGAGGATGGCGCAAAAGTGCCCAGAAACTCATAGGAGAAGCGTAGTTAGAAAGAAGCGATTATTCTTTACTCCTTATGAAATCCCTCCGCTCCTATATCGATTATTCACTCGATAAGCGTGCGACCTTATTAGCGCTCTTTCGTGGCGCTGTTGATGCCTGCGATGCAGATCCGTACCTCCTGAGGGCAGCAAAGTTTCATGGCGAGAAAGTGAATAGAAATTGTCCAGTATGTAAAAAGCTCTCATTAGTAGAACTTAGATACACATTTGGTGATCAATTGGGGCAGTACTCAGGACGAATAAAAACTCCAGAAGAGTTAGCCACAATGGAGAGTGAGTTTGGAGAATTTCGCGTATATATTGTTGAAGTCTGCCGAGATTGTTCTTGGAATCACCTGTGTGCATCCTTTGTTCTAGGTGACGGTATTGAGCGCAAGGCACCCCGTCGAGTACGCACCCTGGAAGATGATGATTGGGTGAAGGGGTAACCTTTACAAATGCTGCGAAAATTTCTAATTAGATCGGCCATCTTTATTGGTGGTTTTAGTTTTATCGCCGCAGCTACACTTTTTGCTCTTGCTTATTTTACTGTTTCAATTCCAGATCCAAATGCATATGTAAATAGCCAATCAACAATTATTCAATATTCTAACGGAGCCGAAATAGGAAGAGTCGGAACACAAAATCGCCAAATTGTTCCCCTTGCGAAAATTCCACTCAATGTACGTCATGCAGTTTTAGCGGCGGAGGATCGTAACTTCTATTCCAACCGCGCATTTAGTGCTACAGGTATTGCTCGTGCTATTTTCAATAATTTGCGCGGAGGCTCATTACAAGGTGGGTCAACGATTACACAACAATATGCAAAGACTGCCTTTTTATCACCAAGCCGAACAATCCAGAGAAAAATCAAAGAATTAGTAATCGCAATCAAATTAGAGAATTCTTTGAGCAAAGATCAAATTTTTGAAAACTACCTGAATACTATTTATTTCGGGCGCGGCTCCTATGGAGTTATGACGGCTTCCCAGCAATATTTCAATCGCAATGTGGAGCAACTTACAAATTCTCAAGCGGCGGTGATCGCGAGCATTTTACGTTCGCCCGGGCTCTATGACCCCGCCTACAAAAAAGGAAATGAAGATCGACTCAAAGCACGTTTTGAATATGTAATAAATGGAATGATCGATGCTAAGTGGCTCACAAAAGAAGATGCCACAAAAATGAAATACCCAACAGTTGCACCGCGTGCAACATCGGGATCACTCAGTGGCCCTAAAGGTCACGTAATTGAAGCGGTCCAAAAAGAGTTAGCTAGATTAGGTTTTTCTCAAGATCAACTTTTAGTTGGTGGATTAGTTATTCGTACAACTATTGACCAAAAAGCGCAACAGGCTGCAATTGATGCAGTAAATAAACTAACACCAAAAGGTGCGCCAGAGAATTTACATATTGGGTTAGTTGCAATAAGGCCAGGCACAGGTGAAATTATCGCGCTCTATGGCGGTGCAGATTATTTAAAACGACAACTCAGTGATGCAACACAATCAATTGCACTAGCAGGTTCAACATTCAAACCTTTTGCGATAGTTGCAGGACTCGAAGCAGGAATTCCGCTTACTTCTATGTGGAACGGTGATAGCCCACAAACATTTGATGATGCTGGAAAGCCTTACGAAGTATCTAATTACGGCGAAGAAGGTTGGGGCCAAATTTCACTTATGGAGGCGACAAAACATTCAGTCAACACAATCTTTGTTCCACTTGGAATCAAGGCTGGTCCTGACAATGTTGTAGATGTTGCGCGCCGAGCAGGAATTCCAGAAAGTGTTGCAATGATGCCAACGCCATCAGTTGTATTAGGTGTTGCAAGCCCCCACGTAATAGATGTTGCAAATGCATATGCAACATTTGCGGCACAAGGCATTTATTCCAAACCATACTTAGTAGCGCTCGTTACAGGTTCGAATAAAGGTATTTTGTATGAAGGCAAAGCACAGACCCAAGAAGTATTTAGCAAAGAAGTCATGGCCGACCTTACATATTCACTCAAAGGTGTGGTCAATGGAGGAACAGGATCTGCAGCGCTGGCACTAGGACGCCCAGCTGCAGGAAAGACGGGCACAAGCCAACAAAATGCTTCAGCATGGTTTAGTGCTTACGTCCCACAACTTGCTGCATCCGTTGCATTGTTTAGAGATAGTGCGAGTGAATCACTCAATGGCATTGGTGGACTTACATCAGTAACTGGTGGAACTTTTCCTGCACGTATTTGGACAGCATTTATGAAAGGCGCTCTCAAAGGTGAACCTGTAATGGATTTCCCGGCTCCATCAAATATCGGAGGGCTAGACCCAATTGAAATGACTACTGGTGGAGTTCAAATAATGAAGAAGAAAGGGTGACGCTTGCGCCCAACGGCCCGAGTTCTCATCGCATTTGCGATCTTTGCATCACTTTTTTCCTTTATAAAATTTAGTCACTGCGAAAGCAAAAATTGGGCAACCCCTGATCAGTACATACACGCTTGCTATTCAGATTTACCAACACTATTTGGCGACCGTGGGCTCGATAAACATAAATGGGCATATATAGGCGGCGACAAAGCAGTTGAATATCCAGTAATTACGGGTCTTGTTATGTATGCAACCGCTGTGATTACGCCATCAAATTCACAGAGTGCAACAAATTATTTTCTCATAAACGCTTTTCTTATTGCCCTCCTATTTATATTCATAGTGGTACTCGTTGCACACATGAAACCAAATTTTTGGTATTTGCTTCCTGTTGCTCCAGCGATGATTGCTTCGCTCTATATCAACTGGGATCTCTGGGCAATTACGGCAATGCTTATTGCCATTTATTGGTTTGATAAAGAAAAATATGCGCTGAGTGCACTTGCACTCAGTATTTCAATCTCAACAAAGTTTATGCCGATATTTTTACTCCTGCCAATATTTCTAATTCTCTGGCGAAAGAATAAAATTCGTGAGATTGCCCAATATTCAGGAATTATTATCGCATCGTGGTTAGCAATAAATCTGCCAGTTGCACTCACAACGCCACAAGGGTGGTGGCGTTTTTATGAATTAAATTTATCGCGAGGCGCTGACTGGGGTTCACCGTGGTTAGCATTTTCGATGCTTGGCTTACATTTAGGAAATCTAAACTATCTAACAATCTTGGCGCTACTTGCTGGCTTAACAGTAATCATTCTTATCTTTTTTGAATATTCCATTACCCCAACACTTGCGCAGATGAGTTTTATTCTTCTTGCAGTAGTAATGATTGTCAGTAAGGTGTATTCACCACAATATGTTCTTTGGTTGACTCCACTTGCAATTCTTGCACTCAATAAAAAAAGCATTCATGCCTTTTGGGTATGGCAAGGTGGCGAAATTATTTATCACATTGCAATCTGGCAACACCTTGCGACAGTGACCGGCGCCCCTTTCGGGCTTCCAGCTAAGGGATATGCTCTTCTTACCCTGGTGCGAATAGCCACAACCATCTACCTCATCGCCGTAATTGCCCGCAGTGCGATCAAAAATTCACGCACAGATGAGGGTCGTCCACATACCCGCCTCTTCGATTTTCTCTTTGAGGGCTCTTCAAGTTACCCTTAGCCCTCCTCGAAGAACCCACTTGGGAACCCCATCTGGAATATCTACGAGGAAGCACTAACCCTCCTGTCACGGAAATGCCGTGGCCGTCTTAGTCCAGAGGAGGTCGGGTTACGCATGCGTCACTATGAATTAATGGTCATTCTCGATCCAGAACTTGAAGAACGTACAGTCACACCAAGCCTTGAGACATATCTCAAAATCATTAAAGATAGCGGAGGCCGCGTCGACAAGCTCGATGTATGGGGCCGCCGCCGTATGTCATTTGAGATTTTAAAAAAAGGTGAAGGTATTTACGCAGTTGTTGATATGCACTGCGAGCCAGCTGCCATCAAAGAGTTGGATCGTCAACTCAATCTAAATGAGTCAGTTTTGCGCACCAAAGTTATTCGTCCAGAATAATTCAAGAATGTATAGCACGGACCTAAAAGAGATTAGAGGATAAAAAATGGCAGCAGGCGATACAAACATCACTCTCATCGGTAATTTAACTGATGATCCAGAGCTACGTTTCACCCCTTCTGGTTACGCGGTTGCAAACTTTACGGTTGCATCCACTCCTCGAAATTACGATCGCACAACAAATACTTGGAAAGATGGAGACACTCTCTATCTCAGATGTTCTATTTGGCGCGAAGCGGCAGAGAGCGTTGCAGAGTCACTTACAAAAGGAACTCGCGTAATGGTTACTGGTCGTTTGAAGCAGCGTTCATATGAAACAAAAGAGGGCGAAAAGCGAACTGTCTTTGAGGTAGAAGTTGATGAAATCGGTCCATCACTTCGCTACGCAACAGCAAAGGTCACACGTACCCAACGCCAAGGCGGAGCACCGGCAGGTGGAGGATTCTCGCCACCAGCGGGAGATTCAATCAACGATGATCCTTGGGCTGCAGCATCGTCTACGCCAACTGGCGGAGGATGGGCAACCACAACTAACGACGAACCACCATTTTAAAAAACTAACCTATCCATCCATTCCTAACTCACAACCAATTTTGGTTAAGGGTTAGGGCACCCGATAAGGAGCACCACAATGGGAGCAAGAAATAATAAGGCTCTACGCGAGCCAAAGAATAAGGGCGCAAAGGCCGCTGCCCTCAATAAGAAGTTCAAGAAGAAGCCTTGCAGCTTCTGCCAAAACAAGGTGAGCTATATCGATTACAAAGATATTGCAACGCTTCGTAAGTACATCTCTGATCGCGGAAAGATTCGCGCTCGCCGAGTAACAGGTGCTTGCACACAACATCAACGCTCCATTGCAACTGCTGTAAAGAACAGCCGTGAAGTTGCATTGTTGCCTTACACATCAACAGCTAGATAAGGAGCGAATCAATTATGAAACTCATCCTTACTCGTGAAGTTGCAGGGCTTGGTTCTGCCGGAGATGTTGTAACTGTAAAAGATGGCTTTGCTCGCAATTTCTTGCTGCCACGTGGCAATGCAATTGCTTGGTCACTCGGTGGTGAAAAGCAGATTCAGAGCATCCGTCGTGCTCGCTCTGCTCGCGAAATTCGCGATATCGACCATGCAAAAGAGATCAAGGCAAAGCTCGAGTCATCAACTATTACTACAAAGGTAAAAGTTGGCGCGAAGGGCGTTCTCTTCGGTTCTGTAACAGATAAAGATGTAGCAGCTGCAATCAAGAGCGCAGTAGCAATCGATATCGATCGTCACAGTATCAAGACAAAGGGCCATATCAAGAAGATCGGAGACCACGAAGTAAAGGTCTCTCTTGGTCACAACGTTGTCGCAACAGTGAGCGTAAGCGTTGTAGCTCAATAAATAGTTAGTCGTAAAGAGCCCGTCGCAATCGCGGCGGGCTTTTTATTTTTCTGTAACTTGGATTAGAGCCTTATCAAAAGCGCTACTAGTGAATTCAGATTGAGCTAATTCAAATTTAGCCATTCCCCATTGCCAAAAATCAAAATCTAACTCCGATATAGAAGACTGAATAGATGCCCAGAGAGTCCACCCATACTTGGCCATGAGTGCTTGCAACCAGGCGCGTGCTATTTTTTCAGGACGGCGTTCTCCGTAGTAAGCGTTCACGAGTTCTTCTAATCGTTCGTAATCCAGAAATGCTTCAGCCCAGATATTTCCGAGCTCAAAACAAGCATCGTTATTGCCAGAATATTCATAATCTATAAGCCAAATCTTGTTGCCGTCATCGATGAAATTTCCGGGCAGAAGGTCGTTATTACATGGGACTAAACCATCATCGAGAACCCTCATTGCTTTATTAATCTCTTCCATTTGTGGAGCAAAATCCAAATAATGTGCTGGGAGTTTAAAGCCTCGCTCCTGAACTATCGAGAGATAATTTCTTTGAGTCTCATACATTGTGAAATCACGAACAAATGGTTTTCCCGAATGTAGCGCGCGACAACTCGCTGCAATACGCACCAGGTTATTCTCAACATCTCTAGCACTAAAAGTCTTTCCTTCTATAAAAGAAATTACTAAAAGTCCTCCTCCCGGGAGGTAGTCCAAAACTTGAGCCCCACACCCACTCTCTGCTGCCAACTTCGAATTGTGATATTCCGAATTACGATCTATAGATAGGAGTTCGGAGGAGTTACTTGATATACGTGCGACACAGTATCCATCAGGTAATTCCACTTTCAAATTTCGGTTCGTAATACCGCCTGATAGTTCAGTAAGTGATCGGCGATTATTCAATCTGGGAACTTTATTGAGGAGTGCCCCGAATTCTTCTTCAAGAGTATTGGAAGAGTTCATCGCTTCAGGATACATTTGCGGACGTGAGTACAACAGCCTTTCCATCAAAAGCTCGCATAGTCATTATTGGCGGTGGAGTTGGTGGCACATCTGTTGCGCATCATTTAGCTGACCTTGGTGAAAAAGAGGTCATTCTCTTCGAACGCAGCGACCTAACGAGCGGATCCACCTTTCATTCGGCCGGTCTTGTTGGTCAACTGCGTGCCGATCCAACACTTACTAAAATGAATATGCACTCCGTGGATCTTTATCGCTCACTTGAGAAAACAGATACGCCAGCTAGTTGGCGTGAGTGTGGAAGTATCAAATTGGCATCGTCTCCAGAGCGAATGGAAGAGATTCGCAGACAGATTGGTTGGGCAAGAACCTTCGGGTTAGACCTTCATGAAATTTCACCTCAGGAAGCGCAGGGACTTTTCCCATTGATTGATCTAAAAGGAGTTGTTGGCGCTTGTTATATGGCCTCCGATGGTCAAGTCGATCCCTCCCAACTTACGATGGCTCTTGCTGCAGGCGCTCGTAGAAATGGCGTAAAGATTTTTACTCACACTCGCGTACTCGAGATAAAAACTAAAGATGCTCGCGTGACACATGTTGTGACCGACAAGGGCACCATTGAATGCGAAATAGTTGTCAATTGCGGTGGAATATATGCACCACAAGTTGGTCGAATGGTTGATGTAAGAATTCCAATTGTTCCCATGAGCCATCAATATCTCATTACAGAAAATTTCCTCCCTCAAGGCGAAAAAATGTTACCTTCCTTGAGAGATCCTGATTTATTGATTTACTTCCGCCAGGAGGTTTCGGGTCTACTTATGGGTGGATATGAACGTAATTCAAAAGCGTGGAGTGCAGACTTCAATAATTTTGACAAGATTCCAGAAGATTTCAATGGGAAGTTACTTACTGAAGAGTGGGAACGTTTCGAAGAGATTGCGGTAAATTCACAACGACGCATACCGAAGATGAGTGAAGTCGGTGTCAAAAATTTCATCAACGGCCCCGAAGGTTTTACCCCTGATAATGAATTCTGCTTAGGTGAGACATCGGTTGCTGGTTTCTATGTTGCAGCAGGATTTTGTGCTCACGGAATTGCAGGTGCTGGAGGAATTGGAAAAGTTGTAGCGGAGTGGATCGTTGCAGGAGAACCGACAATGGATCTCTGGCATATGGATATAAAGCGTTTTGGTAGCTCTTATAACTCTCCAAATTTCACTTTGCAACGTGTAACTGAAAATTATGAAGCGTATTACGATATTCATTACCCAGGTGAAGAGCGTCAGAGTGCACGGCCTGAGAAGAAATCTCCCATTTATGATTGGCATGCGGCGCATGGTGCAACTTTTGGTGAAAAGGCATCATGGGAGCGAGTCAATTATTACTCAACACATAAAGGCGATGAAGCACTGCGTCCCATCGGTTGGGCAGGAAAATACTGGTCATCGGCGGTTCAAGTTGAGCATCACGCAACAAGAAATTCTGCTGGAATTTTTGATGAATCAAGTTTTGCAAAGGCGCGGATAAGCGGTACCAGGGCTGCAGAATTCCTCAATTATGTATGTGCCAATGATGTTGCAAAAGGGGTTGGCAGAACTGTCTATACCCAAGCACTCAATAGTCGGGGCGGAATCGAATCTGATTACACGGTGACACAAGTAAGTGATTCAGAATTTTTTATTGTTACAGGAACAGCATTTGCCACTCATGATTTTGGCTGGCTAAAAAAAATTGCCCATGAAAAGAATTATGATGTAATGATAAAAGATATAACTCAAGAGCTTGCTTGTTTTGGAATTTGGGGACCTCGAGCACGCGATATTCTTTCTAAAGTAACTTCATACGATTTATCACATTCCAATTTCCCCTTCATGCATTCACGATTATTAGAAATTGCTGGCAAAGCGGCACGAGCGACGCGAATTACATATGTTGGTGAACTTGGCTGGGAAATTTATCTACCTGTGCACGATGCACTATCAGTTTGGGAAGCGCTGATTGAGGCAGGAGAAGAATTTCAACTAATGCCCTGTGGTTATAAAGCTATTGAGTCATTACGCCTTGAAAAAGGTTATCGCGCATGGGCAGGTGAAATTAATACTGAGACCAATCCGTGGGAAGCTGGATTAGGTTTTGCGGTCTCACTCAAAAAAGATAATTTTCATGGCCGAGATGCTCTTGTACGCGCTAAAGAAAATGTATTACGCACACTTGTAGCGATAACTTTTGAAAATATCTGTGATGTACCTCTTGGTAACGAAGCGATTCGTATCGGCGAGACAGTTATTGGTCGGATAAAGAGCGGTGGCCAGGGATACACACTGGGGAAGGCAATCGCATATGCATATCTAGCAAATGTGCATTCAGAGGTTGGCACCTCAATCGACGTTGAACTCTTCGGTCGATGGGTGCGCGGAACAATTTCGGATGAACCACTCTTTGATCCATTAAATGAACGAGTAAAGAGTTAAATCTCAACTAATGAGAAGTAGAAAAATACTTTCATCCACAGGTGAGAAAAAAAATATCCCCCAGGTGACCTGCACTTATGGGAGGAGATACCCCCAGGTACAAAAGTTACCCACAGCGCATCCACCGCTATTTACACAGTAAAAGTGCTTTATCCACCTGCTTACCCACAACCTTATGCACAAGTACATGGGGTGATATTCGCTATGAATTGAGCGTGCACCTACGGTTACGCCAACAGAAAATACGTGTAATTACGCGTAATTGTCAGTGGGTAATGGGAAGGTGGTCGGTGTGAGCATCGCAGAATTTCCCTCCCAAAGTAGCAACCGCAATCAAAATATAAATGCAGTTGGCGCCGAATTTGAGCGCACTCCCCCACAAGATTTATTAGCAGAGCAGAGTGTTCTCGGCGGAATGTTATTGAGCAAAGATGCAATTGCTGATGTCATTGAAATTCTCAAAGAACGTGATTTTTATCGTCCAGCACACGAACTAATTTACGATGCAATTCTTGATCTCTATGGACGCGGCGAACCAGCGGATGCAGTAACTGTTTCAGCTGAACTTTCAAAGCGCGGAGATATTGCACGCGCAGGTGGTGCACCATATTTACATACACTTATTTCATCTGTACCAACAGCTGCAAATGCTGGCTACTACGCAAAGATTGTTCGCGAACATGCAATTATGCGCCGCCTTGTTGAAGCTGGCACAAAGATTGTGCAACTCGGTTATACAACCGAAGGTGAAGTAGATGATGCAGTGGATCAAGCACAGGCTGAGGTGTATGCAGTAACAGAGCGCCGTGCATCAGAAGATTATGTGCAACTCTCAACACTTATTCCCGCTGCTCTTGATGAGATTGAAAATATCTCTAAAGGCTTAGGTGTTGAAGGTGTAATGACTGGCTTCAAAGATTTAGATGCACTCACTCACGGCCTTCACCCAGGAAATATGATTATTTTGGCTGCGCGTCCTGCAATGGGTAAATCAACACTTGGTCTAGATATCGCACGACATGCATCAATTCACAACGGACAAACTTCTGTGATCTTCTCACTTGAAATGTCGAAGTCCGAAATCACAATGCGTATGCTCTCCGCCGAAGCACGTGTTGGCCTCAACAATATTCGCGCAGGTACTTTGAGTGATGATGAATGGGCACGTCTTGCACGTCGAATGGGCGAGATTAATGAAGCACCTTTATTTATTGATGATTCACCTAACTTATCTATGTTGGAAATTCGCGCAAAAGCGCGCCGTCTCAAGCAGCGCCACAACCTAAAACTTATTGTTATTGACTACTTACAGTTGATGAGTAGTGGGAAGAAAGTTGAAAATCGCCAGCAAGAAGTCTCTGAATTCTCTCGCCAATTGAAGTTGATGGCTAAAGAGTTAGATATACCCGTTATCGCTATCTCACAGCTCAACCGTTCACCAGAACAGCGCTCTGATAAGAAACCAATGCTCTCTGATCTTCGTGAATCAGGATCCATTGAACAAGATGCCGACGTTGTCATCATGCTCCACCGCGATGATATGTATGATCGAGAAAACCGCACAGGCGAAGCAGACCTTATTGTTGCTAAGCACCGTAATGGACAGACAAAGACAATTACAGTCTCAGCACAACTTCACTACGCACGCTTCTTTGATATGCCACAGAATTTAGGAAGCGGCACGGATTTCACGCAAGGGCGAGCACAAGAAGAATAATTAGCGTGCTTGTAGGCGCGCACGGTCTGCAATATAGATTCCTATCAAGACAAGAACCCCACCAAGAATTTGAAGGGGAAGCCATGCTTCACGCAACCACCACCATGCAAATATTCCAACGAGTACCGGTTCAAGCATTCCAATGACACTGCTCGTTGATGCGGATAAGGTTTTAATTCCAGTGACAACACAAAGGTAAGGAATTATTGTTCCGAATACAATAATCCACAGAATCAGAACCCATCCGTAAGAATCGTAGCCCGAGAAGATTCCCTGCATATTGATTTTTTCGTGAAATACTTCGAATGGAAAATTCCACACAGGCAAAATTATTAACCATGCAAGTGTTGCAAAAGCGAAACCAAAAAATGTGAGAGATTCAATATCGCGAGTTTTAGTAAGTTTTTCACCCATGAGAAAGTAAATACTTAGTGCTATTGCATCGAGAAATGCGGCGATAAGGCCAACAGTGTCGAGCGTTCGCCCATTCCATACTTGGGCAATAAATAAAAGTCCAATGAATGCCAATGAAATCGCTACCCACATATCTTTTGGAACAAATCGCTTTTTCACGTATTTAATCCATAAAACAATCCATATAGGGGCTGTAAATTCAATGATGAGAGCAAAACTGACATGCATACGCGAAATTGCGATGAAGTAACCGAATTGAACGGCGGCGATACCAACGATTCCAAAGAAAGCTAACTGAGGAAGCTCTTTTTTTGTTACTCGAAATTTTTCACGTGAGCGCAAAAAAACAAGAAAGAAAAGAATCATAAATGCACCAGTTGAGCGCGCTTGGGCAAGGCGCAATGCCGATAAAGAGCTTGTTAGGACTAATTTAGAGACGATGCCATTGAAGGCGAAAAGAAAGGCCCCGCCCAATAGAAAGAGCTCACCTCTGTGCTTTTGCAACATCAGGTAAGGCTATCTGGTTAGAAAGCAGATTCTGCAATCTCCATGATTGAACCATCTGTTGATTCGACGATTTTGCGATCAGCGCTGATATGTGGAAGAAAGTTCTGCACAAAGAATTTTGCCGATGCAATCTTTCCCTTATAAAACTCGGTATCTTTGCCAGGATTTCCAGCAAGTTTTTCAAGACAAATATCTGCTTGACGCAATAAGAGCCAAGCAGTGATGATGTCACCAACTGCCATAAGAGCGCGTGATGTATTGAGACCGACTAAATAAATCTTCTCTGGTTCAGTCTGTGATTCCATCGCATGACCGACAAGGCTAGACACAATTCCATTGAGATCACCAAGTGCTGTAAAGAGTGCAGCTTTTTCACTCGCATGAGAGCCACCAGATTCGGCAAATTTCTGAATCTCTTTCCCCAGTAAACCAATTGCGCGACCACCATCTTTTACAATTTTGCGGAAAAAGAAATCAAGACCTTGAATTGCAGTTGTGCCTTCGTACAAAGTATCAATCTTGGCATCGCGCACATATTGTTCCAGCGGCCAATCTTGGGTAAATCCCGCGCCACCAAAAGTTTGCAGTGATTCTGTTCCAAGAATTGTCCATGACTTTTCACTACCGAAACCTTTTACGACCGGGAGCAATAAATCATTGAGAGCAATAAGGTCAGCATGGCGATCCGTATCTTCAGCTTTTTCAGCAAGCGCAATTTCATCTTGAATAGATGCGGTGTAAAGAACTAACGCACGCATTCCTTCTGAGTAAGACTTCTGGACCATCAATGAACGACGTATATCTGGGTGATTGATAATTGTTACACGCGGGCTAGCTTTATCGTTCATTACCTTCATATCACCGCCCTGCACGCGAACCTTGGCATAAGAAAGTGCTTGTTGGTAACCAGCAGATAAAGTAGCAATAGCTTTGGTCCCAACCATCATGCGTGCAAATTCAATAATCTTAAACATCTGCGCAATACCCTCATGGACTTCACCTAATAAATAGCCAACCGCTGGATCTTTTTCGCCAAGATTGACTTCGCACGTTGCTGAAACATTTAGGCCCATTTTATTTTCAAGCGATGTAACAAAAACACCATTACGTTTTCCAAGTTCGCCAGTCTTGTGATCAAACATAAACTTTGGGATCAAAAAGAGTGAGAGTCCCTTTGTGCCAGGACCACCACCTTCACGACGGGCTAGAACAAAGTGCATTACATTTTCATAAAAGTCGGCATCACCAGATGTTATGTAACGTTTTGTACCAGTGATATGCCACGTTCCATCTGGTTGCTCTACCGCTTTACTACGTCCTGCTCCAACATCTGATCCAGCATCTGGTTCAGTCAATTGCATACTCGCGCCCCAATGACGTTCAATCATTAACTTGGCCATCTGCCTTTGTTCTGGAGTTCCTACAACGTATGCAACATGTGCGAAGGCATAACCGGAGGCATATAGATGAATTGCTGGGTTTGACCCAAGAACCATCTCCGCAATCGCCCAACGGACCGATGCTGGTATTTGCATTCCACCTAACTCAACTGGTGCGTCAAGTCGCCACCACTCACCATCTATATATGCTTTGTAAGATTTTTTAAAACTCTCTGGCAGTGTTACATTTCCATTTTCATTATTTAGAATTGCACCAACGCGATCGCCTTCAACGAATGATGCAGCAAGATCGTTTTCAGCAAGACGCTTTACCTCTTCAAGCATTCCCATTGCAGTTGCGCGATCGAGTTCGCTGAAGGTAGAAGTTCCAAAGACCTTCTCGATTCCAAGGAGGTCAAAAAGGCAGAACTCGATATCGCGCAGGTTGGCTATGTAATGGCTCATAGGCTAATAATGCTACCCGCCAGTAACTTATTCAAGCCAAGAGCGAGCATTTTCTTCCCCCACGCAGGGAATCTAGGAGATAGGCTCCCCGCGTGCTACTAAGTGATCGCGATATCCGCATAGAGATCGCCGCCAAGAGGGTTGGGGTCGAGCCTTTTGATGAGGCGATGATTCAGCCTTCCAGCGTTGATGTTCGCTTGGATAAATTTTTCCGCGTTTTTGAAAATCACAAATATTCAGTAATTGATCCATCAATCGAACAATCTGAGCTCACTCGCGAAGTTATTGTTGAAGGCAATGAGCACTTTATTTTGCACCCAGGCGAATTTGTACTCGCTAGCACCTATGAAGTAATTACTCTGCCCGACGATATTGCTGGGCGCTTAGAAGGAAAATCATCTCTTGGACGCCTTGGCCTACTCACGCATTCAACTGCAGGATTTATCGATCCAGGATTTAGTGGTCACATCACACTTGAGCTCTCTAATGTTGCCAATCTTCCAGTCAAACTCTTTCCAGGAATGAAAATTGGGCAACTCTGTCTCATCAAACTCTCATCTCCCGCCGAGCATCCATATGGCAGCGCCAAGTATGGTTCGAGGTATCAAGGGCAGCGTGGTCCTACCGCTAGCCGTTCCTTTTTGAACTTTCATCAATCGAAGATTAAGTAGATAAGCGGGAATTTCATCCGCTATAAAGGGGTTGAATTAGATATGAAGACACTCATCGTACTAGGAATTCTTGCACTTATTGTTCTTTTTTTTATTGCTCAATACAACAAATTAATCCGCCTCAACATCGCTGTTAATGAAGCATGGGCTCAAATTGAAGTTCAACTCAAGCGCCGCTCTGATTTAATTCCAAATCTTGTTGAAACGGTAAAAGGGTATGCAACACATGAGAAAACAACTTTTGATGCTGTAATAACTGCACGCGCTAAAGCGACAACTGCATCTACTGTGGCCGATGTTGCTGCAGCCGATGGAATGTTGACTCAAGCGCTACGCGGATTACTTGCTGTCGCTGAGGCATATCCAGATCTCAAAGCATCTGCAAACTTTTTATCACTTCAAGAAGAACTTTCAACAACTGAAAATAAGGTTGCATTCTCGCGTCAGTTCTATAACGATAATGTGCGCTCGCTCAATACTGCTGTAAAAACAGTGCCCACTAATCTCTTTTCAGGAATTGCAAAAGTAAGTACGCGCGAATTTTATGAAGTAGAAGATCCGCAATCTCGTCAGGCACCAAACGTAAAGTTCTAATACATGAACTTTCGCACGATGCAAGCGGCTAATCGCCGCAAAACAATTGGTCTCCTTGCAGGTATGGGTTTACTCACTGGCATTGTTGTCTATGCCGCACTTACATATTTTGGTTCAAGTGGCGTTGCAATAGTTCCTGTTGCTGTGGGGATCGCACTCATTGGTGTGTGGGGCTCGTATTATGGTTCTGACAAATTAGTGCTCACAATGACTGGTGCGAAAGAGATTCAAGAAAGTGATAATCCAAAACTCTTTGGACTTGTACAAGAGGTCTGCATTGCTAGTGGTCTCAAACTTCCAAAGATTGCAATTGTTGTTGATTCAGCCCCAAACGCTTTTGCAACAGGTCGAAATCCAGAGCATGCTCTTATTGCTTTTACTACAGGAATCCTAGATGTGATGGAGCGCGATGAGTTACAAGGCGTTATTGCACACGAGATGTCACATGTTGCTAACAGAGACACATTAGTTTCAGCCGTTGCTGCAACAACAGCTGGCGCTATTGCAATTCTCAGTGATGTACTGACGCGAATGATGTGGTTTGGTGGCGCTCGTCGCAACAGAGATAGTAATTCAAATCCACTACTCATAGTTTTTTCTTTGCTCATTCTGGTATTAGCACCAATTGCAGCCGTCCTCCTCAAATCTGCAATTTCTCGCAAGCGCGAATCATTAGCTGATGCAACAGCAGTATCTTTCACACGAAATCCAGCTGGATTACGCGCAGCCCTTGAAGTACTTGCACGAGATTCAACTGTTGTGCAACAGCGTTCTACATCTGTTGCACATATTTGGATTGAATCACCACTGGATTCAAGTTCAGTATCAAAGCTATTTTCTACACACCCACCAATTCAAGAACGAATTGCAGCCCTTAGGGCTATGGAGTCATTGGGCTAGAGGGAAAAAGAGAGTAAAGGTTGCACCTTTTCCTTGTTCAGATGTGACGCTAACTCGCCCGCCATGTGCGCGCATGACGGCATCAACAATTGATAAACCTAAGCCACTGCCTTCTGAACTATTTCTTTGACGCGAAGGATCAACACGAAAGAACCGCTCAAAGATTTTCGCTTGATCATCCATTGTTAGCCCATTTCCGTTATCGGTAACAGAGATGGCGACTCCGTCATCGGATTGGTTGAGCCCTACTTCAATAAAAGTCCCATTTGGAGTATGCACACGAGCATTTGTGAGTAAATTACTAATAACTTGATAAATACGTGTTTCATCACCTAGTGCAAATACCTCATCGACTACAGCCGAGATAGTTATTGGATGAGTAGGACCTGCAGCACGAGCAGATGCAACACACTCGCTGACAACTTTGGAGAGATTGACTGGTTTCATCTCCATTTGTCGCGATTGATCAAGGCGTGCAAGTAAAAGTAAATCCTCTACGAGTGTGCCCATACGTACTGATTCATTTTCAATACGACCAAGTAATTCTTTTGTGGGCTCACCATTTGGTACTGCACCTTGGCGATACAATTCAGCAAAACCACGAATAGCGGTGAGTGGAGTGCGAAGTTCATGGCTTGCATCGGCGATAAAGCGTCGTAATTTACTCTCACTCTCTTCTTTTATTGCAAATGATTCTTCGATACGTGTAAGCATTTGGTTCAGCGATGTAACTAATCGGCCAACTTCTGTATCTGGTTTTGAATCAGGAAGACGAGCAGATAGATCTCCTGCTGCAATGAGTTCAGCAGTTTCTTCAACATCTTCTAAAGGTTTGAGGCTTATACGAATTACTTGGCGAGAAGCAATTGCTATGAGAATAAGGATGAAAAGATAAATAAAGAAGAGAATTACTCCAACCCGGTGAGTTGTCTTATCAAAATCACTGAGGGATTGTGCGACAACAACGCTTCCAAGTGCTGAAGGAAGCACACGTGTAATTACACGAAAATCAGCACCGGGCGCTTCGATAGTGAAGGGCTTATCTCCGTTGAGTGCTATTTTCCCAGGCAAAAGACCCTTCACATAATCATTGATTTGATTTGCATTGAGGTCACCACCAATACCACCGATGATATTTCCAAATGGATCAATGAGTGTTACAGAAGTCGATGTTGGCACTCGAGTAAGTGGCGCTGGAGGCGCAGCTACTTTTCTTTGTGCACCATTCTTCTCATCGTTCTCATGGTTAGGAGCCCTCTCGTTATCACCAACGATTCCTGCTTGATCTAGGCGCAGTGTTGTTCCACCTATAACACTCAGTAATTGCTCATCCACTTGTCCGATGAGATAAGAGCGCAGTGAAAGTTGAACAGCAAAACCTGAGCCTGCGAATGCAACACCAGCTAAAAGCAGAACTCCAATGGTGAGTCGATTTCTCAGACTAGAATTACGCAGCGGAGATTTCATAATAATAAAGTGTAAAAGTTGTACTTACTTAGGTGGCATCCGAAGACGGTATCCGACGCCGCGAATCGTATGAATGAGTGGTGGCTCGAAGATATCAACCTTCTTGCGTAGGTAGGAAATGTACGTTTCTACAATTCCTGCATCACCACGGAAATCGTATTGCCACACATGATCGAGAATCTGTGATTTTGAAACAACACGGTCAGCGTTAATTAAAAGGTAGCGAATAAGTAAAAATTCAGTTGGAGAAAGATCGAGAAGCTGACCGCCACGGCGAACTTCATGAGTTGCTTCATCGAGTTCAAGATCTGCGAAACGAATCTTCTCTTCGTCTTGGTCGATTTGAGTTACACCGGTGCGACGCAAAAGTGCACGAAGGCGAGCAACTAATTCTTCGAGGCTAAATGGCTTTGTCATGTAATCATCGCCACCGAGTGTTAGTCCTTTGACCTTATCTTCCATTCCATCTTTAGCTGTAAGAAAGAGAACTCCAGTCTCGACACCCTCATTACGAATTTTTTTACAGACTTCAAAACCATCGAGATCGGGGAGCATGACATCGAGAACCATTGCATGGGGTTTGAACTCTTCAGCAATCTGTAGTGCTTGCGCGCCATTTGCTGCAGTGCGAACATCAAATCCGACAAAGCGCAGACTTGTAGAAATTAGGTCACTAATACTGGATTCATCGTCGATGACGAGAATACGTTGTGCATTTTCTGCTGTGGCTATTGCCATTGCGATCACCTCTTACCCAGAGAATGCTCCCATAGGCTGAGAGATTGCTGAGAATCAGCCCTGATGAGCCTCTGATTTCACGCTGCGCAGCAGGGCTTGGGCGACATCGAGTACCTCAACTTTGGAATCTCGAGCAATGACGCCATCTCCAGTCATGACTCGGCAGAAAGGACAGGCGACTGCAATCTCTTGTGCACCTGTTGCAATTGCTTCATCAACTCGATTGAGATTAATTCGTGTGCCAATTTTTTCTTCCATCCACATACGTCCGCCACCGGCGCCACAACAAAATGAGCGCTCTTTATTACGAGGCATTTCAGTAATTGTTACCCCCGTTGCACCAAGTAATTCACGAGGTGGTTCATAAATTTCATTATGACGGCCAAGGTAACAAGGATCGTGATACGTCATAGTTGTTGTGCTCTTATTGATGGGAACTAATCTCTTCTCACGGACTAATTGATTGAGTAATTGTGTGTGGTGCACCATGACAAGCTCAAAACCACTTTGTGCGTAATCGCGACCAATTGTTGTAAAGCAATGAGGACAGGTCACAACAACTTTTTTTGTGCCCTTTTCGGTACGCCCAGCAAATACTTCGTTGAATGTTTCAATATTTTCGCGCGCAAGAATTTGATATAAGAATTCGTTACCAGCTCGGCGTGCAGGATCTCCTGTACACGTCTCGCGCTTACCAAGAACTGCAAAATTGACTCCGGCCATATACAAGAGTTCTGCGACAGCCTTAGTTGTTTTCTTTGCACGCTCTTCATATGCACCAGCACATCCGACCCAGAATAAATATTCAACCTCATCTGGTAATTGGCCCTCTACTACGCGGATAGGGAAATCGCATTCTGCAATCCAACTATCGCGGTCAGCGCGATTTGCACCCCAGGGGTTTCCTGCTTTTTCCAAATTACGGAAAGTTCCACCAAGTTCGGTTGGAAATTCTGATTCAACTAATACTTGGAAGCGACGCATATTGACGATGTGGTCAACATGTTCAATATCGACCGGACATTCTTCGACACATGCACCGCACGTTGTGCAGGACCACAAAACGTCGAGTGCTATAGGGCCCAATTCGCCTACCAAAGACTCTGTTTCAACAACTTTTGCCATCGCGTGATCGCGCATCGCCATGATTAATAATTTTGGAGAGAGTGGTTTATCTGTATGCCAGGCAGGACATTGTGATTGGCAACGGCCGCATTCGGTACAGCTCGTCATATCGAGCAGGCCCTTCCATGAAATATCTGAACGCGTTCCTAGGCCAAAGACATCATCTTCACTAGGATCTTCAAAATTGATTGGCTTACCGTGCGAGAGCATCTCAGGCAATGGGCCAAGAGAATTTTTTCCATTGCTATTGCGTCGGAAGTAGATATTGAAAAATGCTAAGAAGCGATGCCATGCAATACCCATTGTCAGATTTTGTGCAATAACAATAAACCAGAGCATTGAAACAACAATTTTTAGAGTAGCAACCCACTGAATATATGTTGTAATTTGAGTAAGAGTGAGCGCTTTGAATTCTTGCGCGATAAACCATGTAGTTATATGGTGGCGATTCCAACTAGTCTCGGTTGAAAGCGCACCTTCTAAGCCACGCAGTGCAATTACACAGAAGACAATTACTACAATCGTTGCTTCGACGTAATACGCCTTCTTCATTCCGGAGCCAAAGAAGCGTGATGTACGACCCTTCCTTACAAATCTAGTGACTTGTCGAATTCCAATCAAAGTCACTATCCCAATTCCGGTAAACCATGTGATCGCTTCTACGAAATATTCATAAACCCACCAGTGACCAATAAATGGTAATGAAAAATATGGATTGAGAAGTTGAGCATAAGCGGTTACAAGAGTTCCAAAGAGTGCACCGAAACCAATCATGACAAACCAGTGTGCGATTCCGGTGCCAGTGAAGTTCAGCATCTTTGTGTGACCTAAAACTTCGCGGGTCATATTCCAAAAACGTGAAGCACGATTTTCGCTACGTGTTGGATCTGGCTGGCCTTTCTTATATATGGCTATTAGCTGGCGCACTCGGATAGCTAGTAAAACTAAGGCGGCAACTGTTATCCCATATGCCACAACGACCAATAGCAGGTTCATGGTGGCAAGAGTATCTAAAAACCCTTTACGGTCGCTCTCTCGCCATATAAACTAAAAAAATATTTAGGGAGAGAAATGACTACAAGTAATCCAGAAGTTTCGCAATATGTCCTTTCGACAACTGCGCAGAAATCAGATGACCATGGCCTCATCACCTGTGTACGAAAAGGCAAGGGGGACTCCATTCAAGTTCCATCCTTTCTCTCCAAAGATGGCACTTTGCATTGCCGTGTTACCGGTAACAAGAGTGAATGGGCGAGCGTTAAAAATCACAGGGGAGAAGATTTAGTTTTCGAAAAATCTTGGAAATTTTCTCCAATTGGAATTACAGGAAAACCTAACTCTTCAATCTTGCATGATGATAATAACGATGCATTTCTGTGGCTTGCAGACACTGTTTGGTTTGGCCTAACCGATCGTATTTCCAACGCAGACTGGAAAGCGCTTATGCACAAGAGAACAGAGCAAGGATTTAATGTGATGCAGGTGGTCTCGGGGCTATTGCCTGAAGCAGCATTTGGGGAACCAGCAACTTTGCTCGATGGCGTTACATCATGGACCTTAGATAAAAAAGAATTAGAAAAACGTTGGTGGGATGCAGCAGACCTTAGAATTATTGATGCAGTTCAAGCAGGACAGATGCCGGCACTAGTAGGTGCATGGAGTTACTACATTTTGGAATTTGGCGAAGAACGCCTAAAGCAACATTGGTCAGAGATGATTGCACGATGGTCTGCATTTCCAGTCTTTTGGTGTGTTGCAGGAGAAGTTGGATTGATGGAATATAAAGATCTTTTTGCCGATGATATGCAGGAGAAAGCTCTTTCTATTCAACAAATGTGGAAACCTGTTATTTCACATGTACGAAACTCTGATCCGTGGAAGCGACCAATAACGGTGCACCCATGTCCAGCATTTAATTACTCATCCACCGAAGCGCTACAAGGCGATGAAAGCCTTGATTTCATTTGGCTTCAGACTGGTCACGCAGATGTCAATGTTATAAAAGCAACGCTAGGTGCTCTCAAAAAAGCGCAACGTGATTCAAAACTTCCTGTCATAAATAGCGAAGTGTGCTACGAAGGAATTGCGGGTGGTTCACCCGCAATGTTGCAGCGCTATCTATTTTGGACACATTTACTTCAAGGTGCTGCAGGGCATACATATGGAGCGCAAGGAATTTGGGCTTTCCATGATGATGAGACAAGCCCAGGCGCTATGTGGGGTTGGATTCCTTGGCAAGAAGCATCTCAACTTCCTGGTGCTACTCAATTAGGTTTAGCTGCGCAATATTTACGATCGATACATTGGAATGGTTTTGTACCAGCTAATGATTCTATGAAAATAAATGCAGACCTAGATCATCCTCATCGTCCATGGGCAGGAAAAACTGGTGATAATTTAATTGCATATTTCCCAGCGGTGAGTATGGCACCAGCTGAGATAGGAATTTCTATTGAACTTGCAACGATTGTTTTTCAAAAGTTGAAAAAGAGTTCTACCTATTCAATGCAAATTATGAATCCCCGAAATGGGAAAATTGTGCGTGAAGAGAAAATAGATAGCAATACCGACGGGGAATGGAATTTTAAGAGTAAAAATATTGCGAGCCCACTTCCAACAATGGAGGATTGGATTGTTAGCCTGAAGTTGCTAGCGTGAGCGAAAATAGTTCTTTAGATGGCGCTGATATCGATGCATTTGGCCTCCCCGGATATTTCGGCAGACCAGCAGGTGAGATAAGACGAAAGAGTGAAGCTGAAGGCTTCAGAGATGCATTTTGGGTATCAAACCCGAGTCGTCAATCCGATCTACATGTTCTATTTGCCTCAACAGTAGATGTAGAAGAGGGTCTCTATGCATTTGATATTGCATCGAGTGGAAATTTTCAGTTACTCATTGATGGTGAAGTTAAAGTTCGAGGTCCCGTTCGCTTCTCTTCACATTTTCCTGAGTATTACTCTGAAAACTTTGCACTCACAAACGGCGTTCATACAATCGCGATATTTGCTCATGGAGAATTCCTCAAAACTCGCACCATGGCACCGCTCCCCAATTTTGTTTGGATGCGTTTATCTATAAATAACACTCCTATTTCTCTCAATTGGAAAGCGCAAGAAATTCTTGAATATGCCGCAACAGGATTGCGAATTAGTGCGCTTTTAGGCTGGGTTGAATGGTTAGAAAAACCTAGATCGGATAAAGCAATCTGGAAAGAAGTTGGATCAGTAGATGGCTTACTAGAGTTAACCGGGCCGCTAACACAATCGGAATTACGGATTCCGCAACTACCAACAGTTATTCCAAATGAAATGGCACGTGGAACTTTTAGAGAGACATTTACAGGCTACAAATATGATGATCTCTCCTCTCAATACTTATTAGCCGACCTCAACCCAGATCCACGCGATGATGCCGATGGCATATGGGTGCGCTATGACTTAGGGAAAATCCGAATTGGCTATTTCAGTGTTGCGATTGAGAGTGAGTTTGATGGCGAAGTAAAGATTGCATATGCCGAACGAATGACACCACATGGTGAGGTATCACCAGTTGTGCCACTTTCTGCTGGTGCAACTCGAATGATTCAACATTTCACAATTGCCCCAGGTATGACAAGGATTGAGCCCTTTCAATCTATGGGAGCAAAATTTATTGAAGTAAGAGTTACATCGGCTGGAAAAATAAATATAAGTAATCAAGCATTTTTAGAGAGAGATTTTCTTGGTGAACCGCATGGATACCTATCAACTTCTGATCCGATACTCAATAAAATTTGGCAAGTTGGAATCGAGACACTGCGATCATCGGCAGAAGATGCACTTGTTGATTCAATTCGTGAACGTGCTGAATGGGTAGGTGATGTTGTCACATCCGCTCTCAACATTTTGACTGTCGGTTGGGGCGACTACACATTAGTAAAGCGCGCAATTTTGCACGCTGCTGCATCCGCGCGCGAAGATGGAATTGTTGCAGGCTCTGGTCCGGGAGAACTTATCTATTTAGGTACATATGCCGCGATGTGGACAACAGCATGTTTGCAAATTGCCATAGAAGAAGGTGATACAGCAATTCTTTATGAGTTTGAAGAATCTGCCCGTGCAAATATTGAAGGACTTTCAAAACTCATTAGAGATGATGGGTCACACGATTTGCCATGGTCATTTGTCGATTGGGGTTATAGACCACCAGAGAATCACGCGGATTTAGCGGTACTTTCTCACTTCATCAAAGCTCTTTCATCGTGGATGCAGTGGTTAGAACTGATCGGAAAATCCGATGAAAGGAAAGCTTGGCAAGCAAAATATGATGATATGTGTGCACTCGTTAGCAAGAATCTTCAAGCCTTCCCCGCTAAATATCACGCGTACACACTCGCTGCACGTAACGCCATCACTAGTAATGAGATGGCAGCGCCAATAATTAGAGATTTTATTAGTGCGGGTTTTCCCTATAACCAAAGCGCAAAACGACTACGCGATCCACTCAATGTCGTAGAAGGAGCAATTACGCCGTATTTCACTAACTATTCGATGCCAGTACTCATTGATTCAGGTAGTGGAGTTTCCGCTGCCGATATCTGGCGGATAAATTGGGGATGGATGTTGGAAAAAGGAGCAACAACGTGGTGGGAAGTCTTTGATGATCGTTGGAGTCATTGTCATTATTGGAGCGGTGCACCAACGTGGCAACTTTCTCGCTATGGACTTGGATTACACCCTCAACTCAATAAAGAAGGCTCAAGTGTAATTTTGCGAATAAGTGATTTTGGACTTGCTTCGATGAAGGGGCGAATGCACGTCCCAATTGGGCAATGGGTAGATGTTGAGTGGAAACATGTTAGCGATGAAGAAATTTCTTACTCAATTACTAATACCAAGGACTTTGCTCTTTACGTAAAGAATGAAAAAATGATGCTTGCACCAGGCGAACACCACTTCTCACTACATCGAAAAACTGGCACAGATATTTTTATTTAGTCTAAGTGCCAAACTTCTTTCATAGACATAAGATTTCCGGTGCCATCTGCAAGATTTACAATGACATCTTCGAACCACTTTGCCCACTTGGAGTTGGCTTCAGAGTTAGCCATTTTTGCAAATACATCTTCAACTTTTCCATCAACTTCAAAATAACCAACCACGGTTAGACCACGGCGAAAGAGTGTGTAGTTCTTAAAGCCAGCAGCTTTGATGTCGGCTACTAAATCTGGCCAAATTTCATCATGACGCTTCTTGTATTCAGCCTCTTTGCCCTCATATATATCGAATGTAAAGCACATACGTTCCATTGTTTAGTTCCCTTCGGATTTAAAAGCCTTGACACCGGCAACTCTTTTCTTTACGGTGTGAAGAGTAGAGTCATAATTGCGATTGGGGTAGAGCCGTGGGGAAAATAAGAGTAGGCGTCATTGGCGCTGGAAGCTGGGCAGTTGCATCCCACTTACCAAATTTGGCTAAACACAAAGATATTGAGTTTGTTGGCGTTTCTCGCAAAGGGCCTGAATTACTTCAAAAGATTAAGGATCAGTACGGCTTTCAGGTTGCCTCTGAGGATTATCGAGATGTTCTAAATGCAGGAATCGATGTCTGTGTTGTAGGCAGCCCAACAGCATTTCACCATGAGCATGCAAAAGCGGCGCTAGAAGCCGGTGCTCACGTTATGTGTGAAAAACCGGTAACTATTTACGCAACAGAGGCGTGGGACTTGGTTTCGACAGCAGAGAAAATGAAAAAAAGTCTTGTTGTCGCATTTGGTTGGAATTATTTACCGATGCTTACGAAAGCTAAGGCACTCATGGATGAACGTGGAATCGGAAATCTTGAACATATGACAGTGCATATGTCTTCTCAAACTCGCGAACTTTTATCTAATACAGGCGCCTACCCTGCTGCATCAAAGGATTCACTTCCAGAACAGAGAACGTGGACTGATAAAAATCTTTCTGGCGGTGGATACGCTCAAGCGCAATTAACTCATGCACTCGGTCTGGCTTTATGGCTGACAGGTGCGCGCGTCCAATCAGCATTTGCAATGATGAGTGCGCCAATGAACGCGCCCGTTGAACTCCATGATGCAATTACCTATAAATTTGATAACGGTGCAATTGGTGTTGTTTCAGGTGGATCTGCACACGTTGAGGCTCACCGCAAGACACATGCCGTGGAAGTTCGTGCAATTGGTGATACAGGTCAGGTGCTTGTGGATTTAGAACGCGCAGCAGTGTGGCTTTATAGTGATGGAAAGAATGAGTTCTTATCACTCAAAGAAGATGCGGGCTATTACGACTGTGTAGGTCCAATTGATGCTGTTATTTCTGCAGCTCGCGGTGAAGCATTTATAAACCAGTCACCTGGTGAATTGGGTGCTCGCACCGTTGAGGCGCTTGAAATTGCATATAAAAGTGCCGAAAGTGGGAAGTTAGAGAGTCGCTAAAAAAGAAATCCTTGTAACTCTAGAAAGTGTTACTCCAAAAAGGGTTATTACTTCTTCTTAGCTTTCAGCCCGCCAGCACTACTTTCACGCACAATGTAATGTGTTTCAACCATAATCGTGCGTGGGCTTCCACCAGAAATCATTTCAAGAAGGGCGGCGGCAGCTTCGCGACCGATCATCGCTGCATCGCGATACACAGATGAAAATTGTTGGCCATAAACATCGAACATGGGCCATTCATCAATTGCAACAAACGCTAAATCTTTTCCAGGAACTAGCCCGAGTTTCTTCAGGCCACGCATTGCTCCTGCAGTGCTTCCGATACCCCCACTGAGTAGCGCAGTTGGGCGGTCTTTGAGAGTAAATAATCTCTTTGTCTCAGATTCTCCAAACTCAGCATCAAATTTTCCAAGTGAAACTAAATCAGTTGGATATGCGACCCGCGCTTTCTTGAAAGCGCTTTTAAAACCTTTGAGGCGGTCACGAGTTGTATAAACACGAGTGCTACCTGAAATAAATGCGATTCGTTTATGCCCGCGAGAGATGAGATCCAAGGTTGCATCTTCAACACCTTGATGGTGGTTGGCAAGTATGGCACTTGAATTTAATCCGACAACTTCGCGATCGAGAAGCACAACAGGTGCATTGAGTTTTTCCAAAGTGCTTTTGAGTTCTGGAATATCTTCTGAAACTAATGATGCAATAAGCCCATCAATTTTACGCCTGCGTAATTGTGCAATATTTGTACTCTCTGTTGCCACATCTCCATCAGAGTTCAGTAGGAACATAGAATACCCAGCTTTGCGCAATTCTTGTTCGCAACATTGTGCGATTACCCCAAAAAATGGGTTAGATATATCTCGAATAATAAAGCCAATAGTTTTGGTTGCACCGCTGCGAAGTGATTGAGCAAAGAAATCTGGTTCATATCCCAACTCATCTGCAGCTTTTAGAACTTTGATGCGCATACGCTCTGATACATCGGGATGACCAGAGAGAACTCGCGAAATACTGGAGATGGCAACGCCAGCGCGCGCTGCAACATCATGAATGGTTACGGGTGCACTTTCTTTCTTGCCTTTGATACTAGGTACATTTTTTCCAGATTTAGGCATGGGCTAATGATTGTGCAATATCGCACTTGACACCACCCCCGATATAGGGCATAAAATAGAAACGTTTCCAGAAACCATGAATAAGGGGAATTTGAGCATGCAGGATCTAACGATCACACGCATTGAAACTGAGGCAATTCGTGTGCCCCTTGCTCGCACATATCGAGGTAGCCACTACAAGATGACGCATCGCTCAACCATTATTACTCGCATTCATACAGCTAGCGGCTTAGTTGGCGAGGCATATGCAGGCGATGAAGATGCATCCCTTTTGGAGATCGAAAATATTATTCAAGATGAATTAGCGCCACTACTTATTGGCCAAGATGGTTCTGCAATTGAAAGATTATGGGAGATTGCACGTCCTGCAACTTGGGACATTCTTCGCGACCGTCGCTTAGGTCTTGTTGCATGCGCATCAATCGATGTGACCCTTTGGGATCTCATGGGTAAGGCACTCGGTGTTCCACTATGGAAATTATGGGGCGGTTATCGCTCGCGCGTTCCAGTAATAACAATTGGTGGTTATTACGGAAGCAATCTTTCTATCAAAGAAGAAGTTGAATACCTACTCAAAGAAGAATTCGCTGGAATGAAATTTAAAATTGGTGGAATGTCACCGGAAGATGATGCAAAGCGATTTAAGGAAGCACGCAAAGTCGGTGGCGAAAATTTCCGAATCGCAGTAGATGCAAATCAGGGCTACACACCAGCCCAAGCAATTGAATTTTCTAAATTAGTTGCAGATGACAATTTGCTCTGGTTTGAAGAGCCATGCATTTGGCAAAACGATAAAAAGGGAATGCGCGATGTTCGCTACGGTGGAAGCGTTGCAATCTGCGCGGGCCAAAGTGAATTCTCTGCAGCAGGTTGCCGCGACCTTATGGAAGCTGGCTCAATTGATTTCTGTAACTTTGATTCATCATGGTCAGGCGGTCCAACGGAATGGCGCAAGGTTGCTGCGATGGCAACTGTGTACGACGTAAAGATGGCCCACCATGAAGAGGCTCAAGTCTCTGCTCACTTACTTGCATCAATTCCGCACGGAACATATGTTGAGTATTTCCACCCAGATCGCGATCCAATCTGGCATAACTTGTTGGCTAACCGCCCTGCACTCAAGGATGGCCATATTCAACTCAACGATAATCCTGGCCTCGGTTGGGAACTCGATCGTGATTACATTAATAAATACCGAATCTCGGAGCGTTTTACAGAGGCCAAATAAGCCTGTTTTTTGAACGTGTTCAGTGATAACTCTTTCGTTACAAAGCCCTTCTTCTATTGACTAACAGGCCGAAATTGGAAACGATTCCTACTCCAATGGCCTACGGGGGAGCCCCCTTTCTCGTGCGTCACGACAGCTAGTTCATGAAAGGTATCGGTCGACTATGAAGGTTGTTTCTAGTTCAAAAGCTCGCCTTGGCGTTATTGCTGCTTTGGCGATCTCAACACTTATTACAATTCAAATCGTTCCAGCATCTGCAGGCGGCGTTGATTTCCGCAAAGCAGTAGCAGGTAGCGGTAAAGGAATCACAATCGGTCTTATTGGTCTTGATGACTCAATCGGATTCGGAAAAGATGTACACGATTCAATCGCACGTGAAGCTGCAAAGGCTGGCGCAAAGTTTGTATTTTGCGATGGCAAGCTAAAGGGTGACGTTGCACTTGCTTGTGCAAAGACATTCAAGTTGAAGAAGGTTCAGGGATATTTGAACTTTAACGCAGATGCTGCTGCTTCAGCTGCAATATGTAAGGCTGGACCACAAGTTCCAGTTATTGCAATTGATATCGAACAAGATCCTTGCCAGAGCGCATTCATGGGTGCAGATAATGCAAATGCAGGCGCATCAACAGGTAAGGCAATTGGCGATTACTTCAAGAAGAACTTCAACTGCGAATACGATGCATTTATTTCACTAGAAGATTATGGTGTTGGTATTGCTAACGAACTTCGTATGGGTGGATACCGTTCAGGTTTCGCATCTGTATGTGGCGCTATTCCTGCAGCTAAGTTAAAGAAGTACGATGCTGGACGTTTGGACAAAGCTCTTGAAGTTATGCCAGATGCTCTAACAACACTTCCAGGAAAGAACAAGATCATCGTCGTTGCAATCAACGACCAAGGTATCCAGGGCGCATTCTCAGCAGCTAAGGCTGTTGGTCGCGAAAAGGATATCTATGCAGGTTCACAAGGTGCAGAAAAGACCGTTTGGTGCGATATCAAGACAAACGATCACTGGCTTGGCGCAACTGCATACTTCCCAGAGCGTTACGGCGAGATCGGTGTTCCATACCTAATCGACCTCATCAAGGGAAAGAAAGTTCCATTCCAGCTAAAGATCAAGCACGTAGCGATCAATGGAACAAATATCGATAAGAACTTCAAGGTAACTGGTTGCTAATAAGCTTCCATTCCTAGAACGACTTGATTGATCATTTCTGTTAGTACTAAAGGAAAGGTAATGAATCTGCATGAATGTTGATTTAGCGCATTTGAAAGATATTCGTAAATCCTTTAACGGGGTTGAAGTTCTTCATGGCGTTGATCTCACGTTAGCTCCGGGGGAAGTGCTTGCACTCCTCGGAGAAAACGGAGCAGGTAAATCAACTCTCGTAAAAATTCTTGCAGGAGATATTCCACCTACTAGCGGCTCGATCACCATTGCGGATACTGAGTTGGCGCGGCTTGATGTTTATCAAGCCCGCCAACTTGGTGTTCGGATGATTTTTCAAGAACTAAACGATGCTCCAACATTGAGTGTCGCTGAAAATATTTTCTTAGGTCAATGGCCAGGCAGTAAAGGTTTTGTGGCATGGGGCGATATGCGCGAGAAGGCTCGCGAAATTCTCAAGCGCCTAGAAGTAGATATTGATGTTGATGCACAAGCAGGATCTCTTCGTGTTGGTGAGCGACAGATTCTAGAAATTGCACGTGCTCTAACACAGAATGCAAAAATTTTAGTTTTGGATGAGCCAACAGCAGCTCTCTCTAATGCAGAGGTCGAGCGCCTATTTATTGTTATGGATCAATTGAAGAAAGAAGGCGTGGGAATGATTTACATTACCCACCGCCTCGATGAAGTTTCTCGCGTTGCAGATCGAGTACAAGTTTTGCGCGATGGTAATTCAGTCCTAACCGTCGATGCCAAAGGAGCACAGCGCGAAGTACTAGTGACGGCAATGCTTGGCCACGAAGCGTTAAAGAACGCTCGCCCAGCACCTGTATCTACAAGTGGGACTGGACTTGAAATAAAGAATTTCCGCAGTGGTGATGATTTCAACGATGTTTCAATGACAATCAACGCTGGCGAAGTTGTCTGTTTATTTGGAAAAATTGGTTCTGGTTCATCAGAAGTTTTGGAATCTATTTATGGACTTCGACCAGTTACAGGTGGATCCGTTCATATCTTTGGTAAAGAATTCAAACCAAAGAGCCCTCAAGAATCATCCTCGAGTGGAATTGGATACTTGCCCGCAGATCGCCAGCGTCTAGGCTCTTTTGCCTCACGTTCTGTTGCAGAAAATCTTGCAGTTGCATCATGGAAGGCGATGTCACGACTTGGTTTCGTTGATGCAGGTAATGAAGTCAAAGCATTTAGTCGCTGGTCTGATGCGCTTAAAATCAGCGCTCGCCGTGGGCCAACCCAAGAAATCGCAACCCTCTCTGGTGGGAACCAACAGAAAGTTCTTCTTGGCCGTTGGTTTGAAGCAAAAGTTCAAGTTCTATTACTTGTTGAACCGACTCGAGGCGTCGATGTTGGTGCGCGCCGCGATATTTACGACATTATTCGCCGCCAAGCAAAAGAGAGCGGCATGGCTGTACTCGTTGCGACATCAGATTACGAAGAAGTAGTGCTCCTTGCAGATCGTGCTCTTGTTATGTCTCGAGGAAAAATAGTTTCAGAGTTCACCGGAAATTCCGTTGATGCAAATTCTCTAATATCGGCAGCTAGTTAGGGGTAATGAGTTCATGTCTAAAACAACAGAGGTAGAAAAAGATAAGAAGCGCTCAATTCCAGCTTCTGCACCATTGATGGCCTTTTTCGTGGGTCTATTTATTTATTTCTCTGTAGCTAGCGAATACTTCTTCGATATTGAGAACTTTCGCAATATTGCAGTCGCCCTTGCAGTAACTGGAATTGTTTGTATTCCTGGAACTCTTCTTATGATTGCTGGCCAAGTTGATCTATCTGTTGGTTCTGCTGCTGCAGTATCAGGAATGATCATGGCAAATATGGTCAATAAGCACAGCATCGCAGTAGGCCTCGTAGTTGCACTTGTTTTTGGTCTCACACTTGGAATCATTAATGGATTCCTAGTGACCGTTGTTGGTGTCAACTCCCTTATTACAACATTGGGTGGTTTAGCTACTCTTTATGGAATCGCATTGCTTATCGGTAATGGTCAAACAGTGATGATGCGTAACTTTGAATGGCTCGGAACATCACAGCCATGGGGTGTGCCACTTCCCGTACTTATCTTTACCGTGATTGCAATAATGGGCGCGGTTTCTCTACGTAAATCAACATATGGCCGTTCTTTATATGCAATTGGTTCTAATCCAAATGCTGCACGCGTTGTAGGTATTCGCTCCAATCGTTTGCTCTTTATTACATTCGTTCTTTCATCAGTTGGCGCCGCACTTGCAGGCGCAGTTCTTTGTTCACAGCTTTCTGCTGCAGATCCAAATGCTGCTCGTGGTTTGGAGCTCGAAGTAATTACGGCAATTGTTCTCGGTGGTGCAAGCCTTGCAGGTGGACGCGGTTCGATGTTTGGAACAATCTTGGGACTTTGTACAATTGGTATTCTCAACAATGGTTTGATTTTGCTTGATGTCCCAACATTCTGGCAGCGCGTTGCACAAGGTCTCATGTTGATCATTGCGGTCTCATTCGACTCCTTGCGTCAAAAGCTCAATAACCAAAGGAGTTAGTTATGACTCTCAATCCCACACCACCGGCGCGGTTGGTTCCAGCACGACGTCCAGAAAAATCAATCAAAGTTGGTTTAGTAGCTGGTGGCCTTGGCACATATTGGCCACAGTTTCCTAAGTTGCTTCCGCAGTTGCAGGAATCTGCGCGCTTCGTATCGGCTCGCATTTCCAAGATGGATGTTGAACTTGTCGATGTAGGTTTTATCTCTGACCCACAAGAAGGTGCTGCAGCTGCTGAGAAGTTGCGCGCAGCTGGTTGCGACATGATCATCATGTATCTCACTACATATATGACATCGTCAATGTTTATTCCAATTGCACAACGCGCAAATGCCCCAGTTCTTCTTATTAATTTGCAACCAAGTGAGCAGATGGACCACGCAAACTTTGATACTGGTGCATGGCTTGCATATTGCGGCGCATGTCCGCTGCCAGAGATGGCTAATGCATTTGAGCGCGCAGGCGTTCCATTTCGTTCAGTCTCTGGTTATTTAGCAGAAGAGCGCGCATGGGTAAAAATTCATAGTTGGATTCAAGCGGCAAAGATTCGCAGTATTTTGCGTAACTCACGCCACGGAATTATGGGCCATGTGTACCCAGGAATGCTCGATGTTTCAACAGATATGACTATGGTGACAACTCACTTTGGTGGGCACATGGAGGTTCTTGAATTTGATGACCTTCGTGTGCGCGCAGAGAAAGTTAGTGAAAAAGAGATTGATAAAGTTCTCGATGAAGCACGATCAATTTTTGAAATCGATAAAACCGTTGATGAAGATGATTTTCGTTGGGCAGGCCGTGTTGCTGTTGGTCTTCGCCAACTAGTTGATGACTTTGATATTAATAGTCTTGCTTATTATCACCGTGGACTCGATGGCGAAATTCACGAACGCCTGGGTGCAGGAATGATTCTTGGTTGCTCATTATTGACTGCAGAAGGCGTACCAGCAGTTGGTGAATATGAATTGCGTACATCAATTGGAATGTTGATGCTTGATCGTATGGGAGCGGGTGGTTCCTTTACAGAGTTTCAAGCACTGAACTTCCAAAACGGTGTTGTTGAAATGGGACACGACGGTCCAGCCCACCTTGCAATTAGTAATGGAAAGCCAATATTGCGCGGCCTTGGTGTATTCCACGGTAAGCGCGGATACGGTGTTTCAGTTGAATTCGATGTTACACATGGTCCAGTAACAGTATTTGGTGTTACGCAACGTAAGAACGGTACATACCAATTCGTTGCATCAGAAGGAAAAGTTGTCGATGGCCCACGTTTGCGTATCGGAAATACAACATCGCTCGTTGACTTTGGTGTAAACCCAGGACAATGGTGTGATGACTGGAGTGCAACAGGGGTTCCTCATCACTGGGCACTTGGAATTGGCCATCGCGTCTCTGAATTGCGCTCAATTGCCGAGTTACTAGATATCGAAATGGTAGTAATTTAGTTCCTATGAACTGGCGCAGCGATAGCGGACTTAGCGGCAAAAGCGTTGTTGTTACAGGTGCTGCTGGTGGAATTGGTAGCGAAGTAGCTATTGCATTCTCACAAGCGGGAGCAAAAGTATTAGCAGTTGATATTCCCGGTGCTCCGCTTTCACAATTACTGAGCAAGTTCGAAGGTGGCGGCCATGACATTATGGAGGCAGATCTCTCTGACCTGAGTTTGCACGCATCCATTTTTGCTAAAGCGCAGAGCATGGCCCCATTTACAGCCCTTGCACATTGCGCTGCAGTCCTACGTCGCCGTGCAACAGTTGATGATGTGACTGAGGAAGATTGGGATATTCAGATAGATGTAAACCTGAAAGCAACATTTTTCTTGAATCGCAGCGCGTATCACTCATTTAGAAGTGCAAAAACTCCAGGTTCGATTGTGAACTTTAGTTCACAAGGATGGCAATCAGGCGGCTTTGGCGGCTCAGTTGTCTACGCTGCAAGTAAAGGCGGAGTAGTTTCAATGACTCGCGGGCTTGCTCGCTCTTTTGCTCCTAGCAATATACGTGTAAATGCAGTTGCACCAGGTGGTGTTGATACAACAATGATGCGCGGTGGACAAGATGATGCAGCGCTCGCAGCATTTGTTGCAATGATTCCAATGGGACGACTCGCTCGTCCTGATGAAATGACGGGTGCAGTACTTTTCTTAGCATCAGAGGCATCGAGCTATATGACTGGAACGGTATTAAACGTTTCCGGCGGACAGTTGATGTATTAAAAAAGAAAAGCAAGTGCGCAAATTCCTGCGCAAGCAAGACATGAACTAATGATGACACTTCTACTTGGTGATTTTTTATAGGCAATAGTTTCAAATAATAAGATCCACAACGGAACAGTTGAAATAATACTTTGCACAACAACAGGGCTTCCATGTGAAATTGCATACGAGGTAAGGACCCACCCTGCTCCCATGAAGATAGAACGAGGAAATAGGGAGAGATAATTCTTTGTCGTGAAATGTTTTGGGAAAAATAGAACAAGGAAGAGTGCTGCAGCAATTAGTTGTTGGATGAATACAACCTGCACCAAAGCCATCCCCGCATGGATTTGAAGGGCAATCAAGGTTGTGACAGACCCCGTTGTTATTGCAATAGAACTAATGAGGGCGAAGGTAGATAGTGATGAAACACCGGCTAATGAATTTCTCAAGGGTAGCAACACGGCTGTCACAAGTAACAAGACGATAATTATCTGTCCAAAAGAGACACTCGTTCCAAGGATGAGTGGGGCAATAACTAAAACAACGGCTGGGCTAAGAGATTGCCCAACGGCTGATGCAGATGCTGAACTTCGCGTGACAACTAGGAAAATAAGACCAGCACCTAGTGCTGTGAGCGAGCCACCAATAATGATTCGAAGCCATGCAATACCTGAAAGCTGGACCCATTGTGGATCTAATAGCAAAAACGGCGCAGCAACTACTGCATTGAAAAAGAAGAGGACTCCAACACTGTGGTAACCAGGAAGACGCTGAGTTACAGATTTTGTAAGAAAGAGACCAGAGGCAATAGAGATCGCCGCTGCGAGTGCAAAGAGCGAGCTCATATGCCTATGGTCGCACATCTTCTCAAAGAAGCGTTTATTACTTAGACTCTCATGGTGGGAAATTTTCTAACGCAAGAGTATTTCAATGACCCATATCCAACCTATAAAAAATTTCTCCATGAAACTCCTGTTTTTTGGAGTGAAGAACTATCTGCCTGGATCATTTCGCCATATGAACTAGTTGAAGCAGGCCTGCATTCATCTACTCTAAATGCAGGTGAGCGCATGAGCGCAGCATCCTCACATTTCTCTGATGAAGAGAGAAAGCAATATTCAGCCATTTTGCATAACCTCAACAACTGGATTGTCTTTCAAGATCCCCCAGCACATACACGCTTGCGTCGCCTCATCAGTAAGTCTTTTACACCGCGATCAATAACAGCTTTTGAACCAAAGATTGAAAAGATCGTCAATGATTTATTGGATGAAATAGGAGATAAAGAAAAGTTCGATTTAGTATCTGAATTCTCATTTCGCTTACCTGCCGCCGTTATGTGCGACCTTTTAGGAATTCCACTTGATCGCCAATGGGATTTGAAACGCTGGGCTGATGGAATTGCAGGCTTTAGTGCTGCTGCTCGCGTCACTTCTGAAAAAGCTAAATTCGCAAATGAGATGGCTCTGGAATCAAAGGAATATCTCATAACTTTATTTCAACAATTACGCAAAGATCCCGGTGATAATTTATTGAGCCGCTTAGTAGATCAAGGCGATGAACCTAATCCACTCAGTGATGACGAACTAGTCGCACTCGTTGTTCAACTCTTCTTTGCAGGTTTTGAAACTACCGAAGGCCTCATTGGGAATATGCTGATTGCTTTAGCTAACCATCCTGCTCAACTAGCAAAGTTACGGACTAACCCTGAATTGATCACGAACGCAGTAGAGGAAACACTACGTTTTGATTCATCTATTCTTAAGCAATCTCGTGTCGCTAGCGAAGATCAAGATTTTGGTGGCCAGGCAATCAAGAAAGGCGATTACATGCATTTTATGATTGGCGCGGCAAATTATGACTCAACAAGATTTAGTGATGCTCATATATTTGATGTTGAACGCGATGATGTAGGCCATGTGAGTTTTGGCCACGGAATCCATTTTTGTATTGGAGCGCCACTGGCTAGGTTAGAAGCGCGTATTGCATTACGTGCACTACTAGAGCGCTTATCCCGAATAGAAATACTGGAGCCAGTCCCTGTTTATCCGGAGTTATTCGCCGTGCGCAAACCTTTGCATCTCTGGCTTAGGAATGTTTAGAAACGGTATAGGCGCTTTGCATTTCCATTACAGATTAGTGCTTGCTCCGATTGGCTGAGTGTTCCAATATATTCGCGCATGAATTCGATAATTGTTGGATATGAAGTGTAGAGACGATCAACTGGCCAGTTTGAACCAAGAACACAACGCTTTGGCCCAAATGCTTCAAGAGATTCCTCAGCCCATGGACGCAGTGATTCCTTGCTAAATTGTGGATCTGTCATTGGCAATCCGCTTATTTTCATCGTGACATTTTGAGCTGTTGCAAGCTTATTGATTTCAGTTTTCCATGAAGCGAAATAAGCGGCATCACGCTTACGAGGGAAACCAATATGTTGCAAAATAATTTCTAGCTCGGGATGGCGCTGTGCAAGTTTGAGCGCCTCTGCCATATTTGGCCACTCACAATCTAGATCAAAAACCAATTTATGCTTTGTCATATAAGCAAGAGATGCCTCATACGTTGGATTAATTTCTTTGCGTGCAAACATTAGTTCTGCATTAAAATCGCGAATACCAACAAATAGTTTTGATTGCATATGGCCATCAAGTTCCTTGATGGCATTCTCGCTACCTAATGAAGAATCTCCAACAATTCGCATCGGCGCAGGACCGGTCTTTGCCATCTCTGTTAGCCAGACAGTTTCAGTTACAGGATTTGGCGATCCAATAGCTGCTTGAACATGTACAAATCCTTCAATATTAGAGAAACGTGCCTCTGCCCATAAGTTATCGAGAACATAAGCCTCTGACTTCATTCCATCGATATTGCCCAAAATTGGGTGAATAAATTCTTTGTCCAACCAGACCCATTTCAATTCAGCATGCTTTTTATCCCAAAGGTGCATATGTGTATCGATGATTGGCAATGAAGTGGCCATGACAAGCCTTTCGGTAGTTAGGTTAGGCGGGTACAATTGGAAATACCGTATCGCTTAGTACGAATAAAAAAAAGAGTTTTTAAGGAGAATTGTGCGAATAGTAAAGATCGAGCCGATTCCAGTCGCATACCCAGAACCCAATGACTTCAATGCAGAGCGATACCTCTGCCTTGTGAAGATTACGACCGATGATGGCATTGTCGGCTGGGGCGAATCCATTACTCAATTCAAAGAAGCTAATGCTGCAACTGCTGCACTTATCAACGGACTTGCAGAATTTGTTATTGGTAAAGATCCACTAGATAACGGTGCGATTTGGCGTGCAATCAAAGAGCGTTACTGGTGGTACGGATATCGCGGAGGCCTAGCTGCGTATGCGTTATCTGCAATAGATATCGCGCTCTGGGATATTAAAGGAAAAGCGCTCAATACAAGTTTGCTCCACTTACTTGGAGGGGCAGTACATGAAAAACTTCCTGTGATTGCATCAGGCCACGCGCACGATGAATCTATTCCGAAGATGGCTGAGCAAGCACAAGAGTGGCTCAGCACAGGTATGCAAGGAATGAAAGTTGGATTTGGTAAAAGAGGAAACGCGCATCTTGGTTACGAGCATGATCGCGATGTCGAATATGTAAAGCAGATGCGAAATGCAATTGGCCCAGACAAAATGTTGATGATTGACTTGGGATACGCGATTAAGTGGGATGTTGCAACAGCGGTAAAGCGCGTTCAAGCATTTGATGAATACAACATTGATTGGATTGAAGAACCGCTTGGTGCTTGGGATCCAGAGGGTTATCGCACGCTTCGCGATAAAACTAAATGTTTAATTGCATACGGTGAACGTGAGTGGAACGTTGATGGATTCGACCAAATACTTGCAACAGGAACATGTGATGTATTTGGAATCGATCCAGGTCGCGCCGAAGGCGTAACAGGTTTTGTAAAAGCTGTAGCTCGTATTGAATCGCATCGTCGTCAAGCAAATGCACACGCATGGTCTTCAGCAATTGTCTCTGCTGCTAGTTTGGCAGTGAGTTTTAGTTCATTGGCTTTCAAACTCTTTGAATTCAAGCCATTGCGTAACCCGATGCAACACGAGCTTGTCTCGGAGCCTTTCGAGCAAAAAGATGGCTGGATTTATCCACCATCAGATAAGCCAGGACTAGGCATTGAAATAAATGAAGATGTTGTAAACCGCTACCGCCAAAGTTTCTAATTATTTCTCTATATGTAACTCCCCCTCGATAGCTGGAAGTGAAAAACGAGGGGAAACGAGCAGTTATCAGCCCCGTGGGAGATTGCAGGCTCACATACTGAGAATCTCGATTGTTTTCGTTACCAAATATTTATAAAGAACCTATTGACGCAGGAATCCTATAGGGCTATTTTTACCGTAATTGAAACCATTCAATCGCGGGTGGTTCTTTTACTCATCGAAGCAAAAGGAGCAGGGATGAAGATCGTTCGAAATAGTCGCTTAGCTAAAGCGCTGATGTTGGGGTTGCCTGCGGTTCTCGCATCAGCAATGCTCGCACCAGCAGCACATGCAGCAACAGAAATTACATTCCAGACTTGGAATTCACAAGATTCACAAGATAAGTGGAATGCAATGACAAAAGCATTTATGGCAGCAAACCCAGATATCACTGTCAAGGTTAACTTTGTACCTGGTGGTGT
>Ga0209596_1000303_pt1 | contig 46089 bp, 41 predicted proteins | sample M_130807_MF_Meta_FD_187314 | JGI IMG/M metagenome (GOLD analysis project Ga0209596, IMG submission 187314) | Freshwater microbial communities from Lake Montjoie, Canada to study carbon cycling - M_130807_MF_MetaG (SPAdes) (version 2) | ecosystem: Environmental > Aquatic > Freshwater > Lake...
ACTAGTGGTGTCAAAAATAAAATTGGGTAAAGCTTCTTTTAAATGTTTCATTAGTAAAGGGTTGTGTATGCCACCACCGCTGCTAAATAGTTTGTAGGTTTTGTGGGCATCGGTAGTTTTTTGTATCGCATCAACAATAGTATCAGCACTAAATTTATTTAAGGTTGCCATCGTATCTTCTATCGAAATGTTTTGTGTTGAGGATAGTTTTTTTGCTTGTTGCAAATAAGTTAAATTAAATAACTCTGGCCCGGTTGTTTTAGGAAATGGCTTAGTAAAAAAATCATGTTGTTTTAAGGCTACTAATAATGCATCATTTATTTTGCCTTGTAATGCAATAATAGCGTTTTCATCAAAATACTTTCCTTTAAAATGTTGTTGAATAAGAGCGTCCATCATTGTATTTCCAGGACCCGTATCGGTACTAAAAATTTCTGCACTATTTATATTGCCGGGCAGGTAAGTAAAATTAGCAATACCACCAATATTTAATAAAATTCTATCTTCTCCTTTCTTTCCAAAAATTAAATAATCGCCATAAACAGCTAGGGGAGCACCTTCTCCGCCAGCTGCAATATGTTTTTGTCTAAAATCGCTAAGCGTAATAATGCCTGTAGCCACAGCAATATGATCACCATCGCCAATTTGTAAAGTAGCATTACTAAATTTTTGTTGTTGATGTAAACTTTTAGGTGCATGATAAATAGTTTGCCCATGGCTTGCAATTAAATCAACTTCGGCTGCATTTATTTTCCATTTTTCTAATAGTAAATTTATAATACCCGCATGCTCTTGTGCTATCCAAGCATTTAACAAAGTCATTTTTTCTAAATCAATATTTCTTTTGCTAAAAATTTCCTTTACCTCATTTTTAAAATCAGTTGTAAACGTTACTGTTTCAAATTCTATTAATTTAATAAAAGTTTGTATCCCATCACCTCTTACTTCACATAGCGCTACATCTAACCCATCTAAGGATGTACCGCTCATTAGCCCAATAATTTTTCTACTAGGTTTATGAGAAATCTGATATAGTTTTTCTACGTTTTGTCTCATTTTTATTGCTTCAAAAAATTTAAATTTCTCTTTATTCCAATGAACTTTGTTCTTTTTATAGCACTATTTTTAAAAATAGTTTTAAAACTCTCTTCCGTTAATTCTTCCCAATCGGTTGTAGTAAAATTTAAAATTTGTGGTATGGGTTTAAAGTTTATTTCTTTTGTTGCTGATGAAAACCTGTTCCATGGGCACACATCTTGGCATACATCACATCCAAACATCCAGTTATCAAATTTGTCTTGCATGCCACTTGGTAATAGTGCATCTTTTAACTCGATAGTGTAATACGAAATACATTTACTACCATCAATAACTTTATTAGGCAAAATGGCTTCTGTTGGGCAGCTATCAATACATCTTGTGCAAGTGCCACAATAATCTTTTGCTATTACATCATCGTATTCCAATGGTAAATCTACAATTAGGGTGGCAATAAAAAAATATGAGCCACTTTGTTTGTTAATTAAATTTCCATTTTTGCCTATCCACCCCAATCCACTTTTTTGTGCCCAACTTCTTTCTAAAACTGGGGCACTATCTACAAAACCTTTGCCCTGTACCTCGCCAATTTCTTCTTTAATTAGGTACAAAAGTGTTTTTAATTTTTTTCTTATTACATCATGATAATCGTTGCCATAAGCGTATTTAGAAATTTTTGGAGAGGCTTCGTTTTGTTGTTCCGTAGGAAAATAATTAAGCAATAATGTAATAACCGATTTTGCATTTGGCACTAATTTACTTGGATCTATTCGTACATCAAAATAGTTTTCCATGTATTGCATATTCCCATTAAAACCTTTGTTTAACCAACTTTCTAAGCGTTTAGCATCTTCATTTAAAATCTGCGCTTTGGCTATACCACAATAGGTAAAACCTAATAATTGAGTTTGGGTTTTAATAAAATTTGTATTTTTTTCGCTAGCTGTCAAGTTTACTTATCTTCTATATGTAATTTATGAAAAAAACGATGTGCAACAGGAGTTAACATAAGCCCAATGGTACTTATAAAAGTAATCCCACTGAATAGGGCATATACCGATGCAAAAACTTTTGCAGCATTCGTCAAAACAATATCACCACTTATTATGGGGCCCATTCCACTTAAAATCATACTTGCATTTAAAAGGCTATCATACCAATCAAACTCTGGTATTATTAATTTATAACCTATTACTCCAATGCTAAGACTAAAAAAAAGTATACCAATGGCAAATAATATATTTTTACGAATGCGTTTAATGTAGACAGCTTTTGAAGCTAAAGCTTGCTTTTTATGTTCGTACATAATTTAAATATTTGTATAAAAATACAAAAGCCCTATAATTAAATAGGGCTTTTAAAAAACTAATTATAAATAGGTTAAAAATTTATATCATACCCAACTGTTCCTATCAATTCAATATAACCAAAATTATGGTTAATCTTTCCCCCATCTAATGCTAATGAATTTGTGTAATTAGCAAAACCAGTTTTAGCGGTACCCTCTAAAAACCATTTTTTTGCAAAATAAAATCTTCCTCCACCCTCTGCTCCAAAACAATACCCAGCTATATGAAATTTGTTATCAAGCTGTTTACCACTGAGTGTAACATCGGTTTTAGGAATTAAAATACCTGCTCCAGCTTTCCACAATAAGGAAAATAATGGCCTATCATTTTTTTTCTTTAAAATATGCTGCCGTACAAAATTTACTTGTAAAAAATTAGCTCCGTTTGTATGCTCAAAATGTAAATCGTTTCTACTAAAAACAGAGTCTTTATCAAAAGTTGTATTACCAATAAATCCCTTTGCTCTTACTTTTTGATTATCATTTACAATATACTTCGTATGATCAAAATTAATTTCAATAGCTTTTGTTTTGTTCGTATTTAAATAAAAACCAATACGGTAGTTAAATTGCGGAATAGAAATTTCTATTGGTTTTTTTGCAATGGCATCTAAATCGGGCCTATCGCTAGCTTTAGCTTTGTAAATAGTAAAATTATGTGGAATACCATTTACACTAGTATTAAAATGAATTGTACTTTTTGTGTACCATTCTGTATTGTAACCCCATTGTAAATACATGCCCTTAAAAAGTGATTTATTTTTCTGGGCAATTGTAGATAACACAACAACAAGTAGTACGCAACTAAAAAGTATTTTCTTCATTATTTTAAACAAATGTAAGCTAAAAAGTTAAGTCATTTTGCAGAATACTTACCGATTTGTACTATTTGGTTAATCAAGCTTTTAGCGTTATTAAAATCGTTTTATTTCTTAATTAGTTGGATCCTTTTCAATAGTTTAAATTATATCATAAACTTTGTATTTACCTTACTTAGCTGAAATACTAGCATAGAATACAATGTAGAACTGCATTTGCGGCAGGTTTTTATTAGTTTAGGTGCCATATTTGCTTATTTATTTTTATTGGAAGCTAAATTGCAGCAATAGTTTAAAAGTACAAAATATGAGTTTACAAAATTTAACCATAAAATCGCAAGAGGTATTACAACAAGCCCAGCAATTGGCTTTTAGTGATAACCATTCTTTTATAGAAACCGAACATATATTACAAGCATTATTAAACGATAAAGATTCTGCAATAGATTTTTTGTTGAAAAAAAATAATGTAAATGTAAATTATGTAGAGGAAAAAGTAAAAGTAGCTTTAGCTAAGTTGCCTAAAACAACAGGAGGCACAGCCGCACAAACCTTAAATAGAGATGCTAATAATGTTTCAACCGTTACTTAAAAATGAAATTAGGGGTATTATAAAAATACAATTACAAGGGTTAAAAAATTTAGTGGCTCAAAGTGGAATAAATGTGGAGTTTAGTGATTATGCTATTGATTATTTAGCAGAGCATGGCTATGATCCACAATTTGGGGCAAGGCCACTAAAAAGACTAATTCAAAAAGAAATTGTTAACCAATTAAGAAAAAAAATACTTAGCGGCGAAGTAGATTAAACGAAAACTGTACTAATAAATGCTTTTGATAATACCGTTGTTTTTAGAAATGATAAAGATTAAAGTATAAACAAAGTTTTCACTTATACCAAAAAGCTAAACTTTTGTTGCTATCTTTATCTCTTTAATATTAAGATTAAATAATATATAGAAATGGCAATGAAACCCAAAGAAGTGATAGAAGTTATACCTACAAAAGACATTTTTGTAGGAAACCCTAAAGCAGAAGTAACCTTAATGGAATTTGGAGAATATGAGAGCGAAGACTGTGCAAAGGCAAATGAAATAGTAAAAAAATTGTTAGAGGACTATGATGGTAAAATACGTTTTAACTTTCGTCATTTTCCACAAACTAAAATACACCAACGTAGTATGAAGGCTGGTGAGGCCTCAATTGCTGCAGCACAGGCTGGTAAGTTTTGGGAAATGCACAACATATTATTTCACCATCGCCGTACATTAGGTACAACTAGTTTAAAATTATATAGCAAAGAAGCAGGCGTAGAGAATAAACATTTTTTAGATGATTTATTAAACTCTACCTATGGATGGCACGTAATGAGTGATTTTCAAGAGGGGGTTAATAAGGGGGTAAAAGAAATACCTGCATTTTTTGTAAATGGTGAAATGGTACAAGGTAAAGCCACTTATGATAATATAAGTAAAAGTATAAACGAAGCGCTTAAAAAAGTAAAGAAAAAAGCTTCAGCAAAAGCAAAAGCATAAAAATAGTAAGCCCCAGTTTTTGGGGCTTTTTTATTCTACTACTTCAAATTTATAGGTAATTAGTTCATCATCATTTAGTAGTATTGTTACGGGGTAAGTATCTTCTACATCAAACTTATACGAAAAGCTAAGGGTGCTACCACTTTGATTGTATAAGGCATTTTTAATTTTCTTCTTTTTACCATTTCCATAGTGTATGGTTACTTTATTTATAATATCTTCTTTGCCAAAAACAAAACTAAAATTTACAGGGGTACTAAGTGTTGCTTTTTGCACAGCTAACTCTGGTGTAAATTTTTTTAATTGCCAATCGTAAGCACTTGCTCTAATTATGGGTAAAGCTAAAAAGGCTGTTTTATTTTTAGGGCCTGCATCCAATTTCCATGCTGGGTTATCTGGGAAATGTTGCCAATTAAAAATGGCTTTATCAGCAAAAAAATAATTGCCCGAAAATTTTTTTGTAAACACTTTCATTTGTTCATCAACACTGCCACTACCTAAAGCTACATCTACATAATGCCAGGTATCAGGGCTTAAGCCAAGTTGCACCACCGCCCAACTATGATTTTTTTCTAATTCCTCATCACTAATTTCTTCTGTATTTCTTTTAATATGCCCATCGGCAGTAAGGCAGCGTATGCCAGCACTACTGCACATATCTTGAAACAAGGTAGCAAAACCAATACCCACAGCTCTACGGTACAATAAAACTTCGGCAGTGGTATTTTTATCTGTTTGTTCTTTGCTAGCGGCTTTTACATCATATACTATATTGTTAGCTATCCAAATATAAATGGCTCTTGCTTTGTCTACTTTTTCGGCAAAGGGCTTTGTAAGTAAAGTGGCAATTGTACCCATATTGGTACTATCTAGTTTACCTACTTTTAGCGCATGAGCATCTACCTTATCAAAATTTTGTTGAGCAAAAATTTGTGGAGTTAGTGTAAAAAATAGAATAACTAATTTTAAATACGTGTACTTCATTTAATAAAATTAATACTTAGGCTGTTAAAAAAAATAAAAGATTTTTAGTTGTTTATTTTAATTCAAAAGTAATTTATTCACCGCAGATAAATAAAATTTTGCGCTGCGTAAACTATATTTTTTTCTTTTCTTTGTGGTGAGTTTATTTAAAATCGTACAAAGTAGCCGTAAAAATTCCACGTTCTCTTTTCTTAAAAATGGCTTTCCAATTGCCCGTATACCGTATTAATGTGGGTACTAAATAATTACCAAATTTATTTATTTCTACTTGCATTTGTACATCAAAATCATAAACGCCAGCATCATAACTTAGGCTATAGTTTCTACCTTTTATTTCAAAGGTTTGGTCATCAAACCAAGTCGTCATTTCATCTATAAGTACGTTGCTTTTGTTACCTTCTTTTACTTTTTGTTTAAATACAAAACAGCTTGTGTTATTGTAGGTTTCAATATCAATTTTCATATCGTAATACTCGGCCATATTATCTTCATAAATGGCTGTTTTATTACTCATAAAAGGTAAGCCATTTATTTTTTGCCCCGGGTTAAAAAATAACATTTTTAATTGCTGCTTGTGTTTTTCCATCCCCTTTAAACCATCGGTTCTAAAGGCTCTTGTACCAATAATATTAGTTTCGCCACAACTGCTATCTTTTGTAAAAAATAGCGAAGCGTATAATTCTGCAGTGTAATAGTTATAGTTTTTATTTTCATCAAAAAAGTCGCCAGTTATGACCTCTTCTGTCGTTATCATTTTACGGCAAGTATTTTTATAGGTTTGATTTGTTTTGCTAAAGTAACTTGCGTTTGCTTCGCCTTTTTTATTGTTCATACGAATATCGTTAATGGCACTAAAATTAAGGACTCGTAAATTTTTGAAAGCCTTATAAAAAGAAGTATCGGATTTTATTTTTTCAATAAATGAGGCAACATTTAGATTGGAGTTAACGACAACTTCGCTGAGGGTAATGGCTTTTGTGCCTATGGTAATGGTCGTATCTTTTTGTTGTGCAAAAGTTGATGAAATAAAAAATAAACAAAAAAAAGCAGGCCTGAAATAGTTCATGCCTGCAAGTTATAAAGGAAAGATTAAATGGAGTATTAATCTGTGCTTCCTTTTTCTGTTGGTTATTAAAGAGGTTTTATTAATATTAGAAAAGTAAACGGGGAATAAGCTAAATTACCCTGATGTAAAATAAATTAAAAGATTAAAATTTAAAGAAGCAAATAGAAGTTGCTTGACTTATTGTTGGTACTAATTTTTTACCGAGAAGGGTGGTTATTTAGCATAAATCATTCTATAATCAACACTTACTTTACCTTTTGAAATGTCGTCTAATTTACGTTTTAATAGCTTCTTTTTCAGTGGTTTAAGGTAATCTATAAACAGTTTACCTTCTGTATGATCGTATTCATGTAAAATAATACGTGCAGTTATGCCATTAAATGTTTTGGTGTGTTGGGTAAAAGTTTCGTCTAAATATTCTAGAGTAACTTGTTCGTGTCGGTAAACATCCTCCCTAATTTTAGGTATGCTTAAACAACCTTCGTTGTAAACCCACTCTTTACCTTTTAATTCAACAATTTTCGCATTTATAAAAACGCCTTTGTGTCCAGGGGCATCGGGGTAATCAAGTTCTTCATCCTCTTCTTTATTTGCAAAAATTTGCTCACTATCTATCATAAATAAGCGTATAGGTGCATTTATTTGTGGAGCAGCCAAACCTACACCATTACTGTTGTACATAGTTTCCCACATATTGGCAAGTAATAGATCAAATTGAGGGTAATCGTTCTCAATATCTACACAAACTTTACGTAAAATAGGGGAGCCGTAAGCAACAATTGGAAGATTCATAAAATTGATAAACTTTTAAATTGTTTAATTATTGGTAAAAATAACCCATAAATCGATGTAAATAAAAGAGTTTGAATAAATGAGGTGTAAACCCCCTTTAGGGGTTTGGGGTATTCAAATATTCTTGTAGCATAATGGTGGCTGCAATTACATCTACATTACTTTTAATTTGTCGGTCTTTTTTTTTCATACCCATTTCTATCATAGCAGCTTTTGCCATTTTGCTAGTATAACGTTCATCAACAGTTTTTATGGGCATTGTTGGAAAAGCCTTTTCCAGTTTTTTTATGGCGGCTTTTACTAGCGGAGTGCCATGTGTGTCGCTATCATCCCAATTGGTGGGCATACCTATTATTATAAGTTCAACTTGCTCGGCAATAAAATATTTTTGTAGGTAAGTAATTAAATCTTTTGATTCAACGGCTGCTAAACCTGTTGCAATAATTTGCAACGGATCCGTAACGGCTAAGCCTGTTCGTTTACCACCGTAGTCTATAGAAATTATTCGTGCCATGATGCCCACTCCGCCCCCTGAAGTGGGAACTATGGAAGATTCTCTTTTATTTAATTTAAAAATAAATCTAAAAGTACAAATACCGAAAATACTACCGATGCAATACCATTGGTGGTGAAAAAAGCCATATTTACTTTACTTAAATCGTTAGGTTTTAATAAAATATGTTGATAGATAAGCAAGGCACAAAAAATACCCACACCTATCCAATACCACAAACCAAAATTACCATAAATACCTGCATAAATTACAAATGCTGCAGACATTAAATGTAACAATTCCGAAATACGTAAGGCTTTTGTTTTGCCTACTGCAGATGGAATGGAATGCAACTTATTTTCTTTATCAAAAGCTTCATCTTGCAGTGCATAAATTATATCGAAACCACTTACCCAACATAAAACAGTAAGCGAAAATAAAATGGGTAATAAAGAAAATACGCCAGTAACTGCTATGTATGCACCAATAGGGGCTAAGGATAAACCAACACCTAAAACTAAATGGCATAATGCTGTAAATCGTTTGGTATAACTATAGCCCAATACTACCAACAAAGCAATTGGTGATAAATAAAAACATGCTTTGTTTATAAAGAAAGTACACACTATAAATAAAATACAATTAGCAATGGTAAATGCTAAAGCGTTTTTTGGTTTTATAACGCCTGCCGGAATTTCTCTTATTGCAGTACGTGGGTTTTTTGCATCGTATGTAGCATCTAACCAACGATTGAAAGCCATAGCGGCAGAACGGGCAAAAATCATGCAACCAATAACTAAAACAAATGTACCAATGTGATAATTTGATAATGTGCTAATTATTGAATCTTGCCAACCAGTTGAACTATTTAAATCTGATACTTTTATTTTGGGGGTATACTTTTTTAATCCCAAAAAAAATCCAATTAATGCAAAGGGCATTGCAAAAATGGTATGCGAAAATTTTATGAGCGACAGGTAATTTCTTATTGAAGACATGAGCAAAGTTATTGATTTTATGAATGAATTGCTATGGGCTTAAAGCCCATAGCAATTCATATTCTATCTCTAACAATTTCCCAAAGTACAACACCTGCAGCAGTGGCAATATTTAAAGAATGTTTCATTCCCAATTGAGGTATTTCTATACATCCATCACATTGTTCAATTGTGGTTTGTTCTACTCCGGTTACTTCGTTACCAAAAATAACCGCAATTTTTTCGTTGCTGTTAAAATCGATTAGCTGAAGCTGTTGGCTATTAAGGGCTTGTTCAATTGCATAAACTTTATAGCCATTATTTTTTAATTCTGTAATTGCTTCATAGGCATTAGTAAAATGTTTCCAATCCACACTTTCCTCTGCACCCAATGCTGTTTTTTTAATTTCCTTATGTGGTGGTGTGCAGGTGTAGCCTGTTATGTAAATTGCTTGTAATAAAAATGCATCTGCCGTTCTAAAAACACTACCCACATTATAGGCGCTTCGTATATTTTCGAGTACAGCTATTACTGGTGTTTTTGTTGATCGCTTAAATTCCTCAACCGTTTTTCGATTGAGCTCGTCCATGGATAATTTTATAATTTCTGACACTGATAATTTTTTTGCCACAGATTACACAAATTTTCAAAAATGAAAATTGCCACTGTTTGGTATTTAAAAAATAGATTTGAATTTAAAGTGCTGCACAACGATGATGTTATGAAAAACAAAAGATTGTACAACAAAGAAAAGATTAGTTTTCAAAATTAATCTGAGAAAATTTGTGCAATCTGTGGTTACCTATATCATTTCGCTTTGCAACAACGGATTTTTTATAGCATTTCTTTTTTCTGCAAAAGCTTTTGCAGCTTTTATAAAATGTACAAAAATAGGTTGTGGGTTTTCTACCGTACTTTTTAACTCAGGGTGATATTGTACCCCAATAAAAAATGGATGATTGGGTAACTCAACAATTTCTACTAAACCTGTTGCTGGGTTTTTACCACTTGGTATCATTCCTGCTTTTTCAAAATCGGCTAAATATTTATTGTTAAACTCCCAACGATGGCGATGTCTTTCACTAATTGAGGTTTGTTTATAAATAGTGTAAGCAAGGGTATCTTTTTTAATATCACAAGGGTAAGCACCTAAACGCATGGTTCCTCCTTTTGCCGTTACTTCTTTTTGCTCATCCATTAAATCAATTACGGGGTAAGGTGTTTCTTTTACCATTTCGGTACTGTGTGCATGTTCAAAACCTAATACATTTCTTGCAAACTCAATTACTGCCATTTGCATGCCTAAGCAAATACCAAAAAAAGGTAACTCATTTTCTCTAGCATATTTAATTGCACAAATTTTACCCTCTACACCACGGCTACCAAAGCCAGGTGCAACAAGTAATCCATCTAGTTTATTTAATTTTTCGGCAACATTATCTACGTTAATTGTTTCGCTATGTACATCTAGTACTTCCACTTTACATTCGTTCATTGCACCTGCATGTACAAAACTTTCTAAAATAGATTTATAGGCATCTTGCAGCTCAATATATTTTCCAATAAGCCCAATAGTTACTTTACTTTTTGGGTATTTTAATTTTTCTAAAAATGCTTTCCATTTGGTAAGCTCTGGTGCAGCGTATCCGTTAATATGTAATTTTTTTAGCACAATTACATCTAATCCTTCTTGCAACATTTTTAAAGGCACTTCGTAAATACTGCTAGCATCAATTGCTTCAATAACAGCATCTGGTTTTACATTACAAAACAAGGCAATCTTCTGTTTTAAATCATTATTTAAGGGTTGCTCTGTTCTACACACAATCACATCGGGGTGCACACCTTCTTGACTTAATAAACGTACACTGTGTTGTGTAGGTTTTGTTTTTAATTCTTTTGCTGCACTTAAATAGGGTATAAGGGTAAGATGGACTACCATGCAATCTTCTTCAGCCATTTCCCATTGCAACTGACGTACAGCTTCCACAAAAGGTAAACTTTCAATATCGCCTACTGTACCACCTAACTCTGTAATGATAATATCGTATTTTTTATCTTTACCTAATAACAACATTCTTCGTTTAATCTCATCTGTTATATGTGGAATTACTTGTACGGTTTTACCTAAATATGCTCCTTCTCTTTCTTTATTAATTACGGTTTGGTAAATACGGCCAGTGGTAACATTACTTGATTGAGAGGTTGGGGTATTTAAAAAACGTTCGTAGTGGCCTAAATCCAAATCGGTTTCTGCACCATCGTCAGTTACAAAACATTCTCCATGTTCGTAAGGGTTAAGTGTGCCAGGGTCAACATTAATGTAGGGGTCAAATTTTTGAATGGTTACTTTTAAACCACGGGCTTGTAACAATTTTGCTAACGAAGCTGCAATAATACCTTTACCTAATGAAGATGTAACACCGCCGGTTACGAAAATATATTTTGACATACGTTTAATCGTCAATGACGAAAATTTTAATTGTTTAAACAAATATTTAGTAGTATGACCAGCGGATAGCTGAATGAATAACTCCGAGAGGTCGGGTAAAGATAAGAGGATTTTTTGGGAGGAGGAAATTTGGGAGTGAATTTTTAATAAACTTAAAACCTAACCCTTCACAATTTTATTATAGCTCGTTGCAATTCCTTTTATTAAAGATGAGCTAAAGCCTTGATGCTCTATTTCGTTTAACCCTCCTATGGTACAGTCTTTTGGCATAGTTACTTTGTCAATTTCTTGCTCGGGATGAGTGCCTTTTAAGGTTTGTGTAGCAATAAGGTTGGCTGTTTGCTATCAAAACCAATTTCTATTCCACCTTGTATATTGGCACGTATGTAACGCATTGCATAAGCGGAGGCACAAGCACCCTATATAGTTACAGCATCCATTAATTTATCTTCTATAATGGACCTTTACCTGATTTTTGAAACAGTTTTTGTACAAAATTTAGTTGAGTAGAAGTGGCATTTGAATGGCTAATTCAAGTGATGCTCTCGGTTATGGCAATTGCTGTTCCCAAGTTACCGCCGCCTATGATTGCTATTTTCATTTTAGTGGTATAAATTTTTACTTAAATAATTCCGTACATAATCTTCCACACCTTCTTCTAAACTATAAAAAGGTTTATTGTAGCCTGCCGAAATTAATTTATGCATTTTCGCTTCGGTAAAATATTGGTATTTGTCTCTAATATCTAACGGCATATCAATGTATTCAATGTTTGGCTGTAAATCAAGCCCAGCAAAAGTTGCTTTTGTTAAATCATTAAAAGCTCTGGCAGTTCCTGTGCCAAGATTGTAGAGCCCATTGGTGAATGGTGAGAGGTGTATGGTGAGAAGCCAAAAACATACACTTACCACATCTTTTACATAAACAAAATCTCTTAATTGATTACCATCTGTAAATCCTTGTTTATGGCTTTTAAATAAGTTTACTTTTCCGTTTTGTTGTATTTGATTGAAAGAATGAAAAATTACACTTGCCATTCTTGCTTTGTGGTATTCGTTTGGTCCGTAAACATTAAAAAATTTAAGACCAGCCCAAAATGGGGGTGCTTTTGCCCCCTCTCCATTTGGAGAGGGTTGGGGTGAGGTCGTTTGTTTAATAACCCATTTATCAAATTCATTTTTACTTATACCATAAGGGTTTAGTGGCAGCAGTTTTTCAATTACTTCATGGTTATCATCATAAGCAAATTCTCCACTACCATACGTTGCAGCAGATGATGCATAAACCAACGGAATATTGTTTTGTGTGCAATAGTTCCAAATGCTTTTTGAATAGTCTACGTTTAATTTTTGATGAATAGTATAATCAAATTCTGTTGTATCTGTTCTTGCACCTAAGTGAAATAGAAAATCTATTTTAGGTTGATTGGTTTGTAACCAAATAAATAAATTCTCTCTTTCTATTCTATGTAAATATTTTTTATTGGTAAGATTTTTTTCTTTCTTTTCATCAAATGCAAAATCATCAACCAAAATTAAATTAGTAAAACTTTTTTGGTTAAGATAGCTAACTAAGCAACTGCCAATAAAGCCGTAAGCACCAGTTATTATTATATTTTTTTCTATACCCATAATTTATTTCATCATCTTCTCAATGGCCATATCATACTTCTCTTTCCAGTCACTTACATTCCCCCAATCTTCCTTACTAATTGAAATAGAGCCCTTGCTTACCGTTCCTAAATAAGTGCATTCCAGCGGCTCTATTTTTTCTAATAATTGTATAAAATCATTTCTTTTAGTTTTGCTTATACTTATTACCACACGACTTTGAGCTTCGCCAAACCAATAAGCATCTTTACGAATGTTTTCTTTAGCAGCATAATAAGATACATTTATTCCTAAGTTTCGATTGAAACAACTTTCCATCAGTGTAACGAACAACCCTCCTTCACTTACATCATGTGCGCTTTCAATTATGTGGTGGCTTATCATTTTACCTACAGCTTTTTGTACATGCAATTCTTCATCAATATCAAAATATGGAGCAGGTGAATATTCTACGCCACAAATTTTATGTACATATTCGCTACTGCCTATATCATTGCGTTGTGTGCCTATTAAATATATTTCATCGCCTTCTTGCTTAAAATCCATCGTCATTTTATTAGCAACATTATTTAATAAACCTACCATGCCAATTGTTGGAGTTGGGTAAACAGCACCATCGGGCCCTTGGTTGTAAAAGCTAACGTTACCTCCTGTTACCGGGGTATCAAATTTTATACAAGCTTCTCCCATTCCTTTTATAGCATGTACAAATTGGTAATATACTTGTGGATCAAACGGATTACCAAAGTTTAAACAATTGGTAACACCCAACGGCTCTCCGCCACTGCAAACAATATTACGTGCCGCTTCTGCAACCGCTATCATTGCACCTTTGTAGGGGTCGGCAAATACATAACGACTGTTACAATCTGTTGTTAATACTAATGCTTTGTTGGTAGGTTTTGCTAACACAATGGCGGCATCGCTTGGTCCGTTGGTGCTTACATTGCCAGTACCTACCATGCTATCGTATTGTGTATAAATCCAGCGTTTACTTGCAATATTTGGTAGGGTAAGGAGTTGCTCTGCTGTTGCTTTTAAGTTTGTTGGTTCGGCAATTGCATTTATATCAAATGCTTTTATTTTTTTGAAGTAAGCAGGTTCTTCATAAGGTCTGTCATTTTGTGGAGCACCACCACCCAATACTAATTCGTAAGCTGGTAAAGTTGCTTCTAAAACTCCATTCATGTAAAAGTTTAAAATACCATCATCGGTAACCTCCCCAATTTTACTGCAAGGCAAATCCCATTTATCAAACACTGCTTGTATTAAATGTTCCTTTCCTTTTTCTGCCACTAACAACATTCTCTCTTGGCTTTCACTTAATAGTAATTCCCAAGCCTTCATGTCTTTTTGCCGAGTGGGTACTTTATCTAAATCAATACGCATGCCCATTTCACCTTTTGCACTCATTTCACTTGTGCTACAAATAATACCAGCGGCACCCATGTCTTGCATACCCACTACTGCACCTGTGGTCATAACTTCTAGGCAGGCTTCTAATAATTTTTTTTCTTGAAAGGGGTCACCTACTTGCACCGCAGGTAATTCTTGCACACTTTCTTCTGTAATATCGGCACTGGCAAAACTTGCTCCACCAATACCATCTTTACCAGTAGCACTACCTACAAAAAAAACCGGATTGCCTGCTACCGTTCCACTAGTTGCCGAAATAGTTTCGCCATTTTTTAAAATGCCCACACTCATTGCATTAACTAACGGATTGGTATGGTAACATTCTTCAAAATATATTTCGCCACCAACAGTTGGTACTCCAAAACAATTGCCATAATGCCCAATACCATGAACAACACCTGCTAATAAATGTTGCGTTTTGGCCTCGTTTAATTTTCCAAATCTAAGGCTATTTAAGGAGGCAATTGGCCTTGCACCCATGGTAAAAATATCTCTATTTATGCCACCAACACCAGTTGCAGCTCCTTGAAAAGGCTCTAAAGCACTGGGGTGATTATGACTTTCAATTTTAAACACCACACCATACCCATCGCCAATATCCATCAATCCGGCATTTTCTTCACCTGCTTTCACTAACATTTTCTTACCATCTCTTGGTAATGTTTTTAACCATTTAATAGAGTTTTTGTAACTACAATGCTCACTCCACATGGCACTAAACGAACATAATTCTGTAAAATTTGGGGTTCTACCTAGTTTTTGTTTTATTAATTCAAACTCTTCGGCTGTAATACGTAATTGCTCGGCTGTTTTGGCTGTTATTTCCATAAATAATATTAGTAATAAGTGGCAAATTTACAAAAACTAATTGAGGGTAAGGAATGTAGAAATAAGTTGTGGGAAAAAGATATTTAGTGTAACCGAAATGTTGTTCTTAACAGAGATTACGGCTGTACTTGTACAAATTGAATAATAAATTTTGTTTATTTGCTTAATGCAAACACATTTTATTACAGAACGATTAACACTGGAACCTTTAGCCGAGTATATATAGTATTAGCAAATCATAGTACATGTATTTTTATTATCTTCCCATTATATTATGCTCAACTATTTTTTATTTATACTTTATTTTGTATTGCTATGCTGGGGTATTACTAAAATTCCGTTTGTAAAAAAAGCCGAGTTAAGTAATAAATGGGTAGTGGCATTATTTACGATAAAAATTTTAGCCGGATTGGCAATAGGCTATTGTTCGTTACATTTTTACAGTATACATAACGATTATTGGGATAATAATTTAGGAAGCATACAAGAGTACGAAGTGCTTAAAAAAAATCCAGCCTATTTCTTTTCCGAATTAGTTGTATCTAACTACAACGGCAGCTATGCCGATTTTTGGGGAAATTCCGATTCCTTTTGGAACGATCTTAAAAACAATTGCCTTATTAAGTTTATGGCATTTTTTAATTTGTTAAGTGGAGGTAATTATTATATCAATTCTCTTTTTTTTAATAGCCTTGTTTTTATTGGTCATATTGGTTTGTATAGGTTGTTTAAAAAGATGTTTTTTCAATTTAATTTGCGTATAGTAATTGGCTGTTTTTTGTTACCCTCCTTTTTATATTTTAGTAGTGGTATTCATAGAGATGGACTATTATTTACGTTAATAACAGCATGTTTATATTGTTGCTATTGCATTTTTGAGGAAAGAAAAAAAACTAAAAAATATTACATTGTAGCCTTCCTTTCTATCCTTTTTTTATTACTACTTCGAAATGTAGTCGCTGTAACACTTGTGCCCATTTTAATTGCTTGGTGGATTAGTAAAAAATTTTGTATTAAACCAATAGGTGCAACTGTGAGTATTATTGTTATTTTTTTATTGGTTATTTTATTTGCAGGAAAATTTAGCACGCTTAACCCTTTAAATTTTATAGCGGCAAAGCAAGCTGATTATTTTAAGTTAGCTATAGGAAATACCAAAACAACCCTACAAGTTTTACAACCAAACGCAACAAGCTTTTTACAAAATACACCAACAGCTTTAGGTAATGTTTTTTTTAAGCCATACCTAGGGCAACAACCCTTAACCTTAGTTCCGTTTGAAGTGGAATTGCTTTTTTATTATGCACTAATAGCAGTTTTTTATTTGCTACAAATAAAAATTCCTTCCCAGTGCCTAAAGCATTTTTAGTAACGATAGTCGGATTTCTGTTTTTAAGTTTCTTATTCATTGGGCATATTATTCCAAATTTAGGAGCAATTATACGTTACCGAAGTATTTACTTACCCTTCATACTTACACCCTTAATGGGTTATCTTTTCTTACCAAATATTATCAAATTAAAAAATAAAATAATATAAATTATTTTTCAACATTTTGTATAAAATTGACTGTATAAGTCAAAAAAAACTTGATTTTTTAAATATTAATTCGTTTTTTTGCTGCTATAATTAAAAAATTATGCAATCATTACGATTTAAAGCACTTGAAAAACTAACAAGTAATCCAGTTGATGTTAGGGTAGATGCCTCTACAAAAATTACGGGAATTTTCAACGAAAATGTATTTACATTAAAAACTGCCAGGGAAATCTTAAGTGATGAGGCCTACAAAAGTTTACAAGCAAGTACAAAAAGTGGTAAAAAAATTGACCGCAATATGGGTAACCAAATTGCTAATGGGTTAAGAGCTTGGGCAGAAAGTAAAGGCGTAACCCATTTTACCCATTGGTTTCAACCACTTACTGGATTAAGTGCCGAAAAGCATGATTCATTTTTTACGTTAAAAGGCGATGGTACACCTATTGAAGAGTTTGAAGGCGGAGCCTTAATTCAACAAGAGCCAGATGCATCAAGTTTTCCTAACGGAGGTTTAAGAGCAACATTTGAAGCAAGAGGTTATACCGCTTGGGATCCATCTTCTCCGGCATTTATTATGGAAATTGGCAATGGTAAAACATTGTGTATACCCACCATTTTTATATCGTACACTGGCGAAAGTTTAGATGCTAAAACTCCTTTATTAAAAGCATTAGTGGCTGTAGATAAAGCTGCGGTTGAGGTATGTCAATATTTTGATAAAAATGTAACCAAAGTAACCTCTACGTTGGGTTGGGAGCAAGAATATTTTGTGGTAGATGCAGGTTTGGCAAATGCAAGACCAGATTTAACGATGACGGGAAGAACTGTTTTTGGTCATGCACCAGCAAAAGGCCAACAATTAGATGATCATTATTTTGGAGCAATACCCGAACGTGTGTACGCTTTTATGAGAGATTTTGAACAGGAGAGTTATAAGCTAGGTATTCCATTACGTACTCGTCATAACGAAGTTGCACCTGCACAATTTGAATGTGCCCCAATTTTTGAAGAAGCTAATTTGGCCGTAGATCATAACACGTTGTTGATGGATGTAATGGAAAGAGTTGCTAAGCGCCATAGCCTTAAAGTTTTGTTACACGAAAAACCATTTGCTGGTCTAAACGGAAGTGGAAAACATAATAACTGGAGTTTAAGTACCGATACCGGAGTTAACTTATTAGCACCAGGAAAAACACCAAAAACAAACTTAATGTTTTTAACATTTTTCGTTAACATTATTAAAGCGGTAAATGATTATGCCGAGTTATTAAGAGCAAGTATTGCTAGCGCTGGTAACGATCATAGGCTTGGCGCAAACGAAGCACCTCCTGCAATTATTTCTATTTTTATTGGTAAATATTTAACGGATGTATTAAATCAAATTGAAACTAGGGTTGCTGGTAAATTTGATGAACAAGATGAAGCCATGTTAAAATTGGATATACATAAAAGTATTCCAGAGTTAATGTTAGATAATACGGATAGAAATAGAACAAGCCCTTTTGCTTTTACAGGAAATAAATTTGAATTTAGAGCCGTTGGTAGCAGTGCAAATTGTGCAAATGCAATGACGGTGGTTAACACCATAATGGCAGAAACTCTAAAGCAATTTAAACTATCGGTAGATGGGTTAATTGAAAAAGGGGAGAAGAAAGAAGTAGCTATTATGCAAATTATTCAAAAATATATTGTTGCTAGCAAGGCAACATTATTTGAAGGCGATGGCTATAGCGAAGAGTGGGAAAAAGAAGCAGCCAAAAGAGGATTACCGAATATAAAAACAACCCCATTGGCATTGGATGCCTATATAACAGAAAAAGCAAAGAAATTATTTTCTGCTAATGATATTTATACACACCCAGAGTTGGAAGCAAGGCACGAAATAATGTTGGAAGAATACGTTAAAAAAGTACAAATTGAAGCAAGGGTAATGGGTGAGTTAGCAACCACTGTTATTTTACCATCGGCCATTAAATATCAAAATGTATTACTAACAAATGTAACAGGTTTAAAAGAGGCAGGCTTAAATGAAAGCGCCTACGCAAAACAATTACAAGTGTTAACAAAAGTAAGTGAGCATATTGCTGTAATGAGTAATAGTGTAGAGAAAATGATTGAAGAAAGAAAAAAGGCGAATGAACTAACCAATAGTAGAGATAAAGCTATTGCCTATTGTGATAAAGTTAAAGGGCAATATTTTGATGTAATTCGTTATCATGTAGATAAGCTAGAAGTATTAGTTGACGATGCCTATTGGATGTTACCAAAATATAGAGAAATTTTATTTTTAAGATAAGAAACTAAAATAGCTGGCAAGCAATCGTTTAAAAACTCCGATTAACATTTTGTTATCGGATTTTTTTTATTGGGTCAAGACGGTTACAAACTGTCAGACCCATAAAAAATAACCCAATTAAACTTCCATTATATTTTGTAGTCTATTTATAAATTCAACTAGAGTAAATGAAAAAAATAATCTCCTTTTTTATAATAGTAATATGTGCTTTTGCTGCAAGTGCACAAATACAACGTACAAAACCTGTAAACTCAAAATTCGACTCAGCAACTATTGCTACACAAGTGTCACCAAATGAGGTTACAAAATCTACCACAAAACAGAATAGAGAATTATTTAAAGAATTAGATTTAAGTAGAACACAAATGAAGCAGTTAAAAGAGATGAGGCAAGATGCAAAAACAAAAAAACAAACTATTGAAAGTAATACACAACTTAGCGATGCTGAAATAAAGCAACAAACAAGAGAATTTAAAAAAGGGCAATTAAAAAAGATGCAACAAATTTTAACACCAGAACAATTAAGCAAATTAAAAGCATTTAAAAAAGATGAAACTGGTTTGCAAATGGATGATATGGAAATAGATAATTAAACAAAGTTCATATAAGCAGTAAAATTGAGCAAAAAGAGAGCATGCCGAAAGGCATGTTTTTTATTGCAACGGTTTTAAATATCTACAAATACTTAATACAGTATTCTTTTTTTGCGATAAAAATCCGCACCGCCTCTGCGTCTCTGCGGTTTTCTTAAAGAATAATACTGTAAATTTGTATTATGCAAAAAGTGTTTTCTTACCAGCAACTTTATACGTTTACCCATACTATTTTTTTAAAAATTGGATGTACAACTATCGATGCTGCAACAGCTACTAAAGCCCTGCTAAGTGCCGATTTAAGAGGAATTGATAGCCATGGTGTTGCAAGGTTAGTGGGTTATGTTCGTTTGTGGGAGGCTAAAAGAGTAAATGCTAATGCGGTATGTAAAGTTGTACATGAAACACCAAGTACTGCTGTGGTAGATGGCGATGCAGGATTGGGTTTAGTAGTCGCGCCTTTTGCTATGCAAGTAGCAATAGATAAAGCAAAAAATGTAGGTACAGGTTGGGTAAGTGTAAAAAATAGTAATCATTTTGGAATAGCAGGTTATCATGCAATGATGGCATTGCCAAATGATATGATAGGTATAGCAATGACTAATGCAAGTGCATTAGTAGCACCAACTTTTTCAATAGAAAAAATGTTAGGTACAAACCCAATTGCTGTAGCTATACCAGCAGGTGAGCAACCACCATTTGTAGCAGATTTTGCCACAACAACAGCAGCAAACGGTAAGCTAGAAATTTTACAACGTAAAAATTTAGAAGCACCTAACGGGTGGGTGCAAACGAAAGAAGGACATCCTACTACTAATGCTAATGCATTAAAAGAGGGAGGTGCTTTATTGCCCTTAGGTGGCGATGTTGAGCATGGCAGTCACAAAGGCTATAGTTTAGGAGCTATTGTAGATATTTTTAGTGCTCTACTCAGTGGAGCAAATTATGGCCCTTGGGTACCTCCTTTTCCTGCTTATATTCCAATGCCCGAAAATATGCCTGGCCAAGGTATTGGGCATTTTTTTGGTGCAATGCGTATTGATGCTTTTAGGCCAGCAAGCGAATTTAAACACCATATGGATAATTGGATTACCCGTTTTAAAAATGCTAGAACAATTGAAGGTCAAGCCAACGTTATTATCCCAGGTGATCCAGAAAGAGAAACTGAAATTTTACGAATGAAAGAAGGTATTCCGTTATTGGATCAAGTGGTCAAAGAGTTGGAAGACTTGGGAGAGAAGTTTTCAGTAAAAATAGGATAGATTTTTAAAAGCGATTTTGTAGTTATACATTTGCTGCTCAATAAAAATTGATACCGGTTACAGCATAAAATAATTAATGAATGAAAGTGATGAAATTTGGTGGTACTAGCTTAGGAAGCCCACAACGAATGAAAGAAGTAGCAAAATTAATAACAGCAGATGTTGATAGTAAAATTGTGGTACTATCTGCCTTAAGCGGCACTACAAATGCCTTGGTAGAAATTAGTTCAACACTAGCTAGTGGAAACAAAAACGAAGCTAAACTACAAATTGATGCTTTAGAACAACATTATCAAACTTTTATTGAGTTGCTGTTAAATACAGATGATGCTAAATTAAAAGCAAAACAACTTTTGGCAGAGCATTTTGAATTTTTGACAATCATTTTAAAAATATCGTTTAGCGAAGCATTAAATAAAGATATTTTAGCACAAGGTGAACTACTTAGTACAAAATTATTTAGTATTTATTTAGCAGAACAAAACATACATCATGTGCTGTTGCCTGCATTAGACTTTATGACTATTGATAGCTACGATGAACCACAAATTGGAACTATTAAAGTAAAATTAGCACAGCTAATGCAACGTAATAAAGACACCAACATATTTGTTACACAAGGTTATATTAGCCGTAATGCAAAAGGAGAGGTAGATAATTTAAAAAGAGGAGGAAGTGATTACAGTGCCTCATTGATTGCTGCAGCAGTTAATGCAAGTGTATGTGAAATTTGGACAGATATTGATGGTATGCACAACAACGACCCAAGAGTGGTAGATAAAACATTACCCATTGAGCAATTAAGCTTTGAAGAGGCTGCTGAGTTAGCCTATTTTGGAGCAAAAATTTTGCATCCTGCAAGTATTTGGCCGGCACAATATTATAATGTTCCTGTACGGTTATTAAATACAATGGATCCATCGGCAAAGGGAACATTAATTGCAGAGCAAGCTGGAAGTGTTGGTGTAAAAGCAGTTGCTGCTAAAGATGGTATTACTGCAATTAAAATTAAGAGTAGTAGAATGTTATTGGCCTATGGCTTTTTACGTAAAGTATTTGAAGTATTTGAAAAATATCGTACCTCTATTGATATGATTACTACCTCGGAAGTGGCGGTATCGGTTACAGTAGATAATGATATTTTTTTAGCAGATATTTTAAAAGAATTAGAGCTGTTTGGAACGGTAGAGGTAGATACGAATCAAACTATTGTTTCAATTGTTGGTAACGAAATTACCGAAACAAAGGAAGTAATGCGTAAACTATTTGAATCGGTTTCAACTATTCCTGTACGTATGGTAAGCTATGGCGGTAGTAAACATAATATTTCGTTATTAATACCTCGTAGTTATAAAGAAGAAGCACTAAAGTGTTTGAATAAGGGGTTGTTTGGACTAGAATAATAAATAATTAACTAGTAAAAATTCAACACATCCTTCATTGTATATATACCTTTTTTATTGGTTAAAAACTCTGCTGCTAAAACTGCACCTGCGGCAAACCCTTGCCTGTTATGTGCTGTATGGATAATTTCAATATCATCTATTTGTGATGAAAAGGTTACGGTATGTGTACCAGGTGCAGGATCAATACGTTTACTAATAATGGCTAATTCATTTTCAACCGTAGTTTCCTTATTTACCCAACTGCTTTTTTGTGGCAGATGATTTATAAGTTGCTCGGCAATTGTTATAGCTGTTCCACTTGGAGCATCTTTTTTTTGGGTATGATGTATTTCTTCCAGTACAACTTTATAGGAGGGCTGATTAGCCATTAATTGAGCTAATTTTTTATTTAATTCAAAAAAAATATTTACACCCACACTAAAATTACTAGCATATACTAAAGCCGCATTATGGCTAGTACAATTTTCTTCAACCTCATTAATTTGGCTAAGCCAACCTGTGCTGCCACAAACCACTGGCACATTTGCTTTAAAACAAGTATATAAATTTTCAACTGCACTTTCGGGGTTGGTAAATTCTATGGCAACATCTGTACCCACTAAATTTTCTCTAGTTAAATCAGCACTGTTTTTAGACGTTATTTTTAAGCTAATGGTATGTCCTTTTTCTAACGCAATTTCTTCAATTGCTTTGCCCATTTTACCATAACCAATTAATGCAATGTTCATTTAGAGAAATTTATTTACCAATTTTTAAGACCAAACTTATTCCATTTGTGTTAGCTAGTTGACTATAACCAGGTTTTATTTGCAAGCTTAAATCGTTGCTTACATCAAATGTTTTTAAATGAGCATCCACAGCCGCATCGGCAACATTTAAGCCCCAAAATAGTACAAAAAATAAAACTGAATAATCTACATTTTGCCTAACCTGGTTTCTAAAATTTTTTATACGTTCGGGTTGGCTTCGAACACTGTAATAGGGCTCTGGAATTTCAATATCATTTAGTGGGTTGAGATCACTTGCATTTTTAAATGCAGCATTGGCTTCTTTAAATTGCTTAATATTTCTAACAAATATATAGCCAGTTGTAGCCAATGCACCATATACAATTGGTAATTTCCAATATTTTTTGTTGGTAATTTGCCCCCAACCTGGTCCAATGGCAGAGCGTAAAATAGCAATACGTGGGTTGTAAGGTTTTGTGCTATCTATTTTTGCAAATGGATATGTTTTTTGTTTTATTTTTTTTGCTTTAGTTTCTTTATTTAGTAGACTATCTTTTTGTGCAATACAAAAATTGCCCCATAATAGTAATAAAATAAAAATAAAAAAACGGAATTGCATTAACTTACTTTAATATTTAATTTGTTTAATAATCCATTCAGTTCTTCTAAAGAATAGTACTCAAATAAAATACTACCATTACCTTTTTTGGTATGCACCATTTTTACTTTGGTATTATAATTTGAGGCTAAATTATCTTCTATTTTTTTAAATGCAGGAGGTAAGGAATTTTTTACAGCCGATTTAACATTTGTAGACGAAGTGTAAATTTTGCGAACTAAGTCTTCTGTTTGCCGAACAGATAAATCTTTGCTTTTTATTTCGTTGAAAATATACAGTTGTTTATCTACCACATCTACATTAATTAATGCCCTAGCATGCCCCATACTAATTTTATTGGTACGTACGGCAATTTGTATATCGGGTGGTAATTTTAATAAGCGAATATAATTTGTAACGGTGCTTCTATCTTTCCCCATACGCTCTGCCACTTGTTCTTGCGTATAATCTAATTCATCCATTAAGCGTTTGTAGCTTAGGCCAACTTCTATAGCATTTAAGTCTTCTCTTTGTAAATTTTCTAGTAAAGACAACTCTAATAACTGTACATCATTTGCTTGGCGTATGTAAACAGGCACATCTTTTAAACCTGCAATTTTTGCAGCTCTAAATCTACGTTCGCCTGCAATCAACCTATATTTACCCGTTGGTAGTTTACTTACGGTTAGTGGCTGAATAATATCGTGTAATTTTAGAGAAGCAGCTAATTCGCTTAAGGCTGTTTCATCAAAATCGTGCCGGGGTTGTTTAGGGTTTACTTCTATTTGATTAAGAGGTATACGTAACGATGTTATTGTTTGTTCAACAATTTCGGATTTTAAGTTACCTGCGGTACTTTTTAAATCGGCATCTATGTTTTGTAACAAACTTCTTATGCCTTTGCCCAGTGCGTCTTTTTTTGGTGTAATACTCATAATTAATTATAAATTATAAGTTATAAATTATAAGTTACGGAATTGCAAATGTTAATTCATAACTTATCACTCATAACTCATCACTCTAGAATTTTATCTTCTTGATTTATTTTTGTTAAATTATTTCTTTGTAAAATTTCTTTGGCTAAGTTTAAATAGTTAATGCTTCCTTTACTATCGGCATCGTATAAAATTACGGGTTTGCCAAAGCTTGGGGCTTCGCTTAATCGAGTATTACGATGAATAATACTACTAAAAACCAACTCATCAAAATGCCTACGAACCTCACTTACAACTTGGTTGCAAAGGCGTAAACGACCATCGTACATCGTCATTAAAATGCCTTCAATTTTTAAATCGGGGTTTAATCTGTTTTGTACAATTTTTACGGTGTTTAATAATTTGCCTAAACCTTCTAACGCAAAAAACTCGGTTTGTACGGGTACTACCACACTATCTGCAGCAGTTAATGCGTTTACCGTAATTAACCCAAGCGATGGGGAGCAATCAATAACAATAAAATCATAGTCATCTACCAACGGCTCTAATATCTTTTTTAAAACACTTTCTCTGTTAGGGTAATTTATCATCTCAATTTCGGCACCTACTAAATCAATATGCGATGGCATAACATCTAAATGTGGAATTTCTGATTTTAAAATTACATCTTTTGCTAGGGCCTCATTAACCATACAATCGTACAAGCTTTGTGTAATATTGTGTAAATCAAAACCCGTTCCTGTGGTACTATTCGCCTGTGGATCAGCATCTACCAATAATGTTTTATACTCTAACACAGCAAAACTAGCAGCAAGGTTTATTGCTGTGGTTGTTTTACCTACTCCACCTTTTTGATTGGCTACACCAATAATTTTTGCCATAATTTATAACTCGATTGTTTCTCCAATGCCAGGCAATTTTAAAAGTAACGCTGCACTGTTAAATAAATCTATTGTTTTTTGTTTATCAATTTTAATATACCCAAAAGTATCGTAATGTACGCCAATTATGTTAGTACAGTCTACCATTTTTGCTGCTTGTATGGCATCGGTAGTATCCATAGTAAAAACATCACCTATAGGAAACACACAAAAATTTAAAGTGGTATAAGCAGCTATTAACTGCATATCCATAGTTAAGGCCGTATCTCCGCTATAATAAAAATTCCCTTCTTGGCTAGTAACTACAAAACCTATGGGGCTACCTCCATAGCTACCATCGGGCAAGCCACTTGAATGAACAGCGTTTACACACTTAACTGTACCAAAATCAAAAACCCATTTTCCTCCGATGTTGATAGGGTGATAATTGGTTATTCCTCTTTTATTAAACCATGTTGCAACTTCCCAATTAGCTACAATTTTTGCATTTGTTCGTAAAGCAATAGCTTCTGCATCTAATATATGATCAAAATGGCCATGAGTTAAAAAAATATAATCTGCTTCAATGGTATTAATATCAATATGCTTTGCAAATTCATTTTCGGTAATAAAAGGATCAAACAAGATATGTTTACCCTTAATTTCTACTTTAAAGCAAGAATGTCCGTAATAGGTAAGTTTCATAATATTGCTGCTGAATGTGACAGGATGGCAAATTTAACTATTCGGCATAATATTGGGCAACAAAGCAGCAAGATCTTTGTTATTTTTATAAACAATTTATAATTAATGATTACAATTATTAGCGGAACCAACCGTTTGGGCAGCAATACCCGTAAAGTAGCCCACGAATACCAACGTATTTTAACCGAAAAAGGGACAAAAGCTCAATTTTTATCTTTAGAGGACTTGCACTCCATAAAAAGAGACGAGGCGTTTGAAAAAATTGAACAAGAATTTTTAATACCCACAACGGCATATATTTTAATTCTGCCAGAGTATAATGGTAGTTTGCCCGGTATTTTTAAACTTTTAGTTGACAATAGCAAACCTGCGGATGCTTGGCACAATAAAAAAGCGTTATTAGTTGGTACCGCTACAGGTAAGGCTGGAAATTTACGTGGGTTAGACCATACAACCAATATTTTAAATCATTTAAAAATTACAGTGCATCCTAATAAATTACCCTTGTCTGTTGTACACACGTTATTAGACGAAAATGGAAAATTTAACAATGATGAAACGTTGGCTGCAATAAATTTGCAGATAGATGATTTTTTGAAATGGGCTGAAGAGTAGAGTGGTTACTGGTCAAAAATGCACAAATAAAAATTCTTTGTGTCTTTACGCCTTTGCGGTTTAAAATCGAAAAATCGAAAAATCGAAAAATCGAAATTCAACAATTCAAAATTTAAAAATGCGTTCTTCACTCGGTACTTTTATTTTTTTAGCTATAATGTTGGTGTTGGATAGCTATGTTTTTTTAGCCATAAAAATTGTTAGTCAACATGTACAGCCAAAAACCAAAACTATTATTTATAGTATTTATTGGGCAATATCTATTTTAGCTATTCTGTGTTTTTTATTATTTGCTTTTACTCAATTAGATTTTTTAAATAAAAAAGTACGAACATATTTGTTAGCTACGGCAATAGGTTTGTTTATGGCAAAGCTAGTATCGGTTGTATTTTTTGTGGCAGATGATTTACGTAGATTAATACAATGTATAGGTGCAAAGTTATTTAGTGCCAATACCGAAATAGAAGGAATGAATGAAGGTGGAATTACCCGAAGTGTATTTTTAAGTTGGCTTGGTCTTGCAGCAGGATCGGGGCTTTTTGGAACTTTATTGTATGGGTACAGCAACAAATATAAGTATACGGTAAAAAGAGTTAAACTAAACTTTGATAATTTACCCATAGCTTTTAAAGGCTTAAAAATAGTGCATATAACAGATATACATAGTGGCAGTTTTATGAATAAAAAAGGGGTAGAAAAAGGGGTGCAAAAAATTTTAGATGAAAAGCCAGATGTTATTTTTTTTACAGGCGATTTAGTAAATGATTTAGCCACTGAAATGAATGAGTATATAGATGTATTTGCAAAACTAAAAGCACCCATGGGAGTCTATAGCACATTGGGTAATCATGATTATGGCGATTATGTACGTTGGGCAGATAGAACCGATGAGCATAGAGCAAAAGAAAAAGCAACCGGCAAACATTTACTTACTCCTTTACAACAAAAAAACTTAGACGATTTAGTAAATGTACATACTACCATGGGTTGGCGTTTGCTAATGGATGAACACATTACCTTAAAAAAAGGCGATGCAGAAATTGCTATTTTAGGCGTACAAAATATTAGTGGAAAAGCTCGTTTTTATACCTATGGTAATTTAGCTAAGGCATACGCTGGGGCAGAAAAATATCCATTTAAAATATTATTAAGCCACGACCCTAGCCATTGGGATGCAGAGGTAAAACCCAACTACACCGATATTGATTTAATGCTTAGTGGCCACACACATGGTATGCAGTTTGGGCTAGAGCTACCAGGTTTTAAATGGAGCCCTGTACAATACGTTTACAAACAATGGGGTGGCTTATACGCAGAGGCTAAACAAAAATTATATATTAACACTGGCTTTGGCTTTTTAGGTTACCCAGGTAGGGTGGGTGTGTTGCCAGAGATAACGGTGATAGAGTTGGCATAAATAATTTTACAACTGCTCTTATATTATTTTATTGTTGATTTTAATTTTTTAATTAATTTTTAAACCCCCAAGTTTTAAAACTTGTTTTTTTAATTAAGAATGGTAGAGATGATATCTTTTTAAAAGTTGTCATCTCTTTGGAAACTAAAAATCCTCAAGTTTAATTACTTGAGGATTTTTTTTAGTTAAGATATTTATTATTTACTTTTTTACCACTTTAAATTGTTGTTTGTTGCCATTAGTTAAGGTAGCTTCTAAAATGTATATACCATTTGCATACTTGGTTAAATCTAAATTATACGTATTATTTATAAATACTTGTTTGCTTACAATTATTTTACCACTAGCATCAATTAAGTTTAGTTGTACTTGCTCAGTAGTGTTTGTAATTAAGGTAACTATACCTGTTGTAGGATTAGGATATACATCTGTAATACCTTGTACTTGTTTTCCAAAACGTACAATTACAATATTGCTATATGTAACAACACCAGTTGTAGAAACCATTTTTAACCGATAGAATAACTTACTACCTAGTAATGAAGCATTTTGATGTGTAAGTGTATATACTTTTTCGCCATTACCAACTAAGGCATTGCGTTGCCCAGCTTGTATAAAATTACTACCATCAAAACTATACAATACTTCATAATAATTGTGGCTTATTTCATTGGCACTTTTCCAATCTACAATGATATTATTTCCTTGTGCTTTTGCGTTAAATGAAAGTAATGAAAGAGGTACAATTGGAGCCTCTGGAGCAAATGCTATTCCTCTATAAATAAAATTGGCAGTAGCTGTTGAAAGCGTAGTTGCAGTTGAAGATCCTCCTATATCGGTAATTTTTATTACTCTATTTAAAGTAGCGTCTGAAGTTATTGCATATAATATTGGATTAGCTCCTGCAAAATCAACAGTAAGTCCCCTTGCCCCAACTGTACTTGCAGCACCGGTTCCTAAAGTGTAGGCAAGTGACCAGCTACCCCCAGACCATCCCGTTGTATTCGAAAAATTACCAGAATACGACCATTTTTGTATGCCTCCACCTGAGGCTATTGCTCTATCATCGGCAATATAACAAGTAAGTCCATTAGGGCTAAATGTAAATCCATATGGGCTTGACCCTGTTCCTGTATTTATTATATTTGTTGCTGTACCTGCGGTAACAAGTGCTGTTGGTAAAGTGTTAAAAAGCCCTACAAGATAAATACCTAAATTAGAACCGGAACCATTAAAACTACTTGAACTTGTGCCTACAAAAAGGCTATTATTAAATATCAAACCTAATCGAGTATTAGTAGTAAAAATTGTTGTAGCAGTTGTTGCAATTCCTGTTGTTGCATCAGTAGGCGTATAAACAATACCCTTGGCTCCAGTAAGCCAAAATGCAGAACCAGTTGAAACAACAGAACGGTAATTATCAAGAGAAAGTGCATTAAAAGTTCCGTTGGTTTGTATACTTCCATTCGGCAGTGCTTTACCTATAGATCTTCCAAAAGTTGCTGAAGAACTACTTGTAATACTAGCTTGAGTATTTGGGGCATTATAACCGGGCACAACAATCGCAGTTTTATCAGTGGTTAAGCTAATATATCCATTTGAAGTTGCAGTACCGCTTTCCACAATATTATAAGGCGAACTTGTAGGAGTACCAGCTGAACCAAAAAAAGCTGTTGGGGTTTGTGCAGTTCCAGTCGGTGTAAATTGTAGTAATCTAACAGTTGTTGCAGCACCTGAAAGTGTAGTAGTACCATCACCAACTTGCTCTACAACTAAATTTCCGGATAAAAATTGTGCATTAGAAATATTAAATGCAATTATTAATAATGCCGTAAATAATGAAATCCTGAATGTGGTGTAAATTTTTTTCATATCAATTTTAAAAAATAATAATGAGTGTTTGAAAATCAGACAAATTTATAACATGGTTTCAATTTAAAACTTGTGGGGTTAAAACTTAACAAATTGTTGTTTTTTGCTTAACAAAAAGATAATATTTTTTTACTTTTATGAGTAATGATTAATTTTTGCCAATTTTTATAGTTGTAATCTTTGGCTACCTGCACAAACAAAAATCCCCAAGATTAAAAACTTGGGGATTACTTTTTTACAAAAGAATTATATCTTATCTAAAACTTCTTCTTTCTTTTTTTTCTCCACCACCATATATTCTTTTTCTACCTTCTCCACTGCCACCTCGGTTACTACCACCTTCATCAGTGGGGCGCTTAAATCCACCATCTGCCTCATTCATACGCACTACACGGTTGTTATAGCGTTTACCATCAATAGCCTTAATCATTTTGCTACTTTCTGCACTATCAATTTCTACCCAAGTATTCATTTCTCTCATATCTATTTTACCTAAAACTTCTTTATTTAAGCTGCTTTCATCTAAAATAAACTGTAAAAAACTTGCTTTGTAAAAACCATCTTTTGTACCTAGGTTTATAAATAAACGAGTGTAGCCACTGTTTCTGTTACTACTACCTCTTCTATCTCTCTCTCTTCCAGCAACTTCACTTGGTTTAAAATCGCTACGTATATTATCTCTAACATTTTTTCTATCTCTTCCAAAATCGCTACGGTTTAGGTCTTCGGCATTTTCGTAATACTTTAAAAAATGGTTAAACTCTAAAGCAGCTACTCGTTGTAAAACTTCTTCTTTACTTACATCTGCAAATTTTTCCATAAGGTCGGGTAAGTATGTTTCGTAATCGCCATGGCTTACATCGGTCAACATTAATTTTTCCATAAAATGAAAAAACTGTTTGCGACATACATCTTTACCACTTGGTATATCTACCTTATGAAATTGTGCGTTAATCATTCTCTCTAACGACTTTATTTTAAACGTTTCTCTGCTATGGCAAATAGATAAGCAAATACCTGTTTTACCAGCTCTTCCTGTACGGCCGCTTCTATGGGTGTATACTTCCATATCATCGGGTAATTCAAAATTTATAACATGGGTTATACCCTCTACGTCAATACCTCTTGCAGCAACGTCAGTAGCAATTAACAATTGTAAACTTTTGCTACGGAATCTTGCCATTACTCTATCTCTTTGTTGCTGCGTTAGATCGCCATGTAATGCTTCAATATCATAACCAGCTTTTGATAAACGTTCACACACTTCTTGTGCATCCAATTTAGTTCGGGTAAAAATAATACCGTAAATACCAGGGTTAAAATCTATCAAACGCTTTAATGCTTCGTAACGTTGTTGTGCATTTACAACAAAAAATTGATGGTCAATATTTACATTACCACTATTCTTTTTACCAACGGTTACTTCCTTTGGTGTTTCCATATAATTACGGCTAATGGCCCTAACCTCTGGCGGCATAGTTGCACTAAACAACCAAGTGCTTTCTCTGTTAATGGTATTTTTTAATACAAAATCAATATCATCTCTAAAGCCCATGTTAAGCATTTCATCGGCTTCATCTAACACCACATATTTTACTTTTTGTAAGTCGATAGCTTTACGTTCAATTAAATCAATTAAACGACCAGGTGTTGCAATTACAATATGTACACCTCTTTTTAAATTGCGTATTTGCATCATAATAGATGCACCGCCGTAAACAGCTTCGGTGTAAACACCTTTTGTATGTTTAGTAAATTTTTCTAAATCGTTCGTAATTTGCAAACAAAGCTCTCTTGTAGGGCAAACAATTAAGGCTTGTGGGTGGCGTTGTGCCCCATCAATTAATTGTATAAGGGGTAAGCCAAATGCGGCAGTTTTACCCGTACCTGTTTGTGCTAAACCAATAAAATCAGTTGTACCACTTAATAAAACCGGAATAGCTTTTTCTTGTATTTCACTCGGTTTTTCAAATCCTAAATCGGTAACAGCTTGTACCAATTGTTCATTTAGCCCTAAGGCTTCAAATGCATTCATGTAATTGTAATTTGCGATAGCCACACGAAAGAGATTTCGAATTTCGAAATTCTAATATTCGAAATTTGTCTTCCTATAATCATGCTTCTTGGCCGTTGGAGATTTGTATTGAGTGTCTTTCAACTCGGTATTGTATCGCTTTCAACAGCAACTGAGCATGCTCATGTAATTCTCAGTTTTTAAATAATTGGCCGCAAAGGTAAGGGTTTTAAGATTGATATTTGTATTTATTATAATCTTAGCTTTTTATATTGAAAAGTTTAAACTATTTTTATTTTTTTTTTGTCTTAATTTATTTACTGTTTATATGAAAAATTTATACCTAGCCCTAACTTTTATTTTATGTACAAATAATGTAGTTGCCCAAACAGATACTACATTATCTAAGCAAGATAAAAGTCGATTGGATTCTATGTTAAATAGCGATGAGTTTTTAAGCATGTTTGACGATAGTGCAAGAAGCTATTTTGATGTAAGTCTTGGCTTTGGTAATGGAACGTTTAGTACACAAAACCAAGCTGTAAATGCAACGGGCTTTACCAATCAACTAGTACTTACACCGGCATTATTTTATTTTTTTAAAAGTGGATTTAATTTAGGGGTTACTGGTTTTTTAACCAATAAAAGCAGCCAATTAAAGTTATACCAAACTGGGGCAAGTATTGGCTACGATTTTTCTACTAAAAATATAGCTACAGGTATATCTTACACCAGATATTTTGGTGATAATAATACGTATAGTGGTAGCAGCATTTATCAAAACGAAGCCTTTGGATATCTAAAATATACAAAACCATTTATACAACCTGGGATAAGTATTGGGTATGCTAATGGAAAGTATAAGTCGGCAGATTTTGTAAGCTTTCCTTTTAAATATAGACTCCTAAACCCAATAAGAGATACTACTGTTATAGTTAAGGGGATAGATTCTACTATAAATACAACTAGTTACTTTTCTATTACTCTTTCAGCTGAACATACGTTTGAATTTGAAAATATATTTACCCAATCGGATGGATTAACCATTTCTTCTATTTTTATGCTTAATGCAGGTAGTGATAAATTTACAGAAAATCATACCAATAATCTTTTTACAAATAGGCCTAGATTGGCAGCAAGATTATCATCAAAGAAAAAAATAGCACAAGCCAATAAAATGCAATTACAATCTATTGCATCATCAATAAATATCACATACGGCATTGGTAAATTTTATGTACAACCTAATGTTTATTTTGATTACTATTTACCAGAAACTACGGGGCAGCGGTTTAGCAGTATAGTTGGTTTAACTGCAGGATTTACCTTTTAAAATTTTGTTAAGAGCCTTAATTAACAAATTGAAAAACTTATTTGGCATAGTAGTTGAATAGATATGATTAACTAAAAAATTATTTATGAAAGTAAAAATCTTAATTATTTCAGCCCTTACATTATGTACAAACTTAACCTTTGCACAAGGTCCAAAAATTGGTATAAAAGGTGGGGCATCTGTAAATAAAATAACCGGCAAGTCATTTAATAATCAATTTTCCTTTGGTTATCATATTGGTGGTTTTGCTACCATTAAAATTTCTGAAAAAATTGGTATTCAGCCAGAGGTGTTAATTAATCAAACAAATGTAGATACATCATCAAAATTTAGCGATATATATGCCTTTAATAAAGTAAATGGGGTTAAGCTAAATCAATTAAGTATTCCATTATTACTTAATTATAGCCCTAATAAATTTGTAAGTTTTCAAGCTGGGCCACAATACAGCATTTTAATGAATAAGGATAAAACCTTTATTGCAAATGGTAAAGATGCCTTTAAAACTGGGGACTTTAGTATGCTGGGTGGCATACAATTGAATATAACTAAAATAAGAGTTTACGCTAGATATGCAGTTGGCTTAAGCAATCTTAATGATATTGATGATAAAGAAAAATGGAAAAGCCAAAGTGTACAATTGGGTGTAGGCTTTACATTGTAAAAAATTTATTTAACCTATTTGTCAATAGTTATTTAGCTATTGGCAATTTTATTTTGTATAAACCTGCATTACTCTTTCAGCACATTTTTTATTTGTAAAATTGGCGGCATGTAAATATCCGTTTTGAATCATTTTATTTTTTATAGAAGCAGTAGTAGTTATTGTAGTAATGGCATGTGCTAATGCTTCATCGTCATCAGTGTCTATATAATAGGCTGCATTACCACCAGTTTCAGGCATACAGCTAACATTAGTTGTAATTACAGGGGTGCAACTTTGCAAGGCTTCTAAAATGGGTATGCCAAAACCTTCGTAAATACTAGGGTAAATAAATACATCAGCTAATTGATAAATAGCTGGTAAATCAATGCTTATATCATGCTTTTGTATAATAGGCTTATCATTTAAGAAAATTACTTTATCAGTTAAGTTGTTTTGATGGAGATAGCGTTGTATATTTTTTTTGTATTCTTTACCATCACCTACAACGACTAAGGGCATGTCAGAGTTTAATTTTTTAAGGGCTTTGCAAATGAGTAATAAATTTTTTCGTTCAATAATGCTACCAACATATAGCAAATAGGCGTTGGGTAAGTTATATTTTTCTTTTACTGTAGCTAATTCTTGTGGTGTACTTTTTATGCTAAATGCAGGGTTACAGCTTTGATAGCATATTTCAATTTTTTTTTCGGGTACATTGTACAATTCAATCAAATCTTGTTTTGTTTGTTTACTAATAGCAATTACAGTATCCGCAACTTGGCAGGCATACTTAAATTTTTTTCTGTAAATGATTCTATCTATAAAAGGAAATTGTTGGGGATATTTTTCAAAAATTAAATCATGAATAGTAACAATTTTTTTTACTGATAATTTTTGTAAACCCAATGGTAATTCGTGGCTTAGTCCATGAAATACATCTAATTGCAGTTGTTCAATTTCTTTTGTAATAAAATTACTTCTCCATGCAGCAGAAATTTTTTTATGAAGTAATTTTTGTGGAAGTACTTCTATAATATTTTTTTGTGTAAACTTATGAGTGGTAGATGGCTTAGGATTAAATAGATAATAACTATGTTCAGTAAAATTTTCGGCTAAGGATAGTATAAGTGTGCGGCTATAATGCCCTAAGCCAGTTTGATTATGATATGCTCTTTTTGCATCAAAGCCAATGTTCATGAACACAAATATACTAAGTGGATATTAAACCGATGTATTTACCAATAGTTTGCTTGTACTTTTTTACATTTGCCAAAATAAATATTAACAATGCAACTACAACACTTAATAAACGATGCTTGGGCAAATAGAGAATTATTAAAAGATACAAGCTATGCAGATGCTGTAAAAGCTGTAATTGAAGAAGTTGATAAGGGCAGACTACGTACAGCATCGCCAACACAAACTGGCTGGCAAGTAAACGAATGGGTAAAACAAGCCATACTTTTATATTTTGGCATACAACAAATGGAAACTTTTACCCTACCCCCGTTTGAGTTTTACGATAAAATGAAATTAAAAAGCGATTATAAAGGTTTGGGTGTACGAGCTGTGCCACATGCAGTAGCAAGGTATGGTGCTTACTTAGCCAAAAACGTTGTACTTATGCCTAGCTATGTAAACATTGGTGCTTATGTAGATGAAGGCACAATGGTGGATACTTGGGCAACTGTAGGCAGTTGTGCCCAAATAGGTAAAGGCGTTCACCTTAGCGGTGGTGTTGGTATTGGCGGAGTGTTAGAGCCTTTACAAGCCACACCTGTAATTATTGAGGATGGTTGTTTTATAGGCAGCCGCTGTATAGTGGTTGAAGGGGTAATTGTAGAAAAAGAAGCTGTATTAGGGGCAAATGTAGTATTAACACAAAGCACTAAAATAATTGATGTTAGCGGTTCTGAGCCAATAGAAATGAAAGGTAGAGTACCTGCAAGAAGTGTGGTAATACCTGGTAGCTACAATAAAAAATTTCCGGCAGGAGAGTTTGGTGTAGGTTGTGCGTTAATTATTGGCCAACGAAAACCTAGTACTGATTTAAAAACTAGTTTGAACGATGCCCTGAGAGATTTTAATGTGAGTGTGTAATTTTTTGGAACACATAGGCACATAGAAATAAAATTTATGTGCTCTATGTGTTTTACTTCTTCTCTAAATACCCCTCAAACTCCTTCAACCCAAAACTGCTTAAATTTTGCTCCTTAGTTAATAAAGCTTTTTGGGCAACTAATACACCGTATCTCGTGTCATCAAAACCTTCAAGGTTATGAGCATCGGGGTTTATACTAATAAGTACATTTTTTTCTAAAGCATAAGCAAGATACCGCCAATCCATGTCTAAGCGGCTGGGGTGGGCATTTAATTCAATTACAACTTTATTGGCAGCACAGGCATCAATAATTTTTTTATGATTTATTTGGTAGCCTTTGCGGCTTAATAATAACCTGCCCGTCATATGGCCTAGTATTGTAGTGTAGGGGTTTTCAATAGCGGTAACTAAACGGCTCATAGCTTTTTCTTCACTCATTTTTAAATTGCTATGTACACTTGCAATTACTAAATCAAAAGTGCCTAGTATACTATTACTATAATCTAAACTACCATCGTTTAAAATGTCGCTTTCTATACTCTTAAAAATTTTAAAACTGGGGTTTTTAGCATTTAGTTCATCAACGTATTTATGTTGTGCTGCAATTTTTTCTTCACTTAAGCCTTGTGCATAGTAAGCACTTTTACTGTGGTCGCTAATTACTAAGTACTCTAGCCCTTTTGCTTGAGCAGCATTTGCCATCTCTTCAATAGTGTTGCTACCATCGCTCCAATTACTATGGCTGTGTATTATGCCTTTAATATCTGTTGGTAAAATTACATTAGGCAAACTGCCTTTTTTGGCCTTTTCTATTATAGCTCCAGTTTCTCTAGCATAGGGTGGTATAAATGTAATAGTAGCTTGTTTAAATAATTCGGTATGGTCGTTTTCAATAGATGTAAAGTTTAAAGCAGGGTACTGTTGCAAAAGACTGGTACAAAATTCTTCACTACAGCTTTTGGTAAATAATCTTTTTTGCCAATCGTTCTCACCAGTAAATAGCCTTAAACGTAAACCATTTAATAATTTGTATAATAAGCTATCTTTTTCTTCTGCTAATAACTCTGGCGGGTTAGCCGACAATAACTTTGTTTTAATTTCTTCATTGTTTAATGCAACAACGTATTCTAATTCGTCTAAATATTCTAATTGCCTTTTAAACCCACCCGTTACAAATGCTTTGTCGTTACCAAAAAGCTTTTTTAGATGAGCAGTTATTTGTGGTTCTACTACTTCTATCTGTGCAAATAAAAAACTCCCCTTATTATTTTGGTAAAATTCAATGGTTTCAATAAGGCTTTGCTGTGTTTTTTCGCCAAAGCCTTTGTATAGTTTTAATCTATTCTCTTGACAAGCATATAAAAGCTCTCCTACGCTTTCAATTTCCATTTCTTTCCAAATAGCATGTATTTTTTTGGGTCCAATACCCTTTATATTTAATAATTCAACAACGCCTTGTGGAGTTTTAAGTAAAATATCTTCAAGAGCAGTTAATTTTCCTGTTTGTAAGAGCTCAATAATTTTTTTGCCGGTGCTCTCGCCGATACCTTTTGTACTTAAAATTTCTGCATGTTCCATAGTGCTTAGTTGCACCGGCAGTTTTTCAATGTTGTATGCAGCAATAGAATATGTTTTTGCTTTAAAACTATTTTCACCATGTATATCTATCAACTTAGCTAATAAAGAAAATTGATCGGCTATTGAATAATTGTTCATAAATCAAATTTACGATAATCAAAATTTTTTTAGGCAGAAAAAGAAGGTATATAAAATTAGGTAGGTGATTTTTTCTTTAATTTTTTATTTTAAGCGTTATGTACTTCTTTAAAAAATTATACGCCTACCTCTTTAAATCTATAAAAAATTTGGCAAGTAGTTTTGCAAACACATAATACATCAGTGACCTTTTTATTTTTGAAATAAGCAAAATAAGGGCTTAAAAATCGCCAAAAAAAACTTTAAAAATAATTTTATTTTTTTTCGAAAAAATACTTTTTTTGCACTTTTATTTACTTTTTTTGCATTTTTTAGAAATTACACCCTTTTGTTTTTTGTTGATTATTTGCCCTTAAAAATTTATATTTCCTATATATTTCAAAAAAATATTTTTTTATTTTTTATTTTTTTGTAACTAAAAAATGAGTTCGGTAGGTTTATTTTTTCGGGAGTTTCAAAAAATAAAAAAATATTTTTTGAAACTAAAAAATAGTTGCGACTATTTTCTTTGTAACAAAACCTAAGCTAAGTTTGAGTAATTGTAAAATAAAATTTAAAAATAAAGTTGGCTGTAATTGGCTACAGCAAAGGGTTTAAAACAAAAGCCCCAACAAGTTGGGGCTTTTTATAAATTTGCTTTTTAGCAAAATTAAAACTACTTCTTCTTAGCAGCTTTTTTTGCAGCTTTTTTAGGAGCAGCTTTTTTTGCAGCTTTTTTAGGAGCAGCTTTCTTTGCAGCAGCTTTTTTAGGAGCAGCTTTTTTTGCTGGAGCAGCTTTTTTAGGAGCAGCTTTTTTTGCAGCTTTTTTCTTTGTTGCCATTTTTTTTAATTTAATTGGTTAGTAAATAATACTTAAAAATATAAATATTTTTTAAACTACCAAAAAAAATATAAAAATTATGCAGTTGTTTCAACAGCAGTTACAGATACAATTGACTTATCGCCTTTACCTCTTTTAAATTCTACGATGCCATCTGTTAATGCAAAAATGGTAAAATCTTTACCTAACCCAACATTTTTTCCTGGGTGGTAAACTGTACCACGTTGACGAATAATGATGTTACCAGAAATTGCTGGTTGGCCACCAAATATTTTAACACCTAATCTTTTTGCTTGTGAATCTCTACCGTTTTTTACGGAACCTTCACCTTTTTTATGTGCCATGTTTTTATGTTTATACGTTTGTTAGTAATCAATTTAAATGTAAAAATGAATTAACTAATTTAATTAATTAACGATTTACGCTATTGCGGTTACTTTAATTTTTGTGTACTGTGTACGGTGTCCGTGAAGTTTGCGAAAACCTTTTCTTCTTTTCATTTTAAAGGCAATTACTTTTTCGCCTTTCACCAAGTCGCTAACGATTTCGGCAGTTACTGTTGCACTTACATTAGTTCCAGATACAACGGTACCGTTGTTTTCTGTCATTAATACATCTGCAAATTGAATGGTATCGCCTGTTTTACCTTCAAGGTGTGGTACATACAAGCTATCGCCTGCTTTTACTTTAAACTGTTGTCCAGCTATTTTAACTACTGCTAACATAATTTCCCAAATTTAGTCCCGATTTTTTCGGGAGGCAAAGGTAAGGATTTTTAGTTAAAATTATATTCCAGTTTAATAAAAAACTGCCCTACTAAGCTCTTTTAGTATAAATAGTGGGTACAAATCTACCTAAATACTTGTTTTATAGATAGATATTCTTACTAATTTTGTATGTAATGGCATTTCTAACTTCAATTTTTAGAACTTTTTTCTCAATTTATGTATTCATACTATTTATTGCCTTTTTACTCTTAATTTTTCCAATTGTACTTATAGCCAGTTTATTTGGTAAAATAAAAGGAGGCAACTTTATATATATATTATGTAAATGGTGGAGTCATTTTGTACTTTTTATGGGTGGCATTTATATCAAACGAATTTTTGAAGCCCCTTTAAATAGAAAAAAACAATATGTATTTGTTTTTAACCATCTTTCTTATTTAGATATTCCTGTATTGATGAAAGCAATTCCTACTCAATATTTTAGGATATTGGGTAAAGCTGAGTTGAGCAAAATACCTATTTTCGGATTTTTATATAAAAATGCTGTAATAAGTGTAGATAGATCAAATGTTGCTAACAGAGCTAAAAGCGTACAACAATTAAAAGCTTTTTTACGCAAAGGCATATCTATAGTACTAAGCCCCGAGGGTACATTTAACATGACACATAAACCTCTTAAAGACTTTTATGATGGTGCGTTTAAAGTAGCATTAGAAACTCAAACACCCATAATGCCCATACTTTTTTTAGATGTTTATGATAGATTAAATTATTCATCAGTTTTTTCGTTAAATCCTGGTAAGTGCCGTATTGTTTATTTAGAAGAGGTATTGGTTGATGGATTAACCATGGACGATGTTAAAATACTTAAGGAAAAAGTGTATAAAAAAATGGAAGAGGGGTTAATTAAGTATAAGGTTAGTTGGATAAAAAGGTGAGTAGTGTGTGATTAGTGTTGAGTAAAGACAGGCGAATGGTTAGTTTTAAATAGTTAATATTTAGTAGTAACGAGTTATCCTTATTTATTTTTTTGCATCTTCGTACTCTAATGCCTTCATAGTTCATAAAAAAATGCAAACATCTCCCAACATATTATTTAAAGAACATACTGCTACACATTGGGCAAATATTATTTTGCCTTTGGCATTGCCAACTACTTATACCTATACGATTCCAACTCACTTTTTACCAAAAATGCAAATAGGGTGTAGAGTAGAGGTGGAGTTGAAAAATAAAAAATATTCAGGCCTAATAAAATCAATTACAAACGAAAAGCCAGCCTATACCACTAAAGAAATTATTAACGTGTTAGATGATGAGCCTATTGTATATCCACAACAGTTGGCACTTTGGCAATGGATAGCACAATATTATATGTGTACCGAAGGGGAAGTTATGGCTGCTGCACTACCCACTAATTTTAAACTAAGTAGCGAAACTATTTTAATTTATAATGAAGAGCTTGGAGAAGATTTTACGCACCTAAACGACGAAGAGTTTTTAGTAGCAGAGGCGTTGCTAATTAAAAAAGAATTGAGGTTAAGTGAGGTCCAACAAATTTTAGATGTAAGCCATGTTTACCCAGTAATAAAAAAATTGATTGATAAAAATGTGTGCATGGTTTGGGAGGCTATGGATGAAAAATATAAAATTAAAAAGGAAAATTTTATAGTATTAAACCCTGTCTATAATAAGGAAGAAGAGCTTAGCCAAAAATTAAATGAGTGGAAAGGTGCCCCAAAACAAATGGAGTTATTATTAGCCTATTTGCATTTGCAAAAAACAGAAGGCGATGTAATACAAACCGCCTTATTAAAAAAGGCAAATGCTACAGCAGCACAATTAAAAGGCTTGGTTGATAAAGATATTTTGTGGGTAGAAAAACGAAGTGTAGATCGAATAAAATTATTACCCAAAAATGTACATATTGATTTTGAATTTAGCCAAGCTCAACAACAGGCCGCAAATGAAGTATCCGTTGCCTTTGAAACAAGGCCAGTGTGTTTATTGCATGGGATAACAGGTAGTGGAAAAACACAAGTGTATGTTAAGTTAATAGAAAAGTATTTTACACAAGGCAAACAAGTATTGTACTTGTTACCAGAAATAGCATTAACCACACAAATTATCCGACGATTACAAAAACACTTTGGCGGTAACATTACTATTTACCACAGTAAGTTTAACGATAACGAACGTATAGAATTGTGGAATAAAATACGAACAGGCGAAGTACAAATTGTATTAGGAGCAAGGAGCTCATTATTTCTTCCATTTAAAAATTTAGGGTTAATAATTGTTGATGAAGAACATGATACATCGTATAAACAGCAAGAGCCATCTCCAAAATATAATGCAAGAGATGCAGCAATTTTTTATGCTAACTTATTTAAAGCAAGGGTAGTGTTAGGTAGTGCTACGCCAAGTATTGAAAGTTATTTTAATGCTAGCCTACATAAATATGCGTTGGTAGAGTTAAATGAACGCTTTGGAGGAATTGAGTTGCCTACCATTGAAATAATTGATACCAGGCAAGTTATACAAAAAGGGAAAGTAATGCTTAGCCCACAGCTTAAAGAAGCTATGCAACAAGCTTTAGATAAAAACAAACAAGTAATTTTATTTCAAAATAGAAGAGGTTATAATCCCTATTTAATTTGTGGTACTTGTGGGTTTATACCACAATGTAATCATTGTAGTGTATCTCTAACCTTGCATAAATACAGTAATAAATTACATTGCCATTATTGTGCAAGCCAGTACCCAAAATTAATTACTTGCCCAGCCTGTGGCACAAATACTTGGTTAGAAAAAAACTTTGGAACAGAAAAAATTGAAGAACTTTTAGATGAAGAATTTCCTAAACACAAAATTGCTAGGATGGATGTAGATAGTGTGAGAGGAAAAAAAGCACACGACAATTTAATTCAACTTTTTGAGCAACAACGATTAGATGTTTTAGTAGGAACACAAATGGTAGTAAAGGGCTTAGATTTTGATAACGTAAGTTTAGTAGGAGTATTGGATGCAGATGGGTTATTAAGTTTTGCAGATTTTAGAGTAAACGAAAGAGCTTTTCAACTAATGGAGCAGGTAAGTGGCAGGGCTGGCAGAAAAAATGAACAAGGTAAAGTAATTATACAGGCTACAAATGTTAAGCACCCTGTATTACAAATGGTACAACAGCATAATTATAAATTATTGTATCAAACCGAAATAGAAAGTAGAAAACAATTTTTTTATCCCCCTTATAGCAGAGTAATTTTGTTAACACTAAAACATAAAGATGCTACAAGAGTTGCCGATGCTGCCAATAAATTAACTCATTTACTTAAACAAGATTTAAGCCAATATATTGTAGGGCCTGCAGCACCAATGATTAACAGAATACGTAATCAATATTTAATGGAGATCTTAATAAAATTACCAAAAGAGCAAGGAATGAGTATTACCTATAAAAAAATTATTCGTAATCATATAAATTTATTACAGAGTGAGCAAGGGTATAAAAGTGTAGTAGTGGCAGTAAATGTGGATCCCGTTTAAAATACAATTAAAAAAATAGCAGTGCAAATTCAAGAAAATAGATCGCTTAAAAAGTACAACACAATTGGTATAGACGTGTGTGCAAAGTATTTTACTGAGTTTAATTCCGAAAGTCAACTAGAAGAAGCACTTGAATTTAATAGACAGCAAACTACCAACAACAAATTACTCACCCTTGGTGGAGGCAGTAATATCCTTTTCACTAAAAATTTTGATGGACTTGTTTTAAAAAATGAAATTAAAGGGATTGAAGTAGTCAATGAAGATGAAGAATTTATTTATGTAAAAGCAGGAGCTGGCGAAAACTGGCATCGTTTTGTACTATACTGTATTGAAAGTAATTTTTGTGGGGTAGAAAATTTATCACTCATACCGGGTAATATAGGAGCATCTCCTATGCAAAATATTGGAGCTTATGGAGTAGAAATAAAAGATGTTTTTTATTGTTTGGAAGCGTATCATTTGAAAGAAAAAAAATTAGTTACTTTTAACTTGAGTGATTGTGCATTTGGTTACAGAGAAAGTGTTTTTAAAAATAAATACCTCAATCAATTTATAATTACAAGCGTTACCTACAAACTTAACAAGCAACCAACTTTTAATACTAGCTATGGTGCTATTGAACAAGAGTTAGAAAAAATGGGGATTACACAGTTAAATGTAAAAGCTATTTCTGATGCTGTAATAAATATTCGAAGCAGTAAATTACCAAACCCAAAAGAAATTGGTAATGCAGGCAGCTTTTTTAAAAATCCCGAAATTAGTAGCCACAGATTTAAGGAATTAAAACAAGTTTTTCCAACTATAGTAGGATATCAATTACCTAATAACAATGTAAAACTAGCTGCAGGTTGGTTGATAGAGCAATGTGGCCCAACAAATGGCACAAGTTGGAAAGGCTTTAGAAATGGAGATGCTGGTTGCCATGGCAAACAAGCATTGGTATTAGTAAATTGCGGCAATGCAAAGGGTAACGAAATTTATACCTTAAGCACTCAAATTGTAGATTCGGTAAAAGAAAAATTTGGAGTAGAGTTGGAGAGAGAAGTTAATATTATTTAAACCTATAAAGTTGTTTGAAAACTTTATAGGTATGGTGCATCATTAATTAAAATCCTCTTCATTAAAATCGTCTTCGCTAAAATGTTGGCTGCCTATGTTTAGCATACTACCCATTAAATCTTTAAACTCAATTTTTCCTTCTACTACTTTTTTACTAATTAAGGAATGTGCTGCTAAGCCATGTAATACAAATTCCATAAGCAAAGCATTCTCTTTTTCACTAGCTGTTTTAAAATGCTTTTTTACCAATGCATGTAAACCATCTACTTTATACAGCAACTGAATTTTATCTTCATCTCTGGTTTCAAAAAAAGTATTTAAACTATTACCACTGTCAAACCATCGTGTAATGGCCTTATAAGGGCTATCCTCGGCAGATGTTTCATTTCCTTTACGTTTCTTTAACGTTTCTGGATTAGGGAAGTATTGGCCAAATTGGGTACGTATACTTCGTTCCAACAAATTAACGGCAACTTGGTAAGGCCCTTCTTGTTCACCTTCATACACTAATTCTATTTTACCTGTTATAGATGGAATAATGCCTACTAAATCACTCAGCCAAACTTGTGTTTCTTTTTCGTTGTTAATTATTGCTCTTCTTTCGGCAGCACTAATAGCATTTTCGTAAGCGCTAATGGTAAGCCTTGCACTTACTCCACTTTTTTTATCTACTAACTCACTTCCTCTTGCTTCAAAAGCCACTTGTTCAATTAAGCGTTTTATTAAATCGCTTACGTTTACTTTTTTATTTTGTTCATCGGTAATAGCAGCTTCTTGTTCGGTAATTTGTAAAGATGTTTCTATACTTTTTGGATAGTGCGTTAAAATTTGGCTTTGTATTCTATCTTTTAATGGCGTTACAATACTTCCTCTATTGGTATAATCTTCTGGGTTTGCTGTAAATATAAATAGAACATCTAAAGGTAAACGTAGTTTAAACCCACGTATTTGTAAATCACCTTCTTCTAATATGTTAAACAACGAAACCTGTATTCTTGCCTGTAAATCGGGCAATTCGTTTATTACAAAAATGCATCTGTTACTACGTGGAATAATGCCATAATGCAACACCCCTTCATCTGCAAAGCTTAATTTTAAGTTGGCCGCTTTTATGGGGTCTATATCACCAATTAAATCTGCTACACTTACATCTGGCGTAGCTAATTTTTCGCCATAGCGTTGGCTTTTATGTAGCCAAGCAATGGGGGTTGCATCAGCTTTTTCTATAATTAAATCTCTGGCATATTTTGAAATAGGTTGCAATGGGTCGTCGTTTATTTCACTACCTTCTATAAAGGGAACATACTCATCTAATAGCTCAATCATTTGCCTTGCCATTCTGGTTTTGGCTTGACCTCGTAAACCTAAAAACAAAATATTATGTTGAGATAAAAGGGCTCTTTCTGTATCTGGTATAACCGAATCTTCGTAACCCAAAATACCAGGAAAAGGATTTTCTTTTGCCTGTATTTTTTTAATAAGATTTTCTCTTATCTCTTGCTTGATGCTTTTTGAAGTGTACCCACTTTTTTTTAATTCGCCTAGTGTTTTGATGTTGTTCATTTTCTTATGTTCTAAATTTGTTCTATTAAATTGAATTAGTTTAATTATTTTTCTTTGTTAAAGTCAGTTGTGTGCATTAAAAGTAAAGATGTATTCCTAGGTTCTCCTTTAGGGGTCAGAAATTCTAATACACCGTTTTTCGTCTCCCACTCTCAAAATCTTTAAATACAAAACTTCCCAACTTATCTAACCCTGCAAAATAAGCTTTACCATTGTTGCACTCGGTAAACTCTTGTACAAATTTTTGCAGATAAGGATCGGTAGCTATCATAAAAGTGGTAATAGGTATTTTAAGTTTTTTGCATTGTGTTGCCAAACCCAGACAACGATTTAAAATTTTGCTATCAATACCAAAACTATTTTTATAATACCTATT
>Ga0209596_1000304_pt1 | contig 46007 bp, 51 predicted proteins | sample M_130807_MF_Meta_FD_187314 | JGI IMG/M metagenome (GOLD analysis project Ga0209596, IMG submission 187314) | Freshwater microbial communities from Lake Montjoie, Canada to study carbon cycling - M_130807_MF_MetaG (SPAdes) (version 2) | ecosystem: Environmental > Aquatic > Freshwater > Lake...
ATACATTTATACTTGCATCTTGCAATATCGTACGACCAGACGAAACAGTCAATCCACCATTTCCAGTAATTAATCCAGAAACAGACAATACATTTATACTTGCATCTTGCAATATCGTACGACCAGAAACAGACAATACATTTATACTTGCATCTTGCAATATCGTACGACCAGACGAAACAGTCAATCCACCATTTCCAGTAATTAATCCAGAAACAGACAATACATTTATACTTGCATCTTGCAATATCGTACGACCAGACGAAACAGTCAATCCACCATTTCCAGTAATTAATCCAGAAACAGACAATGCATTCAAACTTGCATCTTGTAATATCGTACGACCGGACGAAACAGTCAATCCTCCATTTCCACTAATTAATCCAGAAACAGTCAATACATTTATACTTGCATCTTGCAATATCGTATGGCCAGAAACAGTCAATGAATTCATACTTACATCATTCATGCCAGTATGGTTTAAAACAGTCAATGAATTCATACTAACATCATTCATGCCAGTATGGTTTAAAACAGTCAATGCATTCATACTAACATCATTCATATCAGTATGGTTTAAAACAGTCAATACATTTATGCTGGCATCTTGCAATATCGTGTGACCAGAAACAGACAATGAATTCATACTTACATCATTCATGCCAGTATGGTTTAAAACAGATAATACATTTATGCTGGCATCTTGCAACACCGTACGTCCAGAAACAGACAATGCATTTATGCTTACATCAGACAATCCAAACGTAACGCTTTGGCTGTTTTTATTACCATCACCAGCATAACCAACAATTGTAATACCCGAAGAACTGTAAAAATTTATAGCTTCTTCCCCCTTGGCTTTCAATGTAGCGGTGCCAATGATCCATGGATTAAATGTGCTACCAAGAGAAACCAATACGGAATGAGGGTTATCACCATCTACGTTAAAGCCGCTGTCCGTGTCAAAATATATTGAAGTAATGTCATTATATCCAGTATTGCCAGTGTTTACACTACTATATGTTCCCACGATTAAATGGGAACTGATACCAGCAGGACCAGTAGAACCAGTAGGACCAGTAGGACCAGTAGGACCAGTAGGACCGGTCGTGCCATTACCAGAACTAGGAAATAATTGTTTGGAATATGACATTATAAAGATTAACAATAAAATAAACAATAAAATAAACAATAAATATAAACAATAAAAATATCTTAAACCGCTATATTATATGGATTTTAACCTGAACAGTTATCAAAAAAAGGAATTACAAGAGATGTTTGAACTGCCATCTGATTACAACCATGAATTAGTAGATATTCAAGAAAAAAAATTAAGAGAGAACATTGTAAACAACGCAACCATCAATGAAGACATCAAAAACAAAACGCTCATCTTTTTAAAAGAGGCCAAACAACTCTTATTAACAGACCTCGCCAATTTCTACAATACCCGATTTGATTTGAAACCGTCCCAAACAGATTCAGACACAAATCACGATGTCCAAGAGAGAAAACCGACGCCTTTTTTAAACTCTTTTCCGAGCGAGTTTTTCCCAGGAGTCATCAATCCATTAAAAAAGCGAGTATCAACTCAAAATCTAAACATAGACACACGATTTAGAGAGAATTATTTCGGGTCTCCAGCCACGAATTATCATTTGAATCTCCCAATAAAAATGAGCAGTGTAATGACGATGCAATTGTCCGCATTTGAAATGCCAACCACTTTTTACAATGTGTCAAAGCATTATGGCAACAATTTCATGACCATCACTGTCTCCGAATTGGATGCACCCATGGTATCGGCCGTTCTTACAGTTCAAGACGGCAATTATACCTACGACACAATCACTAGTTATTTAAATAGTATTTTAACTAATTTGGGCTCCCCCTTTGACAAATTGATATTTGCGATTAATATTATGAATACGTCTGGTTCTGGACAAATGGTGGTTGGAGTCAAGGCAACCACAGACCCGTCAACCATTCAATTTTTTCTCAATTTTCAAGTAGATAAGAATGGCAAAGAGGATAAAAGCACTCCTTTGCCATTGAAATTTGGATGGACACTCGGATTCCGAAATGGAATCTATATAAATAATTCAACCTATGTTTCCGAAGGCGTGGTGGATTTATTAGGACCGCGATATATTTATTTGGTGGTGGACGATTACAACAACAATGTAAACAATGGATTTTTCAGTGCATTTACGAGTTCAATATTAAACAATAATATTTTGGCACGTATTTCAATGAATGCGAATTTTTTTGATGTGTTGGGTCAAAACAATCTTTCTCTCATAACTACCCCGAGAGAATATTATGGTCCAGTGGACATTCAAAAAATGAATATTCAATTGTTGGACGAATACGGACGCGTCTTGGATATTAATAACATGGATTATAGTTTTTGTTTGACATTTAAATCCGTGTATGACATTTAGAGCAACGCCAGTTTAGACCGCGGTAGCACCATCGCCACCAGTTGGAAACCCCTGCTTCGTCCCGCCATCATATTTCACTGCATAATGATTGTCTAGTAGCCATTGATTGATGTGTAAATCGCCCAAATACACATCAGCCAAAATGCGGCCATATTTTTCAGTCTGAACATTTTTCAGAGAAACAACTTGATGCAATAATTTGTCATTCAATGCTGCCCGCGATTTTTTCGCCGCAGCCTTTTCTTCTTCAGAGTGTCCTTTGATTTCGGGACTATCAATGCCATTTAAACGAACTGAAAAGCGAAACAATGGCGACGAACCGTCCACATAAGGCATGTAGGCCGCAATCGTAATCGTGTCGCCGTCGTATACTTTGATGACTTGTCCTTGGCGAATTGGAGAGACAAATGGACAAGTGTTTTCCCAAGAAATAATATCACGAGTAATGTCAAGATTCATATTAGTTATTTAATAAAATTAGTTTTATATTGTTAAAAGAAAGTATTTATTCATTATATATGATTTCCGGATTTAATCTTATACAAAATTCTATCAGCAGTAGTCAACCTGCAACCACACCTCAACGGCAACCGATTCATGGCTTTCAGTTTATACAAAATTCTATACAAGGGCAATCAGAAGAACAAGAACAAGAACAACAATACCGTCAATTCTTACAATCCATGCCAAATTCATACCCAAATTCATACTCAAAATCCTATCCATCTGAACAATACCAATACCCAGACCAAGAAGAATACGAAGACCAAGACCAAGACCAAGACCAAGATAAATGCATGACAACCCCAAAGTACGCAAGCACAAATTCAAACAATCCAAACAATTATATCACATTGAATTTCGCAAACGACACGTATTTAACAATCATCACTGCAAAATTAACATATCAAACAATCGCCGGCATGTCGGCTTATGTATCAAAGAGTTATGCTTCAAACACATATTTATCCATAGAAGATGCGTCCAATATTTATATACCTATTGATGATGTTTCTGGAACTTATTTGACCATAATTGATGCATCAAATACGTATTTAACCATTTCCAATGCAAACGCAAAATATTTAACCCAAACTGATGCGTCCAATACATATTTATATAATACACTTGCTTCCCAAACATATTTAACACTGATAGAAGCCTCTACATATGTGTCGCAACCATATGCTAACACAAATTATTTATCAAGAGCAGCAGGAACCCACACAAGCGATGCAACCTCAACATCGTTTACTGGAAAAATATCGGTTCAAGGGGCAACTTTCTCTTGTGATGTATCAAATAACAAATTAGGAATTAATACTAGCATAACAACAGATACTTCACAAATAGGAAATGGAACGGTTACAGTAGGTTCGTCAACAACTAATAATAACGCGACAAATGCAGTCATTGTTGGTTCATATGTCTCTGGTTCTAACAATTCTGTTGCAATTGGAAAGTCGTGTGGTTCTACCAGTATAACTCAATCTGATAATGTCACCATTGGAATCGGTGCTTATTCTAACGCTAGTAATTGTGTTACGATTGGTTCACATGCTATTAGTAATGCGAATAATTGCGTTGTTATAGGTGCGAATGCGTTGACGGATGCTTCGGCAAATAATTCTGTGGCAATTGGATACAATTCTCATGCGACACTTCCATATCAAATCGTATTAGGTGCCTCATATGAAACAGTATATTTTTCTGGTAATCCACCCTCAGGAACCACGCCAAACACATGTCTTGTTCTCTCTTCAAATGTGACATTAAACACCTTGACAAGCACTCCTCCTATAAGCGGACAATTAGGATATACGACGACATTAACAATTTTATTATCAAATAATATAACAATATCAACAACCCCAACGCCAACAATATATGCCACATTGAATCTAGGGGTTGGCACATGGTTAATCACAGGAGTAATCACAGTGATATCGCAACTGTCACAATTAATATCCGGAACAGACAATGGAATATTTACCATAAGCATGAACACTGTAACTTCAAGCCACAACACACAACAATTAATTGTTTATCAAAATTTTGCTGTGAATGGAACAGCCATATATACCACTTCAAGTTTCAATTACAGCAATGTAATTTATAATACAAATTCAACACAAGTATGGTATATATTAATATCTGTTGCACAAAACAGCACTGCTATAAATACTTCAAACACTGGAGCATATATAAATGCGACAAGAATAGCATAATTTGTTGTCTTATAATAATATAATGTCTCGCTCATATGGTTCCGCCTTTTCAGGTCCTGATTCATATTCAAGTGATTACATTTATAATTTAAAAATGAAAACAGCAATGCATTATTTGAAATGTAATCCGTATCAATATGTAACCCTAGAATATGCTGAACACACTTATTTAAAAATTACAACAGCAGCCTCCATATATCAACCTTTAAATGACCTGGATGATTATTTTCTCTATACCAATCCGTATTTAAATAATACTTATATAACAATTGTTCATGCATCCGCCTTGTATGCTTTAATAGCAGATTATCTGACAAAAACCAAGGCCATGCAAACGTATGCTCGTCCATTAGATTATTTAACAATACTGGATGCTTCCAACAATTATGTGACCCCGACCAAAGCGGCGGCAACATATGCTCTTAAAAATTCTTTAAGCACAAGTAATGATAATATCACAAAGGCTTTTGGGTCTTTTACATATGTGTCTAGAATAGGAACAGCAACGAGTAACGCAAATTCTACCAGTTTTACTAATAATATCAAGGTGCAAGGAGTAAAACTATACATCAGTGCCATTAATAGTGGTCTTATAGGTGTAAATATTACAAATTATGATTCTGGAACTGAAAATACCGTTCATATAGGAGTTAATAATTATTCTCAAACTGCGGTAAGATATAGGACATATTTGATAGGAAGCAATTCATGGAGTTATAATAATGATGGTGTTGCCATTGGTTCTTCCAATACTTCAGACAAAAGAACGTTTGCAGGTAGTATAGGCAATGATATAGTTGTTGGTTATAATTCTAAAAACAATAATGGCGGCAATGGTGTTATATTGGGTGCAAATTCAAATGTATCCTCATCTTCCCCTTCAGTAGGTTCTATTATAATTGGTTCAAACGCAACTGTATCTCTTTCTTCAACATCAACAATAGCATATGCCATTGGATATGGAGCAAATGCGACAATTTCAAATCAACTTGTATTAGGCACTTTATCAGAAACAGTATATTGTCCTGGAAATCCAATTGGAGGACAGACACCAAACACATGTCTAGTTCTCTCTTCAAATGTCACATTAAACGCATTGACAAATACTCCCCCGACAAGTGGACAATTAGGATACCAAAAAAATATTATTATAGATTCTAGTTTTGATAATAATTCAGTAAACTCTCAAAATTTCGCCACATTTACATTGTCACATGGAGTTTGGTATATTACAGGAAGCATCAATTTAACACAATCAAGCTACAGCGAGACCAATAGTGATTACGTTTTATTTAAATATGGATTATCAACAACTTCGGCCACATTTCCAACTTCGGCCACATTTCCAACTGAATATGGATTTGTTTTAAGTTATTGTGAATACAATAACTCTTTCGGTTTTAATTACAACAATATTATAATTAATAATACATCAAGTCAAACCTATTATTTGGTAATAGTAAAAACGGTTGAAGGAAAAGGATTCTGGTTTAAACCAAATGTTAGTGCAAGTTATCTAATAGCGACTCGCATCGCATAATTATTCTCTCTACAGAATATATGTATTCTACAACTCAAACTTATTTGTATATTAAAAAAAGAACATTGTGTAAAAAAAAGAATCAAAATTCACTTGTAAATCCAAATAGAACTCTGAATTTACAAGGAGTTCCAACCTTGGAATTAAACAATGTCTCGCCAATACCGCCAACTTGTCCGACAAATATTATGCCCATATTACCTGCACCATTTTTTGAAGTGTATACGATTGACCCATCCGGGTCCTTATTTGGGAAATCCCCTTATCCATGTAATAAAAATGCATGGGAAAAATATTTAGTTTACTCGTGTGATAAATCCTAATCTAAATCGTAAAAGTTAAAATAATTAATGCTATAGAGAATGAAGTGGTTAGTGCATATGTAACCAAGAATTGCATCTTTGATTGAATTATCTCGTAGCCATCGTTGTCGCCATTGTTGTCGCCATCGTTGTCGCCATTGCAGTAGTCGTCTTGTTGGTTCGTTGTTTCAGGTATCCAATTAGCAGTGTTATAGTAATCCATTTTTCCATAAATACTATCGGGACAAGTCGCTTCATTTGCATACGTGCCGTTGGAAAACTCGGGTTCCGATTCCAGGTCTTCGTCTGCATCTTCATAAATGGTTGAAATCCGTAGTATATTTTTTAAAAGTCTCCGATGAGTCACCATCGTGTCTTCTTCATCCAAAATAATAAACAATCCCCAATCAGAATCTTCTTCTCGTGCCATCCCCAGTTCCAAATCAATAAATTCTGTGATATTTGTCATGCTTTTTGTAAGGAAAGAAAAGAGAGAAAAAGCATTTCATTTTTATTTGGAATAGTGTCATGTCTCCAGCAGTTTTGTCATGTCGTTATTTTTGTCATTTATTATTCGTACCTTATAAATATGTTACAATTGCCATTAAATGTAGAATTGCAAAAAATGCCAGAAATACAAAATCAACTAAATCAACAACGAGACCCAACAAAAGACTCAACAAAAGACTCAACAAAAGACCCAACAAAAGACTCAACAAAAGACTCAACAAAAGACCCAACAAAAGACTCAACAAAAGACTCAACAAAAGACCCAACAAAAGAAGAGAATCTAGACATGATGAAATCCGTATTCAACGAATTGAAAAATTACAAACACATCCAAGAATACAATAGTGATTTCAGTGACACATATAGTAGTAAAAGCGAGAAACAAAAGAAAATCAATTATTTGAATGTTGAGAATAAATTAAACAAATATTATTTTGACATTAATCACAAATATTCTAGTGCATTGGATGTGTTGGCCTCCTATTTAAAAGGCCAAAAATTAATCTATATAGAATCCAAGGATTATTCAGATCAGCAGTTGAACAAATTAATGATGCCCTCCATTTTTCTCTCTGCCGCAGCAACTGTCTTGTCTGGAACAATCATGAATTACCCATGGGGATATATATTAATTTCATCAGTAAATGCATTCATTGCCTTTTTACTTTCTTTAGTAAATTTTTTTAAATTTGATGCAGCAGCAGAAGCCCATAAAATATCAGCACACCAATATGATAAATTGCAATCCTCTGTTGAATTCACATCAGGAATTGTATTATTGTTTAAAGACGATAATTCTTTTAACAACGAAGAGACCACCGAAAAGAATATTCGCCGTGAAAATGATAGAAAAAACATGGAGAATAAATTAACAGATGTAGAGAAGAAGATTCTAGAAATCAAAGAAACAAATCAATTCATTGTTCCTAGTGTAATTAGACAGAGATATCCGGTTATTTATAATACGAATATTTTTTCAATCATTAAAAAAATAGAAAATCAATCAAAAAAGACGATTGCACATTTAACAAATGTAAAGAATGAAATCAGATATATGAATGGATTGCCTAAAACTATTGAAAATTCCGAAAAATTGACCGAATTGTTTGAATTGAAACGAGAGATTGTCAAAAAAATATTGATATTGAATTCAGCCTTTTCAATTATAGACCAAATGTTTAGCCAAGAAATAAAAAATGCTGAATTAATTAAGAAGCATTGGTTACGTAATTTGTTTTGTTATAATTACAATATTGCATTAGTTGACCCAGAAAAAATTAATCCGTTTATAGAAAATTTGTTAGACCCATTTAGTTCTTTCACAGTATAATATATATGAGTATAACTTCAGATATATTAGCCTCAATGTTATTAAAACTTAACCGTAATGGAGAGAAAGGCGACTTTCCACAACGCATCCAATATGACCTGGATGCCGATAATATATCCCCTGCTAAAATCATTATAATAAAGCCAAATACTCTGACAACTCCGACAGCCATGTATCCAGATCCACAAAGTGAAGATGAAATGCATTTTAGATTACAGCCACAAATACAATATCAAGGTCCAGATGTAGAGCACCCGGACGATACATATCCGGACGACGTGCACCTAAGAATTCAACCGCAACTGAAATTGCAACGCCAGCAACTATCCGACTCTGACATGGACTCGGACCAAGAAGAACCATATCAAGAACCATATCAAGAACCAATCATTAGGACAAAGGATGATTTGATTCTACAACAACAAGAATTAATACGTCAACAGAGAGAATTAATTCAACAACAGAGAGAAGAACTCACCTTGTACAAAACACAATCCATGATGATTTCTGCAATGACACCTAAGAAAAAGCATAAAAAAACTGTCAGGTTTCAGTTAATGCCTAAAAAGTCATCCAGGTCTTCGTCTCGCAGGTCATCGCGTAAGTCTCATAGAAAGTCATCATTGTCTCGTTCCTTGTCTCGTGCTAGAATGCCAGAAAGAGACACTCCCATGCCTTTACCAGTGCCTTTATCCGTGCCTTTATCCGTGCCTGCACAAACACCTCCTATATTTTCATCAAGTATGCAAAAATTATAAATATAATATATATGGAAATTCAAAACATTATTCTTGTGGTAATTTTATGTTTTTTAATTTTATACACAATTATTCTTATTAAACCGCCACCGCAACCGCAACCGCAACCGGTCGTTGGAGGATGTGGTGGAACAATATATGGTTGTTGTCCAGATAACATGACACCCAAACGCGACCCATATGGAAGCAATTGTTTCTTTCGTCCTTATCCACCCGTCGTCGTTGGTGGATGTGCCGGCACAAGATATGGTTGTTGTCCAGATAACATGACACCCAAACGCGACGCATATGGAAGCAATTGTGTTTTTCGTCCTTATCCACCACCACCACCCGTCGTCGTTGGTGGATGTGCCGGCACAAGATATGGATGTTGTCCAGACAATACCACTTCAAAACGCGATGATTTAGGAACAAATTGTTCAGGGTATCTACCGCCACCACCAAGTCCCGTCGTTGGTGGATGTGCCGGCACAAGATATGGTTGTTGTCCAGACAATACAACAGCAAAACATGATGATTTAGGAACAAACTGTTCGCCTTATCCTAATTAAATTATTTGTTAAAAGAAGGAAAAGAAGGAAAAGAAGGAAAAGAAGGAAAAGAAGGAAAAGAAGGAAAAGAAGGAAAAGAAGGAAAAGAAGGAGAAGAAGGAAAAGAAGGAGAAGAAGGAGAAGAAGGAAAAGAAGGAAAAGAAGGAAAAGAAGGAGAAGAAAAGTAAAAAATAAAATAAAAAATTGATATAGAATTATCTTCTTATAAACAGGTAAGAAATGCAAACAATAACAACAACAAAATCAATTTTATATCCGGTTCTTTATGGAAAAAACAAGCACGAGAGAGACAACCACATTCAATTCTTTGAAGAAGGCCATAAATATATTATTACAACAGACCCTCATAGTAAATACACCTCGGTCACTACATGGAATCATTCGCATTTTCCGCATTTTAATGCAGACGATATTATTCGCAACATGATGAAAGGTCGCAATTGGAAACCCGGCCACAAATACTGGAATATGACTGCAGAAGAAATCAAACAATTATGGGCATCCAATGGTGCAACTGAATCCGGTGCAGGAACAAATATGCATTATGATATTGAATGTTTTATGAATCAAGATTTAGTGGACGAAGACAATGCCCCGATTTCATACACACACGAAGAGTTGTTGGATGTGTATGAAGCCGAAATCGCGTCCGGAATTCCCCCGCCGAATAGGTCTGATGAATGGGACTTCTTTTTGAAGTTTATCAAAGACAATCCTACGCTGAAACCGTATCGCACGGAATGGACGATTTATCACGAAGAACTCAAACTCGCCGGTTCTATTGACATGGTCTATGAAAACCCAGACGGTTCTCTGAAAATCTATGATTGGAAACGCAGCAAGGAAATCAGTAAAATCAATCATTTTAATAAATATGCAATTACTGAATGTGTGAATCATTTGCAAGACGCGAATTATTGGCATTATTCTCTGCAATTAAACACGTACAAGGCCATATTGGAAGAGAAATATGGGAAACGTGTCACTGATTTATATTTGGTTCGGTTGCATCCAAACAATGAAAAAAAATCGTATGATTTGATTAAATGTGCGGATTTATCACAAGAAATCGCCGATTTATTTCGTGAAAAGATGCAAGAATCAAGCATGTAACAAGGCAACAAGAACAAGATAAAGTATTTAAATAGTAATTTATTAGTAATATACTAAAACGCCCAAATGTTTTTTATCGTCTTTTTTTATTACTGTATTTTTTTAGTTGGCATTACATTCATATTACTAGATGATAATTTGAATGAAAAAAGAACACTTTTTAATGACGAGAGCGATGATGAACCAAAGGACGATGATGAACCAAAGGACGATGATGACAAAAGCGATGCTGAACCAAAGGACGATGCCACAAATAAAAATCAAGAAAAACCAAAATACGAGGACCGATACAAAATCAACCATGAATCGGTGGATGATGAATTGTCCACAGAGAAATTGGAGGCTTTGGGCAATTGTTTTATTTTAGAACACACCCCAAATGGAAATGCATTGCTTTTATATAATTATAAATCTGGTTCTTTTGTTTATTATAGCGATAATTCTATTCCGTATAAATATTTAAACGCTCTTGCCCGAAAATATGTAAATACTTATAGGTGCACAAAATTATATATAACGTCTGCAACTGCATCGGATACGGATACGGAAACGGCCAAAGACAAAGACAAAGACAAAGAAAAGCCGACAATAGAAGAAAAGCCGACAATAGAAGAAAAGCCGGCCAAAAAACAAATCTTTGCGAAATTCAAGGGTTACAATAAAAACACTTCAAATAAAATCCAATCAAGAACACAACAACCACAACATCAACAAAAACACTCCAACACATTGCAAGTAGATGTGGTTGCCAATAGATACACATATCAAGGCAAAATCGCAAATTTCAATTTCTTGAAAAAGCCGGATAAAAAATTGGTAAATAAAAAGTTGGCATTGTCATTTGCTGATTATAAAAAACTAAATATCTAATTATACTATGGAGAAAGACAAAAACAAATCCAAACAAAAAGACAAACACAAAGATGCCAAACATATCAACCGTGTTACCGAGAGTTATTATAATAGGATTATTAGTTTATTTATTGATACAAAGAAGCATAATAGTGAAAACATGTCTAAACAATTCACAAATAAAATCAACAAGTTCATTGAAACCAAAACAGATTTTGACCCAGTGCAATTAAATGATAAACTGTATGGAGAGATTGCTAGAATAATAACACCGCTTGTTCAAAAGTTTGGTTATGTGGTTAAAAACACCATAATGTTGGTGACGATGCCATTTAGTATGGCTATTAACGAAGTAATAAGTTGGTTTCAGGTAGGTATGGCAACCAAAACATTCTTGCATGATGTTTCAAGCATGGATTTGGACAAAGTGTATAACAATGTTCATGAACCTACTTATACCGTTATAGAAGAAATAGACCGTTATTACATTACAAATTTTAATGACGAAACTAAAATTATTTGGGCAAAGATTGATTTTGTTAGTAAAACAATTAACAGTTCATTAACAAGTCTCATTAATTTAATTATTATTCAATTGAAAGAATCGCCACAAAATAAAAATCTAACAGATTTTATTAAAATAATGGAAGAATCAAAAGATGAAAAAATACGCATGGTTTCTAACAATGCATCCAATGAGTTTACTTCTATTTTATTTGGAAGTCCAAACAAGGGAGCCAACAATAAAAGCCAAAAACATCGCCCTCGTAAAGGTGGAAAGTCACGTGCTTTCCGTCGCACAAGGACTAGAAGACGTAGACATGGAACTAGAAGAAGCCAATAATATGTCTTGTTTTTTTATCCATGATTTATATCCATTGCTCCGCAATACATTAAAGGATGTGCCTAGATGTGATTTTGCAATATCATATGCTTTTCTCTCTTGTGGCGTCAATTGTTGAAGATATTGTTGTTCCATTTTATTATTATTAATTATATAATAATAAAATATCAAATCATTTTTTATTATATTGATTATTGTTGAAGCACAAGCGCGAGAGTATTTCATTTATCAACGGTTTAAAAAATGAAATGCTTTTATTGATAAAAAAAGATGTAATAAAGAAACCAAACCATCAAACAACGATGCAACAACCACAACAACCACAACAACCACAACAACCACAACAACCACAACAACCACAACAACCACAACAACCACAACAACCACAACAACCGCAAATTTATCGCTATAAATTCAGCGAACCCTTTATGATTGAATTGCATAATTTCTCAAAAATTCATCAATATGATGATAGAAAAGAATTCAAATCTGCATGGGTTACTTGGACAGAAGAAAATGTGGAATTAATAGAAGAAGAAACCAGAAGATTGCAAGATTTAAATTACAATGGAGATATTAACGATAAAATGTTTCGCAGTGCCAGATATTACTTTCGCAAGAAATCCTCTGAAAAAAAAGAACAGCCTCTGCGTCATTCCTATATATGCGTTGACAGAGATATTATAAATGCAATGGATGCACATATTTTAAAGCAACAAGAGACGACAAAAGAAATAGCAACAGCAGACAATTCAAAACCATCCGCAGGGTTTTTAGATTTTTGCAAAGAAAACATTGACCTTTTGTCTGAAGAAATTGCAAGACTCTATAGTGAAAATATGTCGGCAGAAGATATTAAAAAAAAGATTAAAAAAACATATAAAAATCGTTATTTCTTGAAAGTAAATATCAACTAACTATATGGAACAGATGAACTCTGACAATTTAGGCGAGTTAATTGTTTCGCTCTCAGATATTATTGAAAAATATAAAGAAAAAGTTATAGTTTGTAGAATGCTTCAAAATATTTTTACTGGGAAAATAAACAATATAACCAATGATAAATGCGATATTTTTAAAAGATTAATCACACAGCCCGAAGACAATGCATCGGGACAATTCGGAGGCGTGAATGACAATGAAAAAATACTGAATTATTTATTTTTAAATGAAATCTATCTTTTTAAGCAAATGGTTTTTTGCACTGCGTTGCATCACTTATTATTAGAATTAATTGTAATACTCTATAAAACGAATAATTCCACCAATTCCAGGTCTTCCAGGTCATCCAGGTCATCGCAAAAAGGCGGGTTTAGTTTTGCACAGGGAATAAAGGCAATGATGGCAACGCTCGCCAATATTACCATGGTATTGCAATCTGCATCAAACAATTCAAGTATGATTATAGCAGAAAATCAAACAAATATTACTAAAATAATTAATCCTATAGAAAATCTTGTTTCAAACATGACAAACGCATCCATGGCCAACGCATCCATGGCCAACGCATCCATGAAGGCACGGGCACAACAACAACAACAACAACAACAACAACAACAACAACAAGAAGAAGAAGAAGAAGAAGAATATGAAGTAGACCCGGAGGAAGAGGCGGCGACAAATGCAATGATAAGAGAAAACGAAAAAAGAAATGCTAAATTTCGGGATGAAGAACTTGATTTATTGACTCGCCAAGAAGAAATAGAATTGGAGAAAAAGAAGGCCGCCAAATTGAAAGAAGAATTGGATAAAACCCAGGCAACTGTGGCACTAGCCGTGAAAAAAATGACCCCATTCATACAGACTGCCATAAAAGATAAATCCATAAACAGTCATAGAGGTCTCACTCCCAATGAAACCCCAAATACTACGGTCAGTTTGCAAACAAATATAAATAATAAATTCTCACTTATGACAATCAAATTATTATTGTTTGGAGACCCGAAATTGGCCAACATTCATAAGCATATTTCAAAATACAATGAAATGCTACGAAATATAACAGAAGTACTTGCAAATGAATGTGAAGGTGTAATGAAGTTAGTTTCCACAGAAAATTACGACATGTATTCTTCCGAGTATAATAAAGACAATACGCATTTTACGCATGAATTGGCGATAACAACGCAACAAGTTACAAATGAAATACAAACCTTGTCAAATGGACAAAAAGAGACATATGCTGCTGCGATAAAACTATATAATAAAGGCAGGTTTTCAGCATATTTGACGTTCCATTGTCATGAAACATTTATTTCACTCATAGAGTATAATGGAACTGCGATTACTTTAAAAGGTGGCAATATAAATTATGATTATGTATTATATCAATATAGCCTTTTGGAACACAGTCTAGATAAACAGCACAAGAAAGAACCTAATAACCGAGATATAAAGAGTTTGTATCAAAAAGTTACTATTTTACGAGAAATTATTCAATTGTATCAACATGAAATGGATATTACATTTTATCAAACAGTTAAAAGAATGTCGGGAGACCCATCTGTGGATTCCAGGTTGGAATCACATTTAAAAAATTATGTGAATTCAATAGACAAATTACTGCAATATTTGAAAATATTATTCCCGCTAGATGCCAGAAAAAGTCAAGCTGCTCGTGCTTCAATGGCTGAAGAACTATTTTATGCCACGCAAGACACAGAGTCTCGAATGAAGTTTTCAAAAGCCATGAATGCATTATCAACTGCAGAATCAAAACTTACAACTCAAACTTTAACTGAAACTGTAAAAAATGCAATTGCTGAAGAGGTTGCACCTGTGCGTGGATTTTTTCAAGGAGCCACACAGTTTACTGTGGATGTTCCATCTGATACCGCTACTATAATCCTTGACAAAACGGTTGAGAATGCAAAAGTAGTTGTAGAGAAAACTTTTACAGGATTGGACGAACTAATGTATTCTTTAATGTTTAAGCCATCTACTTATTTGTTAATCGCATTTTTATGTTGGTGTGGTCCGGAAGTAGTTGGTAGATTTTTTTCGGATATGTATAGAAGCATTAAAAATGTTGTCGTGCGTGTAGGCGGAAGAATAGTGCAAATTACCATGCCACTCGCTTATTATTCATTTCAGCGAATCAAAGGAATATTTAGACGTGGTCCGAATGAAGGACAACCACAATACCACCGCAACCGAATTGTTACTGACCAGAGCCGAATTACCACTCTCCAAGGCTTTCGACAAGACCGACAACAAGACCGACGACGTGAACAACAAGAAGAAGAAGACCGACGACGTCAAGAACAAGAAGAAGACCGACGACGTCAACAACAAGGACGACAACCACGAAGAATAAAACGCCTCCCACTAGACACAGAATATCTACAAGGCCGTTCCCTGGAACACCTTAATGAACAACCAGCCCCACCACGAGGGTATTATGATAATAACTATTATGAAGAACAAAGCCAACCAAGACTACAAGCAGAACAAAGACGATTAGCAGAAGAAGAAGAAGAACGTTACCGACAAGCAGAACAGGGGCGATTAGCAGAACAGAGACGATTAGAAGAAGAACGACGCCAACAAGCACCCCAACTATCTATACCATCACTTGGAAGACCCGCCGCGCCATCACTTGGAAGACCCGCCGCGCCACCACCACCAAATCTATCCATACCAGGTTCACAATATAGTAGACGGGGATGGGGGAAAAACCCACAAATAAGAAAAAGAATGAGTAAAAAGATGACAAAAACAAGAAACAACCGAACAAGAAGAAGAAGTAAAAGAAGAATGTAAAATAATATCGTGGAATTATATGGGCGGAGGCCTTTTTAATACACCGCTATATCTCAATCCAAAATGTCTCGTATTTTCGGCTTTTATTATTGCGGTCTATTGGTTGCCGCATCCAAGCACGCGAGCCCACAATATTATCATGTCTTTTTTATTAGGAATGTCCTCATATATTTCTCTCGCGTGGTATGATGTTATTTATGATTGCAATGACCGATTCAAACCGACATTGTTGGGTTGGTTGTCTGGACCATTCAAACCACCAGAATATACAAAAGAATACGAAAAATTGCCACTTAAATATCAAAAAATCATTCGTGCATTTGATGTTTTCATTTTAATCGTAGTAATTATTACTTTTTTGTATCCCTTTATTTATAAATAACATGTTGCACAAATCAATTAATATTGCCGGATTGTTGACACTAGAAACACATGAACCCATCCAACCTCAATCTCAACCTCAACCTAAAAAAAAAATTATTGTTGTTAATAATTTTTTTTGTGAAAATAATATTTGTATTTGCGAAAAAATAAAAGAATCCATTCCCACGTGGTCAGACAAGTATAATTTATTGACAAGTGCCATTTCTCTCTTTTCATCCAAGAAAAAGGACGTTAAAAGAGAGAAAAAGGAAAAAGAAAAAGAAAAAGACTTGTATTTATTAGAATATGAAAACAACAAAGAAGAACTGATGTCTTTTGCTGAATTAAAACGCGACTCTAAAAAATACATATTCACGATAATAACTAGTTATCAAAAACTATTGCAGAGTCTATTATTATTGCAAAAGAATAAGATTGTGCATTTTAATATTAATTTCGAGACTATTTGTTTTAAAAAAGAGAATCACGTATTACTTGGAGATTTCACCCATGCCATAGACATGAGTCGCACCCCATCCAATATCATCAAACAACTTATCTCAGCCGACACCGAAATTACAACCAACAGTCCAGTAGAAATATATTTATTATCGCATATGAAGAAACATGCATTGGAAACAGTGACACTAGAATCTATTCAAACGAGTTGCAAAACATATATAAATAATTCATATCTATTTTTTCTCAGTGAATCTACCAAAGAAAAATTATATATAAATAGCATGGATTTTTTGAAACAGTGGATTGGCATGCCCAGAGAGAAAATCACCGATGAAATAATAAAATTGGCAAATACCTGGGACAATTATTCATTGAGCATTGTTTATTTATATGCGGTTTCTTCAATACTTACTTTCAAACAAAAGAGCCTTTTTTTCCGCGATTTTTCCCGATTGTTGTATACAACGATGATGAAAAAAAGAGGGATTCCAGAAACAATAGATGCCTTTGATTCTCTCTTTTTCAAATATACGGATTGGAACAAGTTTCAAGATTGTTGACCCCACTCTACACTCTACTTCTTTGAAGACTTGCGTGTCTTGCGCCGTGATTTCCGAGACTTGCGTGATTTGCGTCGTGATTTCCGTGATTTGCCCTTTCCCTTGCCTTTTCTCCCCTTTTTCCCTTTTTTCCCCTTTTTCCCCTTTTCTTCTTCTTCGGATTCTTCTTCTTCTTCCTTTTCTTCTTCTGAAGAAGACGACGAGTCCGAAGACGACGATTTGGATTTAGATTTGTGTTTATGTTTCTTGGAAGAAGAAGGAGATGTAGGACCATCGCGTTTCCATTCGGATTTACGTTTGCTTGCTTCCTTCATCGCTTCTTTCAAACTGCATGAACTGTTTTTCGCCTTGCATTCAGTATGAATTCGCTTAACAAATGCAAACCATTTTTCTCCCATTTATATTAAGAGAAGAGAATTATATATTACTAAATAAAAAATTGAAATGAAATAAAACCAATTAGAAACTCTCAATTAATTAAACTAACTCAATAAAAGAATGGTCAAGAATGTCACTGGTGGAAACAAAATGAAGGGACAAGCAAGAAAGAATTCAACCTCTTCGCGTCAAGTCTCTAAATTACGCGTGGTTGAAGAAGAAGGTGAAGTATATGCACAGGTTTCTGCAATGTTGGGCAATGGCATGTGTCATGTTGATACTGAATCTTACAAACTATTATGCATTATTCGCGGGAAATTTCGCGGACGAGGCAAACGCGACAATTTATTAAAAAAAGGAACATGGGTTCTTATTGGTTTGAGAGAATGGGATGGCACTGGTGATGCAACCAAGATGCAAAAGTGCGATTTATTGGAAGTTTATACAGACCATGACAAGGACCGATTAAAGGGGACACCTGGACCATGGAAAAAGTTTATTGCGAACGATTTAATGTTTCAAGACGTGAAAGAAGAAGAGTTTGATTTTATAGATGACAAGACTGAAGAATATAAAAAAATCATGTCTGAAGAATTCGCAGGAGGCGGCGGCGGAACATTAAAGCAAATAGTTCAAATCAAAGAAGACGAAGCCGAAGTAGATATTGATGATATTTAATGAATCCAGCGATAAATATGTGTTCCGATGATGAATATAGAATAAGAACCGATATTAACTTAAACCTTTTTTAATGTATAAGTTAACAATAATCAAGAGTCAATGAATCGTTTTTCTCATCAACCATCCACAAAACCCACAAAACAAAACAAATCCAAACCTTTTTTTTCATCCAATGATTTCCCTGATTTGTCAACTAATGTGTCGTCTGCGTCTGAATCTTCAACTATAAAAAAGACAATGGATTATAAAAATAAATTGCAAATCATTGAGCCTATCATTGAGCAAAAGATTCAACCAGGACATATTTCTCTCTTTTATGATAAAATCACACATAAAATATGTATTGAACATGGGGCTGGAACTGGGACTAAAAGAAGAGATGCATTGAAACATAAGCCAGACATTTCCTTTGAAAAACTAGTAAAACATTGGGAAAAATGGTATGACGAGTATATTGAATTGTATGGACAAGAAATATATGAACATGTGCATTTATATCCATTTTACAATTATAATTATTTTAATGAATTAGATAATGTCTTTTACAGAGAATTGGAAGAATTGGAAAAGATGGAGGAGGTCGAATATGAAGAATACGAAGAATAGAATGAACAATAGATTATTTTATTTTATTTTATAAGAATAAAATAATCAAATACTTTCCCAAAAAAATTGAAATATAATTCATCCATGTAACTAGGCTCAAATAAAATTAAATGCACGTTTTAACAACACGATTCAACAATGATACATGGCAGGAAAATGTCGCTTTTAGAGAGAAACACAAGTATGTCGGATGCATCTATAATTCTCCCAGATTAATGAGTCCAAAGGTAAACCCTGATGCAATCGTATATATGCTTGAAATGAACAATACATTGAATCGCATTGAAGGTATCGGGTCACTGATAAATCGCCCGGTTTTACACAAGCATTATAAAATACATAAAGACGGGAATTACAACCGGTTTCCATTTCAAAGTCGCACAAGAATGAACCGCGAAGAAATACAAATGATAAATAGCGAATTGCTTGAATTGTTAGAAACCCTGTGTTTTAAAGGAAAAACTCATGTGAAACGAGGACATGGATTTATGAGTATTTCACAGAGAGCAATACAAATAAACAATGCACATGACATTGTAGAAAGAGTGCATTGTCTCTTTATGGAACAAAGAGAAGATGACACTAAAAGAGAGAAAATTTTGTGCATGGAAAAAGAAACCTGTAAAAAAGAAATAAAAAGTAATGAAAACACATAGTATGGAAAATATAGACACGGATATTTCTCATTATAGTATTTCGGAAATGCTTCAAATATTAGAGATGGACGCGGACGATTTAAATGAAGCCGATATTATTGACAAAACAAATGAATACAGCGAATCCAATAGCGACAATTCAGAACTCTCTGTTTTTTTTCAAGAAATGCAGAGTCAATTATTGCAATATATGAATACAGACCAAACAGAAACACAAACATCTCCTATTTTAGAAAAACAAACTACAGATTGGTACACAAATCAGGCATTGCCACAAAGCGACACAAATCAACAGTCCAAAATCACAGATAGAAAACAAAAAATAGATGTTTACAACAATCCACAAGTGCCCATGAATAGACAACAATTAGGAGTGAATAACAATTTTACAGTGGATGTCGCACAAGATTCATTGAATCCGAATTTAGAAAACAAGACTTCTAGATTTATCAATTTAGACAGCCAATTTCGTCAATCCACCAATGTCGTTGAAAACTCTTCGACAGATTATACGTTGGATTTGTCTGACCCATTGACAAATGTATTAAACATGCGATTGTATTCCTATCAAATTCCTTTTACGTGGTATCTCATTGACCCCGCGTATGGAAATACATGTTTTTGGATTAAAATAGACTCTGAATCAGAAGCCATACCAATAACCATTGATGCCGGCAATTATACGGCCGACCAAATCGTAAAAGCATTGAATGTCAGTTTTGTAACAGCGGGATTTACTTTTGATAATCCTCCCCCCGTATCATATAATCCAATAAATGGCAAAATAAAATTGTCTTTGTATCCTGGCACATATACACTGACGACGCCAATCACGACTAATAGCACCATTATTTTTTACGATTACAATGCAAAACTGCAATGTGCTATAAATTGTACAACTACAAGTTACCATTATATAAATCAAACACTCGGTTGGTTGCTAGGCTATCGTTTGCCGGAAATACAGGTTTCGGAAACAGGAAACGTCGCACCAGCCACGCTGGATTTGGTAGGAACAAAATACATTATTCTTGTCTTGGATGATTACAATCAAAATCACATAAACAATGGTTTGGTGACAATTACAGAAATATCAAAAACGCTGAAAATGCCGTCGTATTATTCGCCGGATTTGCCATACACATGTTCTCGTGCCTTGTCTCAAAATACAAATCAACAATTGCAAGAACTTCAACAAACACAGGCAAACAATCCGAATTTAATTTTAACAGATAATTTAGAACCGAATTTCAAATCAATTCCGCAAATGTTGCCATCCGCCCCACGCATTCTGACACAATCTCAAATATATACAATTAATGAAATCGTAAAAAACAATGACAACAATACGAATTATAGGACAAAAGCACCGACAAATACTGATGTATTCGCAATACTGCCAATCAAACCATCTGGTGCATCCATTGGCGATTTATTGGTGGAATTTAGCGGTTCTTTGCAAGACAACAAACGCACTTATTTTGGACCAGTGAATGTTGAGAGAATGCGACTAAAATTGGTGAATGACAAAGGAAATGTCATGAATTTAAATGGTGCGGATTGGAGCATCACAATCATTGCCGAATTACTTTATCAATACTAACAAAGCCACCACCACCACCACCACCACCGACAAAAACCCAATGTTTTATTATCTTATATGTATATGTTCTCCCAAATCCAAATCCAATTCCAGTCCCAAATAATACATGCGATTCATCTGGTTGCATATAGTGGTCCAGTCATATTAATTGCATCATCTCTTTATTTGTTATGGAAAAAAGAGACACAATTATTTTATTTCACACTTGGTGCAATGATTAACATTGCATCAAATTTTCTATTAAAAGATATATTTAAAGAGCCGAGACCATCAGGCAATCAACAAATCATTCAATTGGCGATTAATAATGGCAAACGATTGGGTTCGCAAGTATATGGAATGCCATCAGGACATGCACAAACAGCCTTTTATTGCACGGTATTTATTTTTCTCTCTTTTAAGAATTGGAGGATTATTGCGTTTTATCTGGCAATGTCCTTGTTGACATGTTATCAAAGATATATTTATAAAGAACACACCTTGTGGCAATTGTTTGTCGGTGCATTGGTCGGTATTGTCATGAGTAGTATTGCATTTAAAGCGTCACAAAAAAAGAATATGGGCAGATTGATTCCTAAACCGGAAGACGATGCACCTTACTGATGAATTATTTTATTCCACATATTTTCAATGCGTGTTGCCTCTTTGCCTCCTTCTATATTTAAAACAGAAAGCAATTCTTGGCCATAGGGTGGGTCTAGTCCTGTAATTGCCTTGTGCTCATACGTCATCACTTGTTTCCAAGTATTTCTCTCTTTAATAAATTCAAAACATACCAAGACAAATGTTTCGGGTTTTCCATTCCAATCGCTAAATTGTGGGTAAAATCCATCGCCGAATTCATATTCATATTTATCGTAATGCAGTTTTATTGAAAGTAATGTTGACGCCATAATAATAATAATAATAATCAAATACTCTTTATTTCTTTATACAACATCGCCAACATCCAAACAATCGCGAATGAATTCTTCGTCGCTTTTTGGCACATATTTCTCAAATTTCGCCTTTAAAATCATCACCATTATTTCATCTACTAATGGCGATGAATGGTCCAATGTCTGTGTTTCGCCGGTGCGAATATTCAATAGTTTGAATGTTTTTGAGGTATAGTCGTCCTTGCCACACGTCATTTTTATTATCCATGCATAAATCAACAATTGAATGCGATGATCTGTTGTAAGTGCTTCTACACATTTAAATTCCCACATTGTATCTAGAGAGACTGCATCCATAATCGCATTCATACGCAAAATGCCAAACTCTTTTCCCATGTTTCTCTCTATAAATTCATCAATGCGACGATATTTTGCAGCAGTCAAATCAGACGTCTTGTATTTGTCTTGAATAATAGTAACTTCATAGGTCAATTCACGTGGCTGACAAATGCGGGCATCCATATTTGAAAACATTGCGTCCACGTTTTCTTGCGACAACCAATCATACGAGACAATTTGTGCCAATTTAAAATATAGATTTTCATTCATTGCCTTGTAAATATTTGTAACTAATAAATGATTGGCCAAAGACAAGGGTTGAGAAAAATCCACATCTCGCAATTTCTCCTTGTAAAAAGGCCGTTCCTGGTCAATGTGTGCCAAGACCTGCTCTGTAATAGAATTTGACCCAGTGTTTCTCTCTTGATATAAAGATGGAATAACCAATCCATTTAAATCAGACACTTCTTCACATACATCATTGCCAAAATAAGACGATGTAATGAAATTCTCATTTGATACAATGGTTGTCGTGGTTGTCGTGGTTGTCGTGGTTGTCGTGGTTGTCGCCGAGTCCATCACATCGGACGACGTGAAAAGATAATCCTCCATCAAATCCGCAATTGTAATCACGACATTTTCATTTAAAAAACGAATTAATTCAGTCGGACTCGTTTTATGACATGGAATCGCCGTTTCTTCATTTTCATTCACAACTGTAAACCCATCTACAAAATTCAAAGGTTCCCCTTCAAACTCCACAAAGGACGAGTCTCTCAATTGATAATGCGTATATTTTAAAAACGGCAATGAATCCGCTGCTTCCACGACAATCAATTTCTCCGTGGCACGCGTTGCCGCGACATACAATGTAGAAGGACAAACCGTCATATCTGCTCCGCGATTGTAATACTCAAAATAAGTGCGGTCAAATCCATAAATAATAACGACTTTGCGTTCTCTCCCTTTGGATTGATGAAAAGACGAGAATATTACTTTGTTTTTAATAACGTCTGAATGAATCGTGTTGACATCATTCATTGGAACATAACATGGAATATTATTTTCAACAAGCATGTTTTCAATGAGTTTAAAGTATTTTTGTTTGACGGATGCTGCCAATACGAAAATGTCTGATGGTTTTGCATATCCAGAAAGAATCATATTGACAATTCGTGCACCAATGGACCTATACACTTGAAAACAACTAGACCGGCGAATGTATGAGACTTTTGGACCATCTTTAATTGCGTGAATTCTCTCAACAAGGGCAGACGCATCACCGGCATCAAGTTCAGGTCCAAGCATCACCTTGTTGACAAAATCCGCGATTTGCCGTGTGACACGATACGACGTGGTCAAATTCATCTGTTTAAAAGGATACGGAGAAGTGGAAGCCCATATTTGATGACCCAAGGTTAAAAAACGAGTGTCTGCACCTTTGAATTCATACAACCCCTGATATTTATCACCCAAAATAAGTATTCTAATACGCAATTTATTACCACTGTCTGTCAACACTTTTTGCACAAATTGATAATATAAGAAATTCATGTCTTGGATTTCATCGCCCACCAAAATATCTATTTGCGGCAACTTCGTTTTAGGCGGCATTCCAGTGCGAACAATTTTACTAATTCCAATATCAGTCATGGCTTCTTCTGTATAATATTTGTAGGCGAACGAATGATACGTAAATATCGCAATATTTGTCAATCCATAGGATTCCTTTTTCTCGGAGACTTCTCTCTTTAATTCTGAATTGTAGGTTATTTGAATAATGGATTTCTCGGGAATGTGGACGGCGAGAGAAAGAATCGTCGTTGTTTTGCCTGAACCGGCGACGGCGTCTACCTCTCCATTGTATTCACCGGATTTAATATGATTTATAATATTCATTTGTTCTTCACTCGGAACAATTGCAAGAGATGAATTCATTCTTTCTTATTATTTAGTAGATTTTTGTGTTTTTAATATGTTATATAAGTGTAAAATGCCATTAAAATATCAATATACCAAATCTGCTGGGTGCATTAAAACGCCAAACAATCAAGTGCCAGTATTATATTCATTATCCAGTTATGTTGGAAAGGTTGGCACAACTATGTGGATTTCAGTAAATGGTTCCAATTTTCGCGATTATTCGCAGATTTTATTTTCTACTCAGCCTAACATTACCCCTACTTTTTATAGTTCTAGTTTATTGACATTTAAAATTCCTTCAACAGCAGCAGGCACTTATTCTGTCATGGTATCAAATGGAACAAATATATCACCTTCTACAGCACTTACTTTTACGCTTTCTTCTTAAAGATGTATTTTCCATTATTAGCATCAAGAGAAAAGACAAAGAAATGCAAGATTATACCCGATAATACAACAACATTTGATAACTCTCTAAAAACGACCAATTCATCGTGTTCCCGACAAATTTCCACCGCGTATCCGTATTTACCCACTGTTTCCAATCAATCGGAGCCATGCGTGAATGACTAATGCCGTCATATCCCATTTCGCGTCCTTCGCAAGTAAGCATGGCACAAAAATGCTGTTTTGAAATATCGCGAACAACACAACTGTCCAATGCATATGTAATACGTTCTTTAACGCCATTTTCCACCGAAAACCGCAGCGGCCTCGTTTCACGCGTTCCTTCAAACAATTCAACCACAATAATATGCGGGATATGTGTTAGGCGTGTCATTTGCTTTCCAATCACCTCTGTATCAAGTGTTTCACAAAACAACAATTGCAGTGCCCGGTTTTCCAAATAAGTCATTAAACTCATATAATATCTCAATGGATTGCCGGCATTGCCGACTTTTGTTAAATACGGCATATTTTTTTTATAATTCTCCGGAATGCTCTTGTAAATCTGCGAAATAATAATATTTGTATTTAATTTATACGCATATTCAGTACCACTCAAAGACGCTTCAATCGCAAAATTCAACAATGCAAATCCATTCCACAACTTGTCGGGTATAGCCTTGCCATTCGCTTGTTTGCCTTCAATCATCAATTGTCTTAAAAAGTGAAAGAATTTGCGTCCCTTGTCACTGACAAAGAGAGAAACAAACATGGTATTAAACCAACAATTCGCCGCCGCCTGTTTTGGTGTAATAATCAATTCCGGATTTACATGTTTGTTTCTAGACAATCGTTTCAACAAGTATTTTTTCACAATTTCAGAACTATATGGATGACAAGTTCCATTCAGTTTTATTTCCAACACGGGATGTAGACTGCATTGCATGATTTTCTCTCGCTCTCGCTTGTGATGGTTGCTGTGGATGTGGCTATGTCGCTGTCGCTTGATGCCAGGTCTCTTTTTCCGGGTTCTTGTCGTACTCGCATTCGTGAAAGACAATGATTTGTAGGCGACCAATTGTTTGTTTATCGTGGGGCTATATGATTTTGCACGATTGGATTTATGTAATTTATTCAAGGCACTATCGCGGGTTTTATTGCTCCCGCGTAAGAATTGAAACATATAATTAAATAATATTTTAATTATATACATGGGAGCCGGTATATTGCCGATTACACGATGCAGTGATGGAAAAATATATTTCTTATTTGGTAAAGAAAATAAATACGAGGATTCTGCGTCTGGTTGGTCTGATTTCGGCGGCGGAACAGACAACAACGAGACCTTTTTTCAAACTGCATCTCGCGAAGGTTCAGAAGAACTGACTGGGTTTTTGGGGTCATCACATGACATTGCTGGCCTTTTGAAACGCGGGGCACTGACAATTGATTACACCGAGCCATCTGGAAAACATGGAACATATAGAACGCATTTAGTTCCAATAAAATATGACCCAATGTTGCCGTATTATTACAATAACAATCAGCGATTTTTACAGAAACACTTGGACCCTAAAATCATTCAATCCACGAAAATCTTTGAAAAGGCCGAAATTCGGTGGATTTGTATTGACCACTTGAAGAACATGCGAAAACAATTCCGGTCTTTTTTTCAACATATTATAGATGAAATCCTTGCAAAGAAATCCGAAATAATGCAATTTGTAAAAGAATTGCCAAACAAAAACACAACGAAAAACGCCAAGAAAACCAAGAAAAATAAAACCAACAAGTATATATAATGAAAAATGTGGTAATGATGGTAATCGCCAGTTTTATTATTCAATATTTTATTATGCCTCCTATTATGGTAAATCGCATGTCAGAACTAACATTCACCCTAGGCAATGCATATCTTTCTCTCTTTATGGGATTATTAATGGGAGTAGTAGAAGTAATCATGTATGATATGCGATACAATGTCACCAGCGTAAAATATTATGTTTCATTGCTTCTCGGTGCAGGAGTATGTGTTTATTTGTATCGGTATCAAATCGGCATTACTGACAAACAATATTTAGAAGAAATGATTGAACACCATTCCATGGCATTATTAACAAGTGATAGAATTGTCAAGAAAACAGACAATTACGATGTTGCGGCATTCAGTAAAACAATTCTTCAACAGCAAACGGATGAAATCATTAAAATGCGAGATATATTGTCAAAACTGAATCGCGAGAATAAATAATATCATGGCATTATATAATGCCATACGGACAATTGTGGTATGGTCCATCTGGGTTTTTATACAAAAAAGCGTATGGTGCAGGCAGTTCCAGAACACCGGCTTCTCTCGTAAATTGCAATCAAAAAACATATTTATATAACAAATACATTGCTGGAAACAATGGAATCGGAGCAACCTCGCGTTCAGTATTGCGAGCGAAAAACCGATTAGCAACTGTCTGCACTGCACAACATCCATGCAATCAAATATACAATCGTTTGGGAGTGAATCAATACTAACACACAGTAAATATAAATAATGAATGAACTCTTATTATTTATATTTTATGAAAAGAGAGAATGAAAAGAGAGAATGAAAAGAGAGAATGAAGAAATTTTTAGAAACAAGAAAATCGTATACAAAAAAGAAAAATTGAAATGCTTTTTCCCCATTCCAATCCCAACATAAATAAATCAAAACCATCAAATGGCTGAATTCTCGAATCTTTGCTGCTGCGTCGCCGCCACCACGGTGGAACAAGAAGAATCAATGAAATTGATTCAATCAATCTTAAAAAATGAAAATGACAATGGCTGTCTACTCTTTTCCGGAATCCTTTCTTTGGTTGCCGACGACACGTCGTCGGCTCCACGGCGTGAGCCACTTCCACCACTGCAAATCCCTTTGCAAGGAAGAATGGATTCATGTGTAAAAGGGTTATCAAAAGACCAGGATATTGTCAGAACAGGTAAAAAAGGTGAGGAATATTTCTGGATTGTTTGTTGTGATGGTCACGGCAACAATACATTTGTGGACATTTTAAAACATCTGGATTGGAGAGAAATTATGGAGCAACCCAATTCCTATTATCAAATGCAGTACAAGTTGTCCAAATACAGTTACAGCATTCTCTCTGGAAGCACTCTGTGCATGGTCAAGATTTTCGCAGATAAAATTGAATGCGTCAGTGTCGGTGATTCGCGAATTCTCGTTTATAAGAACGGAGAAATGGAATACACAAACACGTCTCACAATTATTCAAAAGAGGCGGAACAAGAGCGTCTGGCGGCTTCAGCGACAACCAATATCAGCGTCAAATACGATATGTTTCCAGCGATTGCAACTGGTTCTACTATGAAACAAAAACAATTGTCTTATGTGACTTATACGGACAAGACCAATCCCAACAAAAAAGTGACGCTTGCAATGACCCAGAGCATTGGGCATTACAATATCACCGGATTCGCACCGGAATTCAAGACAATTCCCTATTCTTCTGACATGGACTATATTCGTGTCATTGTCGGAACAGATGGATTCTTTGACATGTGTCTGGTCACAGAAAGCACTGGAGATTCTCCCGAAGAACAAGAAGGACGCGATGCAGACAAGGAGGATTTATTGACATTAAACGCGTTACTGCTGGCGACCAAGGCTGAACTACGATGGAAACAAGTCTGGAAATATTATTACGGAGGAGAGAAACGCCCTGAACTCTTTCAAGAAACCAAGTTTGATAAGAATAGCATTGATGACATTGCACTTGCCGTTTGGCATAATTAATCGCGGGGATGGTTTGGCGAGGATGGTTTGGCGAGGATGGTTTGGTGGGTTGGAAGTAAGAGTAAGTTAAAAAGTAGTAGAGTAGAGTAGCATTTAAAAAAGGGAAAGAAGGGAGGAAAAGGAAAAGAAAAAAACAAAATAATTTTAATAAGGCACTCCCCTTGGTGCATAATATCACAAGGTTCATGTTTTTTTCCTGGTTCTTCTTTGTCTGGTCCTTCTTTTACTTGTTCTTGTTTTTCTTTTTCGGGACCTTCTTTTACTTCTTTTACTTGTTCTCCTTTTTCGGAACCCTCCTGTTGGTTCAGGAAATTTCGCATTTAAATATAGTAAAATTCTGCTTATTATAAAGGTTCGTTCACCAACACTTATATCTGATGCTTGTAAAGCATTCCCTTTTAAACATGATTCAGAATAGAAACTACCACATAATACGGATTCATCATCTGCAGTTGGAGAGAAATCTCCAGTTCTAACGGTAGTGTCATTTGATGATTGTGAAAACTGTCTCGTAAGAATTGTGACAGAATTATCAGGACTCTTTCTCACATAAACCTTACGTCTTGCTTTTTTCTCTTGTGGTGAGGCTGGTAAGGTGACTTTAAGTTCTGCCTCATCATTATATATATATCCTAATTTAGTATACAATGTTATTATATGGGCAGACATAGCACTGCAATCTTCTAAATAACTATAATTAATTGTTAGATAATTAATAAAACATGAACAAATGCCAAACATGAGTAGTAGTATGCCATAACCTTTACCTACACAATCAACCCCGTCTATACCAATCCAACGAATATGTATTGATGGCACTTCAGGAGCATCCTCTAGTTTTTGTTTTGCACCCCTAGTAAATGGTCTTTTTCTTGCAAATGCAGCATCACTCGCTTTTATTGTTGCTGTTTCACAAATCAACTCTCCGATATATTCACCAGCCTCGGAATACATTACAAAAAAATATGTATCCACTGTTACTCTTTTGTATACAGGATCCTTTGGACTATAATTTTGTACTACAATCACAATCCGTTTATTATGAAATAATCTAATTAAATTATCAAAAATAGTAAAAATACTTGTTAATTCAGGATGTTGTGTCATTACTTCAGGGGTTGTTCGTGTCTTTGCTGTTTCAAAATTAGCAACCAATCGATCATGCACCTGCCCAGGTACCAGATGAGGCAGATTGGGAGGAGGTATACCTTTGGCTAGATGCTCAATGGGTGGCCAATCGGAAGGTTGTGTAGTCTCTTCTGATAAGGCAAATGGGTTTAAATATATACTTGGTGGCAATTTATGCATATGTGGTCGGTGTAACGGTGTCCCAGGTGTCCCAGGTGTCCTTGGTGACCCATCTGTTAAATCTGATACACTTGAAAAAATTGATTCGGACCGAGGTAATTTAATTGGTGGCAATGAACTCATATAAATATAACAATATTATTTGCAGTCAAATCATGAATAAATCACTTGCGGTGGCCTTAGCCATTCACTATATGCAATCGCCTTGCTAGTAGGCCGTTCTAATGCCAGCAATTTCTCCAACGCAGCACGTCTTCTTTCCAATGGATTTTTTACTAAAGTAATCATTGTTCGGGACAATTGTTTCCAACGCCATTCAAATTGCAACGCTGCTTGCCACGACGGAAATCCGGCAACATGACAAACCCGTCTCCATGTTTCACCACGCTTCACTTTCATACTCGTTGCTACAGCCCCGCCTTTTATTTCGCAATTGTGTTGCCGTAAGCGATGGTCCAAATCAATCGTTGCTCCGACATAGGTCGAGCCACCCGTCGCTTCTAACAAATACACATAAAAATGTTCTTCCATTTATATATTCGCGACTTTTTCTCTGAATAATTAACTTGCATAATAATAATAAAATGGAAACCACAGAAACACCGAAAACCACAGAAACCACAGAAACATCGGAAACCACAGAAACCACAGAAACATCGGAAACCACAGAAACATCGAAACCAAAAATCATCATTTTGGCGATTTACAATGAAACTCCAGATTACATAAAAATGCACAAGACACACGTGAATTATTTGAATTATGTAAAACAAAACACCGAGGCTAACCACCCACCAACCTTTTATTTCATCATATTCAAAGATTTGGGCGACAAAGAGTATCTCGTGGACGATGCAAACTACATATTATACATTCATGGAAAAGAGTCGGTTATTCCAGGCATTTTGGACAAGACAATAAAGGCATTTGACATTATACACCACAAATTAAAACTAGACTACGATTTTATATTTAGAACAAACATTTCCACCTTTGTTCATTTGGAAAACACCGATTGTTATTTGAGGCATTTCACGAATCCGAAAACAGAATTGTATTATATTGGTCCTCTCGTGAAATTGCAATGGATGGATTATTCGGCGGGAATCGTGGACAAGAGATATTGGGGGACACCATATTGTTCAGGAACATGCATTATTTTGAGTCATGCACTTGTAGATAATATAGTTGCAAATAGAGAGAAACTTCATTACAACATTATTGACGACGTTTCAATTGGACATTATGTCTCTCGTCTTGAAAACGTCAAAAGAATAAATGTAGGGACTCAACGATTCGGATTTCACCCGCACAATTTAATATTGAACAAAAAATATTTGTGTTATATGAATAATTATAACAAACATCGCCGTGAATTTGATGTAAATCATTTAATAAAAATCGCCAACTATTTTATAAGATGAATATTCTATGTTCGGCAATTTCCGCCAAAGTTGTCATTGTTTTATCTTCAACTGTAAATATAAATTTGCAAAAATCAACTATTTATCAAACGAACAAGGAAGAGAGAATCGCCACATATGTAAAGGCCGTGCAACAATGGTTAGAGAAAACCAATTTGAATATTATTTTAGTGGAAAATTCGGGTCACACATTTGAAGAATTTGCATCTGAAAAAGAAAAATATAAGCATAGATTTGAAGTGATTACCTTTAAAGAAACCGATTTTGTAAAATCACATAATATACTTTTGACAAATTCTAAAGGAATTAGTGAATTATTTGCAATTAATTATGCATTTAACAATTCAAAATTAATAAATTCGTCCTCTTTTATCATTAAAATAACGGCACGATTTTTTATTCCAGAGTTGGAAAACTATCTTAAAAAGTACAATTTAGCAAATTATGACTGTTTATGTCAAAATAATAGAGATAGATGTGAAATGGTTGGGAGTCATTACACTTTTTTTCACGATATTTTTGACATTATTGCAAAAGATATATATTCATATGGTTATTATATACCTGTTATAGAAGAAATATGGAAAATTAGAATATCCAAATGTAAAAGAATACTAGTTTGTCCTACATTTCAAATAGAAAAAACACAAAGAGGAGGATTAAATGAATGTTTTGTTACAATTTAATGCATGCGATTAAACTGCATTCAATATTATAAATTATATATTTAATGTCAACACACCACCAACAACACCAACAACGATTCATTACATTTGGAAGTCATTCTAATTACATGGAAGCCGGAGAACGCCTTTGCAATCAAGCAGCATCCTTGAAATTATTCAATCATATTAAATTATACACTTTTGAAAATTTAAAATCCGACCCTGAATTTTATAATAAACACATTGACTTTATTTTAAAAAATAAAAGAGGATTTGGTTATTGGGTGTGGAAACCATATTTAATTCATAAAAACATGCAGGACATGAAAAACGGAGATATTTTGCTTTATTTAGATTGTGGATGTGAATTGGACATTCGCAATAGAACGAAAATCGCCGAAATGCTTCATTTAGTAAATAAATACAAACTCATAACCACATCCACACAAATTGAATTCATGTGGAATAAAATGGATTTACTATTAGAAATGCAAATGTTACAAAATGAACCTTTAATGACACCTCAAAAACAATCAGGTGCCTCGGCATGGCTTGTTTGCGACGAGACACGCAAATTGGCGAAAGATTGGTATGATATTGCATGTTCAAACAATTATCATTTTATAGATGACACACCGTCAATTCGACAAAATGTCAATGGATTTATAGAACACCGTCATGACCAGTCTATTTTCAGTTTATTAGTTAAAAAATATGGATTATCTAATGAGTTTAACATGTTTGAATGTGTGACTTACAGGAGAAATAGAACCGGTACATCACAATTGTATAAAAACAGTTTATGCTTTGTATAAATGTCTTTTCATTACACATTCGTTCGAACATATCCTTTATAATATGAATATGAATATTATATGATTCCTAATTTCATTCCATATTTTAATATTTATGACATTTTTCACAATTGGATGAATGAACTAATTATTATTATGCCATATGAAAATCCCAACCCACCTTCGATTCATTATCTCCATGCAGACACATACATTATACCATTTCACCTCCACAAATGCAGTCACAAACATACATATGTGTATACGTTAAATATTGCATATTGTAAAAATATAAAACTTGTTATAAACAATTTTATAGTTGAAACCCATGTAAATCAATATCCGGATTTCAAGAATGAAATAATATTTTCAACAATAGTAAAAAACGAAGACAAATACATACGGCAATGGATTGACTTTCATTCGAGAATAGGAGTTACGCGATTTATTATTTATGACAACAGTGATGAAAAGACAAATGCATTGTCTGAATTATTGAAAGATTATATTGCAAATAAAAAAGTCGTGTTGATTCAATGGAATTATCCATATAGATTGCCTGTGAGCGGAATTAGCGGACAAACGACTCAACAAAATCATTCAATTTATGCTTTTAAAACGAGCAAATATATCGGACTGTTTGACATTGATGAATATGTCAACATGCAAAAAAAAAATGTCAATAACATTGGGATGTTTCTCGAAGAAATAATAAAAGAAAATAATATAGACACGGAAACAATCGGCAGTTTTCAATTATTAAATAAATTGTTTTATAATCCACGCCATTTGCCGGAAGATGGCACGGAATTTTTGAAAATCACGGATTGCGATGAAGTATTATTGTCCGGGAGAGAAAAGAATTTTGTCATACCTACAAATGTCAATACTTTTGCAGTTCACATGATAACTGAAGGGAAACCAATGTATAAAATCAGTGTAGAAGACGGTTATTTCAATCATTATTACTTTTTAAATAAAAATGGAATGAGAGGATGCCGTGAGACCCCTTTGTACAAAGATGATTCTATTATCAGACACGCATTTGTATCATAATAGATGATGTGGGTGTGTTGATTGCAAGCGGCATTCTTGGGATAAATGGTTTCTCGTGTGGTCTAAAATAATAAATCAACCTATTTAAAAAAATAAATCTGTTTGGATATTTTGCTTGAAGTCTCATATAAAACTCGCAATCACCACCACGTCTCAATCCCCAATAGGAAAGTTTATTATACTCATAAGGTATCACTCCATTCGCGGTATCAACATTTCCTAGACGAAGAACATGAGTTCGCGTAAATGTTTTCTTCTTGAAAGAGTGTGAGGTTTCTAATATATATAGTTTTCTAGAATCAGTGCAGTTTTCTCTCATATAGTCAAATGCACCTGGCAAATAAATATTGTCGTCGTCGGCGTGTAAAATGAAATCACGCGGTTCTAATAAATCCGCATATTTATTTCTGATTCCATGACCCCAATAACCCAATGGCACAGGCTCGCATAATTGATTCACTTTACATATTGCACGAGAGAAATTGAATATGGGTATATGATTCGAGGCAAACCCATCATAAACAACTGTTACACAATCGTCCTCTGTCAATTGCGGCAACAATGAATTCAACATGTTTTGCAATGTTTTTCTACCGACAGTCGCGATTAATATATGGAATGTTTTTGATGCCATATATTATGGAAATACCTAAAGTTATTTATTTTTGTAATAAAACTCTGGATAAAATGAAAGAATATTCGGATAATTGGAAAAGATTGAATCCAGAATATGAGATTCGGTTATCTGATAATGCAATGTGCGAACATTTTTTATTGCGTGAATATTCGCCATTGCATAGAATTATTTTTCGTTTTATAAAAGATGGACCAATCAAGGCTGATTTTTGGAGAATTTGTATGTTAAATAAATATGGTGGAGTGTATTCTGACATAGACAATGAGCCTTTGCTTCCAATAAATGCATTTGTTGAACCGGATGTCGGGTTTGTCACGTGCAGTGCGTATATGGAAGGTGTACATTTTAATCCTAATTTTATCATGTCAACTAAAAATAACGCCATTTTGGAAAAATGCATAGAATGGTATATTCATAAATATATTAAAAAGCACAAGTATTCATATTGGGGTTGGTCAATTATGAAAGCATTTACTGATATTTTGCATTTAGACAATTATCGATTAAATGATGGCATTTTTTATTTGAATCAAGATAGAGAGAATCAAATGAAAATTCAAATTCTGAAAGAATGTCCTGGGAAAAATCATTATGATGCACATAATATCTACCGTGGAAAAAGGGTATTTAACAATAGATATAAAGATTGGAACTATAAAAATCATTGTTTTAAAAGTGAGACAGAGCAGTTTAATTTTAATTTTTAAATATAATACAATACTATGAATTTTAAACTTAAATTCAGTAATGCTATGAAACCAACGAATGCCGAGCCACCAACAACAACGAATGTCGGACCACCAACAACAACGAATGCAGGGCTATATAAAATTCCAAAAATAGTCCATCAAACATTTATCAGTAGATATTTGCCGTTGGATATATTGAATATCGTGAATCATAATAAAAGAGTGTGTCCAGATTGCGAATTTATATTTTATGATGACAATGATTGCGAAAACTTTATAAAAAATAATTTTGAGGAGGAAATTTATCTTGCTTATAAATCAATTAATGATGTATATGGAGCCATGAAAGCAGACTTTTTTAGATATTGTGTGTTATATATTATTGGTGGAATTTACATTGACATTAAATCAAGGATTAATTATCCACTATTTAAATTGATTCATCCAGACGATACATGCTTATTAGATATGTCTAGAAATAATTTGGAACCATGGAGAAAACATTCGACAACATATGAACAATGGATATTAATTTTTGCCCCAAAACATCCATATTTATTAAGTATGCTTGAGTTAATGGTTGGATATATAAAAACTAAGCATGAACCAAAGATAAAACATTATACATTTCTAACCACTAAACAAAAGATTTTACATGTAACCGGTCCAGATGCTTTTACAAAAGCGGTTAACTATACTATAAAAAAGAATGGTAAAATATTACATAGAACAATTAATTACGATAATTATTTTCTTATAAAAAGCACAAATTATATAAAAATGTATCGAATAAATAATAAAAAACATTATAGCGAGTATAAAGAGCCGTTATATAAATAAACAGTGTGGAGAAATCATAATTTTAGCATTGTTTTTCATTGTTGCTTGAAAATGAAAATGCCGGTGTTCACAATCTTGTTTATTTTGAGTAAAATTTATTCTACCGGCTACTTTCATATTTTCAAGAATTAGTTTTTGCGGTATATAGTCTAATCTAAAAGTTCCATCGTATACACAATTATTAAATTTTTCCAATTTGTAAATTGCAAATCCATTAAAGGCCGAAAAACATCGTATTAATTTATTTGGCGGTGTTTGTTTTATAATTTTTGTTATATAGGTTTCACCTGCATCTACACGTTTAAAATGATGACAACTAACAACATATGGTCTTATGGATAACGCCCAAGTATCATAATATTTTTCTGGATGATTAAATGACAACGAGTCCCATTTTGAATTGTTATCCAAATAGTGTTTTAAAAGAGGTAATTTTATATTATATGAACATCTATCATCACAATCCATCATAATAAAATACTCATAGTCAGAATATGTGGTTTTTATCATATCAAGACATGCATTTCTGCCTTTGGCAATTCGATGAGTGCGATAGTTTAAAGGCGCGTCTGAATTAATAATAATTTGCAATTTATCATTTTTTACTTTATACTGTCGTATTTTATTCAAAGTGTTGTCCGCAGAAGTGTCATAATATAAAATTATGACATAATTTTCAAATAACGAACCAATAAATTCCATGTTTTGAAATATTTTATCTAAATATTGTCCGACATTTTTAATTGTGCCACAAATGCAACACTTCATTATAAAGATATAACTATAAAAAACTATATATTACTATTTAATTTAATATGTATGTTGTTTACAATAAAATATTAGTTGAAACATTTCTTTAGTAAAACATTTGACATTTAATACATTCAAATTCTCTCAAATTATAAAGTATTTTTTTAAGAAAATAATAAAACATATTATATGAAATATGTTTTATTATATGGTGGTATAGGAAAAAGAACGAATCATTATTCGAAATGATTTTGATTGATTAAAATCATTTCAATTTTTAATTATAAATAAAATATTATTATTAAATATAATGTTTTCATTTAAATTTAATAAGAACAATAACACATCTAATAAAAACATGCCTAATAAGAATCCACAAATAAAAAAGTTATTAGAATTAATTTCATTGCCTGATGAAAAATATTATACAACTTTTAAAAAAGAAGATGTAACCATTTTATTACAAGGAATTTTAAATAACAACATTGATATTTTTCAAACAATTAAATTATATTCTTTGTCAGGTCACATAGTATTATCTGTATATGATGATGAACCAACTAAAAATATATGCAGACAAATTTTAGAGTTATATCCAAATGATGTCTCTGTTGTGTATAATAATTTAGAAACATATAAAAGAGAATTCGAAGAAATTAAAAGAAAATATAACGATTCAAGTCTGGGTAATTTTTATTTTCAATTAAAAACAACTATAAATGGTTTACAAAACATTCAAACAAAATATGTTTTAAAAAGTCGGGTAGACCATTATTATTCAGATATAGATAAATTTATTGCACATGGAATTGTTAGTAAAAAACTTGTGTCTTCTTCACTTTATATAAGAGGATTATTTGAGAAATTGTATCCAACTGCGTATTTTCATATGTCGGATATATTATTTTTTGGGGAAACCTCAAAAATAAAAGAGATGGTTTTATTATCAAATAAAATGTGTTTTACACAGTTTATGAAAGGTAAATGCGCAGAGATACGTTTATGGAGACCTTATTTAATTAATCTAGCAAAATTAGAAGGAATAAATATAGATGATTCCAATATTAAGCATGGTAAAGATTATGAATACATGATGAAATATATTCATTTTTTAAATAGTAAAATAACTGTTTATCCAATAAATTTACATGATAATTTTAAAATTAAAGTAGGGAAAAAAAATGAAATATTTGTAAAAAATAATAACCAACCAATGCACAGTAGTTTTTATTACTTTATAAAAGGTGTTAGGGAGACCCATGATAATATTATACTTTACAAGGGTCATCAAAAAAATAATCGTTCGGAGTAAATCTATAATCTATCTTCCAGTTTTTTAAAATAATTGTTATGGATGTTATGGTCTTTAATGGTAATGGCATTTTCTGTAGCATGGAACTGTTGCAACAAATCGAATAAACTATCTATATGCTTTTCATTTATTAGTTTATTTTTGTATAAAAAGTAAAGTGGAATGCCATTAATGTAGTCTACATATATTTCCATTTTTTCCTCCATTTTATTAAAATTAATTAGTTTGGAAAATAGTGTGTTAGTGTTGATGGAACATTTTGATAAAAATATAATTCTCCTCGCATGAATTTAGTTGGACCTGTTTTTTGAATTATGTTATTGATTTTGATTATTGTGTTATGTTTATTGTTTTCAACTTTATTACGAATGAATTCTTTTTTTTCATTAAATAATCCAAAATATGAAATATCATTTACATAAGGATTTATTGCTCTATCATCAATATAAATGTCGGCAATAGGTTTTCCAAAAAGAAGTTCATCATATGGAATATTAAATTTTTCTAATGTGTTTATCGTTATCAGTGCTATATCCTTTATAACTTTGCCGACATTATTGTGATGAGTTTTCATTCGTCTAGCAGTGTAAATAATTATTTCATGTCCTTTTTGTTTTAATGAAATTAATAAATCAATCATGTTTTTTATTGGTTTTACAGTTGAATAATCGTTTGGCACAGTTGGATAAGTCACTAATGTATTATCCAAATCAAAACAAATTCTTAGTTTATTATTATGTGTTTCAAAAGTATTAATAATTTCGTCATATGTTCCAATATGGATAGTTTCTTTAACAAAGACAGGCACTATTTCTTCTTCTGATGACAACATTAATTTATACATTTGTGAAAAATAAAATTCGTTTTTTGTTTTAAAATTTTCGTTTATTAATTTCATTGCATAATGTTGAAAAGTGTTTACATTTTTAAATCCGTAATTCCACAACAATAATCATCTGATATTTTTATTTTTTCTTCTATGTCTATTACTTTATTATTGCTTATTTTAATAAACGAATAATTTGTTTTATCATAGTTTTTTCCATATCCAATAAAATTATTATTTATCTTGGTTAAAGTGTCTGATAATGTATGTATATTATCATTATCTATAAACACTATTGGCTCATTTTCTTTTTCAATAAAATTAAAGTAGTTCATGCCTACATATGCGGATTCAACTGCACCACGTGTTAAATAATCAATTGTAGAAAAATAAAATGTTTTTGTTTTGAATAAATTTATTACTATTTCTTCAAAATTATATTGCTTTAAAAAAATATTATAAATAATATAAATTTCATTGGTTGGAATATTTTCGACTATATGTTCAATCATATATTTTCCATTAATGTAGTTTAATGGTTTAGGCAATAACTACTAACCAACTCTCAAAATAACAATGTTTCAATTCCAAAATCTTGACAAGCTCGCTCCTTATTCTATATTTCAGTTTATACCATCGATTTTATAATATAGTTATTGTAGATGTAATTAAAACTTTCTCTATGTCCGCTATCTGTAAAATGCGTGTCTCCATCAAATAAAGAGTGGTTTGTTTGTATTAAAACACTGGGGTCATATATAAAAGTATTTTCGTTTTTTTCACAAAAACTATTTACTACATCATATATAATTTCTCTCTTTTCTATTTTTTGTGAAGGATTACTGTATATAATATTTGGTCTAAAATGAACTTGAAATAATATTTTTTTAGTATGTGGAATTAGTCTTCTTAATGTATATAAATCTTCAAGTAATTCTTCTTTTGTTTGTACTATACAATCGTATTTATTTGTAAGTTCAAACTGAACTTCAAATCCATTATTCTTGTATAATTTTAATGAACATACTTCAAATATGTACCATTCACATTCATCAAATTGATTTTTAATATTTAATTTTTTTAATGGAATTAATGATTTATCTTGACAATCCGCAACATTAGAATAAGATGTTAAAAAACTTGATAAAATATAAGGAGATAATGTTATTTCATCCTTTATAAATTTTATAAATTGAATATGTTGCTTGGTATTATGTAATTTACCTATAAAATTAACTCCTACAAAATTATGAAACATAGAATGTATTGGAATAATTTTATTATAACCATTATTTATAGTTGTTACCAATCTACAAGAACCTGAAGAAAATATTTTCATGGTATAATATATTATGAAAATAAATAAATTAACTAGTATTATTGCAATGTTCTCCAAAATATTTGGGAATGTAATAGGACAAAATAATCTATAAAAATAATTACATAATACATGAAACTATTAATTATAATATGCTCTCACATGTTCGATTTAAAATGGTGCAATAATATACAACTTTTAAATGATTACATGAAATTACAAGACATGGAAGTAGATTATTGTGGAATATCAAACCAGGATGATTTTCATAATTATGAAAATATCATATCTTTTAAATATAAAATAGTTAATCCTAAATTACAATTTAGCAAAATATGTGATTTTATTACTGATTACAAGCCATTTTTGGATTACGATTGGTATATGAAATTTAGACCAGACATAAAGTTATTAGAAAACATCAATTTTAACATTCTATCTATAAATGCAATTAATGCACGAGCAAGAGTATATTATGGACCACGAAAAATTAAGTATGGAATGAGTGTAAACGGCGAGGGATGTTGGGCAAATATAGGTGATTGTTTTTATGATGTTAGTGAACATGATATTATACTTGATGATATGCTTTTTATTTTTCATAAAAATATCTTACAAACGAATACATTCAATAAAATAAAACAGGCGGGTTATATTGAAAATGAATGGTTCCAAACAGCAATATTTAATAATCATAACATACATCTCAATGTCATTGGTTATAATTTAATGAATACTAAGTATGGAGGCTTCTCTGGAAATACGAATGATTCTGTGGATACTTCACCCAATTTAACACAAATAACAATGTGCCAAAAGATACATCGAAACTTATTATCATTATTGATAAATTGAAACTTGAAATAGAGATTACGCATGCTAGAATGAAAAAACAGGTTAATTTATTAAAGGAACAGGCGTTGAAACAAAATTCCGATGAAGAACGCCAAAATATATTATTATCAATTGAGAAATTGAAAAAGAATTGGTAATAAGCAATACATGTATACAATCATCTAATACAATTATTAGAAAGAATGATATTTGATGATTGTGATGTTTAAGATTTAACAAATGAATTTTATATTTTTTGGATTTTGAATCGGCCAAAAAAGATATATTTTTTTATCCAAAAATATTCAAACGAATAAAAAAATATCCAACCTTTTGATAAATATATGGATTCTTATATTTTTGGAGTTTGAATCGGCCAAAAAAGATATATTTTTTTATCCAAAAATATTCAAACGAATAAAAAAATATCCAGAATTTGGATAAATATGTGGATTCTTATATTTTTTGGAGTTTTGGATGGACCAAAAAAGAGAGATAAATCCTCTCGTTGTAAATTTTTAGCATAAGGACTTATGCCGTTTTGGATAATAACCTTAATTAAATAAAAATTGAATTGAAATAATACCAATATAGGGTTGGCAAATCATGAACTATTTTGCTTGCGACAGTTGCTTCAAGGAATTTAAATCTAACCAAAACTTGAAGAAACATGCAGCTCATGCAGTATGTGTTAAAAAACAAATAGTTGATAATAGTCTTGAAACATTGAAAATCTTAATGTTTATCGACAATTTAAAACTTGAACAAGATATTACAAATACTAAAATGAAAAAACAAATAAATTTATTAAAGAATCATGTTTTAAAACGAAACAGTGAGTATGATTCAGAAGAGGAAGAAGAAGATAAAAATTAATATTGTTTTATTACTTCAAATGTTTCAAATAAATTATTATTATACATGTTTGTTTTAGATGTAAACCATTTTTTGTTATCTGGATTCCATTTTGCTCCAAATGATTTGGCAATATCTTTCATATCATAAGAGACTTTTAAATAAATTCTACTATTTTCAATCATTCGCACCTTTTCTTTTTCTATTTCAATTATTCTCAATCTTTTATTTTCTCGTATTTTTTCTTTTTCCTTTTCAATTTCCTCTTTTTTGCAATTATTACATAAATTCCATTTTCTATTTATATGAGGTGTTTCGCATTTTTTACATGTTCTACTTGACTTAGGGATAAATTTTTTTATGCAACAATTTCCAAGAATAACTATTTCATATTCATCTGAATTTTCTTTATAAATATAACAATTTTCTTTTATCTGGTGTCCACAAGGGCATCTGTTTATTTTATCTGGGTATTTATTGTCACCAAAAACAAGTTTAAAATAATTAGAATGTCTTGTACCATCGTTGATACCACTACCATTTCCTCCACCATACTTAAACGGTATTAAATCGCTATATGTTAATCCGTATTCGTGGAATATTCCTTTATAAAGTGATGATTCCTTCAGTTTTTCGTTCATATTTATTGTATTTTATTTATTTTTAGTTAATCATTTCATTTTTAATAAAATAAAATAAAAATTGATTTGAATAATTACAACCATATAATTAGAACAAATAAATAAAATGCCAAAAAGACAAGAATTATTAGAGAAATGCAAAGAATTGAAATTAAAAGGATTCGCCGGAAAAAGTAAGGATGAATTAATTAAATTATTAGAAAAACAAATACAAGAAGAGAAAAAAGAAACGAATATTCCATTTGAAGAAGTAATGCATGAATTATCTAACACAATAAAGAAAGATGCGCGAAGAAAAGTCTGTCCGAATTGTCACGAGTTAGGACATGATAAAGCTTCAAATAAATGCAAATTAAACATTGAATTGGATAATAAAAACAGAGAGAAAATAAAACATTACATTTTATCAAATGAAGAATGTAATGATTATAAATTAGCAAACGAACTTGGCATTAATATTACTAAATATAAAGTATTGTATAATTCTATTCCTTTATGCGAATTGTTAAAAAAGCAAGAAATAAAAGAGGAATATTTTGACAAAGTATTAGAATATTCAAAGTATTATTGTTCTTTGTGTAATGTAAAACAATATAATTCTAATTCTTCATCAAGAGATTGGAAAGAATATAAAAAAATATGTGATGTATGTTGGGGAAATTATGATGAAGAGAGAGAACAATTATGGGAAAACATAGTGAATTATATGCAAAATCATAATTGTGCTATTTGTGGAACAGAAAAGAAAAACAAAGGACATCGTTTTCATTTTGACCATATAAACATGTTTGATAAAAAAGATAGTATTTATAATATGGTAAGCAGAGGAGATGACATAGAAACAATAATTTTTGAACTAGATAAATGTCAAATGGTTTGTGTATCTTGTCATTCAATCATAACACACATGGAAAATAAATTTATATTTACAAAAATTAAGATGAACTTAAATAAACAACTAAGAAAGAAAAGAATAACAGAAGAAGAACATAATTTAAAATGTGAAGAATATTCTATCCTTTATAGAGAGAAAATGGAGAAAGTATATTATATGTTAAAAAATAAAATATAATATTTATTGTCTTGATTGTTTATTTATAGGTTGCATTTCTTACTTTTTCTTTTTGCCTGCGCCTGTATCTTCTTTGGATTCGGTTATTTGCATTTGAGAATTATTTATTTTGCTTTTACATTCTTTTCCTTTTTGATGAGAGCGCAAGGACCTTTCACAATTACCTACAAATAAATTACATATTTTACACGGATATGTTGTTTTACTAGAACCAAATTTGGAGAATAAATATTTATCGAGAGAAGGAATAGAAATAATTTTGACTTCATCAATAATCCTTTTATGACTTTCTTTAATCATATTAATAATAGTTTCTTTATGAGTTGCAAATTTATTCATTTCGGTGTTAATTTCAAGTAAAACCTCTTGTGAAATAATATTATCATTTTCAGAAGCATCATCACTTTCTTCATCAAATTCCTTCAATTTATTTGTTAAAGTATCAATAATATCAATTGCGATTTGTATTTTATTACTTGAATAATCTACATTATGAATATAAACCAATACTTTATTTTTTACAATGTCAATGTGATAATTTGGTTTTCCAATAATTCCAGTGTTTTGAGATAACATGATTCCATTTATTTTATGTGTTTCGCAATCAAATGCAAATTTCCTTATTTCATCGCTTGAAACATTATCCGCATAATCTTTATTCTCAAACAATATATCTGATTTGTTTTCTCTCTTTAATAGGATATCACAAAAATGGGATTGTTTGGATGTATCTATGATTTCAGAAGTAGGAAACATATGAACTAATACTTTATGTAGATGATTCTCTGAAAATTTTCCTTTTAAACTACTGTTGTTCTTATATTTATTCAGAAAGTCATCTAAATTCAATAGCATTTTTTCTTGTGTTTCTTGTTGCTTATTAATATTCTTATTTATTTTTTCATCATTGAGAGAAATAACTTGTAAAATAGGTTGATGAATTCCACTTATTAATGATTCATATTTAATTTCGAAATTATGTATCAACGTTTCCATTTTACTTGTAGATAAAAAAGCATTCATGTCAAATAATAATTTGTCTGTTTTTTCTTTGTCAATTGTTTCAGTACCTTTTCTCTCGTTTTGCAGTTGAACTAATTCCAATATATGTTTATCAAATTGTTTATTATCTGTTATGATTTGTTTTGTTTCTTCAAGAATAGTAGAGTAAAACTTATTAATGTCTTCTTGTAATTGTTTGTTTGCCTTATTATTTTCTGGAATTAATTGATTAACCAATAGAGTTGTTTTGTCTACTATGTTATTGTTTGTGCTATCAAAGAGAGAAATCATTTTAGTTGAATTTTCTTTATTTAGTTCATGAAATAAAAGATGCAGTTTATCCATTTTATTTGAAATATCATTTGTTAAAGTAGTATTGCTTCTGTCTAATTTATTTGAGATGTCAGTTGTTAAAATAATATTACTTTTGTCTAATTTATTTGAGATGTCATTTGTTAAAGTAGTATTACTTTTATCCATTTTATTTGAAAAGTCATTCGTTAAAACAATGTTGTTTCTCTCAAGTGTTTCTCTGAATCTATCATTTAAATTGCTTGAATTTAAACCAATAATAGTTTTGATTTCTTCAATGTATTCTTTTTTAATGTCTAATAACTTAAGTGTAATATCGCCTGTTATTTTGGATAAATTAGAATTAATCATTTGCAGATTAGTGTTTGTCGTTGTTTGTAATTCATGGATTTTATTTTTATTTTCTATGCATTCAAATAAAATCTGAGAACTAATAGATTTATTTATGTTTGCAGTAGCATCTTGTAATATGTTTTCAAACAATTCAACACAAAGCAAACTAATTTGTTCAAAATCTAATGCAGTGTTATTGTTGTAGAATTCGAATACCTTTTTATTACAAATTATCATCTCATATTCTTTGTTCATTATAATTAATAAATTTAATATTCTTTAAATACTTTCAAATATGAAATGATAATAATTATCAAAATACAGGATTTTCAAATTAGATAATCAAAATGAAAATCAAAATAGAATATATTATTTTTTTGATTATGATATTAGAACTTTTCATAATCAAAGTAGAAAAATGAAAATGAAATTACAAAATTTCATTTTCAAAATAGAAATTTCATAATGAAATT